>Ga0114931_10003803_pt1 | contig 19018 bp, 23 predicted proteins | sample 2SBtaG_FD_89579 | JGI IMG/M metagenome (GOLD analysis project Ga0114931, IMG submission 89579) | Deep subsurface microbial communities from Kolumbo volcano to uncover new lineages of life (NeLLi) - 2SBTROV14_V59a metaG | ecosystem: Environmental > Aquatic > Marine > Volcanic | place: Kolumbo...
AAGTTCCAGGAAGCGGTCTCTGTCACGTCGAAGTCGCAAAGTGCGATCGGCCAGATTCTGACGTACGGCCTGTATCGCATCAAGTCGGCTGCGCGTCGCGATGACATTGAGAAGGCAATGGAAGAGAGCCTGATGGAAGTGATGCCGCGACTAGAGAAGCGCACGCATTATCTGGCGACGTTTGCCAATATTGCGACGTTGCTCGGCCTGCTGGGCACAATCATCGGCCTGATCAACGCGTTTACTGCCGTGGCATCGGCCAATCCGGCGGAGAAGGCGGACCTGTTGTCGGCGAGTATTTCGGTTGCGATGAACACCACGGCATTCGGCCTGATGGTCGCGATCCCGTTGCTGTTGTTGCATACGGTCCTGCAGAGCAAAACGACGAATATCGTCGACAGCCTGGAGATGGCGTCGGTCAAATTCCTGAACGCTGTCGATGAACGTCGCGCCACGGCCGAAAAGGCCGCCGGGTAGCACGCATGAGCACGCGTCACAGTCGGCACCGCCACGAGACGGTGGAGCTTAATATCACCGCATTCATGAATCTGATGGTGATCCTGGTACCGTTCCTGCTGATCACGGCCGTATTCTCGCAGGTCGCGATCCTCGAGCTGAACTTGCCCTCCTCAAGTGATCAGCCCGGGGAAGAGCCCGAGACACCGCAGCTTGAAATCATCGTGCGTCATGACCGGCTCGAGGTCGGCGAACGCAATGCCGGCTTGTTGACCGGGCTGCCGGCGACGGCCGACGGTCAGGACTTCAGCGGCCTGAATGATTATTTAAAGCGCGTCAAGGCGAAGTTTCCGGATAAAGTCGATGCGAGCATCCTGCTGGAACCGGATGTGCCGTACGAGGTTCTCGTCAAGGTCATGGACGCCGTGCGCATTTACGAGGCCACGGGGGCCGACGATCAGGTCATCCAGGCGGAATTGTTTCCCGAAATTTCGATCGGCGACGCGCCGGCGAGCAAGAAAACCGGTTAACGGCGGAGTCAAAAGATGCAGATGTCACATCGTGCCAAGCGCATGGAGCGTCGCAACGAGCGGGGCAAGAAAGCCGTTTCGCTGAACCTCGTGTCGCTGATGGATATATTCACGATTCTCGTCTTCTTTTTGCTGGTGAACTCGGCGCAGGTCGAGGTATTGCCGAACGCAAAAGACCTGCAGTTACCCGAATCGATCGCTGAACAGAAAGCGCGTGAAAACGTCGTGATCATGGTAACCGGTGATGAAATTCTCGTGCAGGGTACGCCGGTGGCTTCGGTTGCCGATGTCGTGGCACAGAAAAGCATGATCATCGGCGGGCTCAAGGCGGCGCTGCAAAGTCAGACCGACCGCGTACTGCGTCGCGATGCGGTTGCCGGTATTGCCGACCGGGAGGTAACGATCATGGGCGACAAGGCACTGCCTTACAGTCTGCTCAAACGCGTCATGGCGACGTGTACGGCCGCCGACTACGGGCAAATCTCGCTGGCCGTCATGCGCCAGGCACCGCTAAAGCCCGTGCCGACAAAAGTGGCCGCACTCGCCGATGCAACCCAGGGGTAAGTTCTGATGGCTACCTATTTTCGTTTGTATGACCTGCCCTGGGAGTCTGCCCTCGAAGAAGAGCAGCGCTTTCGAAAAATCCTCAAGCAGGTTGCTATTGCCGTTGCGGTGCTGAGTCTCGTGTTGTCGTTTCTGCCCTTGCCCCGGGTCGATCGCGACCGTGCTGCAAAGATACCGCCGCGTTTCGCCAGGTTGATTCTGGAAAAACCGAAACCGTTGCCGCCACCGCCGATTGTCATCGAAAAGCCAAAACCCGAGGAACTCAAGCCGGAAGAACCGAAGGTCGTGAAAGAGCAAAAGCCCGAACCGGAGCCGGTCATCAGGGACGAACCGAAGCCGGTCGACCGGACCGAAGCGGCCCGCAAGAAAGCGTCCGTGGCCGGTTTGCTGCCGTTCGCCGACGAACTGGCCGACCTGCGTGATAATCAGGCCGTGGCCAACCTCACATCGTCACGTCACCTGGCCGGCGCGGCCGGCGCCGCCGAACGCGTCGAGCGGTCGATGATTACGTCCAGGGCCGGCAAGGGCAGTGGCGGCATCAATACGGCCGGCATGAGCCGCAACACGGGCGGCAGCGGCCTTGCCGGTCACGACAGCACGAAAGTTTCCAGTACCGTGGCCGGCCTGGGCGCAGGCCCCGCTGTCCGCCGACCCACCGCCAGCGACCTGCCGGCCCGCAGCCGTGAAGAGATTGAAATGGTCTTCGACAAGAACAAGGGTGCCATTTATGCGCTCTACAATCGGGCCCTGCGACGCGACCCGACCCTGCAAGGCAAGCTCGTCCTGAAACTGACCATCGAGCCGTCCGGCGCCGTGTCGTTCTGCGAAGTCGTCTCCAGCGAACTCACTGACGAGGAACTCCTGCGCAAACTCGTCAAACGCATCAAGCTATTCCGCTTCGACGCCAAAGACGTCGCCACCATCACAACCACCAAGCCAATCGACTTCTTCCCCGCCTAGTTTCATGGGGTCGGACCAGCGTAACCATCTATTTGCACTAGAAATATTGCGAAAAAAACACCTTCTCGGAGCCTTAATTCGCCCATTTCATAGGTAATTTTGCAGACTTGGAGTGAACTCAATTGCGAATGAACACAGGCCTGAAAATGCAGGCAAAAGCACTTCATTGGACTCGCTGTGCCCCGGATACCGGCATTGTGCTTGTCTTTGGCCTGACCCGCATTTTTGGCGCCAAAATGGCCCAATTAGTCCCTGGATCTGGGGGGATTTCAGGTCAATATTTTTTAACGATCAATAAGTTGCGTTGGTCCGACCCCAGCGAACCAGCAGTCCCAGTGCGGAAGCGAAGAGCCAGAGGGCGGCGGGTACGGGTACATGTGTTGCGGTGACGAGCCAGTCGTCTGTCGAGCCGGGTGGCAGCAACCAGCCGTGGCCAACCCAGCCGTCGGCGGTCGGCAGTCGGTGACCGTTGTTGTCAAACTCAAATACGATGCCGGCGTTGTTCTGTTCACCGGTCAATGCAATCGAACGCGCCAGGCCGCCGATCTCATCGAGAGAACCGGTTCCGGCCGTCGCTTCGAAGCCACCGTTTGCGGCAGCAAACAGACCGCTCAAGGTATAGGTTGCGGTCCAGAACGTGCCGTCGTCATTGCGCTCCAGCGTGCCGGTGATCGTGGCGCCGGCTCCCAGGTTCAGCGGATCCCATGTCAGGGTCGTCGGACCGCCGAGTCCGCCCAGGTTCGTGCCGACGCTGAACGTCGGCCCGGCACCGGGAGGGGGTGCATTGTCGATGCGGATGCCATACGGGCTGGTCGGGTCGGATTGAAACAATTGCGCATCGGGATGATCGCCCAGCGTGAATGTAACCGGCGCCGCCAGCACGGGCAGAGCGACCGAGATCAGCAACGTGCCGAGTAGTAATTCGAGTCGTTTCATCATAATCAAGTCCCCTTAAAACTCGAACCGTAGAAGGAGCGCCCGTCGCTTTGGCGACGATGCATTCAAACCGCGGTAATTGATGATTAACTTCTGTTTTTTATCCGGCCGGAACGTGATTGCGTCATCGGTCTGACCAGTGCTGCCATACTGTACCAATAAGTAATGAGAGTCAATAATATTTAGATAGTTGGAACTAAATTAGCTATATATATCATTAGATTAGGATGTCATCTTGATCCGAATCCAGTATATCGGAACGTTAGATTTGCGAGGATCCATGGGGTCGGACCAGCATAACCATCTATTTTCACAAGGAATATTGCGGAAATATCACCTTCTCGGGGCCTTAAACCGCCCATTTCATAGGTAATTTTGCAGACTTGGAGCGAACGCAATTGCCAATGAACACAGGTCTGAAAATGCAGGCAAAAGCACTCCATTGGACTCGCTGGGTGCCGGATACCGGCATTGCGCTTGTCTTTGACCTCACTCGCATTTTTGGCACCAAAATGGCCGTATTAGCGCCTGAATATGGGGGATTTCAGATCAATAATCTTTAATGATCAAGAAGTTGTGTTGGTCCGACCCCACTGCAACGAGCGCTACATCTCGCTGCACGACGACCCGTACTTGAAACAGCTGTAACAACGGTGATGGCGCATCCGGATTTGCTGCCCGGCGGATTCGGTCAGTGAGTTGCCGAGGTCGTAATCCTCGTCATCGTCAACCAGCGTGCAGGCGTAAACCTGCATCCGTCCGGCTTTCTTGATGACCATCTTGCTGAAAGCGCACATGAACCGGCGGCGCGTTTCCTCTGTCTGGTAGCGCGTCATGCAGCTCTCGGTAACATCCGGTACATGGCGGTGCGAGGCCGGTACGTCGAAGTCCGGGAAGGCCACGATACGCAGATCCGCCGGCAGACCGTGATCGACGAATAACTTTCGGTAACATGTCTCGATGGCATCAACGTCTTCGTCCGGTTCCATCCGGCGTGCAACCGATACATGAAAACCCAGCTCATGCAATTTTTTCAGGCTGGCCAGAGCCTGCCGGAAATTGCCGGCACCGCGCCCCGCATCATGGCGTTCCTCCTGCGCAAAGTCGATGCTGATACGAAACGAGACCGGATTCGGCGAATCGCAGAGCCGCTGAATCTGGTGCAGGCGTTTGAGTACCACATCGGTACCGTTGGTCAGCACGAGACAGGGCCGGTGGCGTGACGCGTAGACCAGGATCGGAATGATATCCCGGATAATGAACGGCTCCCCGCCGGTAAACGAGAATTGCTTGACGCCTAGAGAGACGGCTTCGTCGATGAACGGTTGCACATCGGCGAACCCGATGCGATCGAGGCGCGCGTCGCCGGGTGTCGAACCTTCCAGGCAAAACGGGCATGACAGATTGCAGGCGGTACCGGTGTGAAACCACAATTCGTCGAGCGTGTGCGGCCTGATATAACCGCGCGGATCGCCGGAGGGAGTCATGTGCCAGTCGCTGCTGCGCTCCGGTCTGCGGCGCATCAGCATTCTGGCTGTTCCTTGTGCGCGGCAAAACGATAATACCGTGCCAGCGTGTCCGGCGACAGACCGAACATGTAGCCGATGGCGAGCAACCGGTTGCCCAGTGTGCGGCGAATCCAGCCGTCACGTTCCCAGTGGCGTGGTGAAACGCCGATCGGCGCATCGAGCGCAACGAATCGCCCGGCCGCCCGCGCGGCGCGCACGAGCGGAACTTCTTCGAACAGGGCGGTGTCCGGAAAGCCGCCGGCTTGCAGGTAGTCTGCCTTGCGGAAAAACAGGCCCTGGTCGCCGTAAGGCGTGCCGAATCGACAGCGTATATTGACCAGGGTCGTAATCAGCGACTTGTGCCAGGCCGGCCGGCCCGTGAATCGGAACCTGAAATATCCGCCGATGGCGCCGGCCCGCACGGCGCGGCGAATGGATTCGATACTGTCAAAAGTAGGTTCCGCATCGGCGTGCAGGAACCAGATGACGGTCCCCGATGCCTGCAATGCACCGGTGTGCAACTGGTGGCCACGGCCGGCCCGGGTATTCAGGTAAATGCAGTCATGGCGCCGGCAGCACTCGGCGACAGCCGGATGGTCGGCGCCGTCGACAACGATGACCTCGAGCGGTTCGTCGTCGAGTACCTGCAGTGCGTCGAGCAGCGCCGCCAGCGCGGGTGTATCGCCGAGTACCGGGATCACAATGCTGATCTTGGTGTTGTGAACGGGTTTCATGTTATTCAGGTTACGTCATTGGAGGCGAAACCGGCGGCCGCGAGCCAGTCATACAGGGCGCGGCGCGCAGGTCGGGAATCGGTGCGCAGATCGGCATGCAGGCGGGACAGGTCTCTGGCCAAATCGATATCATAACGTGCGGGCAGGTATTTCACAGTCAGACCGCGCTGCCTGCACAGTAGTTCCAGTCGTTCGCCCAGATCATTGCCGCTCCATGGCAAATGTGCAAGTTCCGGCCACGGGCGGCGGGCGCCCATCAGCACGACGCCGCCGTCTTCGGCCGCGCCGAGCACGACATCGTGGGTCTGTAGCGCGGCCCGGGCCCGCCCAAAATAAGCGTCGTCCAGCAACGGCGCGTCGCTGCCTATATATATAATGTGTTCGACACCGGTTGCGCGGATCGCCCGGTCCACGGCATTGAGGCGTTCGCCGAGGTTGCCGTCGGTCTGCGGGCAGACACTGTGGTCGCCGGTCATCAGCCTCGCAGCCCAGTCGCGATCGGCCCGCAAGGCCGGCGCGATGGTGACCGGTCCGGGCCAGTTTTCCGCGTCTTCCAGTGTCGTGTGCAGTAAACGGGTCGCCAGCTCAAACGTCAGTTCGGGGCCGATAGTAGCGGCGATGCGCTGCTTGCCGCTACCGTACGCCGGGCGGCGGCAAAAAATGACGAGTGTCGGTGCGGAACTGCGGGCAGGATCCGGGTTCATAATAAGCAGGCGCGCAAAGAAACATCAGGGAAAGACGGGTATTGAATCATATTCATCACAACATCGAGTATATTGACCGGCACTTAACAGCCTGTTAAGAGCCGGAGGATGGAGAGAATAGTGCACGCAGAGGTTCAGAATTATTACGGCGAAGTCCTGCAGTCTACCGACGACCTGAAAACCAGCGCCTGTTGTTCGGCAGAGGCGCTGCCGGAGTACCTGGGCGCCGCACTGGCCCGTGTACACGACGAGGTCAGGGCACGTTATTACGGTTGCGGCTTGGTCTTGCCCGAGGCGCTCGGAGGGACATCCGTTCTGGATCTGGGCTGTGGCGCGGGCCGTGACGTCTATACGCTCGCCCAGCTCGTCGGCCCCGACGGGTTTGTCGTCGGCGTCGACATGACGCCCGAACAGCTTGCCGTCGCACGCCGGCACGAGGCCTGGCATGTCGAGCGCTTCGGTTATCGGCAATCGAATGTCGAATTTATCGACGGCACGATCGAACGCCTCGATGAAACCGGCCTGGCCGACGAACGATTCGACATCATCGTATCGAACTGCGTCATCAACCTGGCGATGGACAAGCAGGCCGTGCTCGATCAGGCCTGGCGATTGCTCAGGCCGGGCGGCGAATTGTATTTTGCCGACATCTACTCGGACCGTCGCATTCCGGCGGAACTGACGAACGATCCGGTGCTCTACGGCGAGTGCCTGTCAGGCGCATTGTACTGGAACGATTTTCTGACCCTGGCCCGGCGTGCCGGGTTCGTCGATCCGCGGCTCGTCACGGACCGGCCGGTCAGCGTCGACGATCCCGAGCTGGCGGACAAGGTCGGGGCCATCCGGTTTTTCTCGGCGACCTGTCGCTTGTTCAAATTGCCGGAACTCGAACCGGGCCACGAAGACTATGGCCAGTCGGTGACCTATCTGGGTACTGCGCCGCACTATCCCGAGGCCCTGCCGTTCGACAAGCAACATGCTTTTGCGACCGGCGTTGCAACGCCGGTATGCGGTAATACATGGCACATGCTGGCCGGCAGCCGGTTGAGCGGATTCTTCGACCGGTCCGAAGGGCCCCGGGTGCATGTCGGTGCGTTCGGTGAAGCGGGGCAGGGGTTGCCGTTCGATGTGGAAGCTGCAAGCAGTCGGACGGGGTGTTGTGGATGACGGAAAAGACCTTCACGGGCCTGTGGTAAGAAGCCGGATAATGATCAATGCGCCACCGAGGTAGCCGGGCGGTAATCAGGGCAACACTCGCAATTGCGACAAAAACCCGGCAGATCGCCCGCACTTGCCCGGCGTTTTACCGGCAATGGTGAAATCGTCGCAATTGCAGCTCACGGGCTCGTCGTTTCAGGGCGCGCCCCTGTCTGGCCGAATGTCCCTGGCGCAGCCTCGATTCCAGTCGTTTGATCCGGCGGTCGATGGCGGCACACTGTTTTCGGTCGAACTTTTCCGGTCTGCCCGCACAGGCGGGCATGGCGAACCAGATCAACAGCAGTAATTCTCTGCGGCGCACGGCAACGCTCCTGAAAAAGCCGATAGCGGCGGGTTGAGATGTTCAGGGTGCCACCGGTCCTGCAGAGCGGCTACGCCGGAATCGGGCGCGATCGGCCGGATTCACCGGTCGGACGGCAGTTCGCGAGTTGCGATCACATATTCGGTTACCGGCCGGCCGTCGATCAGGTGTTCCTGGATGATCCGCTCGAGTACCGCCGGCGTGCACGATCGATACCATGTGCCTTCCGGGTAGACAATGGCGATCGGCCCGTCTACGCACACCTGCAGGCAGTTGGCCTTGGTACGATAGATCCCGCCCTGCCCGGTCAGGCGCAATTCGACCAGGCGCTTTTTCAGGTAGTCCCACGATTTCAGGCTCGTTGCCTTCGCCGAGCATTTCGGTTTGGTCTGATCGCAGCACAGGAAAATATGGCGACGGATCGCCGCGATGCCGAGCCGCGCGATACGGTCGTCGCCGTCGCCGGACTTCGAATCCGCGGTCATCGACGCCGATCCTGTGAAACGGGGTTGACTCGTGTGGCAGGCATGATCGTGCAGGTGGGTTCCAGTATGATGCAGACCGATCATATGCAAGAAGCCTCCACAAAAGCCATCTTTTACGCGCTGCTCGCCAATATCGGCATCGCCGTGGCCAAGAGCTGGGGGGCATGGTTCACCGGTTCGGGCAGCATGCTGGCCGAGGCCATTCACTCGTATGCCGATTCCGGCAACCAGGTCCTGTTATTCATCGGGCTCAGGCAGGCTCGCAAACCGCCGGATGAAGAACATCCGCTCGGTTACGGCAAAAGCAGTTATTTCTGGGCCTTCATCGTCGCCGTCATGTTGTTCAGCATGGGCGGGTTGTTCTCGATCTACGAGGGTCTGCACAAACTCCGGTCGCCCGAGCCGGTGGAGCAATACTGGGTGGCCCTGTTGATACTCGGCATCGCGATGACGCTCGAAGGAGCAAGCCTGCTCGGCGCGCTTGGCCAGATCAGGACATTGCGCGGTGAGCGCACCTTCGGTGACTGGTTCCGGCAGACGCGCAATGCCGAACTCGTGGTCGTGCTGGGTGAAGACGTTGCGGCCGAGATCGGGCTGACACTGGCTTTTGTCTTCGTCGCCCTGGCCGGCATCACCGGCGATGCCCGTTATGACGCCTTCGGTTCGATCTGCATTGGCGTCGTGCTGATCGTCGTGTCGATCTTCGTCGCGACCCGGATCAAGTCACTGCTCGTCGGGCGTTCTGCCGAGCCGCAATTGCGCCGGAGGATCGACGAGATCATTGCCGCAGACCCGGCGATCGAACGCCTGTTGCATTCGATTACGATCCAGGTGGGACCGAAAATCATGCTGGCGGTCAAGATCAGGATGCGACCGGACCTGGGCATCAACGAAGCCGTCGCACGCATCAATGCGCTGGAAACCCGCCTGAAGCAGCAGGTCCCTGCCATCGGCTGGTGCTTCGTCGAGCCGGATATCGTCGACTGATCCAGGCCTGTCCTGACGCCGGTCAGGGGCCCGCCCGGTTGCGCAACGGCAGACCCGCCGGCACGCTTATGTTAGCCAAAGCAAAAAATTGCTGTAATGTTAAATATATATAAAACAAGTATATGAAGATAATACCTGAAGTAATATCGCGACAAAAAACCGGGTTATTTTCAGCCGAACGTGCGGTATCGGCCGACTCGTATATACTGCGTGCGTCGCATCCGGCGCCGCGGCCAGGCCCTTGAGAATAAATCAAAATAAGCCGGGTCTGAAGATGGCGACACCGGCCGAAAGGCCCGGGGCGGTTTTAAGAATCGCTCCCACAATCAGAGACAATGTCCGGCGTCCTGTACCGCATCATTGCCGAGGTCCCGTGTCGGGGAACCCTTTTCGGTAGGAATTGCACAGGGCGCCGGGCTCCCTGTTTCCGGTCACGGGTGTCTGACACCGTGACCCGAAGAAAGAGACAGGCGGACCGGGCGGCAGCCCGGTCGACCTGCCTGGCCTTCGCTCAGAGACCGAGCATCGCCGGCAGCGTCGCCAAGGGGATCAACAACGCGATGACGGCGAGCACAATCTCATCTCTGCGATCTATACTCGGTGTATTGTTTCGACTGAACATGTGCGCAGCTCCAATTGATCGATGAATGGTGAGGATATTAAGGGCCGATTGCGGCCGATTCCTTTCACGGCAGTAACAGGCTGTAACATTTTGTAACGGTTTTATCCCGCTTTAATTCATAAGGTTACAATGCACTTTGAATTACGGAATCAGGTCGAATCAAGGCGCCGCGTATTACAGTCGATCTGCTTGCCGAAAACTGTGAACCATGCCAAAAATATTGCTCATCGATGACGACGAAAAACTTGCCGGGTTGCTCGGCAATTACTTCAAGCGTTTCGACCTCGAACTCGTGTCGGCCCTGCGCCCGTCCATCGGGCTGGAGATGCTGAAAAAAGAGAAGCCGGACCTGGTCATCCTGGATGTCATGCTGCCCGAACAAGACGGTTTCGAAGTCTGCCGGACGATCCGCAAAACCAGCCACGTGCCGATCATCATGTTGACCGCCCGTGGCGAGGTCACCGACCGGATTGTCGGGCTGGAGATCGGCGCCGACGATTATCTGCCCAAACCCTTCGAGCCGCGTGAACTGGTCGTGCGCATCCAAAACGTGCTGCGCCGGGCCATTGCCGTGGAAACGCAGAGCGACGAGCTGAAGTTCAAGGGCCTGGTACTGAATACGGAGCGGCGTACCATCGAGCTGGACGGCAAACCGCTGGAACTGACGACGATGGAATTCGAGTTGCTGGCCCTGTTTGCCCGCAATCCGGGCAAGGCCCTGTCGCGAGACGAAATTCTCAACGGCCTGCGCGGTATCGACGCGCAGATCTTCTCGCGCTCCGTCGACATACTGGTCAGTCGCCTGCGTCAGAAACTGAACGACACGGCGAAACAGCCGCGGTTCATCAAGACGGTCTGGGGCCGGGGGTATTCCTTTGTCGGCGAGGAGGCCCCGGACGAATGATTCGCACGGTCCTGCACAGAATTGCCCACTCGCTGTCGGCCCGTCTGCTCGGGATTTTTCTGATTACATCGCTGATTTACGGGTTTTCGGCGCGTTTTGCCGTCGAGCTGGTGCTGGATCGCGATTACCTGCGCGAGATCATCGGTTCGCATATCGCGCTGCACACGACCTACCTGCTGAAGGATCTCGGCCTGCCGCCGAGCATCAAGCGGGCCGCAGAGATCGCGGCCAACAACCCGATGGACATCCGCATTATCGGTCCGTATGTCGACTGGGCCTCGGATCCGGACTTTCCCGATTTGCGGGGGGTGGATTTCGAGCCGAGTCATTACTTCGATCGCGTCAAGAAAGATGTGTTCCAGACTCCGGACGGCCGCGATCTGCTCGGCGTGATGGAGTTTGCCCGCTATGACGGTCATTCTTATGTCCGCGTCAACCTGGCCGACTACAAGATCCTGTTTGTCTCACCGAAAATCGCCGTGCATCCGGGTTCGAGCCTGACAACGCCAATCCTCATCGGCCTGATTTCCATCCTCGTGCTGTCGGGCTGTTTTTTCGCGGTCTCGTGGCTGATTCGCCCGATTCGCTGGATCAAGGACGGCGCCGACCGGATCGGCAAGGGCGACCTGGATTACCGGATTCCGACCACCCGCCGGGATGACCTGGGCAACCTGGCGGTCGATATCAACCGGATGGCCGACGACGTGCAGGGCATGCTCGAGGCCAAGCAGCAGATGCTGCTCGCGATCAGCCACGAGTTGCGTTCGCCGCTGACGCGCACCAAGGTGGCGCTCGAGTTTCTCGACGACGAGACGACGAAACAGAGCATTCTCGGCGATGTCCTTGAGATGGAACACCTGATCTCCAGCTTGCTGGAAAGCGAGCGCCTGAACACGCGCCATTCCAAGCTGCAGATCGCTTCGGTCGACCTGGTGCGTCTGATCGACGAACTGGTCGACCAGGACTTCCTGCAACATGAAGAGCGGATCGAAACCCGGCTGCCGGCCACGGCGGTTTACAGGGACATCGACGCCACCCGGATTCGCCTGTTGCTGAAAAACCTGATCGACAATGCGCTGTGTTACAGCCCGGCCGACGGCGAGCCGGTGGTCGTGCAACTCGATGCAACGCCGGATTCGGTCACGGTCACGGTCAGTGATCACGGTCCGGGCATGTCGCCGGAAGAAGTCGAACGGGCAACGGAACCTTTCTACCGCGCCGATCCGGCCCGTTGTCGCGATACCGGCGGGTTCGGGCTTGGCCTGTACCTGTGCCGCCGCATTGCCGAGGCCCATGGCGGGAGCCTGCGCATCGACAGCGAACCGGGCCGCGGCACCTGCGTAACGCTGACCTTGCCGACTGCGGCGTCTCAGGCAGACGGGCGGCCGCGAAAATAGTTCAGTGACAGTTGCAGGGATTCGCGGATCCGGTGCGCGTCGCCGGAGCGCAATGACCACTCGGCGTGGTTGCGGGCGGCCAGCCGGTCGGCGAGCATCTTTGCCTGCCGGCATCGTTCGCAGAAGGCCTCACGCTGATAGTCGAATTCGCGGTCACGCCGGGCCGGAGTCGAGGGCATGCAGGCTTCGACTTCGGCGATCAGGGCCGCGATTTCGGAGCGAAACTTTGTGGCGTGGTGGGATTTTGTTGCCATGGCCGGGGTTTTCGTGGATTGTCATATCCTGACTGCCGGCATCGGCGGTGTCGTTGACGGGGGTCACAGAGCGGAGCGGGCGGCCATGGCATTTGCCCGGATTAGAAAATCGGGGCTGCTGTGGTATAGTCCGCGCCGTTTTCAGACCGAGATATGGGTACTTGAGATGGCGACTATTTATGTGACGGACCGGGCCGGGGGCGATGTTGTCCTCGAGGCGGTGAGCGGCTTGACCCTGATGGAGCCGCTGCGCGAGATCGACAATGGCATCGAGGCCCTGTGCGGGGGCATGTGTTCGTGCTCGACCTGCCACATTTATGTCGACGCCGAATGGCGCGACAAGCTCAAGGCGCCGTCCGATGACGAACTCGATCTGCTCGAGGACACGGAGTGTTTTCAGGGTGAAGGCACCTCGCGGCTGGCCTGCCAGGTCACCATGACCGACGAACTCGACGGCCTGAAGCTGACGATAGCGCCGGAAGAATAAATCACGCGTCTTAAAAAGAGCGGGGCCGGCGTTCGGAACCCGGCATTTCGCCGCTTTTTTCACTTTACAAAATTCGTTATTTGTCAGCCGATCAGCACATCGGCTTGACATAAATGTGACGCATTCCACAAATACGAACTGGCGCACATTTCCAAACTGCCAAACGTGGTCTTGTATGAAACGTCTCGTTGTGTAGCGGAGCGCCTGAGTGAGTATTGCCCTATTACATACCGGACGCCGGCTTGGCGTCGTGCTCGTGACCTGTTGCCTGGCAGGGCCGTCGGCATTTGCCGACGATTCGACCTGGAGCCGTTTTGCGGCCATGGTAAGCGGTGAAGAGCCGGCGAAAGACGAGGCGCAGTTGCCGCTCGATGCGCCGGATCGGTTCCCGGTTGCCGATGCCGGGAATGAGCGGCTGTGCGATCAGTCCGCCATGTTGACGCCCGATGCTCCGTCTTTGGCAGTCACGTCGCCGATAGCGGCCGAAGACAGTTTTTTCGCGCAGGATCGCACCAGACAGAGCGGGCCGGATGAGGCCGATGTGCCTTTGTCGATGCTTGCCCCGTCCCTGGGCTGGTATCTGACGGAGAAACTGCAATTAACCGTGACTGACGATGATCCGTCGGGAAGTTACGGGGATTACGGCGGCACCATCCTCGGCCTGCGGCTGGGGCTTCGGTATCGCGTGCTGGAAAATGTGGGCGTCGGCGTCGGCTACGATATGCTCGATGTCAATGCGGCGATGAATGCGGGCGCCACGGGACTGGTCAATTACCGTCAGTGGGGACCGACGGCATTTCTGTCCATGCGTTTTTGAACCCGCCTTTCCGGCGACATGGATTTCTACCGGTCGTGCGGTGTACACTCCCGGCCTCGCGTGGGGCCGTAGCTCAGCTGGGAGAGCGTCGCGTTCGCAATGCGAAGGTCGGGAGTTCGATCCTCCTCGGCTCCACCACCTTATTTCCCGCACCGTTCGCGCAGGCGTCATAGTGTGACGCAGTCCTTATATTCCCGTTCGTCGGCAGTTTATTGTCGCAGAACCAGTTTGTTTGAATGGTAATGAGGCGATGAAAATTCTCGATTTTTTGCGGCGCGACAAGAGCCGTAAGAAAGCGGCGCAACCGCCGATCCGCACGGTTCGCCCGCCGGGCGAAGTGCGCGCCGCCCACCAGGAGCGATTGGCCAGGGAGTTCGAGGAATCCGGGGCCTTCGAGTCGGCCCCACAGGGCGCCGATGCGTTCATGGACACCGGCTCGCTCGAACTGCAGGGTGAAGCCGAGGACCTGGCCAACCCGTATGAAACGCATTCCTGGGAGATGGATCGCGAAGAGGGTCTGCGCCGTGTCGACGATCTGAACCTGGTCAACCGGGACAAGCCGCAGGGTTCATCGGACAACCCCTACGATACGATCGTCAAGAAAAAAGGCTGGAAATAGGGTCCTACAGCCGCAATCCGCCGTCGATGTCGAAGCATCGGCCCGATACGTAATCGTTCTGAAATATAAATTCGACCGTTTGCGCGATTTCATCCGGTTCGCCCATTCTGCGTAACGGAATGCCCGACGTCAGTTTCTCGCGGGCGGCTTCCTTCATGCCCGCGACCATTTCGGTATTGATGAACCCCGGTGCGATGGCGGCGACCCGGATGCCATAGCGGGCCAGTTCTTTGGCCCAGGTCACGGCCATGGCCTGGACGCCGGCTTTGGCTGCCGAATAATTGGTCTGGCCCATGTTACCGGCGCGCGAGATGCTCGAAATGTTGACGATGCAGCCCTTCGAACCCGACTCGACCATCCGTTGCGCCGCTTCGCGGCCGCACAGGAACACGCCGGTCAGGTTGACGTCGATGACGCTCTGCCACTGGTCCAGGGACATTTTCGATACGAGTTCCCCGTCTTTGAATTTCAGCAGCAACCCGTCCCGCGTGATGCCGGCATTGTTGACGAGTCCGTCCACGCCGCCGAAATCCGCCGCGATTTTCGCGAACAATGCCACGACCGCCGCTTCGTCGGCCACGTTTGCGCCGTAAGTTCGCACCGTGGCGCCGGCGGCTTCACAGGCGGCTGCGGTTTCGCCCATGCTCCCGGTCTCCAGGTCGACGAGCGCCAGGTTGCCCCCGTGGGCGGCGAGCCGTTGGGCCATGGCCGCACCCAGTCCGCGTGCCGCGCCGGTGATCACGATTGTTTTGTGCTTCAGATCCATGTCGGTTCCCGGTAAATGGTCAGGTCAGGACGCGGATTCTAACATGGGTCATTCTTGCCGGAGCGGCCGGGTTCGGTGGTTGCCGGCGAGGCCGGCTTGCTTGCAGCCGGCCGGACAAACAGAATAGGCAATCCTGTCATAGAATAATTTTCCGATAAATTTTCCGATACCCGCGGACAGTCTCTTTATGAAAACGATCAAAGGATATGCCGACGGACCATTCGGCCAGTTGCATTACCAGGTGTGCGGCACCGGCCGGCCGGTCATTATGGTGCATCAGTCGCCCGATTCGATGGTGCAGTTCGATCCGGTCATGCGCCCGCTGGCCGCGGCCGGTCTTAAGGCCATCGCCGTGGATATTCCCGGCTACGGCATGTCGGCGGCGCCGGACGAACCGCCCGACATTGCCGCGTATGCCGCGATCGTGCCGGCGATTCTCGATCATTTCGGCTTCGACAAGGCCGACGTGCTCGGTCACCATACCGGCGCGATCATCGTCACCGAGGCGGCGCTGCGGTATCCGCAGCGCATCGACAAGCTCATTTTGAATGGTCCGTTGCCGCTGACGGGCGAACAGCGCGCCTATTTCAAAGACGTCATGGCGCGCGAAAAGGCCTGGGCGCCACGCTGGGACGGCAGCCACCTGCTCGAGCAATGGGAAGCGCGCAAGGCCGCGCAGGCCGAATGGATCGACCTGGCAGCGTTTCACACACACTTTATTCACGGGCGGCTGGCCGGCGACAAGATCTGGTACGCGCACGAAGCGGTCATGAACTATCACCACGAAGAGGCAATTCCGCAGATCGAGCATCCGTGCCTGGTGCTGGCCAACACCGGCGATGCCATCTATGCGCTGTCGCAGCGCACGAAGGAGATGCGCCCCGATTTTGCCTATGCCGAACTCGAGGGCGGCACGATCGACATCATCGACGAGCAACCGGACGCCTGGGCAGCCGCGGTCGCCGCTTTCCTGGCCGGCTGACTGGTATAGAATCCGGCCATTTGGTGTCAGGCACCCCATTCTCTCTCCGGATTAAAAAGGACATGCAATGAAACCGGTTCGAATTCACCTGATCGCGGCGGCGCGGCCGAATTTCATGAAGGTGGCGCCGCTGTTCCATGCGTTGCGGGCCGACGGCGCCTTCGAGGTTCGGCTGGTTCATACCGGCCAGCACTACGATACGAACATGTCGGACAGTTTTTTTGCCGATCTGGGTCTGCCGGAACCGGATTTTCATCTCGGTGTCGGCAGCGGCACCCATGCCGAGCAGACCGGCGGAACGATGATCGCCTATGAGAAAATCTGTCAGTCGGACCAGCCGGACTGGGTGATCGTCGTCGGTGATGTCAATGCGACGGCTGCCGTGGCACTGGTTTGCACCAAGCTGCATGTGCCCATCGTCCATCTGGAAGCGGGTCTGCGCAGCCGCGACCGGAGCATGCCGGAAGAAATCAACCGCCTCGTGACCGATGCGATTGCCGACGTACTGTGGACGCCGTCACCCGATGGCGACGAGAATCTGCTTGGCGAGGGGGTGCCGGCCGAACGCATCGAACGCGTCGGCAATATCATGCTCGATTCCTTCGAAATGATGCGCGAGCGGATCGAAAGTGCAACGGCGCGCTCGGACCTGGGTCTGGAAAACGAACGTTACGGCGTGCTGACCCTCCATCGTCCGGCAAATGTCGACGATCCGGACGTGCTGGGTCTGCTCGTCGAGCAGCTGTGCGCGGTGACGAAAAAAATACCGCTTATTTTCCCGCTGCATCCCCGTACGCGGCAAAGACTCGAATCGTTCGGTCTCATGGCCAAACTGACCGGCGAACCCGGCATGCATCTCACCGAGCCAATGGGTTACATCCAGTTCATGAACCTTGTCACCGGTGCGGTTCTGGTCGTGACGGATTCGGGCGGCCTGCAGGAAGAGACGACTTATCTGGATATCCCGTGCCTGACATTGCGTCCGAACACGGAGCGGCCGGTTACGGTCGCAGAAGGCACCAACAAACTCGTCAAATCCCCGCAACTCCTCGAGCAGGTCGAAAAAGCGCTGGCCGGTGACTGGCCGACCGGCTGCAAACCGGACCTGTGGGACGGCAAAACCGCTGCCCGCTGCATCGCCAGCCTGAAACGCCGTATCGAGGCCTCATAGTGGCGGATGAACGGGTGCCTGACACCCTTCATCCTCCCATTCATTTCTCAGTGTATTTCCTGCTTTTCCGGGTTGCCGGGGGGCTGTATAGTGTGCCGCCTTCGCCCCGGTATCGGGTCACTGTGATCACTGAAAAAGGTTTTGTTTAATGTCAGGTCCTCTTGAGGGAGTGCGCGTTCTCGAACTGACGAGTGTCGTTCTGGGTCCGTGGGCGTGCCAGATTCTTGCCGATATGGGCGCGGAAGTCATCAAGGTCGAGGCGCCGCGCGGGGATAGCAATCGTTCGCTCGGGGCGCATCACAGCAAGGGCATGGCGGCGTTGTACCTGACCTGCAATCGCAACAAGCGCAGCCTGGTGCTGGATCTCAAGCAGGACGCCGGGCGCGAAGCCCTGCTCAAAATCGTGGCCGGGGTCGATGTCCTCGTGCACAACAACCGTCCGCAGGTCATGACCCGCCTGGGCATCGATTACGAACAGCTCAAGGGCGTGAACCCGAAACTGATTTATTGCGGCAGTTACGGCTATGGCAAAGACGGGCCCTACGGCGCACGTGGCGCGCTGGACGATTCCATCCAGGCTGCCAGCGGCATTGCGATGCTGCAAAAGATGGTGCTCGGCGAGCCGCGGTACCTGCCGACGGTGGTCGGCGACAAAACAACGGCCATGGCTGTGGTTTTTGCCGTGACCGCGGCGCTCTACCGGCGTGAAAAGACCGGCATCGGCCAGGAAATCGAAGTGCCGATGTTCGAGACCATGGTTTACTACGTGATGGCCGAGCATCTGTGGGGCATGGCGTTCGAGCCGCCGCTGGGGACTGCCGGCTATACGCGGCTGATGAGCCATCACCGCAAACCGTACAAGACCAAAGACAGTTACATCGCGATCCTGCCGTACCTCGACAGCCATTGGGACATATTCTGCAAGCTGTCCGGGCGCACCGATCTGCTCGAAGACGAGCGGTTTGCGACCCTGTCCGACCGGGTGAAAAACATCGACGATACCTACAAGGAAACCGCCGACACGATGGTCACCCGCACCACCGCCGAATGGCTCGATATCTTTGCCGATACCAGCGTACCGACGATTGTTGTCAATTCCCTGGAAGATCTGACTACCGACCCGCACCTGGCCGCCGTGGATTTCTGGCAGATCAAAGAGCATCCCACCGAAGGCAAGCTGCGCATGCCGCGCTTCCCGGTCGGTTTTTCCGAATCACCGGCCAGCATCAGGAGTCTGCCGCCGCACCTGGGCGAAAACAGCCTGGAGATCCTGCGCGAATACGGTGTCGCCGAAGACACGATCCAGGCCATGCTGGATTCCGGCGCCACCCGCGAAGCTTGATTCAAAAAGAGGCTGAACGCTATGAGCAAACGCATCCCGCAATTCAAAACAGATGAGGAAGCGGAGAAGTTTCTCGAACAGGATCTTTCCGATTACCTCGACCCGGCCTACATGGTGCCGCTGCGTTTCGAATTCAGACCGAAGGATACCCAGCAGGCTGTTGAAAAAGTCTCAGGCGAGTGCAAGACAAGGCAAAAATTGGCGAACAAGCGCAGTGTACACGCCAGTACATGAGCATTGTGAGCCAATTTTTAACGCCGGATTGTGCCGCATG
>Ga0114931_10003804_pt1 | contig 19012 bp, 10 predicted proteins | sample 2SBtaG_FD_89579 | JGI IMG/M metagenome (GOLD analysis project Ga0114931, IMG submission 89579) | Deep subsurface microbial communities from Kolumbo volcano to uncover new lineages of life (NeLLi) - 2SBTROV14_V59a metaG | ecosystem: Environmental > Aquatic > Marine > Volcanic | place: Kolumbo...
GTTGCCTAGGTCAGATATTCGATATCGTACTCCCCAACATGCTCCCGCAATATGAGTTTCGTTTCGGCTAACATATCTTCCGCGCTTGGACTGAATTCTGTTACTTCGTACTCGACGAATGTCATTTCAATCAAATGTTCGAATCGATGGAGCCTCAGTTCGATTTGGAGACGTGAGTTGTGCTTGTACACAAGTAGAGGAAAATGTTTCCATTTCGCCTGACTGTTCTCGGGATCGGCGAAGTCAGATTCATACTTGGCATCATCGATATTTTGCTTGAAGCCGATTTGGATTAGTGATGTTCGCAAGTCAGATATGACATCCGACACTTCGTCAGAATCGACGTGGAAACTAAAACTGACAGCCTTCACAGGAACGCACGCCGTTATCGCGAATAGAATAAGCTGGCATATTCCCAAGACAACTATTCGTTTGGTCCAGTTCATTCGGGTCGACATCCTACATTAGCGAATTACTATTATGGGTCAGCAGCAGTCGCTCAACAGTTTAACACCTGACAGGCAGCTCGCGGCCGGTCAGTCGTTTCTCAGTTTCGAGCCAATCGCCTTGCCCATCTTATAACCAAGCGTTGCCGCCTTGCTTTGATAGTGAATTTCGCCCGGCAGGTTCTCGGTAAGCCGGTTTTGGTGATAGCCGATTACGACTTGCGCGGGCATTGTTTCCCCGAGTACCCGAGCGACCGTCGCCAAAATTTCTCGAATCTTGATTGGATATAGCGGATCGTCGATTGGAACCAGTACTGTCACCTGATTTAGAAATTTCTTCTTGGGGCTTCGCCGAAGCCGGAGCGAGAACCCTTTGGACTCAAGTATTTCTTTGATCTCTTCGAGCGTTTCTCGCCCTACATCAGACGTGCGAATCAGTGGCGACAATACGTCAGGTTTTGTCTTGAAGCATCGCTTGTGGACTGGTACCTCGACTGGCTTATCGAGGTATCGAACGAACAAGCAGGAGCCTTCTTCGAGCGCATCTGCGAGGTACCGGAGATGAGCGTTTAGGCCGGATGCAACATCGGCATCAAACCACGTCCAGTAGCTATGCATTGCGTTTTCTTATCAAGAATTTACTCAGATTCGGGCTTGATGTGACAGGCTGGTCCGGGTCAATTTTTGCCTGCCAGCGACCAAATTTCTGACAGTCTCCAATGCGAAGAATACTGTTGAAAAACTCGGATGTGAAGCGGGCGATTCTTGCAGTCGATTCTTGAGTTGAAAGTTCTGCATCCGACTGTTGCCGGATTTTTATTGCTTATTGGTAATTCCGGTCGTTCATTGTGTCTTTTTTTCACGGTACAGCGCCTGCAAGTGCCGCAGGCGGACCTGTCCCTAGCCATTGCGCCATACGTCTCAAGTTTTGCGCCGTCGCGGTAAGTAAGAACTCGTCGCGCGCGCCGCTAAGTCCTCTTAGCCGCAAGCGATCCACTTTCAGTATCTTCTTCATGTGACCGAACAGCATTTCGACTTTCTTGCGCTTGTTGCTGGACTCTTCGAAGGCCTCAGTTGTTGCCAGTGATCGAGCCAGGTCGCGAGCATCCTCGTGTATCGATCGCGCGATTTTGCGTGGTTCTTTGCCCGGACAGCACCGCGCTTTCATGGCACAGCGATCACAGTCCTTCTTGCTGGCACGATAGATGATCGTTTTGGCCTTGGTGATGTGCGAACGCTTTTTCTTGAACTTGCGCCGATTGTGTAACAGCGACTTGCCGCCGGGACACTGGTATCGATTGGCCTCGGCCTCCCAGGTAAAGTCGGATCGGCCAAACAGCTCGTCATTCTCTTCAGACTTATCCCACACTGGAATGTGTGGCGTAATACCCTGCTCATCAACCAGCCAACCAAGCATCTCCGCCTTGCCGTAGGCGGTATCGCCGATCAGCTTTTGTGGCTTTAGCTCGAAGCGTTCCTCAACCCGCTCCATCATGGTTCGCGCCGAGTCGACCTCGAAGGTGCGATTGGCCGGCGTGGCTTCCACGTCCATGATGATCCCGGCTTCGGTATCGATCAGGTAGTTGGTGGAATAGGCATAAAAGGTCTCTTTGCTGCGGGCTGCCGCCCAGCGCGAAGCCGGATCGGTCTGTGAGACATTCTTTGGTGCCTCGCCGCCCTCAGGGATCGAGCGATCCAGCGAGTTGAGGTATTCGTCCACGGCACGGCTGCCACCGCCCCAGTTATCGTCGTCATCTTCGTGATGGCGACGCGGGCTGGCATCCGCCCTGACCAGGCTGGCATCAACCGCAAAGCCCTCACCGCCGACCAGCCCTTCGGCAAAGCATCGCTCAAGTACCTGTTCGAATACGAAGCGGAAGGCCTCCGCCTCACGGAATCGACCGTGCCGGTTCTTCGAGAAGGTTGAGTGATCCGGTACCGTGTCTTCGATGCTTAAGCGGCAGAACCAGCGGTACGCCAGGTTCAGTTGCACTTCCTCGCAAAGGCGCCGCTCTGAACGAATGCCGTAGCAGTAGCCGATGATCAGCATACGCATCATCAGCTCCGGATCGATCGAGGGACGACCCGTGTGACTGTAATAGGGCGCTAAATGATCGTGCAGGCCTGACAGATCAAGAAAATGATCGATGCTGCGCAGCAAGTGATCTTTGGGAATGTGATCGTCGAGATCGAACGCGTAGAAAAACTGGCCCTGGTCCTTCTCATCCCGTCCCATCATGCGAAAACTCTCCAATTCCTGCACAAGCAACGGGAATCTATTTTACACCTTTATATACACAAGAGTTTTTCAACAGTATTCGCAGTATAGCAGCCAGTCGCTTGTTCCTAATCCGACTGCTCGCTGTCGGCCATTAGCGGACTCCCACTTTCACACAGGCCAGGTCTGGCTGTTGCTCTATAAGTTGCTCGATTTCGACTGCAATGTGTCGTCGAGCAGCTTCCTCGCCCTCTGATCTGATTGCTGCCAGGTATGCAGAGAACAGGGTCGGGTTCGAGAAAATTAGCCGCTCTATTGCTGGGTTGTAATCCTTGATCGAATCCAGCCTTTCTTGCCGGCGTGCCTCAATTCGCTGCTGTACTTCCGCAGCCTTATCCACTTCACCGAGTCCTTCGAGAGCGAGTTTTTGAATCGAGCGGGCAATCGACACGCCCATTTCGGTCTTGCCCTGATTCTCCACCAACTCACCGTAAGCAAGGCAGGCGTATGCCCAATCTACGCTCTGCGCCGAACGCTCCTCGCACATCTTCACGTAGTCGCCATAGCGAGGCAGCTCCGAGGCCGCAAAACCGAAAGCCATTCTCGCTCGCTCCGGAAAACCGAAGTCGCTGCCAGCAGCAAACCCGCGCTCGATCATCTCAATCATCTCGGTCCAGTACGCACGAGACTCAGCAGCCGTGGAGGCATGGCGCATAGCGTCGAGCGCCTCGTCGTAGTCGCTCGCCGCGTATCTGTTTGCTGCGACGCGAATCCACGATTCGCTGTTTTGGCCGTCTACGGCGATCAGGAGCCGCTCCCAATCCCGTAGCGGGCAAGGCATGGTTTCAATCGCTTCGGAACAGATTTGAACTGCACCCCACACCAGAAACGGGTCCGAGGAACCGCGTGAAATAGCAGCGTGGAGTAGCTCGGATCGCGATGCCGGGTCATCTTCCAGCAAGGCGGCCAAGTGTAAGTGCTCCGCGGACGACGATGCTGACAGGCTCTCAGACAAGGTCTGTTTTTGCTCGTTGAAGGCGTCGATCTGTGCTTGGATTTCTTCCTGCGTCCACTCCTTGTCGGCGGAATCTGTGGCTGCGTTTGAGCAGACATCGATCAGCGCGGAACGCAGTTCTGCCGCGGGGAACTCGGCTGAAGTTGTTGTAGTCGGCTCGGCGCGCGGGACATCGGCAGAAGTTGAGGGAGGATCTGCAGACCGTGGTTCTTCTCGCTGGGTAATGAAGTAGGCCGACAGGAACAACGCGACCACTACAAGAAGCCCGACGAGAGAGCGACGGGCTGCAATGCAAACACTGATGGCGAGTTCAGATCTCACGCACTTAGTCTTGGGCATTTTCTTTTATGCACCAGTTTCCAGAAACCCTTCGCACGTTGCTGCTGGTTGGTGTTCGATAGCCCGGCACGCTTCCAACATCACTGACCTGATTTCAGCAAGTGCAGCATCGTGTTCGCCGCCAGCACTCCAGTCTGTCAGTGAAGTTTCCAGGCGATCAATATTGCGCTGAGCCCGGGCCGACCAATCCGCGTCCTCAATTTCATTGATTACCTTTATCGCTGCAGCGACGATTCGGTCAGCATCGTTTGGATTCAGCCGAATGCACGCTCGCACGTAATCCGAGCCCCACCGCAACCGAGTCTCGTAACCTTTGGAATCGTCATAAGCCCTTTCAAACCAGTCAAGCGCCTGTGCCTGGTCGCCAGCCTCCTCCATAAGTTCGGCAAGCGAGGACATTTGATAATACGGGGTTTTCGACTGTTCCATTTCCTCAAGTAGCAGGGATTGAGCAGCCTCATTGTCGCCGATTGCGGTAAGTGTGAAAACGGCGGGAACGAGCAAGGCTGACCGTCCGTAACCCACGGCTTCTTCGTCGAGAAAACGCGCTACCGCTTCTCGTGCATCAACGATGTCGGCCTCGGGTATGTTGCCCTCTTCCGCGGAACCGCGGATCAGCGTAAGCCTTCCACCAATTGCGTATAGTCGAGTGAAGCTCGTATTCCCGGGGTCCTCAGCGAAGCGGGCCAGAGACTCAACCCATGGTGTGACGACGTCTACACCTTCGGCTTCGCCAAATCGATAGGAAAGAGTGTAAAACTCTTGCGGAGCACTCAAGACGATCAGCGCATTGGGATCAGCCTGCTCCGGATCCTGGCTGACATTGTAGACATCCTCCAGCGCCTGCCACATTACTGTGTCAGTTACTTCTCCGTCTTGTTCCACGTCGCTTGCGCTGGTTGGCGCAAGTAGTGCCGCAGCGATGATTTTCAGGCGTGCACGAACAACCGGCACTTCAGCCGGACAATGTTCACTCGCTGAGAGCAACTTGACGCCGACTTCGTATCCGGAATCAGAATAAGCAGAGTCCATTGACCATGCGTGATAGGCGAGACGTCGGCAGCTTGCGAGCGTGAGATCACCCACTCCGTCCAGGCTGGCGAGCAAATCGTCCATCGGCTGAGTAACTGATAATGCTGTTTCGAGAACTTCCTCGTACGCCGTCAAGTTCATCCCGCCGGACACACGGATGATCTCTGTGCCTGCAGAGTCCATGACCACCAGCGTTGGATACCCTATGACGCCAAGCTTATCACCCCACATTTGTGCCTGCGGCTGATCGCCATCCAGGTAGACCGGCACGAAAAGCCTGGACTTCTCTATGAAGCCAGGCTGTGGAAACACGTGTGCTTTCAAATCGTGGCAGGGTGGACACCAATCCGCCGTGAAGTACAGCATCACGGGCCGACCGCTCGAACGCGCCTCCTCGAATGCCGCTTCAGGATCAGTTTGCCAGAGAACTCCGGCGGCGGCTTCGGCATTCACAGCAGCCGCGGGGGCTACATCGACTTCTGTGACCTCTTGCGTGGATTCACGATCGCCGCAAGCTTGAAGGCAAAACGCAACCAAGCCAAGCGAGCCAACAGCCACAGCAAGGTTGAAGTCTCTTAACATCAGGTCCCTCTTACTCGATTGGCGACACAGCGACTGACTATCCATATTGGGTCAGTGGCGGAAATTATAACGCAATTCTAACGACCGGCGGCCAAACAAACTATTCCGGACATCGAACGCGTTACCGCGGAAACTTCGGCACACGGCCAAAATTTGCCTGCCCCCATCCTATCACCCAAGCGGCGGCTTTCCGCGGTACTGCGGAACTTTAAATCAGGGTGTTTTCAGGCCCGGACGACGGGCAACGCTAATGAAGATAAGCAGGCGGCGGTGGCTCGGACACTTTGTTTTCCGAATACTTGGCGAGTGACGGTTCCAGCTTCGCCTCAGCATCTAAATTTCGCCGCGCTGATTCTCTGCTGTATACGAACGGTCATACGCTGAGTGGGTACCGGTGTCGGGAAGCAGCGCCCAAGGCGCGGAATCTGGCATACTTGGAAAACTGTACAACAAACAAGAATCTGACCAAATGAGAATCAGGAGTTCGACGATGCCATTGTCACTTGCGAGAAACGCCAAAGAGCACTTCGCCACCCGTGTCGCGGCGTTAATCCTCGCGACTATCGTCACACTTTCTTTGGCCTCGGCGGCCTGGTCCGCCGGTCCCCTTGTGTTGCAGTCGGATTTTGGTGTCAAGGATGCCGCAGTCGCGTCGATGAAAGGGGTCGCCGTTAGCGTGTCCCCAGAGCTCGATATTTATGACCTCACGCACGAGATTCCCGCCTTCAACACCTGGGAAGCGTCTCTCAGGCTTGCCCAGACCGCCCAGTACTGGCCCAAAGGTACCGTTTTCGTTTCGGTCGTAGATCCGGGTGTTGGCACGGCACGTAAGTCCGTCGTGCTAAAAACCAAGTCCGGGCATTACTTTGTTTCGCCGGACAACGGCAGCTTGACGGCGGTCGCGGAACAACTCGGCGTGGATGCTGTTCGGGAAATTGACGAAGCCGTGAATCGTTTGAAAAACTCGGATAAGTCCTACACGTTCCACGGTCGGGACGTTTACGCGTATACCGGCGCACGCCTTGCGGCGGGTGTCATTTCCTTCGCAGAGGTTGGGCGCGAGTTGCCGCCAGAGGTGTTGTCGATTCCGTATCAAAAAGCGCGCTTCGAGGGCGGACGAGTGTACGGAAACATCGAAATACTCGATCCACAGTACGGTAATATCTGGACCAACATTGACAGGGCAACATTCCAGCGGCTGAAGCTGAAACCCGGAGATCGGGTTACGATCAAAATCTCCAATGACGGCGCTTTGGTGCTACAACAAACGCTGCCGTTTTTTCCGACATTCGGTAGTGTCCCGGTTGGCAAGCCACTAATGTATCTGAACAGCCTGAACAAGGTCGCCCTTGCGATCAATCAAGGCAATTACTCCAGCACGCACAACATCCTGTCCGGTGCGAGCTGGAGTATCGAGATAGCCAAATAGACATCTAGTATCTCAGGGACGTTTTTACGTACAGGTAGCGTCCGTTTACGCCGACGGGTGACAGGACGTCGTAAGGCAAGTTACCGAAAAAACTGATATCGAATATGGATTCATCGGGATAGGTGTCAAACAAATTGGCGCCGCCAACCGATACGTCCCAATTGTCGTTAATTGTATAGCGTACATCGGCGTCGACAACCCATTCTGCGCCGTACACTTGTTGTGGTTCAAAGCCACCGCCGAAATCGAATATACGCTCCGTTTCGCCGAATCGCGTTGCTCTTAATAATGCCGAAATCTTATCGCCGGACCAAGAGCCGGTCAGTATCATCTTGTTTTCGGGTGCAGCGGTCTCAAAGGTATTTTTTTCCTCGATCCCGAAGATAGCGCGATCCGGATTATTCACTACATCGGTGTCGGTATCGTTATAGGCGGCTGAGAAACGCCAGCTATCGTTTTGGTAGCCTGCGACGACATCAAATCCCGATGTCTCCGTGTCTGCCACATTGGTAAAAAATCGCACGGCACCCACCCCGGGGACGCCGGTCACGGGTATGTTTTGCGAGAGCGCAATACGGTCATCGATATCGACCTCATAATAATCAAAGGTCAGGTTAAAGCCGCTGTCATTAAACCATGTGAAGCCGATGCTTCGGCTAACCGAGTCTTCCGAATCCAGTTCAACGGCGCCATTGGCGATGGCAAGGGGATCTGATACCGGTAAGCTGAGTGTTTGTACCAGGCTCCCGCCGCCGCCAAAACTGGTCGTAGTACCCGCAAAAAATGCCTGTGCGAGGGACGGTGCTCTGAATCCGGTACTCAAGCTACCGCGTACAGCAAATCCGGGAACCAGCTCGTAACGGGCGGCAAGCTTGCCATTGACGGTGTTGCCAAAATCGTCGTAATCCTCGAAGCGTCCTGCCACAGAAAGCAGAAAGTCTTCGCTAATATCAAATTCAAGATCAACATACGCTGAGTAGGCGAAGCGATCCTCGTCGACGACATCAGACGGTTGCAGCCCTGCCCCGCCTTGTGAGCCAATTTTGGTGGGGTCGCTGTTACCGAACGTCACACAGGCCAGGCAGCCAACGGCGGTTCCCGCGATGTATGACTCAGGGTCGCCCGCTTCGGTATTGTAATTTTCGAATCGACCCTCCAGGCCGGCGGCAACATTGACCGGAACATCACCAAATTCATAGCCTTTGACCGCATCAAAATTTAGAACAGTCTGCGAGTATTCGTATTGGCCCGTATCAAACTTAGTTGGACTTGCCGCGCCGAGAGACGAATTAATGCTGTTTTTCAAACCATTTGAAAACTCATTCGAGCCGTACACGGCACTGGCATCTATGCGCCAGCCATTAGCAAGCTCACCTCGGATACCACCGCCCATTGAGAGATCGGTAATATCGACGTCACTGAGAGGCACAAATCCTCCCGGGTATACGGATGTCACATTGTTGGCGCTCACGGGGTAACGAAAAAAATTATAACCCTCGCCGCTTCGATCAGAGTAACTACCAAAGCCGTATAGTTCAAAACCGGAGCTCAAATCATAGCCGGCATTAAACATCAGATTGAGGTCCGTTGTGTCACCGTCCCCCAGCCGGTAATTGCGTTGACCTGCCAGCGCATCGTTGGCCGCCGCCTCAGGTGTGCCGCTACTCGGAATCGGGTTAATAAATTCGCCGAAACCGATCGTCGGTAGTTGATCGAAGCCAGAACGATTCGTCGAAGAACGATCGCGGTACTCCAGACTCAGATCAATGAAGCCGTTGCCAAGAGAAAAGCCATGGTTGGTACTGACGGTGACCGTTTCTCCGTCAGTGATGTTTTCATTGATGGGTTCCAGCTTGGTCTTATGGGCGCCGTAAGAAACAGAGACTTCGCCACCGTCGGCACTATCCTTCAGTACGATATTGATGACGCCGGCAATGGCATCGGAACCGTATTGCGCTGCTGCGCCATCCCGCAGCACTTCGATACGCTTGATCGCACTGGTGGGGATGTTATTAAAATCAACGGCCGCACTGCCACGGCCTACTTTCGACTCGGTGCTGATCACCGAGTTAATGTGTCGTCTCTTGCCATTCACCAGTACCAGCACCTGGTCAGGACTCAGTCCGCGCAATTGGGCTGAGCGAACAATATCGGTTTGATCAGAGTTCGACTGGCGCGGCATACTAAAGGAAGGGATTGCGGACTGTAATAAACCGCCCAGCTCGCCGCCGATATTGGGAGATCTGAGTAAATCCTCGGCCGTAATGATATCAACAGGAACCGCACTGTTTTCGACGCTTCGATCGGCTGAACGCGTACCAATCGCTACAATTTCCTCCAGGGTATCGGCGTCATCCTGGGCAAAGCTTTGGCCGCCTGCGCACAGCAATACCAAAGCAATATGTACGGTAAGCATTTTGTTAGCTATTTTTCTCATCTTGTTTCCCTCTCTGGCAGAATTCGTGACACGTACTGGCAGGTTGATTTTCGAGAATGTCGGGTACTTGACTTGCTTGCCACGTCATAGCCGAAAACGATCTTTTGAGGATATGCCATACATACAGTTTAGTAAAATTCAAAGAAGGCTGGTCAGGGATCGCGAGGAGACTTTGTTGATTTCATCTACGTAGCCACTTTGCTGCCCAAATCTGTTGTGTATTTATTAGGAAGAGGCATTAGAATTGATGTTCCTGTTCACGTTGAGGTTAAGTTTCAATGACAACAGGCAAGTTGCACGCAGGCGTATCATTTTCGTGTACCGCAGCAACGATACTTCCTGCTGGTATGACTACCAGCAGAGTCCGGACCGGAAACAGGGGTAATAATCTTGATCTTGGCCAATAGAAAAACGTTTGTTGTGGGCCTGCTTGCTATCAGCGCGCTGTTTATCGCCGACATTCAAGCCGCCGTGCCGGATGCCTCCTACGCCGACCTGCACTGGCGCCAGGTAGGCCCGTTCCGTGGCGGTTGGGCTACCGCGGTCGCCGGCCATCCAGATAAGGCGACCACCTTCTATTTCGGAGCGGCCGATGGTGGGGTCTGGGAGACCGACAACGCTGGGGTAACCTGGCAGCCGTTGTTCGAAAATGAGGGAAGTGCTTCCATAGGCGCCCTTGCGCTTGCGCCCGGCAATCCGGACGTAATTTGGGTCGGTACCGGGCAGATTCAGCAGCGTTGGGACATCGTCGACGGGGATGGTGTGTACCGTTCCACCGATGCCGGGGAGAGCTGGACGCATGTCGGGCTGACGGGCACCCGCCACATCGGAGATTTGTGGGTGGATCCGAGCGACGACCGGGTTGCGTTGGTTGCAGCACTGGGGCCGGTATTCGGACCCAGCCAACAACGCGGACTGTTTCGCACAGAAGATAGCGGCAAGAACTGGACCCAGGTGCTCTTTATTGACGACACGACCGGTGCTGCAGATTTGGCCTCGAGCAAGGACGCGCCCAGGATCCTCTATGCCTCGATGTGGCAGGTCCAACGTCATCCCTGGCTCGATTATTTTCAACCGACAGTGGGTCGCAAGAGCGGTATTTTTCGTTCCACCGACGCTGGCCGCCACTGGGCGCCAGTCGGCGGCACTGGCCTGCCTGCGGTACCGATGGGCCGCATTGAACTGGCAGTTGCGGCCGGCCACCATGCACAGCGGGTCTGGGCGTCTGTCGAGACCGCAGACGGTGGAGGTCTCTATCGATCGGAAGACGGCGGCGACCACTGGGCCCTGGTCAACAGCGATAGCAGCCTGGCATCCAGCTACATGGGTTGGCTGACTGCAGATCCAGGCGATGGCGACATCGTGTGGGCAGGCGGTCAGCCACTTCGCCGGTCCACCGACGCAGGCGCCACTTTCAGCATCGTTCGAAGTTCGCCGGGTGGAGACGACTATCATGCCTTGTGGATCGATCCCGAGGATCCCAAGCGCATGATAACCGGCGCCGATCAAGGTGCCGTCGTTACGTTCAACGGCGGCAAAAGCTGGAGTAGCTGGTACAACCAACCAACGGGCCAGTTTTATCGTTTGGCGGTGGATGATCGCTTTCCCTATCGCCTTTACAGCGGTCAACAGGACAGTGGTACGGTATCGATTGCGAGTCGAAGTGATTATGGCCGCATCAGTTTTCGCGACTGGAACCCGGTAGGTGGGGATGAACGTGACGGCGACATACCTGACCCGCTGAACCCCGATATCGTATACGGTGCCGGCCTGGGCGGCCGCATCTCGAAATGGGACGCCCGTACGGCCCAGGTGCAGAATATCTCACCCTGGCCGGTTTCAAGCTACGCCGCGAACCCGAGGGACGTTCGATACCGTTATGACTGGATTACTCCCCTTGCGATTTCTGCTGCGGCGCCCCATGCGATGTATACCGCGGCGCAGGTTGTATTTCGTTCGACCGATGGCGGTGACAGCTGGCAAACGATCAGCCCCGACCTCAGCGGTGCCGACCAAACCGAGTCTGACTGTGTCGATGATGTTCCGGTAAACAGGGCGACAGGCTGCGGCTATGGCTCAGTGTTTGCCATTGCACCCTCGCCGTTGAAGGACGGCATGGTGTGGGTTGGAACCAACAACGGGCGGGTACACGTGACCACTAATGGCGGTGGCGACTGGCATGATGTTACCCCCGAAGGTCTCGAGGACTGGAGCAAGGTCAATCTTATTGATGCATCGGCAATCGATACCGATACTGCCTATATAGCGATCGACAGGCATCGTTCGAATGACTTTACCCCGCGCGCCTACGTCACTCACGACACAGGAAGCAGTTGGCGGGAAATTGGCAACGGCTTGCCGAGCGGTACCTATGTCAATGTGGTACGGGAAGATCCCAAACAAGCCGGACTGCTGTACGCTGGCACCAGCCGTGGAGTACATGTGTCCTTCGACGATGGGGAGCATTGGCAAAGCCTGCAGTTGAATCTCCCCACAACCGGGATCAACGACCTGGTCGTGCATGAAGATGACCTGGCAATTGCCACCCAGGGCCGCGCATTGTGGATTCTGGATGCGCTGGCACCGCTGCGCCATCTTTCCCGGGTGGCGGCGACCGGCCGCCCGGTATTGGTCACCCCCGAGACTGCCGTCAGGTTGCGCCTTAACCAGAACAAGGACACGCCGCTACCGCCGGAAGAACCCAGCGGAGAGAATCCCCCGGTGGGCGCCGTACTGGATTACATACTGCCGGAAGACTTCAGTGGGCCGGTACGTCTGGAAATCCTGGCGGAGGATAGCAACGTAGTGCGCGTATTCGATAGCGATACCATTCCTGAACAGGCGAAAGCACGTGTCTACTTCGCTGAGACCTGGCTGGGGGCGCCATCCGCACTACCTGCGAGCCCAGGCCACCACCGCTTCGTCTGGAACCTGCGCTACCCGCCACCGGCAACCCTGGAATCACAGTATTCAATCGCTGCGATACCTGGACAGCCTACGCCTATTCTTCCGGAGGGCGCCTTTGTGCTGCCGGGAAGATACACGGTAAAGCTTACGGCGGCGGGCCATACCAGCACCAAAACGCTGGCCATCGTGCTCGATCCGAGAGTTGAAACGAGCGATGCCGAACTCGCCTCGCTACTCAGTTTTCAGCGGCTGGTCGCGACAGTATTGGGCCGGGCCGTTGCGCTTGCGAGTGGTATCGACGCCGGCGATGCGCAAGCCAACGCAACAACTTCGGGGGACACCGCCCGCGAAGTAGCCGAGGCACTTACCGCGCTCGCTATCGACCTCGAGCACACAGACTTGCCACCCACCGCTTCGCAGCGTGAATTATTGGCCTACGAAAAGGCAAGCCTGGATACGGTGGTTGAGCAAAGTACGGCAGCAACGCAATAAAAAAATTTCGAAACGAACATCCGCTTCTGTCAACTAGGCCTGCTGCCGCATCGCCTGTTTCTCGAGCTTCGCCCATGAGTCCCTGAGCGTAACGATTCGATTGAAAACCGGTGCCTGCGCAGAATGCTCTTCACTGTCGGTGCAAAAATAACCCAGGCGTTCAAACTGCACTGCAACACCTGAATCAAGCGTGGCAAGCGACGGCTCCAGCTTCGCATTGACGGTCTCCAGCGAGTCGCCATTGATAACGGCATGAAAATCGTCGGCTGAGTTCGGATTCGCTTCGGTGAACAGGCGATCGTAAAGCCGCACGTCGGCGTCCATGGCGTGCTGGCAAGACACCCAGTGGATCGTCCCTTTGACCTTGCGGTCGCTGGTCCCTGCGCCACTGCGAGTATTCGGGTCGTAACTGCAATGAAGCTCGATGACTTCGCCAGCTTCGTTCTTGATGACTTCATCACAGCGGATGATGTAACCGAAGCGCAAGCGGACTTCACCGTCCGGCTTCAGGCGGAAGAACTTGCGCGGTGCCTCTTCCATGAAGTCGTCCTGCTCGATAAAGAGCTCACGCGAGAACGGCATTTCGCGGGTGCCGAATTCGGGACGGCCGGGATGATTCATCGCCTCCATCATCTCGACCTTGTCCTCGGGATAGTTCGTCAGTACCACCTTGAGCGGTCGCAACACACCCATGCGACGTTCTGAGTCATCAGCGAGGTTTTCGCGAATACAGTTTTCAAAGGCGCCCATCTCGATCAGCTTGTCTTTCTTGGTAACGCCCGCTCGTTTTACGAACTCCCTCAGCGCCGCCGCCGGGTAACCACGCCGACGCATGCCGGCAATCGTCGGCATGCGTGGATCGTTCCAACCATCGACAATGCCCTCCGCAACCAGCGCATTCAGTTTGCGCTTGCTGGTAATCGCGTAAGCAAGGTTCAGGCGTGAAAACTCAATCTGGCGCGGCCGGTGTTCCGGCTGCAGGCGATCAAGCAACCAGTCGTACAAGGGACGATGATCTTCGAACTCCAGCGTGCACAGGGAATGAGTAATCCCCTCAAACGCATCGCATAGCGTGTGCGCAAAATCGTACATCGGGTAGATACACCAGCGCTCCCCGGTATGCTGGTGCGTCACGTGCCGAATTCGATACAACGCAGGATCGCGCAGGTTCATGTTCGGCGAACGCATATCGATCTTCGCGCGCAGCAGGTGTTCACCGTCGGCGAAATCTCCGTTTCGCATTCCTTGCAGCAGCTTTCGATTTTCCGCAACACTGCGATCACGGTGTGGACTGTTCTTGCCCGGCTCGGTGAGTGTTCCCCGGTAGTCGCGAATCTCTTCTGCGCTCAGGCTGTCGACATACGCCGCACCCGTTTCGACCAGGGCGACGGCGGCATCGTAAAGTCGTTCGAAGTAATCCGAAGCGTGCGTAAGGCGGTCTCCCCAGTCGAAGCCAAGCCAGTGTACGTCGTGCTCGATTGCGGCAACGTACTCCTCGCTCTCCTTGCCGGGATTGGTATCGTCAAAGCGAAGATAGGTGCGACCCCCGGTCTCGGCAGCAACCCCGAAGTTCAGGCAGATGGACATGACATGCCCGATATGCAGATAACCGTTCGGCTCCGGCGGGAATCGGGTCACGATCTCATCGTGCTTTGTGGACTCAAGGTCGTCGTGGATAATCTGGCGGATAAAATCCCGCGGTTCAGTTTCGCTCATGGAGGTCTGGATGGAAGCCATTCGAAGGGGCGCTATTGTACTGCAAGTTGTTTATCCGCGGGGCATTTCGCGTACAATATCGCGCCGTCCATTCGCATACGTGACCAGTAGTTGAAATATGCCCAAAATCACTTTACCTGACGGCTCCGAGCGTCAATACGATGCCGTAGTCAGCGGTGCTGACGTCGCCGCAAGCATCGGTGCCGGCCTCGCCAAGGCGGCTGTAGCCGTGCGCGTGGACGGTTCGCTGTGGGACCTTGATCGACCGATTGAAAACGACGCTACGCTTGAAATCCTGACCCGCGATTCGGATGATGGCCTGGAGCTGTTGCGCCACGATGCGGCCCACGTTCTCGCCGAGGCAGTCAAAGAACTGTGGCCGGAGACGCAAGTCACCATCGGTCCGGCCATTGAGAACGGTTTTTATTACGACTTTGCCCGCGAGGAAGCCTTCACTGACGCGGATCTCGAAACCATCGAGGCGCGCATGAAGGAAATCGTTGATCGTAACGAGCCCATCCAGCGCGAGGTCTGGGAGCGCGACAAGGCCGCCGGGTTTTTCCGCGGCATCGGCGAAGCGTACAAAGCCGAGATCATTGAAAGTATTCCCTCGGAAGAGGACCTGACGCTCTACCGCCAGGGTGACTTCATCGATCTTTGCCGCGGCCCACACCTGCCTTCAACCGGCAAACTCGGCAAGGCCTTCAAATTGACGCACGTTTCCGGTGCGTACTGGCGTGGTGATTCCAACAACGAAATGTTGCAGCGCATCTACGGTACCGCCTGGTCGAATGACAAGCAGTTGCGCCAGCACCTGCACATGCTTGAGGAAGCCGAGAAGCGCGACCACAGGCGCCTGGGTCGGATTATGGACCTGTTCCATTTTCAGGAGGAAGCACCGGGGGCTGTTTTTTGGCACCCGAAAGGCTGGAGTCTGTTTCAGAGCCTGATCGGCTATATGCGTGACGAGCAAAATACCGCTGGCTATCAGGAAATCAATACACCGGAAATTGTCGCACGCTCCTTGTGGGAAGCGTCGGGCCACTGGGAATCGTTTGGCGACAACATGTTCACCACGGAGACTGTCGACGGCCGCTGCTACGCGATCAAACCGATGAACTGCCCGGGCCACGTTCAGGTGTTCAAGCAAGGCATTACCAGTTACCGCGACCTGCCCGTTCGACTGGCCGAGTTTGGCAAGTGTCACCGCTACGAGCCATCGGGCGCACTGCACGGCATGATGCGGGTACGTGCCTTCACCCAGGATGACGCTCACATTTTTTGTACGCCTGAGCAGATTACTGAAGAGTCGATCGCCGTTTGCGATCTGATACTGGGCATATACAAAACCTTCGGTTTCGAAGATGTTCGCATCAAGTTCGCCGACCGACCGGAAGTTCGCGTCGGCGAAGATGCTGTCTGGGATCAGGCAGAGGCCGCCCTTGTTAAGGCGCTTGAAGTCGCCAGTCTTCCGTACACCCACAATCCCGGCGAAGGTGCATTCTACGGACCCAAGCTCGAGTTCGTACTGCGCGATGCCATCGGCCGTGACTGGCAATGTGGCACCCTGCAGGTTGACCTCAACATGCCAGGGCGCCTCGGCGCAACCTACATCGGCGAAGACGGCAGCAAACATTTACCTGTCATGTTGCACCGCGCGATCTTCGGCTCACTCGAACGCTTCATGGGTATCCTGATTGAACACCACGCCGGCCACCTGCCGTTGTGGCTGGCACCCGTGCAGGTCAAGGTTCTGACCATTACCGCGGATGCGGACGAATACGCATCTGAAGTCGAAGCCGTCCTGTGTGCAGAGGGGCTACGAGCGGAGACGGATCTTCGCAACGAGAAGATTTCCTACAAGGTTCGCGAACACAGCGTCGCAAAAGTACCTGTGCAGTTTGCGGTGGGCCAGCGAGAACTCGAAAGTCGCAGCGTCGCAATTCGTCGCCTGGGTTCCAAAAAGCAGGAAGTCATGTCGCTTGATGAGGCGATAGCGGCACTGAAATCAGAGATCGAAAACCGCGGCCTCTCCATGCAAACGTGACGCGACCTGCACTTTCAATGTGCGCCGCGTCACAGATTCAACATTCTGTCGCGGCAAGACGACAATCTGCCTGAAACCCAAGGCTATACTCCTTTGACGCAAGGACCGCGCGAGCGATTCGACATAAGGCTTTGGAGGAAACGAAGTGTCGTTGGACGAATTCAAAACACAGGTATTGTTACTGCATAGCGAGCAAAGCACTCTGGACAATCTCAGTTCCGGGTTCAGTGACCGCTACACGGTACATTGTGCTACCAGCGGCAGTGAAGCTCTCAACACCCTGGTCGAAACACCGATCAATGTAATCATTACAGCCCACGACCTGCCGGGAATGAGCGGACTCGACGCACTGCGTGAGGCTAAAAAGCGTTCACCCGATACGATCGGCATACTGCTGGCTGGTAGTAAGACTTCTGATATCGAAGCTCTTGTCGGCGACGAGGAAGTTTTCCAGGTTGTTAGCGGCAATGTCACTGGCGACGGACTGCTCCGGCTTGTCGATAATGCAACACGTCAAATGCGGTTGATGGCGCTCGCGGAATCTGCCAACGACACAACAGCAAATGTGGATATGTCCGCCGAACATATCATCATGGAAACCTCGGAGAACGGCTCAACAATCATCAGCGATGGCACCGGTCGCATGCCCATTCTGGATCCAAAGAAGATCGCAGCGGCTGTAAGTGTTGGTTCTCGATCAGTCGATATTCTCGTCCTGACCAAAGATCAGGAGTTTCTCGAGACCATTAAGGATTCTTCGCGCGGCATGCACAAGGTGTACTACGCGAACACACTGGGTCAGGCCAACGAGGCTATCAGCAAGCATAAAATCGGCGTTGCCGTTGTCGATGCAGCGATGGTTGGCGAAAAAATCGAACAACTGACGCAGCATCTCCGTAAAGGATCGGCCCGGTTGGTTTCTATTGTCGCAGGACGTCGCGACGATGGCGAAATGCTCATGGATCTCATTAATCGCGGCAAAGTCTATCGTTTTCTATTGAAGCCGGTATCGCCGGGCCGTGCGCGTCTCGCAGTCGAGGCCTCCGTAAAGCATCATCTCGAAGCACCGGATGCGGCATTCAAGACCAAGGGCGTTCCGGCGGCCGCGAAACCCGCTCCGGTCAAAGCAAAACCTGCACCAAGACCCGTTGCTAAAGCTGCGCCGAAACCGGCCGCGAAACCAGCGGCAAAGCCAGTTCCAAAAAAGCCAGTACCAAAGTCGAGTCCCGCAGCAGCAGACCCGCCGCTCGGTGTAGCATCTGCCCCGTCAGGTGGCTCTCCGATCGAAGACGGTCTCGCCGACGCATTTGGCCAGGAAGACTCGAATTTTACAGAAACCGTAACGGGACTGATTAGCTCCGTTGCCAAGAAATTTTCATCGGCCAGGACTGCTACCACAGCCACTCCTGTCAAGAACGAGCAAAGCAATGACCTGGATCTGGCCGTCGAAGGACTGCCGTCGGGTGATGCCGGATTCATAGGATCCTTGCTGCGTAACCCGAAAATAATGGGCATCGCCGCCGCGCTCGTGATCGTCGTTGCAGCTGCACTTTTCTGGGCCATGAGCGGAACGGACGAGCCGCTTGTGCAAGCGGAGGATACGCCTGTGCCGTCCGTTGCCGAGGCTGATGTCGAGACCGACAAAGTGCCTGCGCCTGCAGAGGCGTCGAATGCCGATACGGTCGTTGGAGACGCGTTGGGCACGGCCGAAACCGCAATGCTTGAATCAAGGCTGGACGATGCTGATGCGGCACTGCAACAAGTAGCGGCCGCCGACCCGCAAAATACCCGCCTGCCGTTCCTGATGGCGCAACTGGCACAGATGCAGCTGCGGGCGCGACTGGACAATGCACGTGTGGCTATTCGCGAAAGTCGATTCGCGGATGCTGCGACAGAGTTGAGCGGCGCACGCGATCTGAATGTAGCCGATACGACAGAAATAGACGCAGTTACAGCCGAACTCAACAGCGCGCACAGCAAACAACAGAGTGACGAGGTTCTGGCCGGTAAGCTTGCCTTCCAGGCCCGAACCCAGATCGACAATGGCGATCTGAACGCTGCCGAAGACACATTGGCCGAAGCGCTTGCTCTGGATTCGGCCAACGATGAGGTCGAATCAACCATCACGGCACTCGCGAACGCACGTGCAGCAGCAACCGAACAATCGCGACAAGCCGAGGCGGAACGGCAAGCCAAGGCAGAACGGCAGGCCGAAGCAGAACAACAGGCCAAGGCAGAACAACAGGCCAAGGCAGACCAACAAGCCGAGGCAGATCGACAAGCCGAGGCAGATCGACAAGCCGAGGCAGATCGACAAGCCGAGGCAGATCGACAAGCCGAGGCGGAACGACA
>Ga0114931_10003805_pt1 | contig 19012 bp, 9 predicted proteins | sample 2SBtaG_FD_89579 | JGI IMG/M metagenome (GOLD analysis project Ga0114931, IMG submission 89579) | Deep subsurface microbial communities from Kolumbo volcano to uncover new lineages of life (NeLLi) - 2SBTROV14_V59a metaG | ecosystem: Environmental > Aquatic > Marine > Volcanic | place: Kolumbo...
GATCCATCTGCAAGCGAACTTTCCGGGATAAAGCGTAACCGACCAGCTTCGGACAGGGTCCAATTCCCGGCCACCTCGCTTTGATCGCTGCCCTTGAGTACCAGTGTGCCGGCGTGCAAATCCAGGCCGCTGGTCTCTTCGCTGAAATCCACTTGCACATGGTCGGGTGTCGTGTTGAGCAGACTGTTGTCGACAGGTGAGACGGCAACCAATGCCGGTGCTACCGTATCAACCAGAATATCAACCCACTGAGACAGGCTGCGCACACCGGCTACATTTTGCAGCCAGATTTCCAGAGTGTTTTCGCCTTCCGATAGTTCCAGTGCAACCGACCAGTTACCACTTCCGGGATTGACCCACTGCGAGCCATTGATCCACAGGCTGGTGTCATCGGAACGGGTTCCACTGAGTACGACCGCAGTATGCTGGGATCGATTTTGAACCGGCCTTGCGCGGATCACTCCGCTGGCAACCTGGCCACCGGTGATAAAAGGCGGCGCCAGCTGCGTCGTAAAATACCAAACACCACTGGTAGATTCCTCACCCTGGCTGTCGCGCGCAACGACCTGCCAGTAATAAAGGGTCCCTTCACTGAGCCCGGATAATACGTACCGGTTCTGGCTGATATTTTCGGCAACTTTTATCAGCGTTTCCTTGGAAGGACCCAGTAAAAGGTCATAGACAACGCTGTCCTGGGGATCAGCGTCCCCGCCGCTCCAGCTCAGCGAAACATTTAGCGGGATCCCCGCCTGCACAACCGGGATATCCCGGGCACCGTCTGCCGGACTCGGATCGTGGGGAGCCACCGGCGGACGATTTTGCGGTACGGGCGGCGCGCACGGGCTTTCGGAGCTGAGCCACCCGGAATAGTCGACTCGGTGCACCCGATCGCCATGGTAGTCGTCCGGTTGGCCTTCCGGCGGTTCGTAGCCCGGCCCCCTGGGATCCCCCCACCAGTTGTTTTGCGCGTCGGAAACAACATGAGAATCACTGGAAACTCCGAAATAGCTGCTTGCAATGAAGTTATTGTTGTGGATTCGCGCCGAGGGCGTCCAGCCACTTGCAATCAGCACACCGTAAACATTAGCGAAAAAGGTATTGCATTCAATAACCTCGTTATACCCTTCGACATATACTCCTGAATTTCTTCCGTAGCGGATGGAATTATAGCGCAATGTCAGGCCGTCGGGAGCCAGTGTGATGCAGTTTTCCGCGTACTCCACGACACTGTGTTCCAGCGTGGTTGCGCCCACATTCGTGTGTTTTGTAAAAATAATGCCCTTCCAATTTCCGGGAGACGGTTCTGCGGCACTGGAGGTAAAAATAATGGGTGCGGTATCTGTTCCGCGGGCATACAAGGCGCCATACCAGCCCCAGGTATCGTTGTAATCCCCACCGATATATAACGCCGTGCTCGTTTCAAAGCGCACCTCCACCCCCGGATCGATGGTCAAGGTAACAACACTCTTTCCATCGGGATGAAAAACATTGACATCCCCGGTGACGATATAGGGACTGCCGGCCAGGGTCCAGGTGGTATCGGTGGTGATATTTCCGCTGACGTGGGTTGCGGCGAAAGTGTCGACCGGGAATAAGGCGGCAAAGATCAGGCCCGCCAGTAAAATGAGCCGGATTAGCCCGCTTTTCTCTGCTGCGATGCCTCGGGTAAAACGACGACGGACGCTGTGTCGAATGCGGCTTTTCAAACCCATGAACCTGTCCTTTAGGCGGTTTTACTACTTCGCTATTGGTTTTGGTTCTCCCTGCTGCCGGCAGGAAACACACGGTCCCACTCGGCGCAACCTGGCGCTGCGGGATTTTGTAGACAGCGATTGACGGTCCAGAAAGTCGCGATAACCCTTTTGTCCGGCATGCAGGTACACGACGTTTATCAGCGATGCCCCCTCGATGGCCTTTTCGATGCGGGCGTAGTGTGCGCCTGTTTGGTTGAAAATCAAAATGCCTGAAAAAGGATGATTTTTTTGCCGGTCGGACAACTCTCTCATCTTTTTTAGCGATCCTTTGGGATCGGTTAGAATCGGAATATGGACCGCCGCAGGCAAAAGGGCCTTTACGACCGTGTCGTAGGTTTCGGATGCGTCGACCAACATCCAGCTGTTACGATTCTTTTCCAGAAAAAAAGCCCGGGAAGAGATCTCATTGACCCCGGCCAGGACGGACTGATCACCTGTAAGCGCGCCACCCCGGTCTTTCCAGCAACGCAGTCCGCCGTAGAGGATCTTGGCCACAAAACCCAGCGTATGCAACCGCCGGCACTCCGCTTCCATGAAGCGCTGGCCGTATCCCGCGCTGACCAATACAAAGGGTCTGGATTTTAAAAACGCCTTGGTCTTGATAAAGGCAAGCGGGATATGCATGGAGCCGGGAATTCTAACGCGCTCGAAAGCCTCTTTCTCCCGGATATCGACCAGCAGGAGCCGCTGTTTTGCTTTTATCTTTTGCAAAACGACTTTAACGGGGACATAAAGGGAGGCGGCCGTTTTCATCCGGCCGGATCGAAAGGCTTTTTCAAAAATCCTCGCGGACCCGCCCTGCCCGGCCGTGGCCCGATCTGCAAACCCGGCCGCCAGGACCAGCACGAGTATGGCCGGAAGCACTTTGCAAAAATCTTTTTTCGTCATCATGATTGCAAGACCCCTCTTGCGCTCAAGCGCATTTCGGTTGCACGGATCAACGTGCATCCAGGTCCATTTCGATGGGATGGGATGCTCCCGGAGTGATGACGATCCCATCGCTCCAGTACTGGCTGCTGTCGTCGTCGACGCGGAATTTAAATGACCGGTCGGGAAGTGCAAACTGTGCATTGCCGGCATTATCCGTGACTTCATACCAGCCAAGATAGGAACCGCTTGCGCTAAACAGATATACCTTGGCAGCGATCACATCCATGCCGGAGCGCTGCACATGGATATTGGCCATCCCCCGGTGAATAGCCACGGTGGTATCCTGGAACTGGAAAACGTCTGACCAGAACTGCTGGCCCAGATAATCCACCCGCACCTTGTAGGGTTTGTCCGGCAGGTGAAACACGACCTGCCCGTCGGCATCGGTGGTGCATTGCCGGCTCAGATACGATCCGGAAGCGGAAAACAGGTAGACTTTGACCCCGGACAGCGGTGCAGGCGACGGGTAGTCAACCGTTACATGGATCACTACATCCTGATGGCCGATGGTAAATACCGCGGAAAGGCTGTCAGGGACCTGGTAATCATCGGTCCAAAACTGGTATCCCAAATGATCGACCCTGAACCGGTACGTACCGTCCGCCAGGTCAAAGCTGACCTGGCCATCCGTGTTGGTGGTTCCATAGATGCCAAGGTATGCACCGGAAGTGTTAAACACGTATACGTTAACGCCCGCCAGGGGCCCGGAACCCGTATCCACGGAAAGCATGAACTGTCCGCCGCCCGTATCGATCTGAACAGGGTTTGTGACATCTGCCGAAATGCCGGCGGTGGTCCAGAATTGATCCCCCTGATAATCCGCGCGGAACTTATAGGTGCCCACCGGCAGTCTGAATTCGGCGGTTCCGTCTGCGGCCGTGGTCCGGTTCAAGTTCAGGTAGGTATCTTCTGCCGAAAACACATAGACCGGAACTTTTTCCACACCCTGACCCGAACGGATCACCTGAACGCGCGCGATGCCCTCCGAAATCGTGATGGCCGCATCCTGCCAGGTGAATTCCGACGACCAGAACTGCTGCCCCAGATAGTCCGCGCGTACCTTGTAGGCTTTTTGCGGCAGGTTGAAGATTGTCTCTCCATTTGCGTCCGTCGAGGCACTTAGAGACAGGTATGCACCCGCAGGGGTAAAAAGATAGGCGGGAACTTGTGCTTTGGGCAAAATGTCCCCGGCCATGGTGCCTTCCACGCGCACCGTGACATCCCGGTGTGCAATCTGCAGGGTGTTTTCCAGGCTTTCCGGCACATGGACGCTATCGCTCCAGAAGGAATAGCCCATGTAATCCGCCCGGAACTTGTAAGCGCCGCTGGCCAGATCAAACCCGGCCTCCCCCTCGCTGCTGGTGGTGCCGGAAAGGTTCAGGTAGGCCCCCTGGTCATTGAATACATAACAACTTACTCCGGGTATGGGATCACCGGCCGGTTTGAGCAGTTTAAATGCAAAGGTTCCGCCGCCAGTGGAAATCTCGATGGGCGTTAACTGGTCGGCGGCCAGCACTTTTTCGCCGCTCCAGTACTGATTGCCCTGATAGTCGGCGCGGAATTTATAGCTGCCGGCAGCCAGCCGGAAGCGGGCCTTGCCCGTTGCAGCGGTGTTGCCGGTGATGTTCAGGTAGGCGCCGGAAGAGGAAAAGACATACATCGCTACACCTTGGAGCGCAGCGCCGTTCCAGGTAACGGCGATTTCGGCATCGGCCAGTGGTATTTCCACGGCTGCGTCCTGCCAGGTAAATTCCGGCGACCAGAACTGCTGGCCCAGATAGTCCGCGCGCACCTTGTAGGCTCTTTCGGGGAGATGAAAACCGACCCGGCCGTCCGCATCGGTCTGCCGGCTCAGTCCCAGGTAGGAACCGTCCGGCGTAAAAAGGTAGACGTTCATGCCTTCAAGCGGCGCAGCAACGCCCTGGAATACGCCGTTTACCTCAACACCCACTTCCTGGTGGGGAACGGTCAGGCTGATCTGCGTATCGTCGTCGACAATCGTATTCGGGCTCCAGAAATGGTAACCCAGGTAATCGGCCCGCACTTTGTAGGTGCCGGCCGGCACGCGAAATGCCGAGATGCCGTCAGAATCCGTCTCCCGGTGCTCGCCCAGGTAACTGCCGGATGCGCCGAACAGGTAGGTGTTGACTACCGGCATGGGGGTCTGCGCATCCTCACCTACTGTGGCCTGAAAGGTTCCGCCGCCGGCATCCACGACAACATCGTTGGGCCCTGTGTCGGTAACCGTCAGCGCAGCGCTCCAGTACTGGTTGCCGAAAAGGTCTGCGCGGAAAGTAAAACCGGAAGCCACCGGCAGCGAAAAAGACACCTCGCCGTTGGCGTCAGTTTCCTGAAACACCCCCAGATAGTTTCCACTTTCGCTGAACAGGTATACCCTGGCGCCCGGGGCAGGCCCACCGGCCAGGGTTACCTGCAAATTGACGTTTTTGTGTGCGATGACAACCTCAATCAGCGCATTTTCAGGAATGGCGAGCGTTTCGGACCAGAACTGCCGGCCTAGATAATCCATGCGGAACTTGTAGTCGCCATGGGCAAAAGCGGCGGGTTCAAAAAGAGCGCTTCCATTTTCGTTGGTGACGGCGCCGAGGCCGGTATAGGATCCGCCGGCGGTAAAAGCGTAGACATGCATACCGGCGAGTGCCGTTCCCGTGTCGCTTGTCACCCGGACCTCGATATTTTCGGGCGGCGCAACCCTACCGCCATCTTTTACAAAAAACGGAGCGGCATTCATCCAGGGGCCGGCGGCGCCGCGTGCGTCCAGCGCCCGGGCGCGCCAGTAGTACATGGTCTTGTCGCTCAGGGGTAAGGAAAGCTGCCACTTAGGATCACTGCTTTCGTGCTGCTGCACCCGGTCGCTCAGTTCTTCGTCCGTGTAGATCTCAAAGGCATAGGTAATGTGGTCACGATCGACATCTGCGACGGGGGCCACTGCGAGGGCAGGTTTTACTACCGTGGCCCAGGCACCGCTTCCCGGATTTACGGCAACCGGGGCTGCCGGAACATCGTTGGCCGTGTTGACGAAAAAGCTGCCCTGTTCCCAATCACTTTCGCATCGGCCGTCGGATGCTTTTACGCGCCAGAAATACGCGGTGTTGTCCGACAGGCCGTCGACATGCCAGGTGGTCTTGTCCGTGCCCTCGATCACCTCGCCCGAGACTTGTTTTTCCGGGCTGTCAAAGGTGTCTTGCGTGTCGATTTCAAAAAAATACATCCGTGGATCGTCCTCGGGATCGCTGCTGTTGGTGACAACCAGATCGACCTGCGTGCCCGGCAGCCGGGCATCGTCGGCCGGTGAAGAAATAAACGGCCTTTCCGGTGCACTGTTTTGCGTATCGACATAAAAGGATATCAATGCGGTCTGCGATTGCCGTCCATGCCCATCGGTGGCCACCACCCGCCAGAAATACCAGCTGGCATCCTGCAGCGCGCGATCCACCACCCAGGCGGTGGTCCCCGCGTCTCCCTGCGCAATGCCGCCCGAAGCGGTGACCGGTGTGTCCATGGTGCTGTCCGCGTAAAGTTCGAAAACATAGGTGAGCGGGTCCCCATCAACGTCACCGGCATTGGTGACCTGCAGTTCCGGCGTCAGGGTGCAGACGTGACCGTTGTCCCGCGGCCTGCTGGCACTGAACACACTCGGGGCATCATTGGCAGTGTTGATGAAAAAGTTGCCATACTTCCAGAAACTGCGCGCAAAGCCGTCCGAGGCGCGCACACGCCAGGTGTACCGGTGGTTATCTGCGAGCGTTACCGGCACCTGCCAATGGGTGGTATCGGTTCCTTCGACGACTTGGGTTTCACTGGCCACACGCGTGCGCAGCCCGGCGTCGGCGTAGACTTCAAAGTCGTAAGTAACGGCGTCGCCATCCGGATCCGTACTGTTGTGGATCACCAGGACGGGGGATAAAACAGCGACTTGGCCACCATCTACTGGGGTTTCCATGTCCGGGATGGTGGGCACATTATTTTCCCGGGTGGGATCGGTACCGTTTTCAAATTCGTCCAGATCCGAAAACCCGTCTGAATCAAAATCCCCGCTGCCATCCCGATTTAGATTGCCGAAATGTTGGGTTTCCCACTGGTCGTCCATGCCGTCACCATCTGTGTCATTGGCTGCATAAACGGTGATGGCCGTGGTTTTTACATCGGAAAAAGTTCCATCGCCGGCCGTAAATCGAACCCGGTAATTTCCGGCCTGTCCGATGACCGGCGTCCAGTCGAAAATGCCGTGGCCATCGTGCTGGTCGGAAAAATGCGCGCCGGCCGGCAGAGGCGTGGCGGATAGAGCCGGAAGCGTGCCGTCGGGATCGCTGGCCACCACCAGAAAAGAGAGCTGCCGGCCTTCCACGCCGGTCATATCCGGGATGAATTGCAACACCGGCGCCTGGGGTAAAACCGTCGGGTCGTCGAAGGTGAGGGTGTAATTATCGGTTCCGTTGGCATCAAACAGGTTGACAAAATATTGCCAACTCTGCCCGTCTCTTTTTTTGGAAAGCCAGACATTCTCGGTTTTGATCGGCTTGCCGTCGGAGCGTACGGCCTCTTTTATGCTTTTGTTGCCATGATATGGATCCGGGAGTTGAACATACATGAAACCCGCGGTTGCAGGGACACTGAGACGATACTGCACGGCTGAGCCGGACTGGCTCTGATATTGAAGATTTGAAGAAGCTGTTTGGTTCAATACGGGAGTGTCTGAACCATTTGATTCGTAAACCCGGTACACACCGCCATCGCGTGCCAAAAAATCGGTGATCCCATCTCTTCCCGGAAGGTCGACCCGCACTACGCGGGTTAAAAAATGCGCGTTGACATGGTCGATCAGGGACGTCAGCTCACCGCCCAGTTCATCGGAATGCGAGTATTGCGCCGTAAATTCGACAAATCTGCCGGACAATGCGCAACGCATGATCCAGCGCGCAATTTTGGAACGGTTGGGAGCAACATCGCCGAAATTGACCCGCAAGCTGTCCGACACCGCCTGTCCGTCGACCTCGCTGGCCTCAATGACAAAATTAACCAACAACCCCTGCTCGTTGTCGACGATCTTGGGCTGGGCCGAGTCGATTTTGACTGCCTTTGCCATCCCCTGCCCGTTGTTTTTGACCCGCACTCCCAACGAAAATGGAACCGCCGGTTCGATTTCCGGCGTAAAGGCATCATCTCCATAGACCTCATCCGGCAGGAAGTAGTCTACGGTCAGCTGAGGCATGGGTTTTACGAAGATATAATCCGGGGAGACTGTTGTTTCGTGCGCCTCCCCGTTAACGGTATAGGTCAGTGTAGCGCCGACATAGTACAGCGTACCGGACGCAAGGCCGTTTGACGATCCCGGCGCCGGTACGATCAGCCAGTGGATATCCGCGGCGGAAGAAGGCGCTACCGCACCGGCACCGCCCACATCGTCAATATTTTCCATACGGTCGATACGAATGAAAAACAGGGCGTTTGTATTGTCGGGGTCCGAACTTGCCAATACGGCATGGCCCTGCTCATCGGCAAAGGACACATCCACAGCAACGTTTTCCAGCGCGATTTGCGAAAGCCCGTTGACAATGCGCATGTGGGCATCGAATCCCTGACGTTCCAGAGTCAGCTCCTGGTGGATCTCGATTTTCACCGTGGCGCAGACCCCACCTGCAGCGCCCAGCGCCGGTTGTGGATACAACCCCGGCGGCAACACCAGCGACAGGAAGAAGGCCATTCGTAACCAAGTTTTCGAAAAGCGCCTGGTTGTATACTGCTTTTTCATGCGCGTATCTCCCGAACCTGCCAGGTCCTGCGGCCGGCGGCCGCCAACGGTGGTGGGTTCATCCGCACGGCAATGCGGTGGTCGCTGACGGCAAAGCGGTCAAATTCTGGCGCAGGCTGTCCATCGTGCCGACCCACAACCCGCATGGCGATATAGTCAGACTGGCGCTTGCAGAAAACAGCGCCCTGGGGATCGGCCAGCCGCCAGGCGCCGCGGGTATAGAACTCGGACCAGTTGTGATATTGCTGCGGCGCCAGAACGCTGCTCTGCGGACAGACATAGCCGGCCATGCTGCGCGCTGGAATGCGCAGGGCCCGGCACAGGGCCGTAAACAGATCCGCCTGGCCGGTACAGTCACCGCGCTGCTGATGCAGCGTAAGAAAGGCGCCGCGCCGTCTTTTCCGGTATCCGGCAAACCGGATGTGGCCGTGGACCCAGCGCCAGATGGCCTGTGCGCTTTCGAGGGTCCGCCGGCCTTTCAGACGCCGCGCCAGGCGGCGCACCGCCGGCCGATCGCATTCAATGTATTTTTCAGGTGTCAGATCGGCGGATAAAACAGTGCCGGCAGCCGGCCGCGCCGAAATCAGCAGGCGGACATCAATGGCAATCACCTTGGCGGCATGCGGCGCAAAATCAAGGGGTTTGAAATGCAGGATCTGATTGCCGTAGCGATCACAGGACAATTGAAAATGGTGGGAGCTTTCAATGCGCAGGCATCGCTGGGTGGCGGTCCGTTTGACCGGGGCGGCCGCCTGAAAGACGACTTTACGAATGCAGCGACCGGTGGTGTTTTGCAGGCTGAAACTGTAGTGCAGGACGCGTGCCGTCAGGCGAAATGCCGGAGGCGGGGGCCGTTTCCGGAACCCGAACCGCAGGGATAAGGCCAGGCCGAAACACAGCAATGCCACGACCAGCCACGGCAGGTACCGTTTCGCGCAAAGATTTCGATGAAAAGCCCGCATTCCCGCCACCTCACCAGATGCTGTGCGACATAACACCCCACAGCAAGTCAGGGGACAGGCGGCATCTGTTGGCACGGGAATCAACGCGGCCAAATAAAAAAGCCGCGCCACCTTTAAAACAAGGTTACCCGGCTTTAGAGCTTTTTTTGCAGGCAACCCGGCTATCCTGCATGCGCAGGACCCGTGGCTTTCCGTCCCCCGATTGCTCGAGGTTTGGCTTTATCTTTGGATTTTCCCTTCTAGATCGTCTTTAGCGGAAAATACATGCCACTGTCAAGAGGAAAATATGCAGGTCCGTTTGCGGCAATCTATTGGGTACTGCCACCAGACGGCTGCCGCAGCCGTTTGCGGGCCTTGAGGTGCTTTTTGCGCAGCTCCAGCAGCTGACGGAAGCGCCGGCTGGCCCTGTCCTGTTGATATTCCAGCCGCACGCGCTCTCGCGGCGTGAGCTGACCGTCAGACCAGGCCCGGCGCTTGCTCTGCCGGATATGCCGCTGCTGTCTTTCCAGCGAAACGGTCTCGTGCCGGGTCAGCTGACCGCTGCGAACCCCCTGGCAGATACGTTTCTGCTGTCGAACCTGGCGATGGTGGATCCTGCCGGCATGCGCCGCAGCAGTCCACATGGATCCCATAAATACCATAACTGCCGCTAAAGTTAATGCTTTTTTCATCGTATTGTCTCCTTTCGCTAAATGTTTAAAAGAAAGCCGTTATCATCCCGGGTGTCAAACGTGCTTTTAGATGTAACCCTTAAGACGAACGGAGACTGTTTTTTGTCGACAAAAAAATAAAAAACATGCAAGCACACCGAAAGGCCACGTCAGCGGTACGGCGTGTGGGTTCGGGGGGGATTTTCACAGATGGTCACGGCGAAAGAGGCTGCCGGCGATCTGGACGGCGATTCTGGGGTTTTCGCGCAGACGCCGCAGGCTGTATGCATACCAGTCCTGACCGAAAGGCAGGTAGATCCGGACAACGTTGCCTTCACGACGCAGCGATTCCAAGGTGTTGCGTATCGGCACGCCGAGCAGGGCCTGGAATTCATGTCGGCCCATGGCCCCGGGGTGCGTCTTGACCAAAAAGCGGCTTTGGGCGATCAGCTGGGCATCGTGGGTGGCGATGGCCACATGCGCCCCGGCATCCAGCAGGATTCTCAAGACATCCATGTAGGCGGCGTTGATACGTCCGGGGTCCTGGTAGGCCAGCTCGGGCGGTTCCAGGTAGATCCCCTTGCAGAGGCGGAAACTGGCGCCGGCCTGCGCCAGCCTGGCCGCATCTTCGGCGGTGCGCCTCAAACGGGCCTGCAGCACCGTGCCAATGCGCGGCCAGATAGCCCGGCCCCTTTCGTAAAAGTCCAGCGTGGCATCCGTCACGGATGAGTCCTCCATGTCGATGCGCACAAAAAAATCATCCGCCCCTGCAGCCGCCAGCAGCTTTTCGAAAAGCGCGAACGCCAGCCCGGGGTCCTGCCGCAGGCCCAGCTGCGTGAGTTTGATGGAGATATTGCGGTCCACCCCGGCAGCGGTCATGGCCGCCATGAGTTCCCCGTAGGCGTCCAGCTCCCGGCGGGCCTGGTCGGCCTGCGTGACGTCTTCACCCAGATGGTCGATGGTGACCGCAAACCCGTCGCGGTTCAGCTGCGCGGCCAGCGCGATGGCGTCTTCTTTATTGTCGCCGGCGATGTAGCGGCCGGCAACCCGCCGGATGATCGGCCTGGGCATCACGCCCAGCATGGTGATCAACAGTCTGGCAAGCACACATCTCCTCCCTACGGTTCCAGCATGTGGATATACCGGTAATCGGTGGGCGGCACGAAGGTTTCCTTGATCGTGCGCGGACTGACCCAGCGCAACAGGTTGAGCCGGGAGCCGGCCTTGTCGTTGGTGCCGCTGGCGCGGCTGCCGCCGAAAGGTTGCATGCCCACCACGGCGCCGGTGGGCTTGTCGTTGACATAAAAGTTGCCCGCGGCGTGGCGCAATACCTCACGGGCCAGACGAATCGCTGTGCGGTCGGTGGCAAACACCGCCCCCGTCAGCCCATACGGCGAGGTCCGGTCACACAGCTGCAGCACCTGTTCAAAATCGCTGTCTTGATAGACGAAAACCGTCAGCAGTGGCCCGAAGACCTCGTCGGTCATGAGTTTGGCGTGCGGGTCCCTGGTCTCAACCAGGGTGGGCTTGATGAAAAATCCCCGGCTGCGGTCTGCGCCACCGCCGGTCACGATCCGCATGCCGCCGGCCTCTGCCGCAAAATCGATATAGCCACAGATCTTTTCATAGGCGGCCGCATCGATGACAGCGCCCATGAAGTTGGTGAAATCACGCGGATCGCCGACGGCGATGTCCGGCAGCGTTTCCCGGAGCCGCTTTTCGATCCCGGGCCACAGGCTGGCGGGGATGTACGCCCGGCTGGCTGCCGAGCACTTTTGGCCCTGGTATTCGAAGGCGCCGCGCACCATGGCGGTCGCCAGTGCGCCGACATCCGCCGAGGGATGCGCCACGATAAAATCCTTGCCGCCGGTTTCACCGACAAGCCGGGGATAAGAGCGGAAGCGGTCGATGGATGCGGCCGCCGCCTGCCAGATCGTCCTGAACGTCTGCGCCGAGCCCGTGAAATGGACACCGGCCAGCGACCTGTCTGAAAGTACGGCCCGGCCCACTTCCCGGCCGGGCCCGGGAATGAAGTTGATCACCCCGGGCGGCAGCCCGGCGGCCATGAACAGGCGCATGACCTGGTAGTTGGAAAAAACCGACGTCGAGGCCGGTTTCCACAGCACCGTGTTTCCCATCAGCGCCGGTGCGGCGGCCACGTTGCCGGCAATCGAGGTAAAATTGAAGGGGCTTACGGCAAAGACGAACCCTTCCAGTGGACGCCATTCGACCTGATTCCATAAACCTTTTGCGGAAGCGGGCTGGTCGCGGTAAATCCGACCGGCAAAATAGGCGTTGAACCTCAGGAAATCCACCAGTTCGCAGACGGCATCGATTTCGGCCTGGTAGACGGTCTTGCTCTGGTTGAGCATGGTTGCCGCATTGATTTGCATGCGCCAGGCAGTCGACAAAAGCTCCGCGGCTTTCAAAAACACGGCAAGGCGCTCCGTCCAGGGAAGGCGGGACCAGTCTTTCCAGGCCTCTGCGGCCGCCGCCACGGCAAGCCGGACCTCGGCCTCGCCGGCCATGTGGTACTCGGCCAGCACGTGGCCGTGATCGTGGGGCATGATGCACGCAGCCATCCGCCCGGTACGCACCTCTTTGCCGCCGATGATCAGCGGTATCTCCATGCGCACGCCAGCCATTCGGGCAAGTTCGCGCTTCAGCGCATCCCGCTTTCGGCTGCCAGGCGCATAACCGTATACCGGCTCGTTTGAGGGCCTTTCCAGGGTGATGAGGGCTTCCGTCATGGTCAAAAACTCGCAGTGCAGCTGCAGGTTGTTTATCCACAATATGGGCATGTTCTGCGAAAAGTAAACCTTTCGCACGGCCCCGGCCGGTTTGCGGCACATCCGGCCCGCGTCGCGCCCCCGCACCGCCACGGCACCTGCTGCAAGCCGCCCGGAATACCGCTGCACTCGACAAGTGCGCCGTTTGGGTGTAAAAGCTTCGTGCGGCCCAAAGCCGGCTTTGCAGACGTCCCGGATCCCGAGAAGGCGGCCTTTCAGTGAAAAAGCAACCTGACATGCGGCACGCGAAAAGCAACCCCCCCGTAAAGCCCCTGGCTTGGCTGTTTCACCGCACGCGCATGGCCCGCGGCTGGATTGCAGCATCGGTCGTGCTGGGGTTTACCGGCGGGCTTTTGCTCATCGCCCAGGCCCGCCTGCTGGCGCATGTCGTGAACGGCGCTTTCATGCAGCACCGCACCTGGTCGGAGCTACGCCCGCTGTTTGCCCTGCTGGGGGGCATCGTCCTGATGCGTGCCGCCCTGGCCTGGGGGCGGGAAATCGCCGGCTTTCACGCCGGCGCCAAAATCCGCCAGGCGGTGCGGCGCCGGATCCTGGCACATCTGGCGGCGCTGGGGCCGGCCTACACGTCCCGGCAATCAACCGGCGCCCTGGCCAGCATGGCCGTTGAACAGGTGGAGGCATTGCACGATTTTTTCGCCCACTACCTGCCCCAGTTAGCCCTGGCCGCACTCATCCCGGCAGCCATGCTGGCCTTCGTGTTTCCGTTGAGCTGGGCCGCCGGGGCCACGCTGCTGGTAACGGCGCCCTTGATACCGGTGTTCATGATCCTGGTGGGCATGGGCGCCGAGTCGGTCAGCCAGAAGAACTTTGCGGCCCTGTCGCGCTTAAGCGCACATTTCCTGGACATTTTGCAGGGCATGGTGACCTTAAAGCTCTTTGACCGCAGCCGCCACGAACGCCGCAGCGTGGCGCAGGCGTCGGCTGCATACCGTAAAACGACCATGCGCGTACTGCGCATTGCCTTTCTGTCCTCGGCTGTGCTGGAATTTTTCAGCTCCATTTCCATTGCCATCGTCGCCGTGTACCTGGGTATGCACTACCTGGGATACCTGCATTTCGGCGATTACGGGCACGGATTGACCTTTTTGGGCGGCTTTTTCATCCTGCTGCTGGCGCCGGACTTCTACTTTCCGCTGCGCGAACTGGGAACCCATTACCACGCCCGTGCCCAGGCCATGGGCGCCGCCGACGAGATTCTCAAGATCCTTGCCCGGCCAGTCCCGGCGCAACCGCGGGCAACGGCGCACATTGACTTCGGCGGCCCCATCGAAATTGCAGCCAACGACCTGCACCTGGCCTATGACAACGGCCGGCGGCCCGCACTGAAGGGTGTTTCCTTTTCCTTGAACAGCGGCGAAAAAATCGCCCTGGTAGGTCCCAGCGGCGCCGGCAAAACCTCCATCCTCAACCTGCTGCTGGGGTTTGAAAAACCCGACCGCGGGCAGATCCGCATCAACCATGTCGATCTGGCGCGGATCGACGCGGATGACTGGCGCCGGCGGCTGGCCTGGGTCGGCCAGCAGCCCGTGCTGTTTCACGGCACGCTGCGCGAAAACATCCGCATGGGCAGGCCCGCTGCCGACGACGGCGCCATACTGCGCGCCGCAGACGCGGCCCGGGTGACGGAATTCGCCGCGCACCTGCCCGAAGGGCTGGACACGCCCGTGGCCGAGGGCGGCGCCGATCTTTCGCGTGGCCAGGCCCAGCGCGTGGCGCTGGCACGCGCCTACCTCAAGCAGGCGCCCATCCTGCTGATAGACGAGCCCACGGCCGGGCTCGATGCTCATAATGAACGCATGGTAATCCAAGCCCTGAGCACCCTGGCCAAGGGCAAAACCCTGCTTTTGCTCACCCACCGCCTGCTCAACATCACGCGCTTCGACCGCATTCTGGTGCTGCAGGAAGGGCGCATCCGCCAGCAGGGCAGCTACACCCAGCTGGCGGGCGAAAGCGGCCTTTTCCGGCGGCTCCTGGAACCGGACCCGGCCATGGGAGACCCTCTTGGATAACCGCCGACGCACTTCATCCCCTTTCCTGGGGCTGTTTCAGCGCCACTGGACCCGGATGCTGGCGGGCATGCTGCTGGGGCTGTTGAGCATGATCGCGGGCATCGGCCTGCTGGCGCTGGCGGGCTGGTTTATCTCGGCGGCCGCCCTGGCCGGACTTACCGCCGGCAGCGCCCTGGCCTTTAATTTCTTTTATCCCAGTATCGGCGTGCGCATCTTTGCCATCGGCCGCACCCTGGCGCGCTATGCCGAGCGCATCGTCAGCCACGACGCCACCTTCCGGATTCTGGAGTCGCTGCGCATCTGGTTTTACACGCGCCTGGAACCGCGCGTCCCGGCGGTATTGTCCGGCTACCGCAGCGGCGACGTGCTCAACCGCATCGTGGCCGATATCGATGCGCTGGACAACTTCTACCTGCGCGTGCTGTCTCCCACGACCGTAGCCGTCATAACGGCCCTGCTGCTGGCTGGGTTCCTGTGGTGGTTCGATCCGCTGGTTTCCCTGACGGCCTTCGGCTGCCTGCTGCTGGCCGGCTTCGGCGTGCCGGCGCTGGCCTACGCCGCCGGCGCCGACAGCGGACGCAAAATGGCACAGCACGCCGCTGACCTGCGCGTACACATCGTGGACACTGTCACGGGCCTGTCCGAGCTGCTGGTTTTCGGCGGCCGGCGGCATGCCATCGAACCTCCCATGCGGGCGAGCCACCGGCTGATCGAGGCCCAACGCCGCATGAGCCGCATCCGTGCCGGCACGTCGGCGGCCGGGGTACTGATCTCGGGCCTGGCCATGCTGGGGGTGCTCTTTCTGGGGGTCCGGCTGGTCAATCGGGCACAGCTTCAGGGCGTCAACCTGGCGCTCATCCTGCTGGCCGTGCTGGCGGCCTTCGAATCCGTGACACCGCTGGCCACCGCCTACCAGTACCTGGAGATGACGCGCACATCCGCCCGCCGGCTGCTGGAAATCACGGCGGCGCCCTCGGCCGTGGGCTACCCGCAAACACCCGCCGCCCGGCCGCCGCATTTCGGCATCACCTTCGAAAATGTCCATTTTCAGTATGCCGGACGTGCGGTCCCCGTGCTGCAGGGCATCGATCTGCACATCCGTCCCGGCGAAAAGGTGGCCGTTCTGGGAGTCACGGGTTCGGGGAAATCCACCCTGGTGCAGCTGCTGGCACGCTTTTACGATCCAACCTCCGGCAGCATCCGCATCGGCGCTGCGGACATCCGGGCCTTCAGCGAACCGCAGCTGCGCTCCTGGATTTCCGTCATGCCCCAGGATGTTCACCTGTTCAACGCCAGCATCCGTGAAAATCTGCAACTGGCCGCTCCCGGCGCTTCCGAAGCCGACCTGGGCCGGGCATTGGCAACGGCACAGTTGTCGACTTTTGTCGAAAACCTGCCGGACGGCCCCGACACCTGGATCGGGGCATCGGGAAGGCTTTTGTCCGGCGGACAGGCGCGCCGGCTGGCCGCCGCCCGCCTGGTACTGCACGACGGACCGGTCTGGCTGCTGGACGAACCCACCGAGGGGCTGGATACGCTGACCGCGCGCCGCCTGACGGCCGCCCTGCTCGCCCGTGCCGGCGCAAAAACCGTTCTCTGGATCACCCATCGCCTGGACGGGCTGCAGCGCATGGACCGCATCGTGCTGATGGAAGGTGGGCGCATCGTCGAGCAAGGTTCGCATGCTGAACTGCTGGCACACCGCACCCGCTACGCCGCCCTGCATGCCGGCCGGAACCTCTGGCGGCAGATGCCGGAGATGCCGCCGCACAGGTAAAAGCCCTTGACAAGCGTAAGGCGCCTTCGTATGTAGGAGAAAACGCAGAAAGCGGAAGATAAAGCACATGTTCGTTGCAGACCGATTCGATCGTCAGTATTTCTGGTGGTGGCAGGCCCAAGCAGGGACTGCCCCGGGCGATTGAACTGCGGCTGACAGACGACGTCAGGCCGGATTCAACATTACCAGAGACCGCGGGCAGCCGAGACTTGCCGCGGTCTTTTTGTTTTTTTACAAAGACCTTTTACGGTTCCACCAGACAAGGAGGCGCACATGTTAGTCGTCATGGACCAGAAAGCCACCGAAGAACAAATCCAGGATGTGATCCGGCGGATCGAAAAAAACGGCTTGACAGCCCGGCCCATACCGGGTGGCCAGCGGGTCGCCATCGGAATCTTAAACAACGAGGGGCCTATCGAACCGGGGATGTTCGCCGGCCTTGCCGGCGTCAAGGACATCGTGCCGGTGACGCGGCCCTACAAACTGGTCAGCCGCGAGTTTCAGCCCGAGGACACCCTGATTCAGGTGGGAGGAACGACCATCGGCAACGGACACTTCACGATCATCGCCGGCCCCTGTGCCGTCGAGAGCGAGCGCCAGGCCATGACCATCGCGGAAAAGGTCAAGGCCGCCGGTGCCCAGCTCTTCCGGGGGGGGGCCTTCAAACCGCGCACTTCTCCGTACTCTTTCCAGGGGCTGGGCATCGAAGGGCTCAAAATCCTCGCCAAGGTGCGCGAGACATTCGATCTGCCGGTGGTCACCGAGGCCATGGACGAGACGTCCTTTGACCAGGTGGAAGCCTACACCTACATCATCCAGATCGGCACGCGCAACATGCAGAACTTCAGTCTGCTGCGGCGCGCCGGACAGGCCGGCAAACCGGTGCTTTTAAAACGCGGGCTGATGGCCACCGTAGACGAATGGCTGATGGCCGCCGAGTACATTTTGTCTGCCGGCAACCAGCAGGTCATCCTGTGTGAGCGCGGGGTGCGCACTTTTGTGCGGCACAGCCGCAATACGCTGGACCTTTCGGCGGCCCTGGTGGTACGCAACGAAAGCCACCTGCCGGTGATCGTCGACCCTTCGCATGCCGCCGGCCGCAGGGAACAGATCATCCCTTTGAGCCGGGCGGCCGCCGGCCTGGGTGCACACGGACTGATGGTGGAAGTACACCACCGCCCCGCCGAAGCCTTAAGCGACGGCGCGCAGTCCCTGCACCCGGAGCAGTTCGCCACCTTGTGCCGACATGTAAAAGCCATTCACGCCATGCTGGGCGACGCCCCGGAAGGCCGGACGGTTGATTAGAAGATGCGACACGTCCACCTGCCGGAATCCGGACTTTGGGCAGGCGGCCGCCCGCGAAAGAGTGTGTGCCCATGGAAACTTTGAACATTCACGGCGTCAGCGGCGACTCGCGCATTTTGATCGGTGAATCTCTGGCGAATCTGAGTGCCTACCTGCCGTCCAAACCCGCTGTCATCATCACCGATACCACGGTACGTAAACTGTACGGCCATCTTTTCCCGCCGCTGGCGGTCATCGAAATCGGCAGCGGCGAAGAGATCAAGACCATCGATACCGTTTGCCGAATCTACACTGCGCTCATGGAGCAGGGCCTGGACCGCACGGGTTTTGTCGTGGGCATCGGCGGCGGCATTGTCTGCGATATCGCCGGGTTCGTGGCTTCGACCTACATGCGCGGAATCGACTTCGGGTTTGCGGCAACCACGCTGCTGGCCCAGGTGGACGCCAGCGTGGGCGGAAAAAACGGCGTCAATTTCGGCGGGTTCAAGAATATGGTGGGCGTCTTTAATCAGCCGCGTTTCGTAATCTGCGACCCGCACCTGCTGCCGTCGCTGCCCAGGCGCGAGCTGTGCTGCGGATTTGCCGAAATCATCAAGCACGCCCTGATCAGCAACGCAGATATGTTTGCCTTTATCGAACACAACTGTGGCCGCGCCCTGGCGCTTGCACGGGATGTGATCGAACGCCTGGTGCACGAGTCCGTTGCGTTCAAGGCCGGCATCGTCAGCCGTGATGAAAAGGAGGCCGGCGAGCGGCGTAAGCTGAACTTCGGGCACACCTTCGGCCACGCCATCGAAGCCGTGTCCGGCATACCCCACGGTGAGGCCGTCAGCGCGGGCATGGTGATCGCGGCCAGGCTTTCGGCGGCCCGCGGCATGCTGCCGGATGCCGATCTGCAGCGCATCTGCCGGCTGCTTGCAGCCATGGATCTGCCCCGGCACGTTCCCGTGACCATGGATGCGCTTGTGGACGCCCTGCAGAAAGACAAAAAGCGCGCCCGGGAAAGCATTCACGTGATACTGCTCGAAGATATCGGCAGGGC
>Ga0114931_10003806_pt1 | contig 19010 bp, 17 predicted proteins | sample 2SBtaG_FD_89579 | JGI IMG/M metagenome (GOLD analysis project Ga0114931, IMG submission 89579) | Deep subsurface microbial communities from Kolumbo volcano to uncover new lineages of life (NeLLi) - 2SBTROV14_V59a metaG | ecosystem: Environmental > Aquatic > Marine > Volcanic | place: Kolumbo...
CGCCGACTCGCCGACCCTGCCGCGCTTCGTCACCTGGACCCGCCTGCACGACGAAGTCACCGGCCGCGACCTGTACTTCGCGTCGACCCACTTCGACAACAACCAGCCGAACCAGCAGGACAGCGCGCCGCTGGTGCTACGGCGGTTCGCCGACCGGGCGGCTCCGGATCCGGTGATCCTGGTGGGCGACTTCAACAGCGCGCCGGACACGGTGGCCTACGGGATCCTCACCGGCAGCGACGGCTTGCACTTCGACGACACCTTCGACCGGTCGACGACCGCGCCCCAGGTGGACACCAACGTCGACCCGGCGCCGTCCTTCGACCCGAACGAGCGCATCGACCACGTGTTCGTGGCCGGCGGGGCCTTCGACGTCTCGGACTGGGTGATCGACCGGTGGCGCTACGGCGAGCAGGAGCAGGCGCCGAGCGACCACCCCGGCGCCGTCTTCGCCACGGTCACCGTGCCCTGAGCGTCAGGGCGCGTTCACGGTCATGGTGCCGATCGAGGCGGGGTCGAACCCGCCGTTGGTGTCGTCGGCGTCGCAGTAGGTGAAGTTCAGGCCGTCGTCGAGGCTGAACCGGTAGGCGTAGCGGTAGGTACCCGCCGCCTCCGGGGTGGTGTCCGCCTGGTACTCGTCGTTGCTCTGCGAGAAGTCGTACACGGCGTTGGGCGAGGCGATGATCCAGGTCCACGTGGTGTCCAGGGTCGGGTCGGCGGCGTCGCCGGTCGCGTCCGCCGCGCTGACGCCGAGGTCCCCCACGATGCCCGAGGCCGGGTCGGATGTCGCGTCGGTGAGCCCGCTCTCGTAGATCTGCCCGTAGACGGTCGCCGTGTCGCCCACGGTGAGCGGCTGGGCGTCGTCCCCGGTGAAGTCCTTGGGGAACTGCACCGTGCAGTAGTCGACGTCCGTGGTCGCGCCGGTCCAGGTCCACCCGTTCGCGAGCACCGCGGCGCCGTCGTAGCCCGACTGGGTCACGGTCACGTCCACCCGGGCCGGCGTCCCCTGGTTGTCCGGCACCGTGCAGTCGACCTCGGTGCTGCTCACCCAGGTGCAAGTGCCGGTGAGGACGCCGAAGGACACGACCACGTTGCCCTCGGCGAAGCCCGTGCCGGTGAGGACGACGTCGCTCGAGGTGGTCGCGAGGCCGTTGTCCGGGGTCACCGCGGTGACGGTGACCTGCGGCAGCACGTTGGCCGCTCCAGGCGTCGGCTGACCGCTGAAGATCCAGTCGCTCGCGGCGTTGTCGGTGTCGGTGCCGTTGGGGGAGCGGATCAGCGAGCCCTGGATGCTGTTGCTGTCCGCGGCGAGGCTCGTGGTGAGCGGGTCGCCCTCGACGAGGTCCACCGGGTCGCTGAACCCCTCGATGCTCACCGCGATCATGCTCGGGTCGGTGTCTTCCTCGTAGGACAGCGAGTCGATCACCTTCAGGTTCGCGGTGTCGATGAGCGCGAGCCCGTCGGGATGCCCGTTCTGGATCTTGTTGCTGCTGCCGGTGCCGTCGTCCCCCGGCCACAGCACGGTGTAGGCGTTGGCGTCGGCGACCACCGTCCCCGACGCGACGACCAGGTAGCTGTCGTCGGGCAGCATGTCGTCGGACGACGCACCCACCAGGTCTGCCCGCAGGTACTCGGACAGGGCGGACGAGGAGCCGTTGACCAGTACCAGCGCCAGGTTGGTCAGGTCGACCGCGGCGCCGGTGCCGTTGTAGATCTCGACGAATTCGTTGTCGTCGCTGCCGACGTTGTCGTAGTCGATCTCGTTGATCACGAGGTGGGTGCTCGGCACGCCACAGCCCGTGGTGGTGTCGCAGTACTCGCGTTGGCCGCACAGGCTGTGGTCGGGGGTGTGCGAGCACCCCCTGAAGGGCGCGCAGGCGTCGGTGGTGCAGGCGAGGCCGTCGTCGCACGCCCCGTCGTCGGTCACGTACACGCAGCCGGTGGTGCCGTCGGCACCGTTCGCGGTCGGGTCGCAGGTGTCGCTGGTGGTGCACGTCTGGCTGTCGTTGCACAGCGAGTCGTCGGCGACCTCGAGGCAGCCCGTCGCCGAGTCGGCGCCGTTCGCGGAGGGGTCGCAGGTCGGCACGGTGCACGAGGCGCCGTCGGCGGCGGCGCAGTGGTCGTTGTTCTGGGTGTGCGCGATGTCGCCGCTGCCCGTGTCGCAGGTGTCGTCGGTGCACGCGACGCTGTCGTCGATCCCCGGGAGGAGGTCGTGGTAGACGCCGGTGTCCTGGGTGCAGCCGTCGTTGGTGCACGCGTCGCTGTCGTCGATCCCCGCGAGCGGCGTGTGCGTGATGGCACCCGTACCGGTGTCGCAGGCGTCGTCGGTGCAGATGTCGCTGTCGTCGATCCCCGCGAGCGGCGTGTGGGTGATGCCCGCGGTCGGGTCGCAGGCGTCGGTGGTACAGGCGTCGCTGTCGTCGATGGAGATGGCGTCGTTGGTGCACGTGTGGTCGGCGCCGCACACGTCGGTGGTGCACACGCTACCGTCGTCGCAGTCGACGTCGGTCTTGCACTCCTTCTTGCATCCGGTGGCCAGCAGGGGAACGCACAGTACGAGAATGGGAAACCAGGTATGCATGGTCTTGTCGAGCTCCTCGTGGCGTAGTCTACCTCCGCCACCGCACGTACAGCAGCCGATCTTCGACCGAGGCCATCGTCGGCTCGGCGCCCGAGGCTACTTGGCGGGGATGCTCGCCTGCACGCGCTTGTCCCGGTAGCGGCGCAGCAGCTCCCGGCGCTTGCTCGCGACCCGTCGCGAGAGCTCCACGCGCTCGTCCGCCTGCTCGACGAGGTCCTCCTCCACCAGCTTCAGCTTGTGGATGTAGGTGAGCACCCGGATCAGGATCGAGCCGCCCGGCTTGTTCGCGTCGAGGTCGTGCAGGGCGGAGTAGGGGACCTTCGACGTCTTCACGATCGCGTCGATGATCCCGTAGGTCGGGGCGTCGTGGCCGCACTTGAAGCTCGACAGGTCGAGGATCGCCAGGTTCGGGTGCCGCGCCGCCGCGCGCGCCGCCCACACCTTCTGGGCCGAGTTCGCCGAGTAGTTCTCGGGCCACACGTCGTGGATGTCCATCGGGTCGGCGTCCCCGAACAACCGCGCCCACCACGCCTTGTCCTTGGGCAGGCTGCGCACCGAGAGGATCGGGTAGCCGCGCACCTGGAACTCCTCGGGGATCTGGTGGTTCAGCCCCGGGTCGTTGTGGTACGGCCGCCCGATCAGCACGATCGCGACGCGGTTCTCGCGCTCCGCCCACTCGAGGATCTCGCGTCCGCGCGCCTCCATCTTGTCGGTGAACGCCCGCAGCGCCTTCAGGCCCTGCTCCACGGCGAAGTCGCTCTCGTCCTCGGTCACCCCGAGCCGCGGCCCCCACACCTCGAAGAGCTGCTTGTTCATGAAGTTCGGCTCGGTGAAGTTCAGCGCCGGGTCGAGGTACTCGATGCCCTCGCGCGCGAAGAAGTCGACCTCCTTGGTGAACGCCGCCTTCATCACGTTCGGCGTGCCCTGCACGATGGGGCAGGACGCGTCGTCCATCGTCCCCTCGAGCCAACTCGGGATGTGGGTGATGCACGGGAAGAAGATCCAGTCGAGCGGCCCCTTGCGCTTCATCTTGTCGGGGTGGCAGTGGAACAGCAGCTCGTGGATGTGCGCCTGGGCCACCTTGGACGGGAAGCACGGGTCGACCGAGCCGTAGCGCCCGCCCTCGGCGAACATCTCCTCGGTGGTCTCGCTGCTGAACACCACGTTGCGCGCGGGCATCCCGAGCGCCTCGAAGTAGGTCCGGAAGAAGGGGCCGGTGCTGTACAGGTTGAGGACCCGCGGGATGCCGACCTTCACCTCGGACAGGTCGACGTGGGACCGCTTGAACCCGCGGCGGAAGGCGCGCCGGGCCACCCGCAGCAGGCGCAGGCGCTCGACCTGCACGTCTTCCTTGGGGCTGCCCGCCGGCGGGAGTGCCTCGGGCCGGAAGAAGGAGCGGAAGGCGAGCTTGCTCTCCTCCTCGACGAGGTTCGGGTACTGCCGCCGGAGCACCGCGCGCTCCTTCTGCATCGCCTTGAGCGCCTCCTTGCTCTCGACCGTGCCCTTCTCGCAGGAGAACCCGCTGATGTAGCGGCTCGTCTGCCCGTCGGGGGTGACCGTGTCGATGAAGCTGCGCTGGCAGTTGTTCGCGCAGAAGTGGCAGACGGTGCTCTCGTCGGTCGTCGTGGTGTAGTCGAGGTCGATGGCCTGCTCGAGGCCGACGAAGGTGGAGGTCCCGCGCTTCTTGACGACCCGCAGGGTCTCCATCGCCGCCCCGATGGCCCCCGCCTCGCCGCAGTGGGGGTGCACGACGATCTTCGCGTTCGGCACGCGGGCGGCGATGTAGTCCACCTGCGCCTTGACCGCGGCGAGGTTGCGCTGGGTGCCGCCCTGGAGCACGAAGACTCGCCCGAGCTCGGCGAGCCGCGGCACCTGCACGACGTACTGCCACACGTTCTTCGGGAGCACCTGGGCGAGCCCGGCGAGCATCTCCGGCGCGCTGAAGCCCTCCTTCTGGAAGGTCACCCGGTCGGCGTCCAGGAAGACCGCGCACCCGTAGCTGAACCTGGGCGCGAGCGACGCGTCGAAGGCGGTGTCGGCGTAGTCGGTGAGCTTCACCCCGAACTGGTCGGCCATCGCCTGCAGGAGCATCCCGTTGCCCGCCGAGCACTGGTTGGACAGCCGGAAGTCCTTCACGTCGCGGCCCCCCTGCTTGTTCTCGCGCAGGAAGAGCACCTTGATGTCCTGGCCGCCGATGTCGCACACCACGTCGGCGTCGGGGACGTAGCGCAGCGCGGACATCGTGTGCGCGATGGTCTCGACGATGTTCACGTCGGCGCGGACCGACTCCTCGAGCACCTTCGCGGCGTAGCCGGTGGCGCCGAAGCCCTTGATCTCCAGGGTCGCGCCCTGGCCGGTCACGAAGTCGCGGATCTCCGCGAGGATGTCCTTCGTGTCCTGGATCGGGTTGCCCTCGGACAGGGTGTACGCCTTGTACAGCACCTCGCCGGTGTCGTAGTCGACGAGCACCGCCTTGCTGGAGGTCGACCCGCCGTCGAGCCCGACCACCCCGCGGACCGCGGTGCCGGGCTGGAAGGTCGCCGGGGTGAACGGCGGGATCGCGTACTCCTGCACGAAGTCGTTCAGCTCCGTGCGGGTCTGCACGAGCGGCTTGTTCGCGCTGGCGCCGAGCCGCGCGGTGCGCCCGTTGGCGATGTAGTCCTTCAGCCCGTCGAGCCCGGTGTACTGGCCCTGCTCGGCGGCGAGCGCGTCGGTGAGCCCGAAGACCACCGCACCGAAGGCGGCGTAGTACTGGGCGTTCTCGGGCGGGAAGATCAGCTCCTCGACCGGGATGTCCTTCGGGTAGGCGTAGCCGCGGGACTCCCAGGTCTCGGGGATCCGCAGGCGCCAGCACTGCACGAGGAAGGGCAGGAAGGTGTTCGGGCCGCCCAGCAGCAGCACCTTGTGCCGCAGGGTGTTGCCGCGGGTGAGCACCGAGAGGTTCTGGTGCACGATGGCATCCCCGAGGCTGCACATGATCTCGGGGGAGGGGATGCCCGATTTCACGAGGTTCACGATGTCGGTCTCGGCGAAGACCCCGCACTTGGCCGCCACGTGGTGCAGCTGGCCCGCGTCGAAGGCGAGCGACTGCACCGCCTGCGCCTTCATCCCGACCTTGATCATGCACTTGTCGATGGTCGCGCCCGTGCCCGAGGCGCACTTGTCGTTCATCGACGTGATCGCCTGCTTCTCGACGCTCCCGTCCTCGTTCTTCTGCTCGCGGAAGATGATGATCTTCGCGTCCTGACCGCCGAGCTCCACCACCGAGCCGACGTCGGGATGCAGCTTCTCGACCGCCAGCGTGACCGCGTTGACCTCCTGCACGAACCGCGCGCCGGTCGGCTCGGCCAGCGGGCCCGACCCGGAGCCCGTGCAGAACATGCGGATGTCGTCGGCGTCGGGGAAGCTGTCTCCGATCCGAACGAGGAAGTCCAGCACGCACTCCGCCTGCCGGGTCTCGTGGCGCTGGTAGTCCTGCCAGAGGATCTCGGTGGTCTCGGGGTCGCAGACCACCGCCTTGACGGTGGTGGAGCCCACGTCGAGCCCGATGGCGAGGCGGCGATGCTGGCTGAGCTTCATGGGGGGGCACCCGTGTTCGTGCGGTGACTGACACGTCAGTCTAGTCGAGAGGATCGCGCTCTCGCCCCGATTTGACAACCCCCGACAGGCTGCCCGGCGCGGACGAGGCGCGTCGCCACGGCGCAGGACCCACTCGTCGCGGCCGCAGGACCAGGGACGCTGGCGCAAGCGCCTGGGCATCGCCGGCACGGTGGGCCTCGGGATCCTGGGCGCCGCGGCCGTGGCCGGCTCCACCTGGGGCATCATCGAGCTGTCCCAGCACCAGGACGCCGCCAGCCGCTGACCGGGTTACCCCGCGGGCCGATGGCCCGGGCACCCGCCATGACCCCCGACGAGCGCCGCGCGCAGCTGTTGCACGCGTCCCGCGAGGTGTTCGCCCGCCTCGGCTACCACGGGGCCAACGTCTCCGACATCATCGCCGAGGTCGGCGTCGCCCGCGGCACCTTCTACAACTACTTCGACGGCAAGCGCGCCGCGTTCCAGGCGGTGGTCGAGGAGATGATCGACGAGGTGGTCTCGGGGGTCCGCCCCATCGACGTCACCGCCGATATCTCGGCGCAGGTGCGCGCCAACCTCGACCGGCTGGTCCGCGCGATGACCTCGGAGGCGGTGGTGCGCGTGCTGTTCTCCGAGGCGGTGGGCATCGACGAGGAGGGCGACGAGGTGCTCCGCGCCTTCTACGGCGACACCCTCGGCCGCATCGAGCGCGCGCTGCGCACGGGGCAGGCCCTCGGGGTGGTCCGCGCCGGCGATGTGCGCCTGAAGGCGCGCTGCCTGCTCGGGGTGATCAAGGAGCCGGTCGTGCAGGCGGCGCTCTTCGGCGAGGACCTCGTCCCCGACGCCCTCGTGGCGGAGCTGCTCGAGATCCTCGCCAGCGGCATCCTGGTGGGCGACTGAGCGGCCTCGGTCGGGTGCATCCTTCTCCTGCGCACGGCCGTGCATAGGCAAGAGACGTGCAAGCCCACCCACCCGACGAGCCGCTCCCGGAGCGCACCTGGTTGATCGGCACGCTGGTCTTCTACGCACTCCTCGCAGCGGGCGCGATCGCGTGGATCGCGCTGCAGCACGGTGTGGACGCGGTCCAGGCGCGGATCCTGGGCACGGCCCCGGTCCACGACGTGCTGTTGGGCGCCCTGGTCGGGGGCCTCGTCGTCGCGGCCACCCGCCTCGGCCACCGCCTCGTCCCCGGTGTGGACGGCATGGCCCGCGCCCTCGGCCGCGCGATCGGCCCGATGTCGCTGCTCGGCTGCTGCATCCTCGCGCTCCTCTCGGGGTTCACCGAGGAGGTCATCTTCCGCGCCACCCTGCAGCCCGCGATCGGCCCGATCTGGGCGACCCTGGCCTTTGCCCTGGTCCACGCCCCCTTCGAGCGTGACCTGTGGGCCTGGCCGCTCTTCGCGCTGGCCGTCGGCACGCTGTTCGCGCTCCTGTTCGCGAGCACCGGCGCGGCCCTGGCCCCGATGGTGGCGCACATGGTGATCAACGCCTTCAACCTGCGGTGGATCGCGGTGCACTGGGGTGCGCAGCGGTAGGTCGCGCTACTGCGGCGGCGAGGCCATCCCGTCGTTGTCGCGGCCCCAGCACGCGAGCCCGCCCAGGCGGTCGATGGCGCAGGCGTCGTAGGTCCCCGCGTCGACGTCGTCGTAGATCCCGAAGGGCGCGTAGGTCTCGCCGTCCCTGGCGGTGCCCCAGCAGTTCATCAGCCCGTTGTCCCGGGGCCGGGCGCAGGCGAACTCCTTGCCGACCACCACCTCGGCCCACGTGCCGCTCGGGGCGCCGATCAGCGCGGTCTGCAGGTTGCCCCAGCAGTGGATCGTCCGGTCCGTCCGGATCCCGCACGCCTGGTCGGGACCGAGGGAGACCTGCCGATAGGAGCCCATCGGGGCCGAGGGGGCGTCGTCGCCCCAGCAGCGGACCGCGCCGCTCGTCGCCACCGCACACGCCCCGCGGCCCGGCGCGTCGAGCTGGGTGTAGGTCCCCGCGGGCGGGTTCAGGATGCCGTAGTCCTTGCTCCCCCAGCACACGAGCGTCCCGTCGGCGCGGATCCCGCAGGTGTGGGCCTCGCCGGCGCTCACCTGGAGGAAGGGTCCGTCGGGCGGGCCGCTCTGCCCGTCCTCGTCGTCGCCCCAGCACTTCACGGTGCGGTCGGTCGTCACCCCGCAGGTGTGTTCCTCGCCGGCACTGATCTGGACGAAACGCGCGTCGGGGCTGCTCGTCTGGCCCTTGTCGTGCTTGCCCCAGCACACCACGTACCCATCGTACTTGATCGCGCAGGAGTGGTACGGCCCCGCGGTCACCTGGGTCCAGGTGTCCCACAGCAGGCCGGCGCAGGCGATCGTGAACAGCGCCGCTACGAGCAGCGCGATGCGTCGGGTCAACCGTCCTCCTTCCCCGGGAGCCTAACAGGCGTCTCGGGGCGGGCGGGCTCACTTCGTCAGCAGCACGTCGGCCCGGTCGGTGGTCTGGGAGACGAGCATGCTGAGCGTCACGTCGCCCTTCTGGAAGGTCACGGTCATCATCCCGGGAAGCCCGTGCGGCGGCGTGGCCTGCCAGCCGGCGTCCTGCAGGGCCGTCGTCCACTGGGCCACGACGTCGCCCTTGACCGAGCTGTAGGTGACGTGCAGGGACTGGGCGTCGGCGGACTCGACGGTGCCGCTGCCCACGGCCTCGGTCGCCATCGACCACCCGTCGGGGAGCTTGGGGGTGGCGGTGTGGCACGCGGTGAGCACGGCGAAGGCGAGGGCGAGCGCGAGGGTCCGCACGAGCATCTCCAGGGCAGGGACGCCCCTCGTAACCGCCGGGATCGCGGGGGGCGATCGGGGCATGGATCGCGCGGTCACGGGCCCTCGCGGGTCGTGGCTCCCGGCTTCGGGGCGGCGTGGTTGAATGGGGACAGGAGAGGTGCCCATGTCCGTGGAGCCCATCCGCTATCTGGTCGCGTTCCATGCCAAGCCCGGGAAGGGCCGGGAGCTGCGGGATGTCCTCGAGGCGCTCCTCCCGGAGCTCGAGATGGAGGACGACTGCATCGAGGCCGCGCTGTGGCAGGACAACGCCTCGCCCGATCGCTTCCTGCTCGTCGAGCACTGGATGTCCGCGGCGGGCCACGACGCCTTCCTGCAGGCCCTCGACGACGTCGGCGCCATGGACAGCCTCGAGCAGGTGCTCGCCGAGCCGCCCGAGACCCACAGCTACCTGCGGATCACCTAGCCCTCTAGCGGCGCTGGGCCTCGCCGGTCATCGGCACGAACAGCACCTTCAGGCTCTCCTCGCGCTCCCACTGCTCCGGGCCGGTGCGGTGGTAGCCCACCAGCGTCTGCTCCCACTCGTTGCCCACGGGGAGCACCAGGCGCCCGCCGATGGCGAGCTGCTCCAGCAGCGGCTGGGGCACGTGGCTCGGCGACGCGGCCACCAGGATCGCGTCGAAGGGCGCGCCGGCCGTCCAGCCGCGGTAGCCGTCGCCGAGGGTGGTGCGCACGCGGTAGCCGGCCTCGGCGAGCGCGGCCTTGGCTTTCTGCGCGAGCTCCGGGACGATCTCGATGGACCACACCTCGGCCCCCATCTCGGCGACCACCGCGGCCTGGTACCCGGACCCGGTGCCCACGTCGAGCACGCGCTGGCCGGGCTCGATCCGCGCGAGCTGGATCATGCACGCCACGATGTAGGGCTGGCTGATCGTCTGCCCGTGGCCCACGGGCACGGGGTGGTCGCCGTAGGCGAGGTGGCGGCTGTGCGCGGGCACGAAGAGGTGGCGCGGAACGGCGCGCATCGCGTCGAGGATCCGCTCGTCCTCGATGTCCGACGGGGCGAGCTGCCGGTCGACCATGTCATTGCGGGCCTGCTCGAAGGGGTCCGCCATCTTGCCTCCCTGCCAGGAGCGTCCCACAATGGGGCCGCCACGCGGAGAACCCGGTGAAGGACACGATCCCGGCAGTGATGTTCGACAACCTGGATCGCGCGCCCGATCGGGTGTCGATCTTCTATCCCGCCGGCGATGTGTACAAGGCGGTGACCACCCGCGAGTCGGTGCGCGAGGTGGCCCGGATCGCCCGGGGTCTTCACGCCCTCGGCGTCGGGCCGGGCACCCCGATCGGGATCCTCGCGGACACGCGCCGCGAGTGGACCGCGGTGGATCTGGCCGCGCTGTGCCTCGGCGCGATCGTGGTCGGGATCTACCCGACGCTCCTCGCCGACCAGGTCGCCTGGCAGCTCCGGCACGCCGGCTGCGTGCTCGCGGTGGTCGAGAACGCCGAGCAGGCGGCGAAGATCGTCGCCGAGCGGGAGGGCCTCGCCGAGCTGGCCCACGTGCTGACGATGGACCCGGTCCCCGATCTGCCCGATCTCGCCTCCCTGGACGCCGAGCCCGATCTGGACTGGCTGCGCGCCACCGCCGAGGGGGTCGCCCCCGGCGACATCGCCACGATCATCTACACCTCGGGCACCACCGGGCTGCCCAAGGGGGTGGTGCTGACCCACGGCGCCTTCGTCGCCGTCGCGCGCGCCACCGTGGGGCTCGTGCCGGTGGAGCCCGGCGACTGCTCGGTGGTCTGGCTGCCGCTGGCGCACTCATTCCAGCGCTTCGCCCAGTACCGCGGCATGATGGAGGACATCGTCGGGTACTACGCGCCCTCCCTGCAGAGGCTGGCCGAGGCGCTGCTCGCGGCCCGCCCGCAGGTGCTCGTCTCGGTCCCGCGGATGCTCGAGAAGATCCGCGACCGGGTCGCCGCGCAGGTCGCCGCGCGAGGCGGCGTCTCGGCACGCTTGTATCGCTGGGCCTTCGCGATTGGGCACCGGCGGCTGGGCTACCTGGAGCGCGGCGAGTCGGTGCCGCGCGCGGTGGGGCTGGCCTTCCGGCTGGCCGACCGCCTCGTGTTCCACGAGGTGAAGGAGCGCCTCGGCGGGCGCCTGCGGGTGCTGGTCTCCGGGGGCGCCGCGCTCAACCCCGACGTGGCCCGGTGGTACGGTGCCATGGGCCTGCTCGTGCTGGAGGGGTGGGGGCTCACCGAGACCTGCGCGCCTGCCACGATGAACACCGAGGACGCCTTCCGGATCGGGACCGTGGGCCGACCGATCCCCGGCGTCGAGGTGCGGATCGCCGAGGACGGCGAGATCCTCGTGAAGAGCCCCGGGCTACTCGCCGGCTACTACCGCGACCCGGAGGCGACCGCCGAGGTGATGCGGGACGGGTGGTTCGCCACCGGCGACATCGGCACCCTCGACGCGGACGGGTTCCTGTCGATCACCGACCGCAAGAAGGCGATCCTCGTCACCGCGGGTGGCAAGAACATCGCGCCGGTGCCGCTCGAGAAGCGGCTGGAGGCCCACCCCCTCGTGGGGCAGTCGATGGTGGTCGGCAGCGAGCGGCGGTTCCTCGCGGCGCTGCTCGTCCCCGATCCGGACGCGCTGGACGCGCTCGCCGTCCGCCACGGGTGGCCCGAGGAGGCGCCCGAGGTGCGGCAGGTCCGACCGGAGGTCCAACGGCGCCTGCAGGAGGCGGTGGACGGGTGCAACGACGGGCTGGCGCGCTTCGAAACCATCAAGCGCTGGGCGGCCGTCGCCACTCCGTTCACCGTCGAGTCCGGCGAGCTGACCCCGACGCTCAAGCTCAAGCGCCGCGTGGTCGAGCAGCGCCACCAGGACGTGATCGAGGCCCTCTACGCCCCGTGAATGCGCCGGGGCGGGGGATCACCCGCGTCGCGAACGGTTCGTTCGGCGGAAGGGGGGGACGCGGGTGACCTCCGCCCCGGGCAGAGATCGGGCAACCCGTGAGGGCTGCGATTCAGTCCGCCGCGATCGCCTCGGCCTCGGGATACCGCTCCCGCTTCTCCAGCTCGCGCTCGGTGGCGCGCAGCACGGTCACGCGGTTCTTGTGGGTCTCCTCCCAGCGGCGCACGCGGAGCAGGTCGACGTATGCCAGCTCGTAGAGCTGCTGGCCGACCTCCTTGACGTTCAGGGCGTCGTAGTCCGGGACGGGCGGCTGGGTGAAGGCGGACAGCCGGTTGTGCACCAGGCGCTCCGCGGCGTCGGCGACCTTGCCCAGCCCCGGCCACTCGGGCGCACGCCCGAGGATGTCCTCGACGCGCTCCAGGGTGTCGAGCTGCAGGGTGAACAGGCGCTCCTCGCTGCCCAGGCGCATCTCGTGCATGCGCTGCCGGGCCTTGCGACGCATCTCGGTGCCACGATCCGCGATGCGCTCGGGCGCGCTTCGGATTTCGTCGATGATTCGGGGCATTTCGTCGAGCTCCTCGAGTGAATGAGCCTTCATTCACGTTCACGCACTGGATAGTCACGCGCGGTCTGCGCGGCAACCGGCCCGACAGCGGGTGTCATCGGATAGGCTCCTGATGATGACCCTCGATCGTGCGGCCTTTCGGGAAGCGCTCCTCGGGGTGATGGAGGTCAAGGTCGACCCCGACTGGCACGCCTTCACCACCGGGCAGGTGCCCGCGGACCGCCTGCACCTGCACCTCGAGCACGAGTACGCGGTCTATGTGCGGGACTTCCCGGTGCTCGTTGGCCGGGCCTACGTGCAGTGCCCGGTGGCCGCGGTGCGCCAGGACCTCGCCGAGAACCTGTACGAGGAGGAGACGGGTGGGATCGCCGCCGGGCGACCGCACCCCGAGCTGTTCCTGGAGATCCCACGCGCGCTTGCAATGGACCTCGATCGGTTCGGGGATCCGCCGCTGTTGCCCGAGGCGCGCGCCTACCGCGCGGTCCTCGACGACCTGACCGTGGCGCGGGGGTGGGAGCTGGCCGCCGCGGCGACCACCCTGTGGCTCGAGGGGACGCCCTGGGACCGGAGCGTGCTCGACCCGAGCGCCCCGCCGCGTCCCGAGCCGCCCCTCGATCGGCACCCGCTGGTCGTCCACTACGGGCTGCCGGTGGAGGCGCTGGCGCTCACCCGGGTGCACCGGGACGTCGAGGGGGACCACCGCGCCGCGGCGTGGCGGGCGATCCTGGATCACGTCGCGCCGGAGCGCCGGCAGGACGTGGTCGACGGCATGCACGCGGCCCGTGCGGCGTGGTGGGCGTATCGCAAGGCGGTCGCGATCGCCTGCGGCGTGGGGGACTGAGAGGGCGGGCTCCGGCCCCCCTTCGGGTAGGGGTGTGTCGAGCAACAACGCCGGGGCTACTCCGGTAGGGTCCGCGTTGTTGCCCGCTCCCGGCAACAACCCCGGGGCCACGTCCTACTCGTCTTCGTCCCAGGGATCCCTCGGGAGCTCGATCGGCTTCATGTCGGGAGGGTCGGGGATCGGCCAGTAGTCGCCCCACAGCTCCTTGCCGCCGTCGACGGTCCAGGTCTGGCCGGTGACGTAGGCGGCGGCTGGGCTCACGAGGTAGGCGGCGAGCCACGCGATCTCGTCGCAGGTCGCGAGGCGCTTGAGCGGCACGAGCGACTTCATCTGCTCCATCAGCCCGAGGCCCGCGGGGTAGCGGCGCAGGCCGCTCGACGCGACGAAGCCCGGCGCGATGCAGTTCAGGCGGATCCCGCGGTTCGCCCACTCGACGGCCAGGGTGCGGGTCATCGCCTGCACGCCCGAGCGCGCGGCGTGGCTGTGGGCCATGCCGGGGAAGGTGCGGTGGGTCATCATCGTGATGTTGAGCACGTTGCCGCCGTGCTTCAGCATCCACGCGTCGGCCGCGGCGCGGGTGAGGTTCCAGGTGCCGGTGAGGTTGGTCTCCACCACCGCGTCCCAGCCCCTGGGGGTGATCGCCTCGGCCGGGCTGAAGAACTGGCCGCCGCCGTTGTTCACGAGTACGTCGAGGCGGCCGTGATCGGCGAGGACCCTCGCCACGACCGCGGTCACGCTCTCGCGGTCGCGGATGTCGACGATGGCGCCGTGCACCGGGCGTCCGAGCTCCTCGGTCAGCCCGCGCGCGGCGGGCTCGATGTGCCCCGCCTTGCGCGAGGCGATGACCACGGTCGCGCCCAGTCGCGTCAGCTCGCGGGTGATGGCGGCGCCGATGCCGGTGCCGCCGCCGGTGACCAGGCACACCTGGTCGGACAACAGGTCGTCTCGGAAGATCTGGCTCGACATGGTGCGCTCGTTAGCCTGCCTTCGGAGAACCGGCCATGCCCTTCGGACACGCGTTGCTCGACGAGTTCCTGCTCGACCCGACCTTCGCCTACCTCAACCACGGCGGCTACGGCGTCACCCCCCGCGCGGTGCTCGCGGCGCAGCGGCAGTGGCAGGAGGCTCTCGAGCGCGAGCCCACCCGCTTCCAGGAGACCGAGCGCGCCGACGCCCTCGACGCGGCGCTCCGGCGGGTCGCGCCCTTCGTCGGCGCCAGCCCGCGGGACCTCGTCTTCGTCCACAACGCGACGACCGCGGCCAACGCGGTGCTGTTCAGCCTCGCCTTGCGGCCGGAGGACGAGGTCGTGGTCCTCGACCACGGCTACCCCTCGGTGCGGCGCGCCGCGGGCGTCTGGGCCGAGCGGGCCGGTGCGCGGGTGGTCACCGCCGCGCTCCCGCAGCCCCTGGTCGACTCGGGGCAGGTGGTCGACGCCCTCCGCGACGCCCTCGGTCCGCGCACCCGCCTCGTGATCGTCGACCACGTCACCTCGGCGACGGCGCTGATCCTGCCCGTCGCCCGCATCGCCGCCATGTGTCGCGAGCGCGGCGTGCCGGTCTTCGTGGACGGCGCCCACGCCCCCGGCCACCTCGCCCTCGACATCGAGGCTCTCCGCGTCGACTTCTACACGGGAAACCTGCACAAGTGGGCCTTCGCGCCCAAGACCTGCGCGGTGCTGTGGGCGGCGCCGCAGCACCAGGAGACCCTGCGCCACCCGGTGGTCAGCTACGCGGCGGACACCTGGCGCGGCGCGTTTCACTGGCCCGGGACCAACGACCCGAGCGCGTGGCTCGCGAGCACCGCGGCGCTGGACTTTCTCGACCACCTCGGCCCCGCCGCGGTGCGGGCGCACAACCACGATCTGGCGGACGCCGCGGCCGAGGCCCTGTCGGCCCGGTGGGGGACGGACCGCCCCTTCCCGCGCGCGATGCACGGCGCGATGGTCGCGCTGCATCCCCCGGGGACGCCGGACGCTACGCCGGAGACCGTGCAGCGCCTCAGGGCGTCGCTGCGGGACGAGCGCATCGAGGTGCCGATCTTCGCGCACTCCGGCCGCCTGTGGGTCCGCATCGCCGCACAGGTCTACAACGAGCCCGACGACTACGACCGCCTCGGCGAGGCGCTGGAGCGGCTCCTCGCCTGATCCTTCACGCAGTACAGCACGCCGGTGTACGGCGGCAGGTGGGTCTTGCAACCTGAACATCACCGGCGCGAACGACTCGACGAGCACGCCCTTGATGCCCGGGAGGTCCAGGGCGATGGTGGCGTTGCCCACCGTGACCGGCGCCGTCCGCGCGGGCGCTCCGGACAGATCGCCGTACACGCCGCTGGTGGCGACCTGGGTCCAACCCCCTGGCCATGAACCGCCTCGACCTTACGAAGCGCGCCGCCGCAGGCCAAGAAGTATCGAGACGGGAGCAGGAGCCCGGCTACCCCTGCAGGGGTTCGACCAGCTTCGCGCCGTCGTGCTTCGCGCTGTTCACCGCGGTGCTCACCCGGTAGGTCACGAGGTCGTCGCGGTCGTAGGGCTGGAGGAGCGGCTGCACCCTCGCCGGGTCCTCGACGTCGGGGTCGAGCCAGGCCGCGACGCGGTCGGAGGGCAGGATGACGGGCATCCGGTCGTGGACAGGGCGGACGAGGTCGCTCGCGTTCGTGGTGAGGATGGTGCACGAGCGGATCCCCTCGGCGCCGCGGTGCCAGCGCTCCCACAGGCCCGCGAACGCCATCGGGTGCTCGTCCTCGCGGCGGTAGAACCACGGTTGCTTCTGGCCGCCCTCGGCGCGCTACTCGTAGAACCCGCTCGCGACGACCACGATGCGCCGGCGGGCGAAGGCGTCACGAAAGGCCTTGCTCGTGGCGGCGGTCTCGGAGCGGGCGTTGATCATGCGCGCGCCGATCTTCGAGCCCCGGGCCCAGAAGGGGACGAGCCCCCACCGGAAGGTCTCCGCGACCCGGGCGCCCTGGGAGACGCGCACGCCGAGCACCGGGTCGGTGGGCGCGATGTTGTATCGGGCGTCCAGTACCGGCAGATCGGGTAGCGCCACGCCGAAGACCTCGGCGATGGCGGAGCTCGGCGCGTACATGGCGAAACGGCCACACATTCGAAACCACTCTTCTCGGTCGTCGATCGGAGGCTATCTTGTGATCGATGAACCAGGCGACGATCCCACTGTTGGCCGCGCTCGGCATTCTCTCCGCAGGAACCGCCCGTGCGGGCGACCTCCCCTCGGTGAAGACGAGCGCCGATACCTTTCACGTGGCGACCCTCAACGCGTGGGGCCTGCCCTTCCCCGTGGCTCGTGGGCGCGCCCGGCGCCTGCCGGCCATCGCCCGCTTCGTCGAGCGCTCCGGCTTCGACGTGGTGGGCCTGCAGGAGGTGTGGAACGGCGCCCGCCGCCACCTCTCCCTACCGGGGCTGCTCTTTCCCAACCGGGTGCACGGCGACTCCGGCCTCGCGCTGGTCTCGTCGCACCCGGCGAGCGCGCCGCGGGTCACGCCCTTCCAGCACGCCACCGGCCCCGACGCGCTGAAGCACAAGGGCGTGCTCTCCTCGCAGGTGGAGCTGACCCGACATCGCAAGCTGTGGACGCTCGTGACCCACCTGCAGGCGGGCCGGGGCGCCAAGCCGGCGCGCATCCGCCAGCAGCAGGTCGGGGTGGTCCTCGACGTGATCGAGCACCTGCCAGGGCCGGCGGTGGTGGTCGGGGACTTCAACTTCTACGACACCCCCGAGGACCGCGACAGCGAGCTGCGCCTGAAGAGCGCCGGTCTGGTGGACGCCGCGGCCCGCGAGGGCGAGACCTCGCCCACCTACGTCGGCAGCGACCACCGCTTCGACCGCGTATTCCTGCGCAGCGAGGACGGGGTGGAGCTGAAGCCCGTCGCCGCGAACGTGATCCACTACGGCGGCCCGCTCCCGCAGCTCTCGGATCACCGGCCGCTGCACGTCGAGCTGGCCTGGGTCGACCACAGCCTGCAGCAGGCGCGGAACAGCACGCCCTGAGCGTGTCGAGGGGGCGGCGACCGCGGCCGTGATCGAGCGCTGTGCCGACTGCCCGGAGGTCGGTCAGTCCTCCGGGTCGTCCAGCAGGTCGGCCCAGTCGACCGACCGGTCCTGGAGCATCAGCGCGCCGTGGAGGTCGAGTACGTCCGGCGCGTCGTCGCCCGCCGCCTCGGCGTCGTCCTGGGCGAACTTGGTGTAGCCACCGATCGACAGCCCGTTGTCGGTGGTGTCGTTGCCGGAGACGGTGACCTGGGCGCCGTCGAAGAGCAGGGCCGCCCGCGCCGAGTCGATGACCTGGCTGCCGTAGATCTGCACGTTCTGGCCGCCGTAGACCACGATGCCGTCCCCGGTCAGGCCCGTCGAGGGGAAGTCGATGACGATGCCCGCCGAGGTGATGTCGATGACCAGCCCGCTGATCACCACGTTGCCCGAGTCGAGCAGGAACAGGCTGGTGTCGGCGTTCTTCTTGAACAGCCCGCCGGTCAGGGTGAGGTTCGAGCCGTTCTGCAGGTGCAGCCCGCGGCCCAGGCCCATCGGGCTGCTCGCGGTGCCGGTGACCTGCACGTCGGTCAGGGAGAGGGTGCCGGCGTCCCCGAAGATCCCGAGGCCGGTGGCCCCGTCGACCCCGCCGCCGTTCATGGTCAGGGTGCCGTCGAGGACCGCGATGCCCCACCCCATGTCGCTGACGACCTGCGGGTCGACCACCCAGGAGTCGGTGAGGGTGACCTCGGAGGTGGTGCCCCGCACGAGCACGCTCGCCTGGGCCGAGTCGCGGATCGTGACGTCGTCCAGGGTGGCGTGGCCGCCGTCGCGCACGCGCACCGCGCGCCAGCCGCCGCTCAGCTCCACGCCCTTCACGTCGAAGTGATGGCTGCCTTCGGCGTCGAGGATGCTCGCCGTGTCCGAGACCGCCTTCAGGGTGGTCTCGTCCGGAGAGCACCCCATCAGGTCGATCTTGGCGTCGTCGTCGTCGAGGGCGATCTGCGTCGGGAACACGCCGGGGCCCACCGCGATGCGGTGCACGCCCCGGTCGTGGGCGGCCGCGGTGTCGATGGCGGCGCCGATGGTCGCGAAGGGGTGCTGGGCACTGCCCGTGCCGTCGATGTCGGAGCCGTCGGCCCGCACGTGGTACACGCGCCCGTTCGGGTCGATGTCGCCCCAGGTCCCGCCGGCGCAGGGGCCGCCGTCGGTCGGGGCGTGGTGGCCCCAGCCGCGCTCGCTCCAGGCGCCGCCGAGGGGACCGTGCTGGGCTCGCGCGGTCTGCGCAGAGGGCACGACACCGGGGATGGGCGCGCTGTCGGCGCAGCCAACTGCGAACATCGCGATGATCGTGAGCCAGCCGAGTCTCACGTGACCCCCAACTGACAGTGTGGTTGACCAGATCGGCGGGTGTCAACGGTTCGTTCAGGTACGGCCGATCCCTTCCAGGGCAGCGATCCTTTTCCGCACGGCCTCGACGCGCTGCTGGTCGCCGAGTGCCTGCCACTGGGCGCCCGCCAGCGACAGGGCGGCCAGCGCCTCACCGATCCCGCCCATCGCCGCGGCCTGTTCGGCACCCAGCTCCGCGGCCCAGGCGATGTCCCCGTCGACGAACCCGGACTCCTCCAGGAGCAGGCGAGCCCTCTCGAGGTGCTTGCGCCACCCGCGCCAGTCCAACGTGTGGGCCGCGCAGGGGAGCAGGAACGCGTGCAGCGCGCCCTCCAGGGATCGGCGCCCGCCGCTGTGGAAGGCCTCGAGCACCTCCTCGAGCACGCCCTTGGCGCGGCCGAAGTGGCC
>Ga0114931_10003807_pt1 | contig 19007 bp, 17 predicted proteins | sample 2SBtaG_FD_89579 | JGI IMG/M metagenome (GOLD analysis project Ga0114931, IMG submission 89579) | Deep subsurface microbial communities from Kolumbo volcano to uncover new lineages of life (NeLLi) - 2SBTROV14_V59a metaG | ecosystem: Environmental > Aquatic > Marine > Volcanic | place: Kolumbo...
CCTGCCGCGCGTGCTCCCGGGGCGAGACGTCGGCCGCCCGATCCGCGCCGCGGTGCTGTCGAATCCGGATGGTGGTTTCAACAGGCGTGGCAGTCACATGGACCAGGTGCGGCGTGCTATCGGGGCCTTCGATGTCGTCCACGTGGAGGCGTCCAGCCCGGCGGCCATTTTTCGAGCCGCGGGCAAGCTCGCCGGCGACGGTATCGAGTTGCTGATCGTCAATGGCGGTGACGGCACGGTGCAGATGGTGCTGACGGCTCTGTTCGCCGAAAACATGGTAGATGGGCCGCCGTTACTGGCGCTGGTGCCGGGTGGCACCAGCAACACCATCCCCGGTGATGTAGGATGGGCGCGGCGACCGGTGGACGGGATCCGCTCCGTGCTCACGGCAGCTCGGTGCGGACGGCTCGAGGGGGGGGTGGCGCAGCGGCCGGTGTTATGTGTCGAATCGTCGCTGTGGGCACACCCCATGTGCGCGATGCAGTTCTCGGCGGGCGCGACGTACGGCGCCATCAGGTTTGCCAAGCGCGAGATCGAGGCGCGCGGCGGCCGCGGACGGATGGGACCGGCGGTGACGCTCGCTTGGTTCGTCATCACGATGCTGAGAGGCCGATCGGGGGAGATCTTCCCGACGATGGAACTCGCGGGATCGATCGATGGCCGTCCACTGCACGGCGGTACGCACCTCGGTATTCTGGTCTCGACTCTGGATCACTTGTTCCTCGGTATCCGACCGTTTTGGGGCACTGGACCGGGTCGCGTGCGGTTCAGCGCACTCGCCTATCCGCCGCGTCGGCTGGCGCTGGCGCTCCTGCCGCTATTGCGCGGTCGTCACGGTCGCTTCGTCACGCCGGAAAACGGATTCACCAGCCACAACGGCGAAGTACTGGAAGTCGAGATCGACGCGGGCTTTACGCTCGACGGCGAGCTCTTTGATGCGGCTCCCGGCACCCGGCTGCGCATCACGGCGCCGGTGACGGCTAGCTTCTTGTGCACGACTCGTCGATGACCGCCCGCTCGGAGCTGGAAACCCTGGTTGCGGCGCAGTTCGGTCGCGAGGTCTCAGCCGGCGCGCGCGCTCTCGCCGCGGCTGCGCGGCAGCGATGTCCCGGTGCTCTCGCGGTGGTGTTTTACGGCTCCTGCCTGCGCACCGCGGGGGCTGATGCCGACGATGCCGTTCTCGACCTCTACGTGCTGGTCGATGCCTACGAGACGACCTACGACCGGCCGTTGTTGACGTGGCTGAATCGGCTGTTGCCGCCGAATGTGTTCTTTCTGGAAGCGCAGTGCGATGAGGTCACGGTCCGTGCCAAGTACGCGGTCGTCACGTTGTCGTCGTTCGTCTCTTTCATGACCAACGCGACCCGCGAATCGTACTTTTGGGGTCGCTTCGCGCAACCTTCGGCGGTGGTCTACTCCGCCTCGCCCGAGGTGTTGCGGGAGCTTGCCCGGGGGCTGGCCACTGCCGTCGAGACTTTCGTGTTGAATGCCTTGCCGCTGGTCGCCCGGACATTCTCGGCGCAAGAGCTATGGGTTGCAGGGCTGTGCGAAAGCTACAATACCGAGTTGCGGGCCGAAGGGCCCGACCGGTCACAGGCGCTCTTCGCCAGCTTTGCCGATTACTACGAACAGGCGACGCGGCTGGCGCTCACCGCGATGCCGTTTCCGATCGTCGGCGATGGCGCTGGCTGGAAGGCTGAAATGCCTGCGCACGAGCGCGCCCGCGGGTTGCGCCGTTGGCGCCAGCGGCGCGTGTGCTCGAAACTGTTGTCGCTGCTGCGTGTTCTGCGCAACGCTTATACCGTCGAAGGCGGGCCCGAGTACGTGATCTGGAAAATTGAGCGTCACAGTGAGTTCCGCTTCGACAAGAACTGGCGCACCAAGCCCGTGCCGCTGCTCGCCCTGGCGCTCGAAGTGTTCCGTGCTTGGCGCGCAGGGGCCTTCCGTTGACTGCGCACCCGACAGTGCCTCTGGTTGCCGTCGATTGGTCTGGCGCGGGGTATGCTAACGGATGAAGACGATTTCGAACGGGGCGAGGCCGAGGTCGATCGGGTTTTTGACGATCGGGCTACCGTCACTGGCGCGGTAGATGCGAATTCCGTCTCGGTTCGAGCTGCGATCGGCGAGGTACAGCTCGCCGCGATCGTTGAGCTCGATGTCGACGAGGTCGAACCCGTCGATCTCGAGAATCGTTTTCGGTGACGCCGGCGTCTGCGGATCGAAGGCAATGAGCGCGGTAGAGAAGGCGATGCGGGTTACGATTGCGTAGATGAGCCGGTCCGAGACAATCGCGAAGTCGGTCAGGTCGCCGCCGAGTTCGGCCTCGGTCGCGAAGATTCCCTCGGGGCGCCCGGTGGCGAGGTCGACGCGTTCGATCCCGCCGTCGAGAATTTCGAACTCGCCACTGTACGACACGTAGAGTTTACCGTTGTGGACGGTCAGCCCCTTGGTGGCGGCGAAGGGATTTTCCCCGGAGAGTTCGATACTGTCGATCAGGGTGTCGGAGGTGGTGTCGATGACCGCCAGGGCGCCCGGCCCCGCGGGCAGGCGTAGGATGGTATTGATGTCGAGCCGTTGTAGTGAGACGTAGAGCCGGGTTCCCACCACCGCCATCTGGTCCATGTCGGGGATACCGTCGGCGTCGGCGAGGCTCTGTAGGTTGATTGAGCCGATCTCGAAGTCACTGCAGTCGGGTTTTGGATGTGGGTTGACGACCAGCAGATCGGGCTCTTCGAAGCGAGTGACGTAGGCCTTGTCTTCGCTGACGACGACGATATCGCGCGGATTGCTGCCGTTCCCGGTAGAGCATTGGGAGATGGTGCGGAATCCGTCGTTCGGATCGAGTACCTGGATGTTGTCGCCGAAGAGTCGGTTGACGACGTAGATCAAGCCGCCGTGCGTTCGGACCACGGCGTCGCTGTGGACGCGCCGTTGGGAGCTGGAGGGCGATACCCGCCGAGGAGTGTCGAGGTCGATGGTGGCGAAGGAGCCGGCCTGAAAGTTGGTGGTGACGATGAATGCGCGTTGCTGCGGCGGTTGGTCGTCGAGTGCCTCGCGCACGGCCGCCACCAACTCGTCGACCGAGACGCGGCCATCCAGGTTGCGATCGGCGGCGCGACAGCGCACCAGCGGAGCGATGCCGAGCGAGATGTCGACTGCGGTGACGAGCTCGCTGATAGCGACGTTGCCATCGCCGTCGCAGTCGCCCGGTCGTATGGCCTTGGCAGGTGCGAGGCCGCCGACGGAGATAGCGGCGAGCAGCGCCGGTGACAGCAGGTACCGCGTCCAGGCGGTAGTTGCGGGGCCAGCCATCAGAATACCGCCTCGATGCCGCCGGTAATCGACAGGCCGGGCAGGGGGAAGTCGCCGAGGTCGCGGATGTTGGCATCGGCGACGTTGTCGGCGCGCAGTCGCAACGATAGCCAACTCAACGGCTGCGCGGTGATTCCGACCGAGTGGATGGAGCGCGCTGGTACCACCTTGAAATTGTCGCGGTCGGTCGGGTTGGCGCCGAGATAGGTGTACTCGTAGTAGACGCTGCCCCAGTCGTTGTAGAGGCGCGGCCGGACGAACACTTCGTTCGCCGGTCGCAGCGGTAGCTGGTTGCCTTCTGGCGAATCGACGCTCCGGTTCTGGGAATCCTGATAGGTGTAGTTGAGGTCGATGCCGAGGAGTCCCAGAGCGGATGCGGTGGCGCTGATTTCGTGGCCAGTGATGCGAGTGTCGCCGATGTTGAAGGCGCGGAAGCGTCTCGGGTTGACTTGTTCGAAGGCGATCAGGTCACGAACGTTGTTGTAGAAGAAGGCGTATTCGAATCGGCCCTCGTCGATCCAGCCGACTCCTGGCCAGTCGACGACGAAGCCGATGTCGCGGTTGATCCCGGTTTCGGGGGTCAGGGCCGCGTTGCCGAGGACCGATCCGCTGTTTCCGAAGAGCTCGGAGAAGTTCGGCGCGCGCTGGAATCGGCCGAGGTTGCCGCGGATGGTGAGCCAGGAGGTGGGCCGCGCGGCGACGCCCAGGGCGGGTGTCCACAGGCTGCGGTTGTTTGATTCGGTCGGACTGTCGGGGAAATTGGCGACGTTCACTCCGCTGAATTCGTCCCATAGCTGGTCGAAGCGGAGGCTGGGGATGATCGAGACGAGTCCTGCGAAGAGATCGATCTCATCCTGCAACGCCACGGTCGTGCGCAGGCGTGCCTGATCGGGGCCTCGCTCAGGTAGTGGCGGATTGGTTTCGTTGAAGGGGAAGAATCGTTCGTAGGCGAGCTCGGCGAACCACGACAGGTTCTGTCCGTACGGCGCGTCCCAACTGCCGTCGGTGCTTCCGCCGACCAGCATGGTCTGGTTGTGGGTGTCTTGGCGCGCGCCGAAGTCACCCTCCGGATCCTTGAACTTCTGCAGGTTGTAGATGCCGTAGATGGTCAAGTCGCCGTCGACTGTATCATCGAACATTCCGTCGCGCCGTAAGCGGAGGTAGGTCAACGAGCGCACGTTCAAGAGGGATGGCCGGTCGAATTGAGTGTTGCCCGGGCCCGGCACGCCCTGGTCCTTGAAGAAGACCTCTTGCAGCAACTCGACCGAGGCCCCGTTGCCGAGTTCGTGGGATCCTTTGAGGAGCAGATCTGCGGTGTCGAAGCGGTTGTTGATACGAGTAGAGGTCTGGTCGTCGGTTGGGTTTTCCGGCGTTCCGTTGTCGTCGAAGAAATTGAAGTCGCCTTCGCTGCCGAGGTAGCTGATGTTGGCGAGGAGGCTGGTGCCGCCCCAGCGCTGCGTATGGGTGAGGACGGCCTTGCGGGTATCGAACGAGCCATATGCGATGGACATCTCAGTGCGCGGCTCGTCGTCTGCCGGCCGGGTGACCAAATTGACGACGCCGCCAATCCCACCGCCACCGAAGCCGACGGGGACGGTGCCGCGGTAGGCCTCGATCGTTTGCAAACCGTCGAGGGGGAGGTTGGACAGATTCACCGCCTGATCTTGTGACTGTGTCAACGGAATCCCGTCGAGGTAGACCGGGACCTGATTGGCCGAGGAGCCGCGGATCGAGATCGTGCTGAAGGCTCCGAGCCCACCGAAGTGCTGCACATGTACGCCGACGTTTTCGCTGAGAACTCGAGCGACGGTCTCCAGCGGCGCGGCGCGCGTGGTGACGTCGATCGCTGTCGAGAAGGCACTCGGGGCGCGGTGTTCGGCCGACGTTTGTTGCTCACCGGTGACAGTGATGTCCTCGACCGCGTCTGGTTGCGCCCAGGTGATCGACGCCATCGCCGGCAATGCTGTTCCGATGAATATGGCCTGCATCAGCATCAGCTCGTTACGCGTCATTGCTGACTTGGTCGCCGGCGCATCGCGTTCAAAATTCCCGGACGACGGCGACGATGTCGGCGGAACCGATGATTCCGTCGCGCTGTGTGTCCGCAGAGGCCGGTGTCGACAGGTCGCCACCACCCGCATCGGCGGCAAGATTGCCGTCGCCATCGAAGAGCTCGGTGATGAGCAGCAGAACATCTGCCGAGTCCACGTGGTTGTCGCCGTCGATATCGCCGGGGCGAATTGGCATCGACGTCGCCGTTGGAGTGGCGGAGGCGGCCGGCATGGCGGTCGACATGGCGGTCGACATGGCGAGCGTGGGCGTGGCATGCTCCCGGGAGCATGCGTGGACTGCGGCGATCGCGTCGAGGTCGAAGCCTCCCGAGGTTCCCGGTGGGACGGAGTTCCCGGGATCCTGCACGGAGTCGCCGGCGTCGATGATTCGCACGTAGGCGATCCACGGCATCCCGACGTCGTCGAGGTCGAAGACATCTCCGCCGGATTCTGCCGGGTCGGTTGGGTCGAGGTTGTTGGACGGATTGCTGAAGACAGGGGCCCTTCCTGCGCTGCCGCTCAGGGTTTCTGGATTGAAGGGGAAGGCGATGAAGGTATCGCCGTCCTGGCTGACTTCGACGAAGGCGATCTCGGAGAACGTCAATGCGCCGGCCATGAATGGGTTCTCGAAGATCGTGAAATCGGGTCCCGCCTCATTACAGACGACCGGCGAGTCGAAGCGCAGGGTGATCGATCCTCCATCGCCGAGTGAGACGACGTGCGTGGATCCCTGACGGTCGCCCGCGCCGCGTGGCGCTCCGAGTACGACGTCCGGCAGCTCGTCCGCGCCAAAACCGGCGTGGGCCCCCGGGGTGAAGTCGATCACCGCGTCGATGAAAGGATCGCTCTGTGCTTCGACCACGGCAGTCAACAGCGTCAGGCAGGTGACGGCGGTGGCGATCGTCGAGGTGATCGGACGGGATTTCGGCATGGTGTAGTGGTGAATCGCAGCGGCGCGGCGACCGGCCCTCAGCGGAGGAAGAGCACCTCGAATGGGGGTAGTCCGGTGTCGATCCCGGAGCCTGCCAACTCAGCTCCAGTGCTGGCGTCGAAAACCCGCAAGGCCGCAGCGCCGCGGTCGGCCACGTAGAGTTCGCCGCGATCGTTGATCTCGATATCGGAAATCGACGCGCCGGCCGGTATGATGGTATCGCCAACCGTACCGTTCGAGGGGTCGAAGGCGACCAGGGTGTTGGTGAAGTCGGCGAGACCGACGGTCGCGTAAGCGATCGTCGCCGAGAAGATGGCGAAGTCGTTGAGATCGCCGCCCAGGGCCTGCTCGTCGAGGATGAGGCCGTCGGAGTGGCCGGTTCCCAGGTCGATGCGTTCGAGGCCGGCATCCGCTTGTCCGAACGACCCGATCTGGGACACGTAGAGCGCCCCGTCGCGAACGAGCAGGCCCTTGGTAGCGCCGAAGGGATTGCTCGCCTGCAGGGTAATGGAATCGACGACCTCGTCGAGACCGGTGTCGATGATCGCCAGAACGCCTGGGCCGGAGGGGACGAAGTTTGTCAGTTTTTGCAGCGCGACGTAGAGCGATCCGTCGACCAGGGCCATCTGCGTCATTTCGGGTATGCCGTCCTTGTCGGCCAGGCTCGAAAGGTCGATGCGATCGACTTCGAAGTCGGAACAGTCGGCTGCTGGCGAGGGGTCGAAGACCAGCAGGTCGGAGCTGCCGTAGAGTGACGCATAGGCTTTGTTCGCGTTGATGACGACGACGTCTTGCGGATTGGAGTCGGCGCCGGTCGAGCATTCCCAGAGGACGGCGTAGTCGTTTCTAGGATCGCGCGCTGTAATGCTGTCGCCACCGAATCGATTGACGAGAAGAACGATTCCAGCGGCCGCGCGTGGTACGGAGTCGGTCGTCGCCGGGTGCGCGGCGTCGGCGACGAAGAGCGGCGCCCGCCCAGCGATGTCGGCGCTGGCAAACCCGCCGGTGGTGAAATCTGCGGCGATTGCCGTCGCGAACGCCATCGACTGGCCGGGGCAGCCGTGCAGGGAGTCGTTGACGGATAGGGTCAGCTCGTCGATTGTGACGGAGTCGTCGAGGTTGCGATCGACTGCGCTACACGAATCCGTGTCCGGCAGATTCATGGCGATCCCGACGCCACGCACGATTTCCCAGATTTCGACGCGCTCGTCACCATTGCAGTCACCGGTGCACACCTGTGCCTCCGCGATTGGCGCCGAGAGTACGGTGACGGCGAGCGCGAGCGCCAGTGTGTGTTGACGGATTGCGAGTGCATCGACCATAGGGACCTCCGGGTTGTTGCGGGATCGAGAGGGCCCACCCCCGCGATCCCGCTGGTTGCTCATGGAGCTGGCTGGCATACCAACTTGACTGTGTCGGTATCTGCGCGGCCGTCGCCGCTGTCGACTCGAACCACGAGATTGGCTTCGCCGAGTGGGCGCCTGCACTGCCCGGGGCGTCCCCCGGGGCGTCCGCCGGGGCGTCCGCCGACGCGTCCCCCGAGGTATGGCCGAGCGCGCATCTGTAGCGCTCGCGGGTCCGCGCATAAAAAATCCCGGCGACGCTGACGCGCCCCGGGTATGTGTACGAGAATCTTTGCTTCATGATCCTCGTCCCCACACCCCGGAGGACTCCAAACCTGTCGCTGAGCTAGGTTTCCTGGCTCCCGGCTATTACTCACGGCGCCTTCCCATCCCTGCGGACAGTGGCACGCAACCGCTTTCGTACCGGATACAGTGGCGGGGACCGCGTCGGCCTTGCACCGACTTCCCTGCGCACAACAACTATGTGAGGGGACCGCTATCACCATCCCGGGTTGTCGGTCAAGGTCGCGAGATCCGTGGTGACATCGGACCGCGGGCCGCGGAAAGAATTTGCTGACGACGAGCGACCACGGGTGTAGTCGTACGTCGTAATCGACACCAGCGGCCGCGCCAGCTAGCTTTGCAGGTGATGACACGGGCGGCAGGGAATCGACGTGTGGTCGGCGGGGATCGGCGATGGATTTGCACGACGGACTTGGTGTGCTGCTAGCTCTGGACCGACAGCGATGCGCCGGGTCGTGCGGTACGGCATGGGCAGCGGCGCCCGCGCCGCGGCGTTTTCGACTCGGCTTGCTTGCGCTGGGCAGCTCGCTGCGGGTTCTGCTGCCGTTCGTGGCGCTCGGCGCCGCGCCGGTTCCCGCGCGTGTCGTGACTCTGGCGCCGTCGCTGACCGAGATCGTGTTCGCCCTGGGCGCCGGCGACCGTCTGGTTGGGGTCAGCTCCTATTGTGACTACCCGGACGAAGCCAAGGCGATCGACCGGGTGGGCACGTTTCTGCAGCCGAATATCGAAGTCATTCTGAAGAAGACTCCCGATCTGGTATTCGCGGTGCCCAGTCCGGAGAATCGATCGGCGGTGGGGACGTTGCGCGAGCTCGGTGTACGAGTGCGCGTCGTTCGCCCGGGCAAACTGGACTCGCTGTTCGAGGCGATCGAGGTGATTGCCGGGGACCTCGGTCTCGAGGATACGGGCCGGCGTCTGGTCACCGACATTCGACGCCACATCGCCGCGGTGCGGGCGCGGCTCGCCGGCGTCGAGAAGCGCCGCGTCTTGATGGTCGTAGGGCGGCGTCCCTTGATCGCCGTTGGTGGTGGGACGTACCAGAGCGAGTTGATCGAGATGGCCGGTGGCGCCAATATCGTCGGTGACTCCAGTGAGGCGTGGCCTCACGTGAGCCTCGAGTACGTGATTTCTCGTGCGCCGGAGGTGATCATCGACAGTGGTATGGGGCCGCAGGACCACGACGGAGACATCGCTGTTTTCTGGGGCGCGTTTCCGACGATTCCAGCGGTTCGCGACGACCGCGTCGTTGGATCCGGGCGCTACGATTTGCTGCGTGCCGGTCCGCGAGCCGCCGAGACGCTGGAGGCGATGGCTCGCTTCATCCACCCCGAGGCCTTCGCGGGTGCATCTGTGGGTGATCTCCCGGCCGCGGCCGAGACATCGTCCCGCGAGGCGGCCGATTGAACGCGTCGGGGTAGCGCGGGGTGCTTGCAGCTGACCAAACTTTCGTTCTCTTTGGCGCTGTGCTTGCTCGATTGACGATGTGCGTGCCGCTGGCGGAGTCGGTCTGGTGAACCACCGGATCGACGACCGAGTTGTTGCGGCGCACCTGACCAGCCGCCGATTCGGGCTGGTGATCGGCTTTCTTGCGGTCCTGTTGATCGTCGTGGTTGTTGCCTGTGTTGCGGTGGGCCCGGTGCGGATTGATGTGATCCGGGCGTTGTCGGCTCCGAACGACGGCGGCATCGATGCGACCATCCTCTTTCGCACGCGATTGCCGCGGGTGTTGCTGGCGATTGCCGTAGGCGCCGGTCTCGCCATGTCGGGGACCGTCCTGCAAGCGCTGTTGCGCAATCCGTTGGCAGAGCCGCACATCCTCGGTGTTTCGGGCGGTGCTGCCTTCGGCGGTGTCATGACCCTGTTCCTGGCCGGGCGGGTGGCGTTGCCCGCGTACTTGCTGACGCCGATCGGATCGTTTGCCGGAGCCTTGATCGCGATGCTGGTGGTGTACCGCTTGGGCATTGTGCACGGGCGGTTACAGCCGTACACGTTCCTGCTGGCGGGCGTCGTTTGCAACGCTTTCACCGGCGCCCTGATCATGACCGTCAACGCGATGGCGAATCTGTTCCAGACGCACGGTATCTTGTTCTGGCTGATGGGGAGCCTGACGACCACGAGCTACCCATTGGTGGCGGCCAGTTTCGTGTACATTGGGTTCGGAGGTGCTCTGCTACTTCGCGACACCCGGGCACTCAATGCGCTCAGCCTTGGCGAAGATTCGGCGATGCAGCTCGGCGTCGACGTGGCGGCGGTACGGCGGCTGGGCTTCGTCGTTTCGTCCTTGTTGGTCGGAGCGGCGGTCGCGGTGAGTGGGATGATCGGTTTCGTCGGTTTGATCGTACCGCACGTGACGCGTCTGTTGTTCGGTCCCGACCACCGTTTGCTGCTACCGGCGTCGGCATTGGCAGGGGGGATCTTTCTGGCGCTCGCCGATACCCTGGCGCGCAGCATCTCGAGTACCTCGGAGGTTCCCGTGGGTGTGGTGACCGCTATCTGTGGAGGTCCCTTCTTCGTGTACCTGCTGCGCCGGCAAAGCGGGCGAGGTCTCGTCTGATGGCCGGGGATGGCGGTGCGCCAAGAAACGCCCCGGCCGCAGCCGGAGAAACGGTCGATCTCGAGAGCGTGACCTTCGGGTATCGCGACGATTCGGTAGTGCGCGACGTCACCTTTGCCGCGCCGGCTGGTGGCTTCGTCGGAATCATCGGCCCCAACGGCTCTGGTAAGTCGACCTTGTTGAAACTGATCGGCGGAGTGGTCGCCCCGTGGCGTGGCCGCGTCCGCGTCGGTGGTGACGACGTGCGGCGACTGTCCCGGGTCGAACTCGGCTGTCGCGTCGCCGTGGTGCCGCAGGAAACCGACATGCCGTTTCCGTACTCGGTTCTCGAAATGGTACTGCTCGGCCGCACACCGCACCGGCGCGGATTCGTCTTCGACCAGGCTACGGATCTGCGAATTGCCCTCGCCGCCCTGGAGCGAACCGGTACAGGGTACCTGGTCGACCGGCCGGTAACCGAGCTGAGTGGCGGTGAGCGCCAACGCGTCGTACTGGCCAGAGCCCTGGCGCAAGAGCCGAGGGTATTGCTGCTCGACGAGCCGAGCGCGTTTCTCGATATCCGACACGAGGTCGAGATGTACGATCTTCTCCGGACGCTGCAGCGCGACGGACTGACGGTGATTTCCGTCCTGCACGATCTCAATCTGGCCGCGCTTTACTGCGAACACATCATTTTGCTCGCGGATGGGGCAGTCCACTGCCAGGGAGAGCCGTCCGAGGTCATGACTTACAGCAATCTCAGCGAGGTCTATGAGACGGAAGTCTATGTTGCGATGAACGATATCACCAATACCCTGAACATACTGCCACTCGACGCGAGAAACCGGCACCGGCTGTCGAAAGATGCCCGGAAGCCGGAAAGTGGAAACGAAACATGAGATAATCCGATGGCTTAAGTGAGATTTTGAGTAGCCTCCCTAATCTGTCTGATGAAATTGGGCGGCTCGAGACAAGATCGATCGGGCGTTGTCTCGGGGGCGTGCAAGCCTTTGAAATATGGACAGGTTTGACTACCCAATTACCCTGTGTTAGCGACCGACACAGAGGGGAAGGCTCGCATAATCCATGTTTTTTCAGTTCGGAAACGTACTTGTCTTCGTCGCTCTGGCAGTGGGGCTAGTTGGCCTCATGACGGGGTTGAGTTGGCTATTGAGGCCTCACAACCCGGAACCCGGGAAGATGTCCACCTACGAGTGCGGAGAGCCGCCGACGGGTGGAGCGTGGATCAACTTCAATATTAGATTCTATCTCATTGCGCTGGTGTTCGTGATCTTCGATGTCGAGGTGGCGTTCATCGCGCCGGTAACCGTCGTGTACAAAGAGTGGGTGTTGCGCGGGGCGGGGTTCTTTGCGTTCGCGGAGATCGCGCTGTTTCTCACGATCCTCTTTGTCGGTCTTGTTTACGTGTGGGCGAAGGGCGATCTCGAGTGGGTCAAGCGCGTGGCGTCGTCGAAAGAAGACTCTGCGAACATGCGCGAAGCCGCCTGAGCGGAGGAACGGAATCGATGTCTCTGGTCAACTCATTATCCCAGGGGGTCATTACGACCACCGCGGATCAGTTTCTCAACTGGACTCGCAAGTCGTCGGTGTGGTGGATGTTGTTCGGGCTCGCTTGTTGTGCCATCGAGCTCATGCAGACGCAGGGCCCGCGCGCCGACGTCGATCGATTCGGCGCCGCGCCGCGCTCGTCTCCCAGGCAGTCCGACCTGATGGTAGTCGCTGGAACCTTGACGTTGAAAATGGCCCTGCGCACCAAGGTTTTGTACAACCAAATGCCGGAGCCGCGGTATGTCATCGCGATGGGCGCGTGTGCGAGTTGCGGTGGATTGTTTCAGCTCGCCTATTCCGTTTGCGATGGCGTCGACAAGGTCATACCCGTCGATGTTTACGTCCCGGGTTGTCCACCCCGTCCAGAAGCGCTGACCGAAGGCATCTTGAAGCTGCAAGAGAAGATGATGACGGAAACGTGGTTGGTGCGGCGCCCTGAAATCGGCGCACAGGCCTGATCCAAGGTCGAGGCCTCGCGATGGATGCGGATGAAATATACCGGCGCCTGAAGGACGAGTTCGGCGAGAAAGTGGTTTCGATCGAAGCGTCCGCGAAGGATCCCTTCGCGGTGGTCGAGGGCGACGCGATCGTCGAGTTATGCACCTATTTGCGCGACGGGGACGACATCCGTTGCAACGTGCTGACGAACCAGTCTGGTGTCGACTACAAGAGCGAGGGCTATATCGAGGTGGTCTACCACCTCTATTCGTATGCCTACCGGCACTATGCGATTCTCAAAGTGAGGACGCCTCGCGACGAGGCCGTGGTGCCGACGGTCGAGACTGTGTGGAAGGCGGCGAACTGGCTCGAGCGCGAGATCTACGATCTGCTCGGGGTTTGTTTCACTGGCCACTCCGACCTGCGACGAATCATGCTGCCCGAGGACTGGGTGGGGCATCCGCTGCGCAAGGACTTCGTCGAGCCGACGGAGTACCACGGAATCAGTACGACGCGGGAAAGCCTGCTTCGCTAGGGATGGACTGACGATGAGTGTTGCAGGATTCGAAGTTGAGGTGGACCGCGGAGCGGGTCTCGAGACCGAGGAGATGACCCTCAACATGGGGCCGCAGCATCCTTCGACTCATGGGGTGTTGCGTTTCGTGGTCAAGGCGGATGGCGAGGTTATGCGCCGTGCGGTTCCCGATGTCGGGTACCTACATCGTTCCATCGAAAAAATCTCCGAAAAAGTCAGCTACCACGGGTTCATGCCCTATACCGACCGCGTCGACTATGTCGCGGCTATGTTCTGCAACCAGGGCTGGGGGATGGCGACCGAGAAATTGGCGGACATCGAGGTGCCCAAGCGTGGCGAGTACTGTCGGGTGATCGCCGCCGAGCTCAACCGCATCTCGAGCCACCTGTTGGCGGTCGGGACGATGGTCCTCGACATCGGAGCGATCACTCCGTTCTTTCACGCGTTTCGCGAGCGCGAGACGATCAACGACCTGCTCGAAGAGTTGTGTGGGGCACGGCTGACGTACAACTACATGCGGATCGGCGGTGTGGCGTGGGACCTGCCGCCCGGATACGAAGAAAAGGTTCTCGGCTTTCTCGATCGGCTCCAGCCGATGCTGGACGAGCACTACGATCTGGTCACAGAGAACGCACTGTTCCGCGCCCGTGCAGCTTCGGTGGCGACCATTTCGGCGGAGGACGCCGCTGGCTACAATCTCGTCGGGCCCAATCTCAGGGCGTCGGGAATCCGATACGACGTTCGCCGCGACGAGCCGTACTCCGTATACCCGGAACTCGAGTTCGACGTTCCCGTTGGTACTGGAATGGCCGGCGAAGTGGGTGATAGCTTCGACCGCTATTGGGTCCGCCTGTTGGAGATCACGGAGAGCGTGAAGATTCTTCGTCAGTGTTTCCGGCAGATTCCCGAAGGCCCTGTGATTGTCAAGGTTCCGCGCAAATTGAAGCCGCCGGCGGGTGACGCGCAGGTTCGGGTGGAAAGTGCTCGCGGTGACATGAGCTGGTACGTGGTCAGCGACGGGTCCGAGTTCCCGTACCGGTGCAAGGTGAGGACGGGGTCGTTTTCGGCGATGAGCATCATCGAGGAGATCAGCCCCGGACTGATGATCGCCGACCTGGTGACCGTGATTGCGAGCCTCGATGTCGTCGCTCCCGAGGTGGATCGCTGACGGTCGTTTGTTGTGGGGTGGGGGAATCTCGATGACGCGGGTGCTGGATCCCGCGCCGGCTGAAACTGCCGGAACTTATAGAGCTTGGGGGCAGGGAAGAGCGCAATGCTGCAACATTTTCTCGATACGTTGATCGCGGACGGCACTTTTGCGGGTATGCCGCGCGACGTCGTGTATCTGATCGGGATGCTGGCTGCCGGCGCGTTGGTGGTGTTCGGCTTCGTGCTCAACGTGGCTGGAGTGACGACCTTCGTCGAACGCCGAGTATGGGCCCGGATCCAGTCTCGTGTTGGGCCCAACCGTGTCGGGCCGCAGGGAATCCTGCAGTGGCTGGCCGATGGTATCAAGTTGTTGATGAAGGAAGAGGCGATCCCGTTCGCTGCGGATGCGCGTCTGTTCAAACTGGCGCCCTACATCGTGACCGTCGGGTTCGTCGCGGCGTTTGTCGCAATTCCGTTCAGCAGCACGCTGATCGTCGCCGATCTGAACCTCGGGATTCTCTACATCACCTCGATGACGTCGTTGGTCGTCGTCGGCATCATGGTCGCCGGCTGGGCGTCGAACAACAAGTGGGCGTTGATCGGTGGAATCCGCGCGGCGGCACAGATCGTCAGCTACGAGATTCCGGCGGCGCTCAGCATCTTCACGGTGATTCTGATTACCGGCACCCTGAGCATGCAGGGAATCATCCAGCAGCAAGGCTGGGGGCCGTGGGACTGGTTTATCTTCCACAACCCGTTCACCTTCGTAGGTTTCTTCATCACCTTCACCGCGCTCCTCGCCGAGGGCAACCGAACGCCCTTCGATCTGCCGGAAGCGGAGTCGGAGTTGGTCGCGGGATTCGTGACCGAGTACAGCGGCGCGCGGTATTTGTTCTTCTTTTTGGTGGAGTGGGGCAACCTCTACGTGATCAGCGCGATTTTGGTAACACTCTTTCTCGGCGGTTGGCAGGTTCCCCCGATTCCGGTGATCACGGACCATCCCGTGGGCCGGAACATACTCGAGTTCTTGACGTTCTTCGTGAAATCGTACTTCGGCGTGATCGTGATCATGTGGATCCGAGCGACGCTGCCACGTACCCGAGTCGACCAGTTGATGACGGCCTCATGGAAGTACCTGTTGCCGATGGCCTTCGTCAATTTCGTCGGGACGGCGCTGTGGGTGCTGGTCTGGCCCGATGGTTTCCGTTTCGCAGAGTTGCTGTTGACTGCGATCGGTTTTGGTCTGGTCGTCTATTTCGTTTCCCGCGTTGTGCACTACCTGCGGCGCTCCGGGGCAAAGATCACTCTCTCGCCGCTCTCGTAGCGGGTTGTCGAGAGCGGGGGAAATCGATGGTTGGCGCGTTGAACGAATATCTTCGCAACATCTGGACCATGGCTGCGACCGTATTGGACGGAATGGCAGTCACGTGTTCGCACTTCGTGCGAACGCCGTCGACGATCCAGTATCCCGATCGGACCGACATCCGAGTGCAGGACACGCTCCCCTATCGATACCGTGGGATTCTCGAGGTCGACCTGGACATCTGTACGGGTTGCCTGGCTTGCGAGCGGGCTTGCCCGATCGATTGCATCGTCATCGACGCCAAGAAGGACATGGAGACGAGGCGGATGATGTTGAAGCGCTTCGACATCGACATCGCCAAGTGCATGTACTGTGGCCTCTGTAGCGAGCCGTGTCCGACTGGTTCGATTCATCACACGCCGGAGTTCGAGGGCGCGGACTACTCGCTCGAAAGTATGGTGCGCCGCTTCGTGAACGAGCCGGTTGCCGCCTATAAGCCGAAGAAGGTCGAGGACGACCCGAAGATCACGCCGATTCTCGACCGCGGCATGCGTTATATCGATGAGTTTGCCAGCCCGGAGGAACGGAAGAGGGCCGCGGGATGAGTGAGTTTTCGTTGTTTCCGATCGTTTTCTACTTGCTGGCGGCGGTGACGGTGGTCTCCGCGCTGGGCGTGGCGTTGAGTAACAACATCTTTTACTCGGCCATCGCGCTCATGGGTACGCTGATTGGGATGGCCGGTATGTACCTGATGCTGGCGGCGGACTTTGTGGCAGTGGTTCAGATTTTTGTCTATGTCGGCGGTATTCTGGTGTTGACGCTGTTCGCCATCAACCTGACGAGCCGTATCGGCGATGTCAGTGTGTCGAACCGCTCGATTGGCCGTCTGCCTGCGCTGGGGCTGCTCGGGGTGGCCGCTGTGGTGATGCTGCGGGCGGTCGTCGGAGGTGGCTGGAACTTGGTCGATGTCGGTGCGGCCGTGCCGACGATCGCGAGTTTGGGCAACGCGTTCCTGACCGATTACATCTTGCCGTTCGAGCTTGCCTCGTTGGTATTGCTGGCGGCGTTGGTCGGGGCCGTGGTGTTGTCGCGCAAGGAGCTGAAGGAAGAGCACGGATGATGGAGATCGGTCTCACCCACTTTCTCGTGGTCAGTACGTTGGTGTTCCTGGCCGGGATGTTCTGCGTGCTGACGCGCCGCAACGCGATCGGTATCCTGATGGGTGTCGAGCTCATCCTGAACTCGGCCAATCTCAATTACCTCGCTTTTTCGCGGTACAGCTCGGTCACGTACGACGGGCAGATGTTTGCCATCTTCGTCATCATGCTGGCCGCCGCTGAAGCAGCGATCGGCCTCGCGATCGTCCTTGGGATTTACCAGACCTTCCACACGATCGATGTGGAAGCGACGGACACGTTGAGGCTCTAGTCGATCATGCACGAGACCGCACACGTCGCCCATGCGGCGGCCATTCATACCGTTACCTATCTGCGCTGGGTTCCGCTGCTGCCGTTGATCGGAGCGGTGGTCAACGGCATCGGTGGCGCTTGGATTCAGAAGAATCTCGGCAAGAAAGTCATCGGCGGTATCGCCTGCGCGATGCCGCTCATCGCATTCGTGCTGTCGGTGCGTGCATTTGTTCAGTTGATGGGGCTGGAGCCGGCGGAGAGGGTGATCCTCGATAACGTGTTTCCCTGGATCCATGTGGGCACGCTGAACGTCGACGTGGCGTTCCTGCTCGACCCCTTGTCGGCGGTGATGATCTTGATCGTCACCGGTGTCGGCGGACTGATCCACATCTATTCGATCGGCTACATGAGCGAGGATCCGGCCTATTGGCGCTACTTCGCGTATCTGAACCTCTTTACCTTCGCGATGCTGACGCTGGTTCTCGGCGACAATATTCTGATCATGTTCGTCGGGTGGGAAGGCGTCGGTCTGTGTTCCTATGCCTTGATCGGCTTCTGGTATTCGGAGTGGGCCAATGCCTCCGCCGGGAGCAAGGCGTTCCTGGTCAACCGGGTCGGTGATTTCGGCTTTATGTGCGCGACCCTTCTGCTTTTCTGGTCGCTGGCGGATGTCGGCCATCCGACGATGTTGTTCCGCGAAATCGCACAGTACGCGCCGTTGCTGGAGCACCATGTGTTCTGGGGAGTCGGTACGGTGACGTTGGTCACCATGCTGATGTTTGTCGGAGCCACAGGGAAGTCTGCGCAGATCCCTCTATATGTGTGGTTGCCGGATGCGATGGCCGGACCGACACCGGTCAGTGCGCTGATCCACGCGGCGACCATGGTGACGGCGGGCGTATATATGATCGCTCGCCTCGGCATTCTCTTTGACATGTCGCCGATCACGGGCACGGCGATTGCCACGGTCGGGGCAGTGACGGCTTTCTTCGCGGCGACCATCGCTACCACCCAGTTCGATATCAAGAAGGTTCTCGCTTATTCGACAGTGTCCCAGCTCGGTTTCATGTTCGTAGCGATGGGTGTCGGAGCCTACTCGACTGGCGTGTTTCATCTGATGACGCACTCGTTCTTCAAGGCGTGTCTGTTCCTGGGGTCGGGGAGCGTGATCCACGTCATGCACCATGAGCAGGACATGCGGAAAATGGGCGGCCTCAAGAAGTGGATGCCGTACACCTACGCCACCTACATGCTGTCGACTCTGGCGATCGCGGGTATCCCGCCGTTTTCGGGTTTCTTCTCGAAGGACGATATTTTATGGAAGGCGTTCTCGAGCGGCCATTACATCGTCTGGTTTCTCGCTGTTTGTGCCGCCGCGATGACGGCGTTCTATATGTTCCGATCGGTCTACATGACCTTCGACGGTGAGTGCCGGGCTGACGATCACACCCGCGAGCACTTGCACGAGTCTCCGCTGTCGATGACGGTGCCGCTGATGATCCTCGCGGGGTTGGCGACGGTCGCCGGGTTTCTCAACGTTCCGCATGCGCTCTTTGGCAATGCCGGTTTCGATGCATGGCTTGCGCCGGTGCTCGAGCACGGCGCCGAGCACGGGGCGCATGGCGGCGGCCATCACGTGGAAGCCATCGAGTACGTATTGATGGTGTTTTCAGTGGCGGTTGCGGCCGCTGGAATCTTGGTCGCCCGGGCGATGTACAAGACGAAAACGTTGAGTGCAGATCGTCTTCCTGATCTGGCGGGTGGCAAGCCGTACCGTACGGTCTTCAACAAATACTATGTCGACGAAGTTTACGATGCGACCGTGATCAGGGGTACCTTGGCGCTCGCACGGGTCTCGGGATGGTTCGATACCAACGTCGTTGACGGCATCGTCAATGGCGCTGCTTGGGTCGTGCGCATGGTCTCGGAACTCAACGGGCTCATCGATCACTATATCGTCGACGGCGCCGTCAATGGTGTCGCCGCGGTGACCAGTATTGTCGGAGGGCGGGTCCGTCGCCTGCAGACCGGAAACATCAACGCGTATCTCTACGTCGCCGTCATCGCCATGGTTGGCATGATGGTGGCGCGAATGTGGTAACGGGCCAGGAGGCAGTACCAACATGGACAA
>Ga0114931_10003808_pt1 | contig 19004 bp, 13 predicted proteins | sample 2SBtaG_FD_89579 | JGI IMG/M metagenome (GOLD analysis project Ga0114931, IMG submission 89579) | Deep subsurface microbial communities from Kolumbo volcano to uncover new lineages of life (NeLLi) - 2SBTROV14_V59a metaG | ecosystem: Environmental > Aquatic > Marine > Volcanic | place: Kolumbo...
AATAATATTTGCAGGCGCAAATCTTAAAAGCTGGCGGCATAGTTCTGAACCAATGGAACCGCCGGCGCCTGTTACCAGAACACATCGACCCTTGATGATTTCTGTGATTTGCGTTAGGGCAAGGTGCACTGGCGGTCTGCCCAGTAAATCTCGATATGAAACCTTCCTGATTCCTTTGATAGACACATCGCTGCTGATCATCTCTCCCAGGCTCGGCAGGATTTTATAGGGAATGCCGCTGGTGCGGCAAAGCTCAACAAAACGATTAATTTGCTCACGGTTGGCCGATGGGATAGCGATAAGAATTTCCTGAGCCTGGGTCTTAATTATGGTTTCATGCAGTTCTGCTATAGGGCCTAAAACCGGGAAGCCATGAATATAGTTAACGATTTTACCAGGTTTATCATCAAGGAAACCTGAGATAATATACGGGATACTTGGATTGTCCACGATTTCCCGCACCATCTTTTCTGCCGCATCACCAGCTCCTATAATAAGCAGCTTCTTCTTGGCTAGCTTGGCTGAACCGGCTCGACCCAGCGCAAAAACATTGGCGTTGACACGTTGGTAGTAAATACGTAAGGAAAGGCGCAGCCCGCCGATAAAAATAAGGGTGAAGAGTCCGTCAATAAGGAATACCGAGCGGGAAAAGCCCTCAAAACGATAGAGCATGGCGATGGCGCCAATGGCAACTATCGTAGTTAGAGCGGTGGCCTTGATAATATTAATCAGGTCGTTGATTCCAGTGTAACGCCACATGCCCCGGTATAGACCAAACATGGAAAAGACAATGATTTTAAAAGGGATGTAAAAGGGCAGGACGGCACGAATATTATGCCATTCGTTGGCAAGGTGGTTATCAAAACGGAGCCAATATGCCAGGATATGTGCCGCAGTTAAAAAAAGGCAGTCCAGAAGAATAATTATCCAAAAATTACATTTCTTGCATTGATGTCTCATGCCGATTGTGGGTTACTGCCAGCTGCCAACATCTGCGTCTTCGCCATCACCGCCTGACTGCCCGTCGGCGCCATAGGAGCTAATGTCAACATCACCATGTTCACCTGGATTTTGATAATGGTAGTCATTGCCCCAGGGATCTTTGGGCAGCCCCTTGGCAAGATACGGCCCCTGCCATTTATCACCGCTTCCTTGTACCAGGGCCTCAAGACCATCCTGGCTCGAAGGGTATTTGCCTATATCCAGGCGATAGGAATCAAGAGCCGTCATTAGCATCTCGATTTGAGTTTTAGCAGTTTTTTGTTTAGCCATACCGAGTTTGCCAAACATCTTGGGGCCTACCAGTGAGGCTAACATACCAAGTATGACCATGACAATCAGCAACTCTATTAATGAAAAGCCGCTCGTGTTCATTGATCGCTGGGCTCGGACAAGATTACATAGTAGTTTTTTCATAGCATTACTCCTGAATGATTATTAAGCCCGAAGAATACCTTATTCTTGGCGAAAAAAAAACCCCTAATGAGGCCTTACGTCTCTTTTATACCTGAATTTCCTGACAGCTCGGTTATGTTCCTTCAGGGTATGGGAAAAGTAGTGACTGCCATTGTTTTGTGAGACAAAATAATAGTAATTGGTCCTGGCTGGTTGCATAACCGCCCTAATTGCCGCGCGGCCGGGGTTACATATAGGATTGCCTGGCAGCCCGGGCAATGTATAGGTATTATAAGGAGATGGTATTCTGAGATCTCGGCGTGTAAGAGGACTGTCAAATTTATGTAGACCATACATGACAGTGGGGTCAGACTGGAGGCGCATTTTACTTCGGAGACGGCTAAGGAAAACTTGCGCAATTATCGGCCTCTCCGTAGCATTACCCGTCTCTTTTTCCACAATGGAAGCGAGGATAAGGGCTTGTTTGGCACTAAGGTGTAGAGTGGATTTATGACCCTTTTCGGAAGACAAGGGCGAAGGGGGGGTATTTGTAAATTTACTATTAAATGTGAAAAGGCTGCAATCAATTTCCTGACCAGAATGGGACTGTTGGCTGCATTCATCTGTGAATACCTGCCCTGTTCTTCGTACCATAATTTTGACTATGGTACGTAACCTGGTACCTTTTTTAAAAAAATAAGTATCAGGGAATAAAAATCCTTCCAGAGTGTCCGCCTTTAGTCCCAGCCTTTTAATAAAGGCTGGATTTTTTATTAGATTTAAAAAGGTTTTTCTGTCCGCAAGTCCGGCTTGAGCGATGACATTGGCGGCCTGTTCTATATTAAGACCTTCCGTGATCGTGAAGGCGTGATGAATTGTTGACCCTTGTTGAAGAGTATACAGGATGTCCTTAGGAGATATGCCAGCTGCAAAACGGTATTCACCAGCTTTTAGATGGCTGGCTGAACCGATGATTCTCGCTAAAATGGCAAAACGACGATCGGCATTTATGGCCTTCGAGTTGATTAAGATTTTATTAATTTGCTGAAAAGAAGAGTGGGGCGGCACATAGATGACTTGCTGGCTATCGGCTAACGGCCCGGGGGCATTGGCGTAATGCCAAATCCAGATCGATAAAATAGCCGCCAAGGCAAGTATAATAGTTGCTCCCCCGATAAGGATAAGCAAGGGGGAGCGATGACAATCGGGCTGCTCACACATCGATATGTGATTATTCCACAAAGGCGATTTTTAAAATACGATTCATATTTTTAACCGGGATGAATTGCAATTTCTGGCGAAGATCCTTAGGAATCTCAACAAGATCCTTTTTGTTCTCATGCGGGATTATAACAGTCTTAATCCCAACCCGGAGGGCCGCCAGGGCCTTTTCTTTTAGACCACCAATGGGTAAAACCCGACCGCGCAGGGTAATTTCACCTGTCATGGCGATGTCTGAGCGGACTTTCTGACCGGAGAGGGCAGAATACAAGGCTGTCGCCATGGTAACACCGGCAGATGGGCCGTCCTTGGGAATGGCACCAGCTGGGACATGAATGTGAATGTCTATTTCTTCAAAATAGTTGTCCGATAATTTCAATTTATCTAATTTGGAGCGGCAGAAACTCAAGGCCGCCTGGGCCGATTCTTTCATCACATCGCCTAATTGGCCGGTGAGGATTAAGCCGCCTTTACCCTTTACGATTGATACTTCAATATAGAGAAGAACGCCGCCAGCCTCAGTCCATGCCAAGCCGGTAGCCAGGCCGGGCTGATCGATTTTATCCAGTTCCTCCTCTGGAGAAAATCGTTTAGGGCCAAGATAGCTGGCCAGGGTGCGGTTAGAAATTTTGTACGGACCGCGGCCACCCTCGGCAATTTTACGAGCCACCTTACGGCAAACCTTGCCAATTTCTCGTTCCAGATTACGAAGGCCTGCCTCCATGGTGTAACCAACGATAATATCTTCAATGACCTTTTCGTCCAAGGCGATATGCTTTTTCTTTAGACCGTTCTCCTTAATTTGGCGGGGCAGGAGGTAGCGTTTAGCGATAACCTGCTTTTCTTCCAGGGTATATCCTGAAAGTCTGATTATCTCCATTCGATCGTAGAGCGGGGCCGGAATGGTGTCTGCCATATTGGCGGTGACTATGAACATGACTTTTGATAAGTCAAAGGGTAAATTTAAATAGTGGTCGGAGAATGAAAAATTTTGTTCCGGATCCAAAACCTCCAGTAAGGCAGAGGATGGGTCGCCGCGATAATCCTGGCCTACCTTATCAATCTCATCCATCATAAAGACGGGATTATTGGAGCCGGAATTTTTAAGACCTTGGATGATGCGGCCCGGCATAGCGCCGATATAGGTGCGTCGGTGACCACGGATCTCCGCCTCATCATGCATTCCACCCAGTGAGAGACGATAAAACTTTCGCCCCATTGCCCGGGCAATAGAGCGGCCCAGTGAGGTTTTACCAACCCCCGGAGGGCCGACAAAACACAGAATAGGCCCCTTGGTGCTTTTGTTAAGTTTGCGGACAGCCAGATATTCAAGAATACGTTCCTTCACCTTGTCCAGGCCGTAATGATCGGCGTCCAATACCTTCCGCGCTTCTTTCAAATCCAGCAAATCCTTGGTGCTTTGCCGCCAGGGAACATCGACAAGCCAGTCAAGATAGGTGCGGACAATGGTGGCCTCTGAGGCATCCGGATGCATCATCTCAAAACGTTTTAGTTGCTTTTGGGCCTCTTTGCGGACATCCTTGGGCATCCGTGTTTTTGTTATTTTTGTCCGTAATTCGTCAATTTCTGCGGAGCGATCGTCTTCATCGCCTAACTCTTTTTTCAGGGCATGTATCTGTTCACGGAGATAATATTCCCGCTGGCTCTTGCTCATCTCATCCTTGGCATCAGACTCAATTTTGGCCTGCATGGTGGAAACTTCCAGCTCCTTGCGTAGAAACTCAGCGACTTTTTGCAGGCGGGCAACCTGATCAAGGGTCTCAAGTGCTTCCTGGGACTCAGCGGTTTTGAGACGTAGATTGGAAATAACCAGATCGGCCAGGCGGCCTGGTTCTTCAATATTATTTAAGATCATCATGAGGTCGGCAGACATGATGCCCTTAAGGGTCAGGATCTTGTCCGTGTACTCTCGAACCGTACGCATCAGGGCCTCAATTTCTACGGTCATTGTGCCGATGTCGTCATCCTTCAGCACGGTGATTTTGGCGAGAAAATGAGGGTCATGCTGCGATACGTCATCTATATGGGCCTTATTAATGGCCTGAATCAAGACCTTCAGACGACCATCAGGGAGTTTCAGGGTTCGCATTATCATGCATACCATGCCAACCCGATAAATATCATCGGCCCCCGGCTCATCTAAAGTAGCATCTTTCTGAGTCACCAGGAGAATCAATTTATCTTTCATCATGGCATCGTTGATGGCAGAAATTGAGGCTGGCCGCCCGACAAATAAAGGGATAATCATGTAGTTGAAGACAACTACATCCCGTACCGCCATCATCGGAAGCTCTGCTGGGATTTCCTGTCCTTCTATATCAAAAAAATCGCTAATTCCTGTGGTTAATGAATCGTTGAAATCCACTATATCCTCCTGAACACCTGAAAAGTTATTATTGAAAAATTCTGACCAACACTAAACATCATATATATTGAAGTCAATAGCGTGCGTGGATTTATGGTAAGCGATCCATGAACACCACCCTGTACACGTTGACCGGACGCAATATAAAGGGGGTATGATTGTGCCCGGTCAACGTGTACAGGGCGGCGTCCCTGAATCGCTTACAGTTTGGGGGTGTTGCAAATAATCAAGGTAACTTCTCCAAAACTGCTGGTAATAAAATGTTCGTCACGCAGATATGCATTCCCACGCAGGAGCGTGGGAACGAGGATGGCGGCGTCTCTGAATCGGTTGTAGGGGCGACCTTTGTGGTCGCCCAAGTCAAGATGTGCTTCGTTTGTTGCTTACTCGGAAAGGATTAAGCAAGTGAAAATCCTGCCATTTTTCGTTGGCCGTGATAAAAATTATAAAGGTGCTAATACCGCCAAAAATAAAATTTGGCAGCCACATAATTAGTCCCACTGGTATGATGGTGTCGATGCTAAGGTTTTCTGCCATAGTAAGGCTGATATAATAGAGTAAAAAGAAGCCGATACCTAAGGGCAGAGCACTGTTACGTTGTCCTGGGCGGCTACGCAGGGCCAGAGAGAAGCCCAGCAGGGTGAGAATGAAGCAGCCTGCCGGCAGGGCGAGGCGTTTATGATATTCGCTTAGAAAATGGGCTCTCTTGTTAGAACCTGCCTTGAATTTGGCTGCAGAGCGTAAAAGAGTTGTCTGGGTCATGCTTGATTTGGAAAGGTTTTGGCTGCTGATGGATTTTGGTGCCTGTACCGGCACATTAATTGTGTAATCCCTGAAATTAATCGTCTGAGTAATTGTACTGTTTTCTCTATGCAATGAGCCATTATGTAAATTCATACTGAGATACATATCTTCCATGTGCGGGGTAAGTGAGCCACCCTGAGCCAGAATAGTTATGGGGTGATTTTTATCCCGTAAATCAGATAGATAGACGCCTTGCCATTGTTTGGTCTCTAGATTAACCTTATTGACATAGAGAATGAGATTGCCGGTATTATCACTGAAACGCTTGGCTTGTATACCGTTATTAATCTTTTCGGTGGCTAGTTTTACAAATAAATTATGCATGGCCAGGGAACCGGCAGGGATGAATTTTGTAGCGATAAAACCGGTGCTTAGTGCCGTGCAGGCCGCAAAAATAATTACTGGCGGCAACATCTTATACAGGCTCACTCCGGCGGCCTTTAAGGCGATTATCTCGTTGTCATTGACTAAGCGGGCAAAGGCGAGAATCACTGCGATGGAACTGGCCATGGGTATGGAAAAGAGAAGAAGTTTGGGGGAAATAAAAAAGCAGAGCCTGATGAAGTCGGCTAAGCTGATGTTCATGCTGAAGATGAGATCAATTAACTGCATTATACGGCCGGTAAATAAAACACCGTTTAGAATAAGCAGGCTGGCGAAAAATGGCGCTAGAATCTCAGCGGCCAGATATGAATAGAGAATGAGTGGCATTATGACTTATAACTGTTTAGGTAAGGGTTCGGCAAGAAATACTTGGACTTTTGATGAGTGCAATGTGATCGTCCTCATTCTCGTTCCCACGCTCTGCGTGGGAACGCATACTTGACTCTATTGAGATGTAAAGCCTGATTCAGATCGGTAGAATATGAACCTCTCTTTTTATGGGGTGTTTGCCGTACATGAAAAGACCCTTGCGTCCGTCAATGCAGATTGGATCGCCGAAGCGGATGATATGACTGCTAATCTCACAACGCTCCTCTGTTTCGTAGACCTTCAGGTTTTTGCAGCCAACCACGCAGGTTTTATCCAGTCGCAGTGCCACTACTGAGGCGTGTGATGTTTGTCCTCCGCGGGCGGTAACCAGTCCATCGGCCAGTGAGACTTCCTTAATATCCTCGGGAACGGTGTCCTGGCGCACCAGAATAAGTGAGGCCTCTGGATCTTCCCGGCGCAGGCGGCGGATGTTGTCAATCGTGAACACGGCCCGTCCCGCCAAGGCACTGCCGCTCACTCCGATTCCTTTACCTAAAATGGCTTTATTCATTTCCATACTATCAATAAAGGTGTCAAAATTCTCTTTTTTCTTGATGGTTATCATATCTCGGGTTTGCAGGAGATATAAATCTTTGGCCTCCGGGCCTTCGAAGGTAAACTCAATATCTTGTGGATTCCAGTGCTTTTCATAGACCAGTTCTCTGGCGATTTCTCGCAGACGTCGGTAAATTTTGGGGAAGAGTCTTTCCAGAGTAAAATCTTTTGAACGACCGTCAATTTCTGCCTGTTCCACGGAAATGGGATAGGCGGTGACCAGACCAGAGACAATATCTTCACCCTGGTCGCCGGGCGCATAATCTCCCCAGAGGGCAACCCGGCGTACCTTGCGGTAGGGATGGGCGGTAAATAACACGCCGCTGCCAGCCTCATGGCTTAAATTTCCAAAGACCATGGCCTGAATAATAACCGCAGTTCCCCAGGAATCTGAGACGTCCATGAGGGAACGATAGTCCTTGGTCTTGGCGGTATCCCAGGAATTAAGTACCATCTCCAGGGCCGCAGTTAATTGCAGCCATGGATCGTCGGGAATGCCGATGCCGATGCCGCGAATGGCTTTTTGATAATTTAAGGCTAATTCTTTCATCTGGGCCGGGGTAAATTGCCGTTTAACCTGGATATCGTATTTCTTCTTGGCGTTGTCCATCAGGGCTTGGAAGGTCTCCCGGTCGACGCCCTTGGTCATTGCCCAGGATTGTAAAAAGCGCCGATAATTATCCCAGGCCAGATATTCCTGGCCGGTTTTTTGGGCATACGATTCAACTATTTCTTCGTTCAGGCCAATATTATGCAGGGTGGCCATCATACCCGGCATGGATACGGCGGCGCCACTGCGTACGGAAACCAGTAAGGGCTTATCGGGGCTGCCGTATTTTTTGCCAGTCATCTCCTCCAATTCACCCATGGCCTTCTTGATTTGGGACATAAATTCATCTCTGGCCTTGAAAAAGTCCTTTACCACCGGCCAGCAGCGGAACATCTCGGTTGTCACCACAAATCCGGGTGGTACAGGCAGATTGTCCGCTGCCAGCAGGGTAAGATTGTAACCCTTATTCCCCAGCATCAGCAGGTTGTCGGTGCGACTGTTATTCTGGTGTAGAAAGGTTATGACGTTTTCCGGGTTATACGTCATGAGCAGATCCAGGTTCTTTTCGTCCAGTAACTCTTTCTGACTCTCAAGTGTCTGGTAGATACGGGTGATGAAATTATCAAGATGTTGCAGGCCAAAGGTGCTGGAGATAAGATCGCGCAGGAATGACTCGCTTAGGCGATGAATACTGCCGGTTTGGTCCTCGTCATGCCAAAGGCTCCTATAGCGGGGTAAAAGATTTTGGGCGCCTATCTGGGGGGCGATAATAGAGAGGTTGTTCTGATGGACATTGGTGTAGTAGGCATAGATAATGTCTTTGACGCCCTCCGAAAGTCCGCGGAAAATATCCAGATATTGGGTATAGGAAAAGCGTTTCTGCTCAATGGAACTGGAGAGGAGTGCTACATACGATTCCAGATGACGACTGCGAATTCCGTCTAGTTTCAGGGCACGCAGATAGAGCTTCAGGCAATTTATTATTCTAATAAATGTTGCTTCGGTAATAAAGGAGAGGTTGACGGTCTCCGGGATCTTCTCCAGGTAAATTTTCGCCAGATTTTCCAGGCGGAAGGTGAGGCCCAGGGCGTCAAATTTTTTCTCCCGATAGCGTCCATAAACCGAAGGAATGTCAACGGCTATATGGCGTTTATAGTATATATCCTCTTTGGCCTCGAATTTCCGCTCATTCAAGATTATTTTCTGGAGGTTTTCCAGATGGTCGAGGATGGCCGTAAGGCACTGAAAGGTATTGCCGCTATCCAGGACATCAATGAGTTCGGCAAGCTCCGGGAAGCTGGAGTTGACGGCTTGTTCCAAAAGCTGTCGTAAATCCTGCTGGCATAAATTATATTTTTCATAGAGCAGGGTGTACATATCCACCAACAGGGTAAAACGCCGTAACTCAACGGGATTCAGATCCGCCTGTTAGCTTAGGAAACTGTCACGCTCCTGTGCTGACCAGTTAAGCAGATCCAGCACCCCGTGCTGAGAGGGTAATTCAAACACCCTTTTCATGAGAATATGCAGATCGTCAATAAAAGGCCCCTCAAGCTGAACCTGGTACAAAACCTCCGGGGGGAGAAAATCGGCCAGCAGTTCCTTATCCCTGGTGCGCCAAAAGGAGAAAATAGCTTCAATAAAGGCCACAATGAGGTTGCTTGATTCAACGTGACTTTGTTTGCGCAGGAAATGGATGAGCACGTCATGCCGACGGTGGATTTCATCCAGCTCGGTGGAGACCTCCCGCAATCGTCCTTCGGCGCCGATATCGTTAAAAAATACCGGCAGTAATTTGGCAAATTGTTTGGCCAAATTATAGAGCGGCTCGATGGGGTGGTTCAGCAGCTCGGTGATGTCTCGTTGGAAGAGATCGGTGTCTTTAATGCAGGTACCGGAAAGATGGAGATTAATAATAAGGGCGGAAAACAGGGTGGAACACCATTTTGGCTCCTGCATAATCAGGCTGAGCCATACCCTTATATTTACCAGATGGGCTGGGTTGGTGATGGGTTGCCAGTCTTCATCAACGCCGGTAACATTGGCATATTGAAAGCCAAAACGTACGACCTCCCAGAGAAAACTTTCCACCAGACGGCCACTTTCTTTCTTAAATACCTCGGTTCCCAGCACCTGAATACATTGTAGTGAGGTGTGGGGGAATTTTTTGACATTGGCCTTCAGCAGTTGGAAGGTGGTGAGCAGGAATTGTTCAATTTCTTCAAAAGATTGCTGCTGAATGAGATGCACCAGGCTGCGGTTTATTTCACGCAGTGTTTCCTCATGAATCAGGAAGAGTCCCTGGGTGTCCATGATGCGAAAGAGAAAGAGGAGCTTGCGGTTTTCCGCAAATCGATCCTGCTGATCCTGGCTGTCTTTTGCCATTTGGGGCGTTTTGTGACCATTTTCTGTATGGCCGGGATAGGCGGCGTTAGGGAAGGGCACAGCAAGCAGCTGGTTGGGTATATCCTTGTAGAAGCGGACTATTTCGATGTGGGCTGGCAGTTCTAAAATACGAATTAACTTCTCCCGGCCCTTGTCCTTATGTTTGTTTGGGTTTAGCAGGGCTAAACGATTCTGCATTGCCGCATGTGAGATGGGCGTAAAAATATTGCTGACATTCCAGTCATCCTGTTCATGGCCGCAGGCCTCGGTGAACCAGGGCAGGGGATCTTCTTCACTGAGCCAGTAATTATAATCAATGGCCAATAATTTTGTGTAGAGCCGGCAAAAGGGATCTAGTTTAAATGTTTTGTCGGCACTGGTAATCTCCAGGAGGGTTGTGGCAATTTTTTTGATGGGATGATAACCCTGCACCATATAGGTTAAAACTTGGTCAGACAACTTATGCAGTTTCTTGAAACATTGGTTGAGCGCCCCCTTATGACGCTTTAATTCCCGTTTATCCAGGCTGTTTATAAATTTTTCAAGATAGGCCAGGAGTGACTCCATGGCCAGATTTAAAATGGCTACGGCATTTTTGGGTGAGGATTGCGAGTCGTCAATGGCCTCCAAAAAAATATCAACAAATTTGCTAAAGGCCTGTGGCCCTTTGGGATGGCGAAGATAATGACTGTTATGCTTTAGGGTATAGGCTCGTAGTCGTGGCAGGATAATAAGCCAATTGCGGAAGGGGTGGTTGATCTCAATCAGCAGTTCATGGAGGCTTTTAGAAATACCGCGATAATCGCCGACAATCTCCGCTAGTACTGCGTAAGAAGGCGCAATCTCAACCTGTTGAACGGCGGTTTCCTGTAGATTGGCTTTCAGGGCATCAGAATTTATTAATTCATCAGCACCGTCATACTTGTAATCCTTAGTCATTTTAATAGACCAATCACACCGGTTTTTGGGCGTCCATCATTAATATCAGGTCAAGAACCCGATTTGAATAGCCCCATTCATTGTCGTACCAGGAAAGAATTTTTACCATGGTACCCAAGGCCTTGGTTGACATTGCGTCAACCGTTGAGGAATGAGGGTTGCCCTGATAATCAATGGAGACCAGAGGCTCATCCGAATAGCCCAGATAGCGGTTGGATGCCGCTTTCAAGGCCGCGTTGACCTCGGAAACCGTCACTTCCCGTTCCACCTCCATAACTACGTCGACCAGAGAGACATTGGGGGTGGGAACCCGGACGGCCAGGCCGTCAAATTTGCCCTTCAACTCTGGTAGAACCAGGGAGACGGCCGCCGCCGCCCCTGTTTTGGTGGGGATCATGGACAGGGCTGCCGCTCTGGCTCGTCGCAGGTCACTATGGGGAAAATCAAGGATACGTTGATCGTTGGTATAGGCGTGTACGGTGGTCATCAGGCCTTTCTTAATGCCAAATTTGTCCAGGATTACTTTCGCTACCGGGGCGAGGCAGTTGGTGGTGCATGAGGCATTGGAAATTATATTATGCTCAATAGGATCATATTCATCCTCATTTACTCCCATGACAATCGTTTTGACATTGCCCTTGGCCGGCGCTGAGATGACAACCTTTTTTGCTCCCGCATCAAGGTGCGCCCCGGCGGTCTCGTCATTGGTAAAAAGACCGGTTGATTCAACTACATAATCTACGCCTATGTCACCCCAGGGGATATCCGCCGGGTTACGGTGGTTGTAAATGTCAATTTGGCGGCCATTAACGGTGATACCTGTTTCCGCAGCCTTTACCTCATTATCATAGACTCCCATAATTGAATCATATTTCAAGAGGTGAGCCGTGGTTTCGTTATTGGTCAAATCGTTAATCGCAACTATCTCGATATCTTTGAAGGCCGCATCTTTATCAATGGCCCTGAATATATTTCTGCCAATTCTACCAAAGCCGTTAATACCAATTTTGATTGCCATGATTTATCCCCTCTTTTTGATGATTAATTTATAGTTTTTTAGCCACAGACACATTCAGTTCAATACCCCCTTGAGGGGTACACAGAATAACAGCAAAAGACAGGTAAGCGTAAACTTCGGATACACAAACGAAAGTTAATTGCAATTATGGAGGCATTGACTTTAGTTCGGTTCGCTATCGCTACCGATTTTTCGATCCCGATCCCTCGTTCCCACGCTCCTGCGTGGGAATGCATACCTGCGTGACGAACATTTTATTACCAGCGTGGAGACGTAATACATTACGTCTCCACATAACATCCCGGAATGTTAAGGGTCTTCACGGAGCACTTGCGTACAGCCTCAGATAGTGCTGCATAACCTTGTCCCAGGTGTATCTTTTTTTAATTAGACTGATTGCCGCTTTCTGCATCTGCGCAAGAGCCGCTTTCCTGGTTTCAAACAACTCTATGGCCTTCTGCATTGCGGCGATCAAGGCCTCACTGCTGTGTTCGCTGTAGGTAAAACCAGTTTCGTTATCCAGTACCTTTACCAGGCCGCCGACGGCATGGACAATTGGCAGGTTGCCAAAGAGCTGGGCTTGAAAATCTGTCAGCCCACATGGTTCGTATTGCGAAGGAATGAGAAAAAAATCTCCTGCGGCAAATATCCTGGTCGCAGTAATTGGATCAAAACCACGTAACAGGCAAATCCGGCCGCGATTGGCTGGCTGCCGAGCCAGCAGCCTTAACCTGTCCTCTTCCTCCTTTTGGCCACTGCCCAAAATTAGTATCTGAAAATTGGCTTGAATAAGCAATAGTTTTTTTAAGGCCAGCTGTAATTTATCAATTCCTTTTTGGGCGGTAAATCTTCCTACGAAGGTGAAGAGGGGGAGCTCCGGTTGCCAATCCAGGTGGCCGGTTTGTTTGAGGCCGACTATCCTGCCTCTGGATAATGTTGTAATTAAATCACGCTTACAGGCGGCTTTGCCAGCCTTGTTTTTGGATGTGCTTGAACCAGGGACAAAGCCTGTTGGCAACCCTAAGGTCTTGTAATTACTTAAATTGTAGTCCGCCGGATCAATGCCGTTGGTTACGCCTGCAAGGGAAAAACCCCGTTTGGCCAGGGCGTGTCCCAACCAACCGGTCAGCTTATCGTCGTTGCTCTCTTGCAACTCTCTGGCATAGTTTTCACTCACCGTATTTAACAGGGCGTAAGATGCCGCCGTCAATAAGGGGTCAAAGGCCTTTTCAAGAAGATTATTATCGATAACCCTTTGGGGTAATCCGGTAATCGCCCGTGCAAATGGCAGGTCCGCAACTTCCTGATGATATCCTGTTCCGGCGTTATGGATAGTGACCACACAGCTGGTTTTGTGGAAATAATGCCTGTAGCCCTCAATCTCCCGGAGCATAGCGGGAAGCAGGGCGGTGTGACCATCATGGCAATGGATTATATCAGGACGCTCGTCCAGGCGGATCATCAAGGCCAGGGCCGCTTTTTGATGCAGGACATTCATGGCAAAATAATCAAAATGTCCCTGTCCCTTTTGTATAGAGGGATTCTGGCGGGCCTCGGCGGCGGTGTAGGTGTAAATATCCTGTTTTTCCCGAAAACGGGGGCTGTCCACCAGGTATATGGTAACTTCTGTCTGGCGTTGCCAGATGGATACTTGCTCGTATCTTTCCTCTTGAGCATAGGACAATTCTACTTTAAACGATGTTAGCTTGGTAAAACCCATCTTTTGGGGGTTCATAAAACCATAAAGCGGCATAACCACTTTGACTTGCCGCTTGCTGCGGGCCAGGGCCTGAGCCAGTTGTCTTACTACATCCTTGACGCCGCCGACCCCGGCTAATTGGCCGTATTCCCGGCTTATAAGCCAGATGTTTGCTGATTTAGCGGCAGTCATTGTCTTGAATCGCCCTTTGTCGCATCAGAAAATCTGCCAATGTTAGGCAGACCATAGCCTCGCAGACAGGAATTATCCGGGGGATGGCCGAGATGTCATGCCGACCGCCAATTTTGATGGTGACTGGTTCGTGGGCGAGATTGATGGTTTGTTGTTCCCGGCCAACGGAGGGGATGGGTTTTACCGCCACTCGGGCGACAATATCATCGCCATTGGATATTCCTGCTAAAATACCGCCGGAGCGGTTGGAGGCAAAACCCGCTGGGGTTAGGGGATCATTATTTTGTGAACCGGTATGGGCGGCGGCGGCAAAACCATCGCCGATCTCCACCCCTTTTACGGCCCCGATGGACATTAAGGCCCGGGCTAGAGCGCCGTCCAATTTATCAAAAACCGGTTCACCAAGACCAGCCGGACAATTTCGTGTTCTGATTTCAACGATGCCGCCCAAGGTGTCGCCCTGCTGTCTAATTTTTTTTATTTTTTCCTCCATGCATCGAGCGGCATCTGCATCAGGACAACAGAGCTGATTCTGACTGATATTGCTCATGTCCCGCCGCTTGGCATGAATATCGCCCAAGGCGATGGTGTAGGCAGAGACCTCTATATCGTACCGGGATAAGAGGAGACGCGCCACCGCTCCCGCCGCTACCCGGGCTGCGGTCTCTCGAGCCGAGGCCCGACCGCCGCCCCGGTGGTCACGGATGCCATATTTTTTTAGATAGGTAATATCGCCATGCCCCGGTCGTAAGATATCCTTTAAGTGATCATATGATTTGCTATGGGCATCTTTGTTAAAAATGGCCAGAGAAATTGGTGTTCCTGTTGTTTTGTTCTCAAAAACACCGGAGAGGATTTCTACTCTATCAGGTTCCTTACGCGGACTGGCTGCTCCGCCGGTTCCAGGCCGCCTCCTGTCAAGATCCCGCTGAATGATCTCCGGGGTCAGTTCAAGTGATGGTGGACAGCCGTCAATGGTGGCGCCAACCGCCGTACCGTGTGACTCTCCCCATGTTGTTACTCTAAAGATGTCACCAAAGGTGTTCCCGGCCATAGTTATAATCCTATAATTATATTGTTTTTAAGGTAAGCGTTCATCGGCACCTTCTCCAAAAATGGTGGTAGTAGTTGCATGGAACAAGTATAGTATGCGTTCCCACGCAGAGCATGGGAACGAGATTATAGTTGTAACACCCCCAAACTGCAGGCGATTCAGGGACGCCGCAATGTACACGTTGACCGGGCACAATCATCCCCTGTACATTGCGGTCGGTCAACGTGTACAGTGTGGTGTTCATGGATCGCTTACGAAAGGTATGTTATTTCCTTTTGCACATATATGTCAAGTGAATGATTTTGTTGATTTCTTGACATATTATAAATTAAATACTAACTTGGTAATTATTACTAATTTGTACCTCGGGTAATCATAACATACAGGAGAAAGGCTAATGAAGATAAAAATGGATAAAAATGTTGTTGAATTTCACCCCGAATCAGACCAGGAAACTACTGATCTGGAGAGGCTGTGGCGTCGGTTAGTGGAATGTATGGGTGACAGTAAAAAAATTACCCCCATTGGTGAGTACATCCCCAGCAAAAAGAATACTGCCAGCTTCTATATTGAAGGAGCTAAGGGTGGGGTAACTGAGCCCTCTGAAAATATAGCCCAACAAGATGGAACATATTACTGTTCGACTTGTAACAAATATATTAATCTAAAAAAGGGCGACACCATCCCACTTTGTTGCGGTAAGCCAATGGCGCTGATGGACTAAGAACTTTTGCAAAAAATTGGCGCAATCAAATTTAAAGATATCCTCACTCTGGCCTGCCTCCCGCCTGAATAAAAAATCATCGAAAACGACTCCGAGATTAGCGAATTCATCGCAGTGGCAGAGATGAAGGAAGAGGCTTCTGATGGCTGGTTTAATAAAAGGAGATGGTATGAGAGTATATCTTGACAACTGTGTATTCAACAGGCCTTTTGACGACCAGAGCCAGATCAGAATTCGGCTGGAAGCAGAGGCAAAGCTCTATGTGCAGGAGAAAATAAAAAACAGAGACATTGAGCTTGTCTGGTCCTATATTTTAGATATCGAAAATGATATGAATCCCTTTGCTGAAAAAAGACGGGCAATACGGGCATGGAAAAAATTCATGGCCGTGGATATTGAAGAAAATGATGCTCTTCTTGCCATGGCTAGGGCGTTTGCTCTGTCCGGCATTCATACAAAAGATGCACTGCATGTGGCATCGGCAATAGCAGGGGAAGCAGATTATTTTCTGACGACTGATGATAAACTCTTGAAAAAATTATCTTCGGTTGAAGCAATCAAGGCAATCAATCCTGTGGATATTGTGGAGGTGATAGATGAATACAATAACTGATACAGAAATTAAGATTAAAGGTATGGATGCCCTGATTGCCGCCCTGGGAGAAGTGCATGCTGAAAAATTTGTCACCTTGGTTACCAGAGAACCCTTTGACTATACAGTTTGGCAGCGCAAACTGTGGCCGGATAAAAGTGTGGAAGAGCTCAGTGCAATGGCCATGGAACGAAGAAAGGGCAAAAACACAAATCCTTAGGTTCATTCGATGTCCATTGCAATAATTTCTACAACTTCCGCAATATCCAGAGAATCGGTATCTACCGTCAGGTGACTGCCCTGGCGGTAGAGCGGTTCTCGTTCTGCTAATACCCTTTCAACCTCTTTATAAATTGTAGTGTCGGTAAGGGATGGTCGCTGCTTGGCTGAGTTCTCATCGCCATGCAATCTTTGGCAAATTGTCTCTTTAGTGGCGGTGAGCCAGACGACCAGGCCGGAGTTCATCAACTGAGGCCAAACATCCTGGTGAATAATGGCCCCGCCGCCGGTGGTAATAACAACCTCTGTCCGTACAATTAGTGATTTTAGAACGTTTTTTTCCAGAGAACGAAAATATTGCCAGCCCTGTTGTTCGACAATTTCACTTATTTCCTGCCCAGCCTGCTCAATAATCAAGGCATCTGTATCAATAAATAACCAACCTAAGCGCCGGGCAAGCTCCTTGCCGATGCTGGTCTTGCCTGTTGCTCTGTAACCGATTAGAATAATTTTTGATTTTTGATTATTTTTGTTTCGTGAATTCATGTAGATTGAATTATTTGTGCTCTATGTTTATGTATCTGAAACAGTTACGCCGGGAACTGTCAACATGTTAAAGGCGAAATAAATATTGTCAAGGCTGATGTACTCGACAAAAATTTTTGGTTGGGATGGCGAAGCTATGATGCCATCAGGGATGATGTGTTTATGTCCATACGAATTTTACTTATTGTCGGTTTGATTTCCTGGCATCTACTCTTTTCTGCTCCGGTCTCGGTGGCAGAAGATAAGCCGGGTGGGGCAATGGTTATTTTGCCATTCTCGGTATCGGCTACTGCCGATTCATATTTGGCCAACGGTATTAGGGACATGCTGGCCAGCCGCTTGGCAGCCTTGGGAATTAGGACACTTCGTCGCAAGCCTGGCACAGAGATTGATCTCAAGGCGGGGGCTGATTTTCAGAAAATAATGGCTCAGTCTTCGGCGGCTTATTTGCTTGTCGGCCGCTATAGGCACGTTGATGACGGGGGTGAGATTACAGCCCTTGTCTACTCGGCCAATAGTAAAAAAACAAAAGAGTTTTCGAGGAAGTCTCTGGCTGCGGGTGGGGTTATTGGAGCCATTGATCATCTGGCCGAAGATATTGGTTTGGAAATTTTTGGTAAGCTTACGCCCAAATCTGAGCCGGTGGAACGGCGGGGGATGGTAGAGGAGGCACCTGCAGGTATTTTGCCGTTGCCAGCAGGCTATAGCCATAATGGCCGACCACGTTCCGGGCTTAAGCCTCAGCCTCTATTTACAGAGAGTCCGGCCATTAATTTGCATTTGCGAAGTATCGGGGTTGGTGATTTGGATGGCGATGGCGTGGATGAGTTGGTGGTGGCTGGGCCGCATAAAATCATGGCCTTCAAGATCCGGGGCGGTAATCTTAAGAAGATTGGCGAATTTACTGGCTCATTGCGTGCCGATATTGTTTATATCAGCATGGGCGATCTGAACCACGATGGACGGCAGGAAATTTATGTAAGTGTTATGGCGGAAAATGGGCCGGAATCCTTTGCCATTCGTTGGCAGGGCAAGGCCTTTAAGTATCTGGTAAAAGACGTGCCATATTATTTGCGTGTCATGCGGATGATAGATGGCAGGTTGGCGTTGATTGGGGAGAAGGACAGCGGCATGGCTCCTGAGCCGGTTTTTTATATAATGCGCCCTAAGGGTGGCCGCCTGTATGCTACCAGCCGTCTGGATGTTAATGCACCAGTTACTATTTTCAATTTTTCTCTTGCTGATCTTGATGATGATCGGCAGGCGAAGATAATTGCTCGGCCCGGAGCAGGTCATTTGCAAATTATGACTAGTAGTGGCAAGGAACTTTGGACTAGGGAGGTAGATCCTAACGATCTGTCTTATGGGGAGGATAACGTTGTTGGTCCAGATAGTGATTCAGGCAGATTGAGCCGCTTGGCAATGGCTGGCCGGATAATTGTGCGGAATCTTGACGGCGTGGCGGGGCCGGAATTTATCAGCAATGAAGGAGCGTCGTTAAAAGACGGGGAATTGGAAAGGCACAAGAAAATTCACCTTTTTACCTGGACTGGCCGGGCACCTAAAGAATTATGGCATACCGAAGAAATAGATGATGAAATTGTCGATTATCAACTAGGCAGTTCGCAGGCATCGCATAAGGCGATGCTCTATATCGGAGTCAATATGAGCCGGGGAATTATGGATATTATGGCTTCAGATCAATGCCGTATTTTGATGTATCCCATTGTGTTGGGCCCAAATGCAGAAGGCCCTTAGCCCTGCCTATTACCCGCAAATATTTTCACTTCACATTAAAAGGATCATGAGTGGTATATTTTTGTGCCCAACCTAAACAATCAAAAAACAGGAGAAAAAATGGCAAAATGCTCAGTTTGTGAGGCCCGTAAGGGTAAGAGAAAATGCCTGAAAAGTGGCGAGATGATTTGTAGCTTATGCTGTGGTCAAACCCGTACGGCGGAGGCCTGTAAGG
>Ga0114931_10003809_pt1 | contig 19004 bp, 12 predicted proteins | sample 2SBtaG_FD_89579 | JGI IMG/M metagenome (GOLD analysis project Ga0114931, IMG submission 89579) | Deep subsurface microbial communities from Kolumbo volcano to uncover new lineages of life (NeLLi) - 2SBTROV14_V59a metaG | ecosystem: Environmental > Aquatic > Marine > Volcanic | place: Kolumbo...
CATCGTCGGTCACGCGGATCGTGATGGGGATGATCCCCGGCCCCTGAGCTTCGCTCGGCGTCCATGTGAAGACGCCGGTAATTGGATCGATCGCGGCACCCGTCGGGGCGCCAATGTCGAGAGTGAACGTCAAATTATCTCCGAGATTTGGATCAGTTGCCGTCGCGGTGAAGGTTAACAACGATTGCTCGTTGACGCTTTGGTTTCCGATTGGATCCAAAACCGGAGGGTCGTTTGTTGACGGGTTGGGATTGAAGTTTCCGAAATCGATGTTGTTAACAATTTGGTCAACGCCAAGGGTCACCGTCGTGGTTCGTGGAGGTGTCGCGAAGACGCTAATTGCGTCGTCGTTAAAGGCACCGACATAGAGGAAACGGCTGTCGGGGCTGACGAACACGCCGTGTGCTCCTCCCAAGCCATCGATTCCTCCGACATTGTCGAAATAGGAGTTTTGAAAGGTCAAGACGCCTGTCGTCAAATCGCGGCCAAAGACGGCGACTGAATTGCTATTAAACCCGGCGACGTAGAGGAGTCGACCGTCGGGGCTAAACGTCTGGTCGATGGCGGCGCCAATGCCGGAAACGCCGTTAACCCCATCGCGGAGAACCTGGAGAAAAGTTAGCTCGCCGGTCGTCTGGTTTCGCGTGAAGACGGACAAGGCATCTTCCAGCGATCCGGTCACATACACTTGTCCACCATCGGGGCTCACGCGCACGTTCAGCGCGCCGTTCAGTCCATCCACTCCGCCGACGCCATCCAACAGGGAACTGGCGAAGGTGAGCAATCCGGTGTTCACGTCGCGATTGAACGTCAGCAGTGAATCGTTCGTGTCGGTGCTGACATACACGTTCTTTCCGTCGGGGCTAACCGAAACGCCGCGAGGAGCGTTCATGTCCGTTACGCCGCCAACGTTGTTTGTATAAACGGCCTGATACGTCAAGGTTCCATCAACCTGGTTTCGGCTGAACACGGTGAGCGTGTCGCCGAACTTTCCGGTTGCGTACAGGTAGTTTCCGTCGGGTGAAATATCGGTGATCCCCACCCCGTTCAGGCCTTGCACGCCATTGACGCCCGACTTGTATTGTGTGATGAACGTCAATTCGCCGGTTGTGGAATTACGGCTGAACAGCGCGATCGCATCGTCTTGACGTCCAGAGACGTAAAGGAACTGTCCGTCGCCGCTCATCTCGATCCAGTGCGCTTGCCGCAGTCCGTCAATGCCGCCGACGCCATCGAAATAGGCATTAATATAAGTGAGCTGGCCATTGGTTTGATTGCGGCTATACGCCACGACCGCATGATCGGCGATCGACGCAACATAAACATTCGCGCCGTCGGGAGAGACGACAACGGCTTCAGCACCGTTCATGCCATCGATAATCTTGCCGCCGCTAAGGTTGCCGTCCAGATAGCGAATGACGAAATTCAACTCCGGTTTCACAAACGGAAATGTCTGGTTCCAGCCGGCTGGAACCACTTCGGCAACGTTGTACGTCGCGGGGGACAGCCCCGTGAATGAGAAATCTCCGTTGGAATCCGTCACCTGCGTGGGCTCACCCCCGTCGAGTTGCCCATCACCATCGGTGTCAAGAAAGACGGTCCAATTGACCAGCCCCGACTCGCTACCGTTGAAGACACCGTCCTGATTGACGTCATCCCAAACGGTTCCATGGATCTCGGCGCCCGCTAACAGGCGGCGTGCCTCGAGTTGTTCCAGTCCTTTGCCCGGCAAACGAAAGTATCTTCGAGAAGATGACGCAAGAATTGAGGAGGAACGAGACTTTCGACGCGCGTCGAATTGCTTCCGTCGACGGCGCACATCAGGACGCGGCATAAAGCAAACTCCAGGTGAATCATTCGCGTTAGTGGGGGAAGCGCGCACCGTCCGTGCCGCAATGCTCGCTAGGAAGCTCGAAGCGTCTAATATGGCACCAACCGCCTCTGGGAGCCAGTAGTTTGTTTCGATCCTACGGAGAAAAATAGGCGATCAACGCCGCGGGGGCGGTGGCTCGACGATTGAAATCAGAACTGTCCGAGAGGATTGGACGCAGCCGGAAGACGGCGAACTCCCCGCTTCTGCTTCAGAAAAGACAGGTGCGTCAATGGTTGTCAGCGAGCGAAAGCGTCTCCGAATCAGACGCTAACTGCTTGATTCGAGGTGCTTTCGATACCATGCGATGGTCGCTGCAAGCCCCTCGGGCATCGTCCGCCGGGGCCGCCAATTGAGGATCGTGCGAGCCTTTTCACAGTCCAAGAATTGCTTGGAGATCTCTCGGCATGCCTCGCCCAATACCGTGGGAGTGAGTGCCGTTTGCCCAGTCAGTTCGAGGATCATCTCAACCATTTCCAGCACGGAGATTGGCGTTTCGTTGCCGAAATTGAAGACCTCGCCCACGACGTCCTCTCGCGGCAGTGCTTCGGCCAAATGGAGGTACGCATCGACCGCATCCTCGACATAAAAATAATCGCGGAGGTACGTACCATCGCTGCGGATCAGGGGAGCCTCGCCGCGGAGTGCCGAGCGTATGGTTCCGGGGACCAGGCGGTTGAAATTCAAATCGCCCCCGCCAAAGAGATTACCACAGCGCGTGATTGCCACGGGCAGCCCGAAGGAATGGAAGTACGAGATACCGATCATGTCAGCACAGGCTTTCGACACATCGTAAGGGTAACGCGCGTGCAGCGGAAACTGTTCGGTGTAGGGCAATGTGTCGTGTTCTCCGTACGCCTTGTCGCTGGAAGCGACCACAATCCGGGACACCGTGCTTGGGCACAAGCGGCACGCTTCCAGTAGATTCCAAGTACCGCGAACGTTGCTTTCGAACGTCGACAGCGGGGAGCGAGCCGCGGTGCCAACAATGGTTTGGGCACCCAGATGAAATACGGTATCGATCTCATATTCGTTGACCGTTCGCAGGAGCAACTCGAAATCTTCCAACGCGCCACGGACAACGACGGAATGTCGATGGAAGTCATCTTCGACGAAACGGCTATGCCCGACCCAATCGCGCATCAAGCAAACGGGCATGGCGTGGAGTTCGACCAATCGCCTCACCAGAGCCGATCCGAGAAGTCCCGTCGCGCCGGTGACGAACACCGGGCGGTCAAGCCAGAAATCGTTACTCATGGATTCCACGGTGCCTCACCACTTGCCCACAGCGATTCGAGGAGACGTTTGTCGCGGAGCGTGTCCATGGGTTGCCAGAATCCGTCATGCTTAAAGGCCATCAACTGCCGCTCTTCCGCCAAACGTTCCAGCGGCTCTCGTTCGAGAAGGGTATGTTCACCCTTAAGGTAGTCGAAAATGGCCGGCTCGAACACAAAGAACCCGCCGTTGATCCAGCCCTCGCCAGCTTGTGGTTTCTCGGCAAATTCTCGAACCACCTCGCCATCGAGCGCCAGGGAACCGAATCGAGCGGGAGGGCGTACCGCCGTGACGGTGGCGATGTGACCATGTCGCTTATGGAAATCAAGCAGGGCGCGGATGTTCACATTGCTCAGCCCATCGCCATAGGTGACCATGAATCGCTCATCGCCGATCTGCTCTCGCAAATTGAGCAGTCGCCCCCCGGTTTGCGTTTCGAGACCGGTGTCGAAAACGCCGATTCGCCAATCGACGCGAGGGGAGTCGACCGTTTCGATGCTCCCGTCGCTGAGATTGACGATGTAGTCGTTGTTATGGATGTAGGCGTTGTGGAAATATTCCTTGATCAAATCGCCGCGGTAGCCACAGGCGACCAAAAAGTTCTTGAACCCGTGTGCCGCGTAAACGTGCATCAGATGCCAGATGATTGGCTTCCCGCCGATTTCGACCATCGGCTTGGGGCGCGTGGCGGTTTCTTCCGCTAAACGCGTTCCAAGTCCGCCCGCGAGAATAACGACTTGCATAGCCATGGGTCCAGAAGCTCAACGACGGTATCGACACGACTCTATCTTACTTGAGATGGACGTCAAACCGAGAGCCGCCAAGACACCGGGTTCTGAATATTCCCCGTCGACAGCCACTTCAGCCGGAATATTCGGCCGTCTCAGTCGTTCGTTGGGCGTTCTTCAAACTGCCGCGTTTGTCGAATTCCGTCGAGAATTTCGGTCGTTGGTGTCCAATCGACGAGGGAACGAAGCCGGTTGATGTTGACGGGATCGTGGACCATTTCCTCGCCACGTTGTGGAATTTCTCCAAATCGAAGATTCCCATCGGGGATCGACAACGCCTTGGCGGCGATCTCGGAAAATCGACGAACCGTATGCAGTTTTCCCGTGGCGAGATTGACCACGTCCATCCCGCAGGCATCGAGCGTGGCCAATCGCAGCAACCCTTGTGCAACGTCTTCGACATACGTGAAATCGCGCCGCTGCGTGCCAGCGGTAAGTGGCAAGGGCGCTCCCGCGCGTGAGGCGTGTAGAAGTGAGGGTAATAAACGCCCCGCGTGTTCCCCAGGTCCATAGACCGTGAACAGCCTTGCGGTAATCGCTCTCAGGCCATGGCGGTGTCTCATAGCAGCGAGATGTTGAGTCGCCGCGCGTTTGGTTTCACCGTACCACCCGATCGGTTCGACCGGCCCCGATTCAGAAAGATCGCCAGGGACCGAACCGTACTCCAGGGCCGATCCGGCATGAACAAGTTGCTGTCCCGGCAAGGGGGCGGGGTCTAAGTTGTTGAGCGCCGCGGCTAGTTCAACGACCAGTTCCGTGTTGATTCGCCTGCCTAGGGCGATCTCCGTCTCACGGCGATCCACGCCATAGCCGGCAAGGTTGAACACGACTTGCGGTCGATGGGTTTCAACAAGAAGTTGGCCAGCCCCCGGTTGACGAAGGTCGACTTCGACCACCTCGCCTTTGACCCCCCAACGCGCGAAGATTGGCACGGCCGCTGGAGTGTTTCTCACGGCAAGCGTCAGTATGGCGCCGTTGGTCGAGAGCCGTCGCGCGACCCATCGCCCAATGAACCCCGCCGCGCCGATCACTAAGACCCGTGCGTTGCGAAAAGCGTTGTTCGATGCAGTAATCTGGTTCATTTGAGACGAGCCAAGCGGGGGGCTACCGCGGAGGTCAGCAAAGCAGGGTGTCAGGGGGCCATGGTCCGTTGATTCTAAAGCCCCCTGCCAAGACAGCCCAGTGGCGGATTACAATCGAAGCCGCCCCGCCTTACGGCCAAAACCGCCGTGTTGTCCGATCGATTTTCATTGTAAGTCATCCACGGGCCGCGACGCATGCTCCACGTTTTCCACGGTTCGCTCAACGATCGTACGGCTTCAACGTCGTCCAAGGGAAGAATCTGGTTAGCGATTCTCCACGGTTGATTTGGCGGCTGCATCGGGCGTCGATGTCAGTCTTGGATGATCGCGAAGATATTGGTTCAACTCGTCTGCCACCAGTTTGTGTCCAAAGGGTGTGAAGTGTCCGTCGGTGGCGAAATGAGTTGGATGGTCAAAATCGCCACGAAACAGTTCGGTCATATCGATGTACGCGACACCTTCGTCCATGGCGAACGATTCGACAACCTGCTGCATGAGTGTCGGTTGAAACTGACGATCCCATGGGAAAGGGAAATAGACAAGCATCAACTGTGTGCCGGATTCGCGACAGCGTTCGTGCAACAGACGAAACAAGCGATGGAAGCAGATCGCTCGCTCCTCGTTGGTGATGTCACGTTGGGGAATGCTCCACTTCTTGGCGAATCGCGTGGTGATCTGGCGGCGGCTCCAACTAAGCACTTCGCTGTACTCTGAAATAGTCGCGAAGATCGATATCGCCGGTGGAAACAGTTTCAAGCGATCGCCGTCCAGGAGGAATGTCGGTTTGGCACGCCCCATTTTGGGATGAAACGACAAGAACGTTTCGTTGTCGTCGTTCCAAAACAGACACACCACCACGAGATCTGGATGAAACCGAAGCACGCTAGCGCCAAGTGCCAAGTATTCTTGGTCAGGGCTATAGCCTGGCACGCCGAAGTTGAGTACCTCGGTATGCGCGAGCTGGTTCTCAAGAAGTTCGGTAAACAATTCGTGATGCTCTACGCCGCCAGCACCAAATACATACGAATCTCCCACGACGGCAATGCGGCGCGACCCAGGTGGTTTTTCTAGCGCGTATTCACGGTCACGCATGCCGTGGGAGTTGATTTCCACGTGGTAGGGACCTCCCTCGCCATCCATCGTTCGACGTGAACCCGGTAATAAACGCCATCCCAAGAGCTGATCAAGAGTGATCGTTGTATGATCGCCTACCAATCGGGCGTGAACCCGCATTCCAATCTCGACCGAGACAAGACAACCCAGCAACGTTACGGTCAAGAGCAGGGTTCGTCTGAAGCGTGGCTTGCGGCGCGGGACGTTAAGCACCGGTGGTGATACTTCGGTCACATCGAACACCTTCGTCGAAGAGATTATTCAGATTGGAAGCCGTACGGCATAATCGGACGTTGCATCGCCCGTCACGACACGATCTGGCTACCAGTTAAGAGCCGCATTTGGTGTGAACGTATCACACAAGATTGCAACTTGCACGACGGCGGATGGGAGATTGAGCTGCATCACCCTCCGCGGCGCGCTGACATTAATATCGACCTCTGCGGACAGCAAGAATGGCGGGGCGATCGATCCAAGAAGATCGATCCTCAGTCGGTGAACCGTGGCGGTGAATTCGTTGGTTTTCAATCTTCGGTAACATTGATCGTGATGACCAGACCGGCGAATCGGTCGGTCTTGGTACTGGTGCCGAACCCCAAGTGGCAGCCGAGACAGCCTCGGTTCATCAGAGATATCCCCTCGGCACGGCGGTAGACGCCGTCCTTGGCCATCTCGTACTCACGCTCTCCGCTCCCAATCGCTTTGGCTGCTTGTTTCTCGAAGCCGTCGTCTGGGCGGTGATCGATGCTCATCGCGCGGGTGTTCACGGCTATCCACTTCGCTTTGATGTTCTCTTCTCGGGCGATCTCGGAAAATACATCTTCCATGGCCCTCGCGGGAATCACCGCGGTCCGGTCGCCACGGAAGTAACGATGGTGCATGGCGTCCAGCGCGGCCGAATAGATGTTGTGGATCAGTTTCGCTCTCTCCCGGGCAACCTCGACGGAGACCCGTTTTACGTCGTCCGGCTTCTCCGAATCGGCGGTTTGTTCTTCCGTGGGCGATTCGTTTTCCGTATCAGGTGGTGGATCCGCGAACGCGGGCACCGCCGCGCATGCGACGCTTACAAAGACAAAGGTTGCACGAAGCACAGTCCATCGGATCGATCGCATTTCGTAACTCCTGTACTCGCGTCGGGAGAGCATGCAGCTCAACCGACGGATTTTTCAGCCATGCGATGGGTGCCCAACACGCCTTGGCTACGAGCATCAATCACTTGGCTGTGAACAGTTAGCAAGGTGGGTTCTCTAAGTGAGGAATTATGTTTCCGTGGAAGGAGGATCGGCGGGATGGGGTGATTTGGCGGGGTCGCTCACGTTGGAGTGGAAGAACTCCATTATATCTTGCAATCCTTATCGGCAACACGATTTAGCGAATCTTGCTGCGACAAAACGACGCACTAAAAAAAGAAACCGGCCCATGTTGCTGATCTCCCCGCCCCTGGACTGCGGTTGATTTGAAGTATTCGGTGTTCCAGGCGCGTGTTCCCTGAGCCACTGGCTGGCTGAAACAGTTGCTTTCCGCGTGGGAGCATGGTGTTAGAATGAGAAGTGGTGTTTCTTGCCCCACGGCGAGTAATGATGCCGCGGGGTTTCATAACTGTTTTTGGCGGCAGCCGGTCGAATGACTCAATCTTCGACAAATCGTCTTTGCTCAACCCATCCTTCGCGGGTGACGCGCCGTGAGGCGGTGTTCGCGTGGGCGGGCGGATTCGGCGGTTTGGCGCTGTGTGGAATGCTGGGGTCTTGTAGCCACTCGTCGAGCGAAGTCGCCCGGAAGATAGGCGGCGCGGCGGTTGCGTCGAAAGCCAAGCACGTCGTGTTTTTGTATATGGATGGTGGCCCCTCGCAACTAGATACCTTTGATCCGAAACCGCGGCTGGACAAAGAGGACGGGCAACCGATCGCCATGGCGAACGTGCCGGCTACTCAGTTCCGGATCGGCAAGAAGGTGATGAAGTCGCCGTACAAGTTCAAGCAGTACGGAAAGTGCGGCGCGTGGGTGAGCGAAATCTTTCCACAACTGGCAACCTGTGCCGACGATTTGACGATCATCCGCTCGATGGTCGCGGAGAATTCGGAGCACACCGCGGCGAACTATTTCATGCACACCGGCTGGCCCATCGCCGGGCGCCCAAGTATCGGGGCATGGGTTACCTACGCCTTGGGCACCGAGTGTGAAGAGTTGCCGGGCTATGTCGTTCTCGACACGGGGCAAATGCCCCTGGGCGGGGTTGAATGCTTCAGCAACGGTTTTCTTCCCGCGAAAAATCAAGGCACGTTGTTCCACCGGGGAAATGCGCCGGTGCCCGACATTCGACCGATGGAACCGACCGCAGCATTGCAGGGGGCCAAGTTGGAATTGATACAGCGACTCAACCAACGCCATCGTAAGCGAATGGCGGCGCTCGGCTCTGCCGAGCCGATTGAGGCGATGATCGCCAACTATGAAAAAGCCGCCAAGATGCAAGTGGCTGTTCCCGAGTTGACCGACTTGAGCGACGAGACCGAAGCTACGCGAAAGCTCTACGGTTTGGATTTCCCCGAGACGGAAGAGTTTGGACGCCAGTGTCTCCTCACCCGACGTTTGATTGAACGGGGCGTGCGGTTCATTCAGTTGCTACCGCCGTCGCTGCCCGAACACAACCACTGGGATCAGCACACCAAGCTCGCGCGCTATCATCGCAGCAACGCCCAAGCGGTCGATCGCCCCATAGCCGGGCTGTTGAAAGACCTCAAGCAACGCGACATGCTGAACGAAACGCTGGTGATTTGGGGCGGTGAATTTGGGCGAACCCCCATGGCGCAGCAGATGCCCGACGGGGAACATGGTCGCGATCACAATCCATTCGGCTTCACGATGTGGATGGCTGGCGGCGGGATGCAGCCTGGTTTGACCTACGGCGCGACGGACGATTATGGGTACTTCGCCGTGGAGAACCCTGTTCATGTGCATGATCTGCACGCGACGATCCTGTATCAACTTGGTCTCGATCACGAACAGTTGACCTATCGCCACGGTGGACGGGACTATCGGTTGACCGACGTCCATGGCGAGGTGGTTCACGATCTAATCGCCTAGCTTCGATGCTTGGAGACGATCGAGCAGCGCGTCCAGCGCATCGAATAACGCCTGGGACGGGGGGGTCGCATGCCGGGCGTTCGGCTGAAGCAGGAACGTCTTCGGTTCATTTGCCGCGGCAAAGAGACGCCGGGCTTGTTCCAGCGGCACGACGTCGTCCTGCGCTGCGTGGCTTTGCAGAAGTGGACCATGGTAGCGGGCAATCTTGGACAAGGAGTTCAAGCGATAGCGCATCGTGCGATAGACCGGCGCGAAGCGGTAATGGAAGTGTGCCACGTCCGGCAGTGACGTAAAGGCGTTCTGAATCACAAGGGCTCGCGCGCCATCGCGGCTGGCCAAATCGATGGCCAGAGCGGAGCCCAGAGATCGCCCAAGGAGCACGATGTCTCGCTCTGCCACGCCAGACCGCTGGGCAAGAAACTTTCGCGCCGCACGGCTATCGGCAAGCAACGCTTCTTCCCCGTCCAACGCACCTTCGCTGCGGCCAAACCCGCGATAGTCGAATACCATCGACGTAACCTTGAGATCGTCGTGCAATTTGCGGAGCATATCGTCGCGGTAGCTCAGGTTTCCGCTGCTGCCATGCAGAAAAAGTACACTCGCGCGAGGAGCATCGTGTGCGACATACCACCCATGCAATCGGTAGCCATCGCACGAAAACCACACGTCTTCATAGGGTAGGTTCTTGGGATGCCAGTCGCCATAGGTCTCCGGTGCTGGATCGAACCAGATCGTTTCCTCCAGCACCCAGGTGCTCCAAACATGATGAGCCACGACCAGGAGAAACAACGCCAGCGGGAACATCACCAGGACAGCGACGATCCATCGCGCCCGGTGGTGTTTCGGGGTTTCGACCGCGCGATTGACGTTTTCTTCTACCACGGTCCACCCAATTTTACGGAGACACGGTGTGTGATTGAGAGTCGGCGTTTGCCTGCCATGTTTCGATGAATTGCTCGATTTGGCGCAGCCCTAGGGCGTCTTCGTTCTTGCGATAGCCGTCAACCGCCTGACTGGCTAAGCGAATCGCATCATCGAGATGACCAACGTCGGCGTAGAATTTCGCAATTGAAACATAAAACGCTGGCGGGGCACGCGGCGATTGTGGAAGCGATGTTTCAGCGTTTCGCGCGGCTTCGAGAGCGCCCTCGGTGTCACCCGTTCGCAGGCGTGCCTGTGCAAGCCCGATCCAGGCATCGATGGTCACGCGGGGAAGGATCTCGATGGCGGATTCAAAAGCCTTGATCGCCTCATTGTCATGATGCAACCGTAGTAGAGCGGATCCGATTCGGGTATACAACACGGCGCGGTCGGCGTCCCGTCGGCCATATTTCAACGCCAGCCGATAGTGGTCGATGGCTTCGTCGAGATGGTTCTGTTTTTCCATCGTCTCGGCGACCATGCGATGTGCCAGGCTCGACGTCGGATGCAGCTCCAATGCGTTGTTCAACGCCTCCAGCGCCGCGGCGTGGCGACCATGGAAAGTGTGAACTTGTGCCAGAGTGATCCATGCTCTCGCCGAGTGAGGATTGAGGCGTGTCGCCTCGACGGAAAGGTAATCTGCTTCTTCATGATCTCCCCGGCGCATCATCTCTTGGGCCAGCGTGGCAGCGGCGAAGATGCTGCTTCGGTTCACCTCACGGGCGTGTATCGACAGCGACAAATCGTTGCGCCACACAAGCGTTTGTCGAAAACTTAACGTGGCAAGCACGACTACCAGCGCGACGGCAATGCCAGAGAGCCACTTGCCGCTGAGTCGACGTGTCGACATCGCAAGAAATAGGGCCGGTCCGAGCATGGCCAAATAGACGAATCGGTCGGCAACAAGCGACATATCTTGAAACGAGAAGGGAACCAGCCCCAAGACGGGAGACAACGCTGCCACGAACACCAAGAGACCCAACAACAACGATCCGCGACGACGAAGCAGCCATGCGGCAACAAACAAAGCGACCGTAAGCATGGGCAAGACTTCAAACCACCACTGCTCTCGCATGAACAGGGGATACCAACCGTAGTCGACGCACAGTCGCGTGGGCCAAACAAGTTTACCAAGATAGAAAGCGATTGCGTCGCCCGACATGACGATCCTCTCCAGCAAGTTTGGGCGATAGGCAATGGATCCGATTCCTTGTTGCGATGTCATCATCGCCGCCATGGCTACCGCGGCGGTTGCCCAAGGCAACAGAGCGACGAACGTCGATCGGGCCCGTCGTCCAAGGAGCAGGACGTCGATGACCGCCAACATGGGAACGACCGCCACGGCGCTGGACTTGGACAAGAGCGCCAAGGCGAACGCCAATGTAGCCGCCAGATACCACGCGGCCGACCGTGACGTGCTTGATTTCAAGCTTCGCGCAAACCGGACGTACATCCCAATTGCCAGAATTCCGAACAGACCGCTCAGCACGCCGCGCGTTTCCGAAATCCAGGCAACCGGTTCGACTTGGAGTGGATGAAGTCCGAAAAGCAAGCCGGCCAAAAGGGCTGCCCCGGTGGCGCCGGTGAGATCTTTGAGCAGCACGAAGACGGCCACGGTGGCCATCGCGTGCAGCGCTATATTGACGAAGTGGAACAACCCCGGAGTGAGTTTGTCGTCGGCGTCGCGCCGATCGGCATGCGATTCCCAAGCCCAAAGGGTGTACGTCAGGGGAACGTATTCTCCCCAATAGGGGCCTTGCCAAAAACGCTCCACCGACTTCCATGTTGGCGGATTCAGCCAGGGATTGCGAGCAATGTGGATTGTGTCGTCGTACGAGAGAAAATCACAGCGGGTTGTTTGAGAGAACGTGGCCAATACGGCGAGAATCAGAAACGCGATCGCGAGAAGCGTGCGGACGTTCTCTCCCGAAAAGCGTGTGCCAGATTGATCGTTGTGGTTGATCAAGGTGATGTCTTGCACCGTTTCTCGGCTGTTGATCGGCGGAAAACACAGGCCAATTGATCGAAGTGTGGGCCGTTCCCGGCGCGATAATCCCCCCGATTCGCTTGCGGAAGGCTGGCCAGCGGAGTTCCGGTTAACTGGACCGTGGTCATAAGTAAGAAGTATACTTGGGATAGTTTTCACACGCCCAGCGGCGACGGGAGCGATCCCATCCTGGTACGGAAGCGACCCCCAGGCGGGGTTTCCAGGGTCCATCGTACTTTGATGAGCAAGATGCGGATATGCCGCCGTTCGTGGAACCTTGTTACACTTGATAGGGCCGAGATACAGAGATGACCTTGCGACGCACAATTGTCGGACAACTATCGGTGCTGATGCTCTTGTTGAACGTCTCTGTAGTGGTTTCGTTTGCCGCGCAGCCACCGGCCGAGAGAACAGAGACACCCGAGGCGACGGAAGAATCGAAGGTTGACGAGAGTGAACCACTGGCCGACCCCGTGGCGGAATTTCAGCGGCAATACGCGGCATGGAAAGCCAACCGGGACGCCATCCTTCAGCAGTTGGCGACCATCCGTGAGTTGCCAATCGAAGAGCGTCGGGAGCTTGGTCGCCGTACGCAAAAAAGCGGTGATCTTGCTTTCGCCAAGGTGCTTGCGGCGGCCGAAGCGGCTTATGTCGTTGAGCCGAAGAACAAGGAAGTCGAAACCTATCTGCTGCTGGTCGCCGTGAAGAGCCTTGAGAGCGACCAGATTGAAGACGCGGCTCGCATCTCGATGCTCCTTTTGGAGCACGGCTATGACCCAAAAGTTCTGGCATCGGTCGCCGGGAGGGCCAGTCTTGAACTTGGAGATGTTGACAATGCGATCAAGTACTTGACACTCGCCAAAGAATCTGGAGTCACGCTCTCCAAGGTAAGTTCGGAGTATCTCAAGCACGTTGATGAGTTTCGGTATATTCTCGACGATGAAAAAAAGCTCCGAGAGGCGGAGGCCAAGGCCGATGACTTACCTCGTGTGTTACTGGAGACGACCCGCGGCAATATCGTGATCGAACTGTTCGAGAACGAGATGCCCAACGCGGTGGCCAACTTCATCTTCCTCGTCGAGCACAATTTCTATAGCGACATGGCATTTTTTCAGGTTCGTCCTCTCTATTTTTCCGCATCGGGTTGCCCTAACGACAACGGTACCGGCACGGCTGGCTATACGATTTTCAAAGAACCCATGTACAACCTTCTTACGCACTTCGATTTAGCGGAATCCGTGGATGAATTGGACGACGAGACACTCAATGGGGGGCACCAACGCCATCACATGCGAGGCACGGTGAGCATGTTGGCGTTTGATGAGTGGACATGCGGTTCACAGTTCATGATCTGTCACCGATTCTCCACCATGGGCAGGGCCGATGCCACGCATATGGCAATTGGTCGTGTAATCAAAGGCATGAATATCGTAACGCGGATGATGACCATCAACCCTCGCTTGGCTCCGAAGGATTCCGAGACCGATCGGTTGATTCAGGCGACAGTGATTCGCAAACGTGATCATGTATATCGACCACGAACATCGGACGAAGTTATTCGCGCGGCAGCCCAGTATGTCCTCGAATTGTCGCGTCAGGGCCATCCCGAGAGGGCGCTCAAAATCTGTGGAGTCGCTCTCATGGTGGCGCCGAAAGACGTCACTATGCTGTTTACCGCGGCATTGTGTCTTGTGGACCTGAAGGATTATGAGAATGCGGCGGTGCTTCTAGAGAGAGCCGTGAAAATTGCCCCTAAAAAACCCCAGCCTCGACACCAATTGGCCATGGTCTACATCCAGCTAAACCGCATCCGTGACGCTACCGAGCAACTTCGAGAAGTGACTCGCATCACGCCTGACGATGCCGTGGCGTTCAACAATCTTGGCACGGTGCTGATGCGCCAGCAGCGCAAGCGAGAGGCAATCGTGGCGTTGAAGAAGGCGCTGGAGTTGAACCCCGACTCCGAAGAAATACGAAAGAACCTCCGGCGATTGCAGTGATGTCGACCGCCCGTGGGCTGCCTCGAGTTGTCTGGTTTCACGTCTGTAATGTCGAGACACCCAGCTTGTCCGTGTTCGGGCAACACAATCGATCAGACACGGCTTCTGTTCAACGAAATCCAAGTGGAGTCGAGCTGTCTGCCGGTTGCCCTGTGGAAGACAAGCCAATGCAATGACAACGAAGTAACCCCAGGCCCAAGCGCCCGTAGCTCAACCGGATAGAGCAGCGGACTTCTAATCCGCAGGTTGCAGGTTCGAGTCCTGCCGGGCGTGTTTGGTGGAGACGCTTGAAAGAGAAAGCCGGAGGCTCTCCCCGATTGAGGTTCTTTCGTGCCTTGGCGTTATCACGGTTGCTCACCAATGGGCTGTTCGCCTCATCGGTGCTCACTTCCGTCGCCGAAATTGGGTTCACGAGCGCTCTCCTGGTGGGTTTTTCGTTGTCTCCGTGATCCTCAATGGCAAAGAAAACTTGATTTGCCGTTGCGCGAAGGCGCGCATGATTGCCATGTTGATCTTCTCGCTGAATGCCAGAAAGTCCCAATAATTGGGCGGCGTATACCAATAGATGACACGGATGTTGAACGAATCCGGATTGAAGTCGTTGAAATAGACCCGCGGCGGGAACTCCGGGACCATCCCTTCATGGTCGTCCAACGCCGTGCGAATCTCGGCGATGGCCTGTTCGACCTTCTCTCTTGGCGTGTCCAGGGGGATGCGAATGTCGGAGACTCTGCGGATGTATGGTCTTCGTCCGACGTTTTCTATTTCCGTGTGGGCCATCAAGTCGTTCGGGATGGAAGCCATATGGCCGGTGAGCAGGCGAAGTTTTGTTGAGCGTAGGCCAATCTCGTCCACGATCCCGTCGTACTGCTTGAGGATGATACGTTCTCCCACGCGATAGGGTTTATCGAGCAGAATCATCATGGTTCCCAACAGATCCTTTAGCGTGCTTTGTGCCGCCAACGCAACGGCGAGACCTCCGATCCCGGCACCTGCCAAAAGCGTCGTGATCGGAATGCCAAGGTAGCGCCCTCCTTCTAGAAAGATGGTTGCCGCCGCCAACAAGCTCAGTAGCTTGGAAAGAATCCGAATGAGCTGAGCGTCCAGTCCCTTGGGATGGATCCGAGGCGAGGCAATGATGGTCTCCGCGATTCGATTGCTTATCCCGATCACCACGACAATGGCAGTTAGAAATGCTGTCAAATCGGCGCCAAATTGGATGATGTACAATGGGGTTCCGCGCACGGTCAAGTAGTGGTCCGCGACATAGGCGAAGCCAATTGGGATCAGCACGGCGGCGAGAGGGAACACGATCGTGAGCCAATTCCAAAACAGGCCTTTCCCCATCCAGCGTGTGGTGAAAAAGTTTTGAAGCCGATAGGTGACCGCCATCAGCAAGACCGACATGAGCAGGGCAAGTAGGATCCCCTGCCATTTCCAAACGGTCAGTCCGAACCGTTGCTCTCGGCTCCATTCGGGAAGTCGATCGACCACTGCCGCGACCAAGGGGTGCCCGGGCGCGGAGAAATACCAGCGATAAAGTCCCCTGGAAACTTCGAGTCCGGTCGTGCGATAGGGCAGGTATCGCATGTCTTGGTAGTATTCAACGGCTCGATCCACGGTACCCGATGTAAAGAGGTACTGGTGTCGCTGTGGTCCTTGTTCGATGCGACCGATCGTGATGCGTGTACCGGGAATTCGCCAGCGGGAGAGCCCATCCGGCGAACCTGTGTTCTCGATCGCTTTCGTGTCGGGTATTTCATCCCATGGTGGCAGTTCGACGCGATCTAATACTTCCTTCAAACACACGGCTACCTCGCCCGCGAATTGACCTTTCGCGAAATCCGGGAGTTCGCTCACGTCGAGGCAATCCAAGATTCGCCTGGCGAGTGGCCGAAACTCCGGCGACCCACGATCCAGATACTTATCCGTTTGAATTCGCCGATACAGTTCATTGACCGAATCGATGAAGCTCTTGAGCGTTGCCCTGGGGCTGGAAGTATCCGCGGGTTGAAATGCGATCGGATCGTCGGCACCAAGTGCGACGATCCCTACGAACAGATTGGAGACGCATAGCGCTGTGCAGCAAAATACGCGCAGGTGCGAGTGAATGATGTTTTCATGCCTCATGATTCGGCCGTTTGGATGCGATTTTCGATGGGAACTGAGAATGGATTCCGGCAAGGTCCTTTGGGCGGATGACAGCGACCATGCTTTCGCTACGCTCGAACCGAACTGGCTACTTTATATCGCGGTTCAAGCGTCTGAAAGAAATCGCACTTCATCGCCTCTTCATCAATATCTCGGATGAGAAAGAGGTTTGTCTGGTTCTTTGCTATCTCCCAGGAGTGGCCCTGCTCCGTGCCAAGAAGTTTCACGGGCTCCACTGTCCTTGATCGATGTGAGTTTCCAGAGTTCGCCAATGTTTTTTCCGTGGCGAAACGATTCATCTCGCTTTGATCGCACCCGTTCCCGATGCAGGCCCGCAGTATCGCGATCTTAGAGCGCTGCCTCGCTGCCTGTCCAGCATTGCGGGAGTCGATCTCTTGCCTCACAAGGCACTTCAGTCTCGCCACTCGCCATGGAGACGTCAGAGAGTCAGAACCGGGATGAGAGAGATGGGACCCGAGCGAGAAATTCGATGCCTGTTTCGATGAACCCGCGACCGCCGCTTGATTGGCACAAACGATTTATTCAGAAGCGATTGCCCCTTTTGCGTGATTCACGTACTGGTTTTGGATACGATGGATGAATTCATGCTTGAACGGCTTCCCTCCCACGATTCCTCTTACCTCGAAGTCTGGGTCAAGACGCGAATCGCCTTGTTGGTTGACCGTTGTGGATGATCTCCAGACGTAAGCCGCCTCCCGCGAGCGAGGGCGCTCTACTCAACACCGACGAGAAAGTTCAAACGATGACAAACTCTATGCACCCCGGGTCATGGATTGCGGTTGTAGTGGTGGCGTGCCTACCAAACCAACTCATGGCCGACGACCATGCCGAAGACGAGGCCGCGATTCGCCAGGCCATTACGTCGTATATCGAAGCGTTCAATCGCGGCGATGCAGCGGCGGTCGCGGAGCATTGGAGCGCCGAGGGGGAATGGATCAGTCCCGATGGCGATCGTGTGAAAGGACGCGACGCGATCCTTGCTGGAACGGAGGCGTACTTTGCCGAGGGGGAAACCCCACACATCGAGATTATCGAGCCAGTCATTCGCTTTCTTGCGCCGACGGTGGCCGTCGAAGAAGGTAAGGCGATTGTCACGCGTCTTGGCGAGTTGCCCAGTCGGACCACCTACCTCGCAATTCACACCAAGCACGATGGCCAGTGGAAACTGGATAGCGTTCGCGAAACGTCGATCCCGTCGGCTCCTTCCAATTATGAGAACTTGAAAGAGTTGGAGTGGATGATCGGCACGTGGGTCGACCAAGACGATAGTGCCACGATTGAAACACGTTGCCAGTGGACCAAGAACCGTAATTTCATCACACGGGCGTTCACGGTCGTCGTCCAGGGGCGCATGGAGATGGAAGGTACCCAGGTCGTTGGGTGGGACGCGGGGGAACGTCGAATCCGTTCCTGGGTGTTCGACACCAATGGCGGTTTCGGTCAAGGAATCTGGACGCGCGACGGTGACCGCTGGACGGTCAATGTGTCGCACACTCTTCAAGATGGCTCGCGAGGCTCCGCGATTAACACGATTACGCGAATCGATAACGACACGTTTACCTGGCAATCAACCGGCCGCGCGATTGCTGGTGTGTTGATGCCGAACATCGACCCGGTGTCCGTGGCGCGGGTGAAATAAACAGGCATCGCAAACACTCCTCCGGATATTCCAGACCGAGAGAACGAATCATGAAAAAGACTCTACAAATAATCGTAGTGGGGCTAGTTATAATCTCCATGACAGGCGGAGATGTGTTCGCGCGAGGTGGGCGTGGAGGCGGCGGACGCGGAGGTGGCGGACGCGGAGGTGGCGGAGGGCGTCCGTCCGCTGGCCGAACGCCGTCGATGAGCCGACCGTCAGGTTCAAGTCCACGGATGTCTCGACCAAGCAGTGGCTATCGACCAAGCGGTGGAGCGGGTCAAAGGCCCAGCAACGCTGTTCGTCCATCCCCGGGTCAACGCCCTTCTTCGGGACAACGCCCATCCGCCGGTCAGCGTCCATCCCCGGGTCAACGCCCATCTCCGGGACAACGCCCATCCGCCGGTCAACGTCCATCCGCTGGTCAACGTCCATCCGCTGGTCAACGCTCTTCCCCGGCTCAGCGGCCATCGAGCGGTGATGTGCGGAACTTTTTGAATCTGCCAAGTGGCCGACCTTCCACACGTCCGGCAAGCCCAGGCAATCGACCGGGGACTCCAGGCAACCGGCCCAGCATTCCAGGCAACCGACCCGGCACCCCTGGGAATCGGCCAGCCGCACCTGGGAATCGGCTTGGTGTTCCAGCCCGCCGGCCCGGGAATGTCAATCTTGGAAATTCTATCAACATCAACCGTGGCCAGATCAATCAGCAGGTCAATCGGCGATACCATGCCGGAAATCGACCGTTCGGTCCCAATTGGTGGGGACGTCATGCAACCACGCTTCCCGTCGGACGTTACCATCATTGGCATCACCATCTTGGCCGTTATCCGGGCGGTTACTGGTGGCGACGCGCCACGGCTGTCGCTGTTACCGGTTGGGTCGCATACCGCTGGGCGAGCCCTGTGAATTACAGTTACGGAAGCGGCAGCAACGTCTATTATGAGAACGACACTGTCTATGTAGATGGCAATGCGTATTGTTCGTCGGAGGAGTACTACAACGAAGCGGCGGCGATCGCTCAAGATGTTCCCGAGTTTAGTGACGCCGAAGCCGACAATGTCCAATGGCTGCCG
>Ga0114931_10003810_pt1 | contig 19003 bp, 16 predicted proteins | sample 2SBtaG_FD_89579 | JGI IMG/M metagenome (GOLD analysis project Ga0114931, IMG submission 89579) | Deep subsurface microbial communities from Kolumbo volcano to uncover new lineages of life (NeLLi) - 2SBTROV14_V59a metaG | ecosystem: Environmental > Aquatic > Marine > Volcanic | place: Kolumbo...
GCAAAGAACTGCAACAGCATGTTTTCACCGCAGAGGGCGCGGGGGGCGCAGAGTGGAGCGAAGAAATCGCGGTGGCCATTCTCTCAACCCTCGCCCCACCCTCCCCCCTTGTCCAATCGTGCAATGGGACGCCAACTTTACAAGTTTGCAGGACTGACCCAGAGCGCGTTTTCCAAAAGTTTCAGGTAACGCGTCGCCAGCACCCTGCGATCGAAGAGCCGCGAGACACACTCCCGCCCAGCCTCACCCATCCTTTCACCCAACGCCCTGTCCTGCACCAACCGTTCCAGATTCTCCACGAGTGAAACGGCGTTTTCCGGCTCGCAATACAAACCCGCGCCTGCCTGCTCCACAATCTGGCGCGCCTCGCCATCCACACCGAGCAGGATCGGGCACTGCATCGCCATACTCTCGAAGATTTTTGACGGGATCACGGTCTTGAAAAGATCGAACTTCTTCAATAACACCAGACTGGCATCTGACGAGGCCCACAATGCCGGCATACGATCCTTCGGCTGTTGCGGCAACATGATCACATTATTTAGCTTACGACGTTCCTTCTCCGCGAGCAGGCGCTCCCGCTCGGCCCCGTCGCCAACCAGCAGAAACACGATGTCATTGCGATCCGACAGCAGTTCGGCTGCATCAAGGATGGTTTCCAGATGATGCGCCATACCGTGGGTGCCAAAATAGGAGGCAACGAACCTCCCATCTAGCCCCTGCTCCTTTACCAGCTCAGGATCTTTTTGAGCAGGCTGATAGCGCTGCAGATCGACACCATTCTTGATCACCTCGATCTTTGCTGCATCGACCCCTTTGTCCACCATGTAGTTCTTGAAGGCATCGGTCACCGGCACGATCCGGTCGGCCTTACGGTAGGCGAACATCTCGAGCCACTCGAGAAAACGAATCACACGCGGGTTCTTTATCGCGCCGACCGCCAGGATGGATTCCGGCCACAGATCCCTGATCTCCAGCACCCAGGGGGTCCGCTTCAGCCGACTCACGGCATAACCCGCAAGTCCATTGAAAAACTGGGGTGAAGTGGAGATGACCACATCCGTACGAGCGAGCCACGGCGCCACGAGAATCGCCATGATCATGTACGAGACATAATTTGCCGTTCGTTTTGCAAACCCTTCATTTGCAGCCATGTAGCTCCAGACCCGAACCACATCGATGCCTTCCACGTTCTCGCGTTGGACAAACCGGTTCCGATAGCCGGGATAGACCTCACCGCGGGGATGGTTAGGCGCACAAGTGATCACCGTTACGTGGTGACCCGCGCGAACCCATTCGCGGCAGTGTTCGAAAGTGCGCGAGGCAGGCGCATTGACTTCCGGAGGGAAATAATGGGACAGGAATAATATTCTCATAGTCAGTTTACTGGTGCCGACTCGACACCCAAGATACGATAACCAAACGTTGCCGGTAGCGAGCCGTGCCAATGCAGGCGCAACACCGAATTATCCTGCGCCATTCCAAATTCGGGATAGTGCCAGCCCTCGATAATCTCGACAGCTGCAGCACCGAAAGGTTCTATCCGTGCATAGCAGGCTCCGGTATCGTCTTCCACCACATAAGTTCCGTCATCACAATGCAGTCGAAAATCCGGGTGCAGGTGGATGAATGAATCCACGCTATGCTCGCCACTACCCCGTACCTGGTCTGTCACGCTCCAGACATTTGGCGACTTATACTCGACAAGGCGATGATGCCGGATCTCTCCATCTACTGCCGGAAAACCCGCCAATTCTCCTTCAAATACCGTCTCACCATCCTTGAGTCGCCGTAGCGATGCCGCTACCGGGCAGGCCCGCCGGGCAACCCGGAAAACACCCCATAATTCAGACTGCTCCGCTTCATCGACACCCACGGTATTGTGTGCCGCCGTACTGCGGCAATACCGCCGTGCGTCACTGTTCTCATAATCATGCACACCGGCATCGACCACTATCCGCCGGCCGTCCAATGCAAGTTCGTAACTTAGCATGTCGCAATGGGTATGGCCCGGCTGGTAAGAGGGGTTGATCGGCCCACAATCCACCACCATGCGGTTGTCGGCATTACCCAACACGAAATAGCCCGCATCCGGAAAAGCCATCGGCAGCCCTTCCGATACCGTATAGCCAAACAACCGTTCGGCATAGGCAAACAACGCGTCGGGCTCGGGCGCAATGCCGAATGCCGAGTCGTTGAACAGGGGGATACGTCCGTCGGGCAGCAATATCGCGGCCAGGAAATCTAGGCCGTACCGTGCCGTATCCCGCAACTGCCGGACAAAATCTTCGCCGAACAAGGATACCTTCTGCTGCACCAGATTCAGCACGTCCAAGATGTCCTCGACGCAGATGCAGTGGTACATGGGGCTCAGTTCATAGTGCGCCCCGCTTGCCATGAACTGTTCGTCGAGCTGCGCGGAAAAAATCGCCACACCTTGGTTGCGCCAGACTTCGGCCCTCTCTCCTTCGAAAAAGGCCCCGGCAAACACCAGTGTCTTGGCATTCTTCAGGTAGTGATTGGCCAGGATATGGGTTTCGAGGTTGCCTTCCAGCCACGCCGCCTGCAGCGCCAGACTGTCGACCCAATGCACGGGAATCTCGGCGTCCGCCATTTCCAGGACGAGGAACTTTATCCAGTTCACCAAGCGCAGCGAGACCGTATACGGCTCCCAGGCATCCTCTGCCCCCACCGGATTCTCCCTTATCCAGCTGTCGATCAACGCTCGCTTACGCGCGGCTGTAACCCGCGGCCACAGCAGATAATCGAAGTAGTGCAGATTGTAACGCCACAGCTTTGCTTGATCGGCGCTTCGCCAGTCCACCTTCCCATGATCGAATGGCACATACCTGTTGAGAAAGCCGACCCCGGCCTCGAGATCCTGGTCTGATTGGATAGCAACCGGTGCGATGGCCAGTAGGTTGCCGGATAGCTTCACCGCAGCCGGCGAACCGGCAGCGCGACTCCTGTGCAGTACGCGCTTTGCGATCAGATCCAGAACCTGCCTGGCCCTCATATGGCGCACTGTGTGGAAATATATGCCAAGGCGATTCAAGAGAGAAATCTCGAAATTGCAGGCCGGGCCCCGGCCCGATATGTCGGCCTCAAAACCGACCCAAAGTACGTGGATTGGGCAAAGGGGCGATACTTTGTGCCCCTTCCCCACGGGTGGGGGAGGCCGGGAGGGGGAGCAAAATCACCCCAACTGGTCCGCCACGTCGAAAGTCACGCGCGTCATTTCGATCAATTCATCGAAAGGTATCGGCGCGCTGCCACCCTGCTTGACTGCATCGACGAATGCCGCCACGCAGGCCTTCTGCCCCTTGTCCTGGCGCCATAGCTTCATACGCTTGAAGCCCGGCCAGCCGTAGCCAGTCAACACCCGGAAATTATCCAGCTGAAGAATCCGGCCACTCGTAAACACCTCCAGTCTTTCCTTGGGGAAAGACTTGTGTCCATTCGCCAGGTAATGAACGGTTCCGAAGCTGCCATCCTCGAAACTCAGCGTGAACGACACCTTGTCACTGCGCACCTCGACGCCCGGGGCGCGTCCTATACCGGTGACCTGCACCCCGCTCACCGGCGAATCTGCCAGGTAACGCAGCAGATCAATGAAATGACACGCCTCGCCGATGACACGACCACCGCCGACCTTCGGATCCTGCGTCCAATGGTCCGCCGGTATCGCCCCGGCATTGACCGTCATGATGAACGACTTCGGCTCGGATACCGCCCCCAGTAACGTCTTTGCCTTTGCCACCAGTGGCGAAAAACGGCGATTGAAGCCGACCATCAACAAAGGGACCGTGCCGGCAGACGCCCCTTCCCGCCACATCGTCTCGATACGATCAAGTTCATCGCGCGTCAGACACAATGGTTTCTCGACAAACACATGCTTACCTGCCTCAAACCCCTGTGTCACAAAGCGCGCATGGCTGTCATGTCGTGTGGTAACCACCACCGTATCGATATCCGGATCGTCAAACAATGCATCCGTATCGGTGGTTGTCGTCTGAAAACCGAACTTCCTGCCTGCATGAGCGCCGGACACACCGCCACTCGACGCCACAGACTGCAGATTAGCACCTGCCTCCTTGAATGCCGGAATGAGGACCTGGGTCGCGTAACTACCGGACCCAACAAAGCCGACCGCCGCCTTCCCGCCAGCGGCCTGCCCAGATGACCCCTCCGGCACCAATCGCACTGTCGGCTGACGCAACTGCTTGTCAGGTCGCTCTGTCGGCAGTGAATACTCCAGCAATATGCCAAGCGATGGCTCGGACCCACCCACCACTTCGTAGGCCTTGCCAGCCTCACCCAATTTGAAGCGATGAGATATCAAGGGCTGCACATCGAGTTTCCCGGCTGCCAACATATCCAGCACGGCCTCGAAGTTACGCTGTTCCGTCCAACGAACGAAGCCCACAGGATAATCCTGTCCGCCCTCTTCATAAGCAGGATCATAACGACCCGGGCCATACGAACAGGACACCTGAAATGTCAGTTCCTTTTCGAAGAAATCCGCTCGTGACAACTCGAGACCCACCACGCCGACCAGCACGATGCGTCCGCGCTGGCGGCACATCTGCGCAGCCTGGTGTACTGGTTCGTTACTCTTGGTCGATGCAGCAATGATTACCGCGTCGACCCCACGCCCGCGCGAGAAAGCCTCTGCTGCGGCCAACACATCCTCGCCATTTGCCGGGTTGACGACCTCGGCACCAAAACTTTCTGCTAGCGCCAGTTTTTCATCGTCGAAATCGATGCCCAGCACCCGGCAGCCCTGGGCTCGAAGCAACTGCACAGTGATCTGACCGATCAGCCCCAGTCCGGTTACCACCACGGCCTCACCGAGCGTGGGCTGGACCAACCTGATCCCCTGCAACGCTATCGCACCGATCACCGTGAAAGCGGCGGCTTCATCGCTCACATTGTCAGGAATACGTGCACACAGGTTGGTCGGCACACTCACGACCTCGGCATGCTTGCCATTCGAGGCCAGACGGTCGCCAATCTCGAAACCGGAAACGCCGCTACCCAACTCCATAACACGGCCGACGTTGCAGTAACCCAGCGGCAGGGGCTGACCGAGCTTGCTGCGAACGGCTTCGACCGTGGGCACCAGACCATCGGTCTTCACCTTGTCGAGCACCATGCGCACCTTATCCGGCTGCTGGCGCGCCTTGTCGAGGTAATTTGCCTTGCCAAAGTCCACCAGCATGCGTTCGGTGCCGGCGGAGACCAGTGAAGTGGAGGTACGAATTAGAAGTGCGCCAGCACGTGCTCGGGGTGCGGGCACCTCTTCCAATACGGTTTCGCCGTTTTTCAAATTTTGCAGAATCTGTTTCATATCGTTACTGGCTAAAATGGGCTTTATAAATTTGATAGAGGAATTATTGGCGATAGAATTCAGCGTATCTCGTTACGCTGAAATCGCGACAACGTGCTGAGATGGGTGGAACAGTCAGGCTATTTTCAACAGCCTATCAAGACAATGGGCAAATCCTTATTTACAACGAAAGCTCGACGATTCTGCCGGTATCAATTGCGTCTTTTATCGCCAAGAAGAACAGTGCTGTTGCTCTTACATAGTGGATATTTTCTCCGGAAGAGTTTTTATCCATGGCTCTTTGATAAGAATTCACGAAATTGGCTTCGTGGCCGTGATCGCGATAGCGGGACGAAAATCGGTATCGTTTCTGCACCACATCGATGGATAGTCTCTGAAAGTCAGTCAGATTAGCCAGAACGTTCCCCTTATGCAGGTTGAGTACTTCGCGCACTCCTTCGAATGTATGCCCCTTCGCGGAAAACGTAATCGACGCACAGGATCGGTCGGCGAACATCACCGAGACGACGAAGTCGGATTTGGCGTTTTTCGGCGTCGCCGGGACAATGGTGCAAGGGAATGCATTTTCCAATCCCACAAGATGCAGCGTCAGATCCGTCCAGTGGCAGAGATTGCCAAGCACGCGGCCACCTTCGGCCTCGTCGAAATACCAGTGATCGTCGGGGATCTTGTGACCGGCAATGAACCAGTTGATCATCAGCGGACCGGACTCCTGCGCCAGGAAATCCTGCAGTTTGCGGAACAACCTGCTGCGCGGCCGGTTGAAGCCGAGATAGACCTTCGCGTCCGGGTACTCCTGCATGGCTGCCATCAGACGATCCAGTTGGTCGCGGGTTACGACATGCGGTTTTTCAATATGGACATGTTTTCCCGCCTTGATGCAGTCGATGGCGTATTCCGCATGCGTGGCATGATTTGACGCGATATACACCAGGTCGATGTTGGGATCGGAGACGATCTTCGCGGCATCGTCCGTGTAATAGTGCAGGCCGAAGCTTTCATAAAGGGAGGCGGCTTTGGCGATATCTTTGTCCATGCAGGCGCGAATGGTGCCCTTGCTATTCTTCTCGAGATAATAGGCGATGTTGCTGTATGCATAGTTCCCGCAGCCAATTAGGCCGATCCGCCCCTTGTGGTCGCCGGCTGCCGACAGGACTGGCAGGGTCTCGTAGGCCTTCTTCATATGATACTGTCCCTTGACCTTCATCAAGGTGCGCTTGACGCCATAGAGGCGGAAATAGCGCAGGGTCTTCTGGATCTTGAAGCCAATGGCTTGTGTTGTGTAGTCCATCCAGGTTCCTCTCTCTTCAGTTATGACCAGTCGGTGAGCGCGGCATAGGTTTCGTCGGCACATTTATCCCAAGAAAACTGTCCGGCACGTTTCAGTGAGCGTATCTTCAGCGTCCCGCGAAGCCCCTCATCACTTACTACTTGTTCCATGACCTCGGCGAGATGTGAGATATCGCGGGCTCGATAGCGTTGATAGGCATTATCGAATATTTCAGGAAGCGGCGGCTTGTCATTGGCAATAATGGCACAGCCGGCCGTCATGGCTTCTATGGCGATATTGGGACAGGCCTCGATCTCGGTGGCGATGACGCAGACGTCGCACTGCCGGTATAGCGCCTTCATCTTGTCCCAGGCGACATGGCCGGCAAGCCGAATCGAAGAATGCGCTGTCGCGTTCACGATGGTCTCGCGAACGAGCTCGCCATAGCGCCGGTCGGTGCCGGCGCCTGCGATGATCAGTTGCATGCCATTGGGGAGGCTGGGTGCGATCTTATCAAAAGCGCGAACAATATCTTCGCAGCGCCGATAGGGAAGAAGCGACCCGCACGTGAGGACGAACCGCCCTTCGACGCCAAGTTCGGCAAGCAGTAACCGATCCCGTTCCGCATCGCCGCAAGCAGCCAACGCTTTGGTGCGACCATGATAGACGGTGCGAATGCGCTCGGGCGCGATGCCCAGCTTATCAACCAGATGGTCACGCGCAAAACCCGACACCGCGATGATCCGGTCGGCACGACGCAGTGATTGGCGGGAGCCCCTGGCGAGCAGCCGGTTTCTGAGCGCGGTCTTCCAACTATAGCCATACCGCCCGAACAGAAAAGGTTCCATATTGCGCAGCATGATCACCTGCTTCACACCACGGACGGTGGCAGCAATCTGATAGGGCGTAAACACGACCTCGGCCCCCGATTCATTGGCGATACGATTGAGATTGTGGCGTTCCCACAACACGCGTCGCCAGCCTGTCGGCCGCGCACCGTCTATCCAGTAGCAGTGCTCATCGGGCACACCGGTTAACAGCTCCCGTTGGGATTCATGCGCCAGAAAAATGAGCTCGTGCTTACCCTGCGATGCCTCAAACCCTGAAGACAGCAGGGACGACAGGTTGCGCAGGTAGGAAACCGCCCCGCCGCTAACGGAGGATACGCAGCTCAATAAGATTTTCACGAGGCGGTTTCTTCTAGGATGCGGGCAAGGGCTGCGCCCCAAGTGGCCTGCCAGGTGAAGCGCTTAGAAACGTCTTCGCGCGCCTGATGCCCCATTCGCAGCCGTAACGCACCATCATTTGCAAGCAGCAGGATCTTGTCGGTCAGCGCCTCGGCTTCTTTCGGCTCAAACAGCGCACCGGTCACACCATCGCGCAACACTTCGCGGTTGCAGGCATAGTCCGGCGCCACGGTCGGTAGCAGACTGGCCATGTATTCCTGGACCTTGATCGGACAGATGATGTCAGTCGAGCCTGGTAACACGGCAATATCGAGAGCGCTCAGAAGGCCAGGCACCCGTTCCTTCGGGACGCCAGGCAACATCAGCAGCGTATCATCCAGGACACCCAGTTCCTTGGCGAGGGCCCAGCTTTCCGGATACTCCTTGCCCGCTCCCACCATCAACACCTTCACCTGTCGATCGCGCCGCTCTTTGGCGATCAGCGCAGCCGCCCGTACCAAGCAAGTTGCATCATGATAGAAGGCATAGCTACCGAGATAGCCGGCTAGCACGACGTCTTCGCCGATTCCCAGTTCGGCCCGCACCCGCACGCGTTCAGTTTCACTTTTCGAGAATTCAGTTACATCGACAGCATTGTGCGCGACCAGGATCTTTGCTTGGTCAACGCCCTCACGTGCCAATGCATCTTTGAGTACGCCTGACTCCACGACGATGTAATCAGCCTCGTGGTTCTTAAGCGCTTCCAGCTTCAGCGCCCGGCCGCGAAACAGCGACAGGTCATAGTCGACCAGATGGTCCTTCCATTCCAGCACATACGGCACTTTGATCTGTCTGGCGAAATGCAACCCGGCCGAGTGTAGTCGGCTAGAGCGCTCCCACACAAGATGTACCTGCCGTGAAGTGTAGTTCTTGTGTAAATGCGCCAGGATTCGCTTGTCATGTTCGATGTCGCGCCACTCCGAAAGCGTATGCATGAAAGGATCTATTCCAGGAAGTTTCTTGTACCAGCGCGTATAGGTTGCCTGCGATCCATAAGAAACTAGCGTCGCTACTCCCTTGCGGGATTGTGACAGAACATCACCGCCACAGACATGTGTCACTCCATACCCCGCAATGCGCCAGCACTTAACTACTTCGCCTATTTTACGACCGGGTGTGGCACTAAAAAAACTTCTGCCACCGCAAATGTAAAGTAGATCTCGTTTCACGAAGAAATCACATCCGAGCTGAGTTGTCGTATCTGTTTCGCAGGTACTCCAGCTACAACAGTATAAGAATCAACATTCCTGCTAACGACGCTACCGGCCGCGACCACGGATCCAATTCCGATATTGACGCCTGGCAGGATGACAGCGTTAGCACCAATCCAAACTTTATCCTGAATGGATATTGGTTTTGCATTATGTTGCTGTGGCATAGCTCCATCTTCCGACAGAATCAATCCGCCGGTAATAATTTTCACCCCATACGATAACGTGACATTATTACCGATCACAATTTCTGTGCCCTTGCACGACTGGACTATGACGCCATCGTTGATGATGACTTTGTCACCCAGCGTCGTATGCAAAGGATCCGTGATCAGAACACCATTACATATCTGACAATCCTTACCCATGGATTGCAGGGTGCGGGAATAAAAGAAGGTTCGAAGCCGACGCCTCAGGCCCCTAGTAATTCGAACCAGGTTCAATAGAATTCTCCGCATGGCTTTGGAATACTAATTGTTTGTTATTCAGTTAGTCGAAAAATGCTCGATCAACTCCAACCAGCGTTGTTGATAGAGTTCTGGATTGTGAACCTGCCTTGCGTACGCGCGCCCGGCTGCACCAAATTCAAGCCGCAGCATCCTGTCCTTGAGAAGACGTACAACACGTTCAGCCAGCGCCACAGGATCACGCGGCGAAACAAGATACCCCCATTTTTCGTCATGCAACCACTCAGGAATTCCTCCAACCCGGCTTGCAACGCAAGGTACACCACAGGCCAGTGCCTCAGGTCCAACAAGTCCGAATTGTTCAGCCCAAATGCTCGGCAGCACAAAAACATGGACTTTTTTGAAATACTTGACTACTTCACTGTGTGGAACAAACCCCTTGAATTCGACATTCTCAGACAGATTTCTTTCAGCAAATTCTTGCCGAAGACGACCCTCGAGTACTCCACGGCCACAAAGAATAAGCTTAACGTTCTCTACTTTCTGTTTTATCAATTGCAGGGCATCCGGAAGTGTCAATAGCCCCTTTTCCGCCACCAAAGCGCCAACATAAAGGACCCTTGGAGGTCCTTCATGACTGGTGGCTTCGACAGTCATGAATGTTTGATCGATACCCAACGGAATGTGCGCGCTTGGACCATATCCCAATGATTTCGCCTTCTGCTCAATCTGCTTACTCGGGCAATGAAATAGCTTGACGACTTTTTTTACTTTAGATTGCGTACGATAATCCAGCCAAGAATAGAGCGACGCATTGGTAAATGACGTGCACCCTCTATGCCAACACTTTAGCCCGATTCCCAATTCACAGTCCGAGCTATCCCGTTTTAAGTTGCCCCAAGAAGTTGCGCAGAACAGATTCGGACCATGCAGTGTCTGGATGACATTTTGACCTGAAAGTGCGTGGTAAATTGCGGCCGGATACTTTGACACCAGGTGAACACGTACTAAATCAGGCTTAACTTTTTCTAGAATGCGCTTCAAACTTTTATAGACACGGGGAGCAGCTATGAATTTTCCAATCTTCTGTACCAAACGTTTCTCACTCTCTCGGCATATGAAGTCATTATATGAGGCTAGCTCATCAGTATTAGTAGATTGTGAAAATGTAAATACCTCATGACCAACTTTTTCATACGCTTGACGCTCCAGCCATAACACTGCGTCACCGCCTCCTCCAAAGTGTATATGGTCATTTATCATTAAAATACGCATATTAATTAAATAATATCCTTGTAAACAGTCCTGTGGCTAATAAATCATGTCGCATTTTTTTATCGCTCATTGCTTTAGCCATGGACCGAGATCTTTTCCGATAACTTCCTGGAGCTCAAGTATGTCTTTTCGATAAAAATCCAAAAGATATACAGCGTCGACCTTTTCTAGTTGTGGCCACCGTTTTCGATCGTTTTGTGTGTTGATTTTCAGCACAGCCGCCCGAGCTTTTCTCCGCAATTCGGCAGGGAGAAGATAACCCAGTTTTAGTAGTCCAGAAGGCCGCTTCATTGTGCGCTGTAGAGCCGCTATTCTAGCAACGCCGGATACATTGTGCGCAATACTGGTATCCGGAAGAAATGAATCGACCCTCAAGAATCTGAACAACTCTCGGCACACGTTACTGGCATCTTCTTTCAAATCTTCGAAAAGGAATATTTTTACTTGATGTGCATTAAATACATCCAGATAGTCCTGGACTTGGGATGAATAAAGGCCTTTAGCTTTGTAGTGCCAGACAGAACCCATACCTATTTCCCGTCGTGCTTGTTCCAGATCGAGCGCCCTCCTGAAATTCCTTTCGCTCTCTAGCCCCTCCTTAAGCGCCCAGATAAAGTTAGAGTAGGCCCGGTCGATTGGATTTCGCAGGATGATAATAATTTTTGCCTGGGGATCATGCTGCTTGATATTCAGGGCCGATTTCTTGCTGTAATAAAGATAATCTGTAGACGCCTCACCAATTGCTTTGAAACCAACCGCTTGTTCAAACAACTCTTCATAAAAATTCTTTCTCTCTGGCAGTGGCGGCCCTGGTTCAAAAGAGCGAGGATCCCCCCGAAAATAGCATGGCTCTTTAATGCGCTCGGGCATGAAAACTTGTGGGTGCTGTTTTAAATAGGTATAAAGCGAAGTGGTTCCAGCTTTGTGCGCCCCGACAATAAAGAAATTCGGACTGATAGCTGCCGTTGTCATCTGATATTCCGTAATGGTCTTGTCGTGGTTGCGCCCAAAGCACTCACACGTTCAACCGGTCGGTAAGCCGGGCTGCGCATTGGCATAGCGCTTTTGCCCGCCGTCATTACCAACCAAAGGTCGTAAAGCAATTAACACAACGATGAGCAGAAAGGCATTAAAATTCCCTGACCCAAATCCCATCCAAAAGATCTGCCCAGCTAAATAAACGGGAAGTGATGCCAACATATAGGAAAGAGCAGCTGTCGCAAAAGCACGATCCAGACCCACGCCCACATTCCTCACGCGGTTCAATTTCCGAATGATTGCATATAAAAAATAGAGAAAAGCCACGGCAGCGAGGATTCCTCCCTGCTCGAATGCAAATAGATAGGTATTGTGGAAACCATACCCGACCCTATATCTCTCAGAAGATCCGGCAATCGTCGGTGCAACATAGAATCCGCCACCTATGAACGGCATAAACTTTTTCCATTTATAATTGTCCAAGTCAAACCAGAAGATGCTGGCCAATCGGTTCTCAATGCTGTTACCACTGTGCTCGCCCGCCGACAGGCGGGAAAAGGTCGTAGACTCATTCAGCACCTCCAAATTGGTGAAATTGGGAGCGACGCTGAAAACAAGCCCGATAGCCAGCAACAGCCCAACGAACAGCAACCGGGCGCGACGCAATAGCAGAAAACCGATACCCATCGAAAGCACGAGCAATGCCAATCCAGTTCGCGAGCCGGAGAAAAGCAGGGGCCAGGATACGAATCCTGCCAGTGCAACGATGCCAAGCCGCTTTGCGGCCCCCCTAACAGTATCAACGAGCGACAATGTTATTATGGCGCACAGGGAGCTGAACTGAGCCAGATGAAAATAGCTATAGCTCAGCGGACCAGTCAAAATATGCTGAAAGTAATGAACGAATTTGCCAGGCGCGATTTCGACCATCCCGCCAGCCCTTGTCGTAAAGTACTGATAGATACAGAATGTCGCCACATAAACACCGCCAATGGCAATCGCCCACATCACCTTCTTTTTTTGTTCTTGTGAGAGGGGGATTTTGAGGGCGATGTAAATGGCCAGCAGGCCTTCTATATATTTGGCAGCAAAGAATAAAGAAAACCTGCCATATTCGAATGGCAGAAGGGCTGCAGCGTAGATTGCTGCGCAAAATACGAAAATCGTAACGATCAGAGCCCAGCAGTGAAACTCCCGCGGCAGCCGAACAGATCGTCGCAGTCTCGGTAACACGAACAGAATCCCGATCACGACCATCACGTCGAACAATCGGGGATTTACTCGATCCATCGACGTCAGGACAAGAATGGGCCGCTCATGTGCAAAAGAAAGAAACAATCCGCAAAGCCACCAGAATTCTTTCTTACTTGCCCTGAGGCCACTTTGTGACTTCAATGAAGATACCACCTCTCTATGTTCTATAGAAAACGGCAACAAAATTTCTCAGTTCTTCCCAATTTAACAAATTTCCCAGTTGGTACCTTTGAAACCCTTGCTGACAGGGATACTAGTTTAACCAGTCTCTAGATTGAGAACAGATTTTCCGAAAGTTTGACCTTAGATAATGCCAAATTGTAAGCCACCAACCTCCCGTGCGATGCTATGGATATCTGGGGGGTAAAAACCATCGCAGCCAATACCCATACCCAGATGATCTATAGGCACTATCGCAAGGATCAGACAAAATACCGTCTTTATTTTGGCTTTGAAGCCCGATCTCCAAAAAAAGTGGCGACCTGTCTCACTGAACGCATCATGCTGAATGGAACGATGAGACGAACCAATTTTCTCGCCTCACAATCAAGCCACTTAACACATCTATGAAAAGAGTACTTCGGTTTCTCCACCAAAAACCAATATATGACTTGACCTGATGTAAAACCGTTATTGTAGCGAGAATATCCATATCTTCTCATCTGTGCATCGGTTAGACGTTCAATCGCTTCTATCTCGTAAGCTGTAAGTTGACTCTTCCACTTATTGATACTTTTAGCCGTCACTGGTTTGGCGAGCGTGGATTTTAAATGTTCTTTCGTCCACTCTTTGACGATAGCGCCAGAAATGGGACTAGTTATTTCCGAACGATTGTGGATCATACCATCATCAAAATCTTCTCCGATAAAATTGCACAGACTTCTTAATACAACTTCGGGATCCTGAACGAGGTCTTCATATTTTACAGCCTTCACTCGTTGTTCCGCATTATATTTTTCCAAAACTTTAAGAGAATCATTCCACGAAGTCGCTTGCCAATAAACACTTTTATTACCCCAGGGAACATTCAGCATCGAGGCATAAACGGCACGCGGATCTCTTATAAGAAACAGAAATTTTGCGGAAGGATACCATTTTTCTAGAGTCACGATGTGGTGTTCATGCCCGGGACTTTTCTCCCCCCAGCGCGGCTTACCTATTCTGGCGGCATATTCTTCCATAGTGGCGGTGAAAACAGTATGTAAATTTACTTGTTTTGCCTTCATTATTCTCTTCAAAACCTGATCAGACTCCACCCCAACATTGGGAAAGCGGCCTTGAGTTATGTAGCTTTTCCAAAAGACGTCAAAATGATCAGCAACATTCAAGTCGCCATACCAGTGGCGGATGGTATACCAATGAGACATAAATGCCGTCTCAGGACAAATGGCAATCGAAGGATGCGCTGATAACATGGAACTGAGTAGGGTCGTTCCCGACCTGGGTGCGCCAACAATAAAGATTGGATCATTACAATCCTGCATCACGAAATCTCAAGAATTGGTGGTAAAACGTTGTAGGGTCCGATACAACGCCGGAATAATAAGCAACATACCAGAAATAAAAGCAAACGATCTGGGAAGTAACGAAACATCGTATATGTTTAAAAAAACTAATCCGCCTAGTGTTAGCCATACCAGTAATGAACTGAAGGAAACCAGCGTTCCTATTGGGATCAATTTTTTTATGTAGAAAGCAGGCAGAAGAATGAGGGTATTTGCCAAATAGGCTATAGTAAAGGATGTGGCAAGGCCGATTGCTCCCCAGCGAATAAAGTATAGTGTTGATAGCATAAGAACAACTGCCCAGAAAAGCTTACTGACAAACCCCCACCACAGCAAATTTCGTGAGGCGAGCACTCGTGACAATCCTGCCATGTATATCATGATCGAAGAATAAAAGATTACCAATGACAAAGTAACCTTATAGCTGTAACCGTAGTAGTCTTGTCCAAATATCACTGCAGCAATTTCAGGAAAACACAGTAGCGGCATGAGCGCGATGACGCCCACACTCCAAGGTCCAATAATGTTGATCGCCGCCAATTGATCTGAGATATTGTCTCCAGCATTAGAGATCATACTCAGCAATGGTCTGGCGATCATGCTGGTAACGAAAAAGAGTGATGCCTGAAAGACGATTGCTGCGGTGAAGATACCCAATTCAGCATAGCCATCGGGCTGGTTAACTAATATAGCCCGGCACCCCCACATAGCAGGTGCAACCATAATGCCACTGAGAGCTGCCGGCAAACTGAAAGAGGTGAGCACAGAAATCTCGCGGCCACAGTCTCTATAGCTTGGAGTCACCTTGTGCCGTCTTTCTTCATGACGCAAAGCGATGTGATTGAGCAACCAGTTAAAACAAAGGTTAACTACGAGCCCCCAGACTGCACCAGTTAGTCCACCGTAATAGGCGCCAGCAACCAGGATAGGAAAGGACATCAATCCGACGGAAAGATTGACATAAGCTATGGTTTTGAAGGCTTCGAAGCCAGATAAGGCACCCGTCTGGGCGCCGTTAATGGCATTAATAAACATCATGAGGGCGCCAATGCGCAATAAGTTCGTCAGATGGGGAGCTTTGATGGTGTTTTCCGCCAACCAAGGCGCGAAAATGAGAAGTGCCAATGCCATCACTCCACCTGTACCGGCGGCAACCACGGTCGACAAACCAAGAATTCGACCGGAGCGCGCTGAGTCACGCTGACGCAGTTCTGCAATATATTTGGTGGCTGTCAAACTAAGGCCAAACCCGGCCACCACGGCGAACATTTGAGTCGTCGACTGGATCATGCCAAATTCACCGTAGGTGGACTTCCCGAGCATGCGGGCAACCAGGATGGTTGCACATAGCATCAAGCTGCGCGAGACCACTGATCCGGTCATCGACCAGAACACGCCCTTGGCCAGGCGAGACCCAGTATCAGACGCCTCGATTCGTCGCAGAATTGGGTGTAAGGCCGAGGGAGTGCAAGCGTATGCTATTGATTTCAGGGAATACGATTCCATCAGATAAAGACGAAACTTAGTAAAATTTGTGGTACGTCGACATCTTCGGTTTCGAGCATCGTGTTACGCTTGCCACGCTTAAAAAAAACCATCATCATTGTGTGTCTGCCGGTTTTTTATACCATCCCCCCGGACTGGTGCGCATACGAACAGCGCGAACCCAGTCATGATGTTCGTTCCAGGGCTGTATTTTACGAGCACCTTCATAAGACCAGAGCACAATACCATCGACCTGCTGCTCTGCAATGATATCCATCGCTTCGCCCAGCAGCTTACCGCTCACGAATGGCCAGGGCCTTCCTTTATCGAAATAATGGGGCGCCAAGGTTACGAATATCGGTTTAGCACCGTAAAGGCGGCGCGCCTCGGCAATCCTCGGCACCTGGCGCGCCTGCCAAGTCTCTACCGTATCATCAGATCTGAAATAAGAACCCAAGATACAAAAGTCGCTAGCCTCAACAAGCGCTTTTCGCTTATCAAACTCGGCCTGCCATTTCTTCTGATCGAATGGCCGGTGTCGCGGTTTCACGACATAACGAGGTCCGAGATTCCACCAGGTGACTTTTGAATTAGGCGCCGCCGCTTTCGCAAGTTCGACATAGCGAATTGCAATCGGGTCTTCATTAGGGTGTAACGATTCTATATCGATGACAATGTATTTAAATCCGGCGTGCGATTGGACAGTACGCTTGAAGGAGTCGGGCTCGATGGTGCGCGCCGAAGGCGCTTTGTTGCTGCCAGCCGCAGCCAGCCTTTGCCCCTCGTCTCTCAGAGTTGCTTCCCATTCGTATATGAAAGTCAATTCTTGAGAGAGGCCGAGATTTGGCTTGCCGCGAAAGGTCATAGCGTCGAAAATGATCGGACCCACGGTCCCAACCGGCTGCCCGCCAACGCCCGCGATCGACGGCACCGAAGCAAGCAGTCCAAACAAGATCAGGCTACTTATGAGAAATTTTCCGTTTTGTCTCGTTCCGGTCATGTAGATCTCAACCTTGTCGCAACTGCTCCAACAAAAACAGCGCAATTTCCCGGATGGCATAGGCCATATATCTGGAGAAATTCAAACGTGCAAATCTTAGCGCGTGCAGGAACCGCAACTCCCGGGTCAGGTCTTGAATCATAAGGTCCCTACCCCACGGCTGCACGCCTCCCTCTGCTCCCCCCCCCGCGCCCTCTGTGGTGACAAAACTCTCCTTCACGTCCTTTCTTGTGACTCTGGAGTCACTTCTTCACTTCGCACTCGCAGTACCCCATGTCCCTGGGAATTTCACCGGCCAGCAAATCAGAGACTGCACAAGACCCCCACAATCCTCTCACTCGCCTTCCCATCCCATAGCTCCGGGATCCGCCCGGTGGGCGGATCCGCTAGGGTGGCACGGGCGGCGGCGAGGATCGCCGCCGGGTCAGTACCCGCCAGGTTGTTGGTCCCCTGCTCGCAGGTGACCGGCCGCTCGGTATTGTCGCGCATGGTGACGCACGGGACGCCGAGCACCGTGGTCTCCTCCTGTAGGCCGCCGGAATCGGTGAGGACAATGCGGCTTTTGGCCATCAGGTGGAGAAAGTCGAGATACCCTTGCGGCTCGATGGCGAAGAGCCCCCGCCCGACCTCGCCTGGCAAGATGCCATCCGTGGCGAACAGGCGGCCGAGGCCAAACCGCTCGATCTGCTTTGCGGTGCGCGGGTGGACCGGAAAGATGAGTGGCAGGGTCTCGGCAAGCTCGGCAATCGCCCCGAGGATCCCCTTGAGGCAATCTTCCGTGTCCACGTTTGCCGGCCGGTGGAGGGTAACCACGCCGTAGGGCCGCGGGCCGTCCGGCCCCGCCAGGGCGAGGCGGTCGAGGAGGGTCGAGTTCGCCGCCCGCTCCCGGTGGGCCAGCAGGGTGTCGATCATCACGTTACCCACGAAGCGGATGCGGGCGGGATCGACCCCCTCGGCCGCGAGGTTGGTGTTCCCCGACGGTTCGGTGGTGAAGAGGAGATCGCTGATTCGGTCGGTGAGGACCCGGTTGATCTCCTCCGGCATGGTCCGATCAAAGGAGCGCAGCCCCGCCTCCACGTGGGCGACGCGGACCCCGAGCTTGGTCGCCACCAGGGCACAGGCGATGGTGGAGTTGACGTCGCCCACCACCACCACCCAGTCGGGGTGCTGATCGATGCAGACCGGCTCGAAGCGTTTGATCGTCTCGGCGGTCTGCACCGCGTGGCTGCCCGAGCCGACACCCAGGTCGATGTCTGGCTTGGGGATCCCGAGCTCCTCGAAGAAGAGCTTCGACATACGCTGGTCGTAGTGCTGGCCGGTGTGAACCAGGTAGGGCTCCAGCCGCTCGTCGCCCGCCATCGCCGCCATGATCGGCGCGATCTTCATGAAATTCGGCCGCGCCCCCGCCACCAGGATAACCTTGATTGCCATGTTGTTCTCAGTCGCGGGAGAGCTCTAAACGATTGCGGGGGCGGACTTCGTAGACGAACTCTGGGGTCAGTTTTTCACTTCGCACTCACCGCGCCCTCTGCGGTAAAAACCCTCTTCTCCATCTCTCTCATGCTTTTCCCCTGCCCCTCGCAGTTCTTGGCGTCTTTGCGGCTTTGCGTGAAATCGCTGTTGCCCTGAACCTCGAGGTCACCCTCGCCACCCGGCCACATCGACCCGCCGCCCCCCCTCAAACATAACCACCCCCACGCCCGAGCTCGCCCCACCGGGCCAGCCGAATTGGCATACACATCAACGTTTTCAATCGGTTACGAGAGAGATCCAAATCCGAGCCACCAGCTTACCATCGATTCCCTATCGACATGTATCCCTAATGACTCAAGCGCCGGCAGGGGACAAAACCACGAAGGGGACTACCACCGCAACCGCACCTCACGCAAAGCCGCCAAGCCGCAAAGAACGGCGAACAGCAGTAGACAGTAGGTAGTAGACAGGGGGCGGAAGTGGGGCCGAAAGGGTGGTGTCACAGGCGGTGAAACAGGGGCACGACAACGGCCTTGAAGGCTGGGTCTCACGCAAAGCCGCCAAGACGC
>Ga0114931_10003811_pt1 | contig 19002 bp, 23 predicted proteins | sample 2SBtaG_FD_89579 | JGI IMG/M metagenome (GOLD analysis project Ga0114931, IMG submission 89579) | Deep subsurface microbial communities from Kolumbo volcano to uncover new lineages of life (NeLLi) - 2SBTROV14_V59a metaG | ecosystem: Environmental > Aquatic > Marine > Volcanic | place: Kolumbo...
CCGGCGGCGTGTCCCTGTTCGCGCTCCAGATCGCCAAGGCGCTGGGCGCCAGGGTGGCGATCACCTCGAGCAGCGATGCGAAGCTCGACCGGGCGCGGGCGCTCGGGGCGGACTTCACCGTGAACTACGCCGAGCAGCCGCAGTTCGGTCGGCCCGTCCTCGAGTGGACCGAGGGGCGCGGGGTCGACGTCGTGGTGGAGGTCGGCGGTGCCGGCACCCTGGAGCAGTCCCTGCGGGCGGTGCGCTGGGGCGGCACCATCGCGCTGATCGGCGTGCTCGCCGGCGCGAAGACCGAGATCGCCCTGCCGCGGATCTTCATGCGGGCGATCCGCGTCCAGGGGCTGTTCGTCGGCAACCGAGCCGACTTCGAGGGGCTGGTCGGGCTGCTCGATGCCCACCCGGACACCCGTCCGGTCGTGGACCACACCTTCGCCTTCGAGGAGGCCCCCGACGCCTTCCGCCGCATGGAGCAGGGGAAGCACTTCGGGAAGATCGTGATCCGCGTGGGCTGACTCAGCGGTCGAGCACGTGACAGTCGAGGACGACGGTGACGAAGGTGCCACGGAACACCTCGCGCTCGCCCACGGCGGCGTGCACGTCGACGAAGTGCTTGTGCTTCAGCACCTCGGTGCGCTGGGCGTGCAGGAGCACGACCTCGCCGACCCGGACCGGGGCGACGAAGCGGGTGGTCGCGCTCACGAGCACCACGTTCGGGTCGTTCACCGCGAGCATCGCGGCGTAGTCGGCGGCCCCGAAGAGAAAGCCGCCGTGCACGAGTCCGTGCTCGTCGGCGGCCATCTCGGGAACGGTCTGCAGGCGCACCGTCGCGGCGCCCACCGACAGGTCGGTGGGCTCACCGCTGAGGCGGCGGTCGATGCCTTCGTGGGTCCGGATCGTCACGGCTCCTCCGAGCCGAAGGTCCTATCCCGGCTGGGTCGCGCCGCCTCCGGTGATCGACACCCACAGGGTGACGGCGATCTTCGCCAGCAGAAGCAGCCACGGGGTGGCGTGGAGCACCAGGTCGAACCAGTCGAGCGGGCGCACCAGGGTTCCCGAGGCCAGCATCTGCAGCTTCTCGACCACGTGGGGCGGCGTGAAGGGCGCCAGCCCCAGGGTGAGGCAGGCGACGATCACCAGCCCCCACTGCAGGTTCAGCAGCCAGCTCATCGGGGCCTCACCGGCGGCCGAAGATCAGGCCCATCAGGCCGCCGCTGGCGTGAGTCTTCCGATTGCCCTCCTCGCGGCAGCGACAGCGCTCGTCCCTGGGGACGTCGCCGAGCACGGACTCCACGTGGGCGCCACAGCCGCGCCAGTCGGGCTTGTTGCAGGTCGGGCAGGTGACTCGTGAACACATGGAAGGGATCCTCCAGCAGGTGGTTGACAGGGTGTCGCTCTGAAGGAGCCGTCAAATGACCGATGTGTGACCGTGCGATCGCACATCGCCTTGACGGTGGCCCGTCACCCGGACATGACCCCCAGGTACCAGGAGGAAACGCATGAAGCGTCTTGGATTCGTCGCGGCGGCGCTGCTCGCCGGCACTCTCGTCGCGGGCGTCGCCCTCGGCAAGGACAAGAAGGACAAGGATCAGAAGCCCGCGGAGCCCGCGCCGGCCGCGGCCCCTGCGCCTGCCCCGGCAGCCGAGTCCGCGGAGGCCGAGGAGGAGCACGAGGAGCACGAGGAGCACCACCACATGCGCCACGGCGACATGAAGGAGGGTGCCGACCCGGCGCTCCAGGGCGTCGTGCAGTACCGCGCGGTCGTGATGCACGCGATGGGGGCCCACATGGGCGCCATCAAGCACATCGTGAAGGGCGACGTCGATCGGATGGGCGACCTGAGCTACCACGCCGACGCCCTGCACGGCGCCGCCCAGGACATGGTCGGGCTGGTGCCCGCCGGCACCGGCCAGGACAAGTTCGTCACCGACGCCCTGGACGAGATCTGGACCGACCAGGACGGCTTCAAGAAGGCGGCCAACGACTTCGAGCAGGCCACCGCGCACTTCCAGGACGTCGTAAGGGCGGTGACAAGGCGGCCGACATGCAGGCCTTCATGGCCGTCGGCAAGGCGTGCGGCGGCTGCCACGACAGCTACCGCGAGGATCACGACTGATCGCGCCGTGGCTCGGCGCGGTGCTGGCGCTGTCCGGCACCGCGCACGCGGCGGACGTCGCTCACGGGGAGGTCCTCGCCGGAGTGGCGGGGTGCGCCTCGTGCCACACGGCTGACGACGGCGCCCCCTACGCCGGCGGCTACGCCATCGAGACGAAGTTCGGCACCTTCTACGGCCCGAACATCACTCCCGACCCGAAGGACGGCATCGGGGCGTGGACCGAAGACGACTTCGTGCGCGCCATGCGCCGGGGCCGCTCTCCGAAGGGTCACCTGTTCTACCCGGCCTTCCCGTACACCGCGTTCACCGAGATGACCGACGGCGATCTCGCCGATCTCTGGGCGTACCTGCGCACCCTGAAGCCGGTCGCGCAGCCCGACGAACCCCACGACCTGCACGGGATCTACAAGGCCCGCGGCCTGGTGATGGCCTTCTGGCGGATGGTCGGCTTCCACCCCGGCCCCTACGAGTCCGATCCGGACCGCTCGGAGCAGTGGAACCGCGGCGCCTACCTCGTGCAGGCGGTGGGCCACTGCGGCGAGTGCCACACGCCCCGCAACGGCATCGGCGTGCCCAAGAAGGACGAGACCTTTGCCGGCTTCGAGGGGCCCCCCGAGAAGGCGCCGAACATCACCCCGAGCGACGACGGGATCGGCCGGTGGAGCCACGAGGACGTGCTCTCCTTCCTGCAGCTCGGGATCCTGCCGAACGGGGACTTCGTGGGCGGTGGCATGGGGCACGTGGTCTACGAGGGCACCTCGAAGCTCTCCGCGGACGACCGCGAGGCGATCGCCACCTACCTGGCCTCGGTGCCACCTCGGCCCTGATGACCGCCCAGGTCCCCCCGCTCACGGATGCGGAGGTGGTCGCCCTCGGCGAGGGGTTCGCCGTGGTGCGAGACGAGGTGCTCGGCCTCCTCGCGGACGCGGTGCGGGTCGCGGCGATCTCCCTGGCGCGGGAAGGGGTCCTCTCGCCGGCGGGCGTCGGCGCCGAGGGGGTGGTGCGGCGCGGGCTGCGCGGGGACCTCACCGCCTGGGTCGCCGACCGGGTGGAGGAGTCCCCCTGGGGCGAGCTGTGCGGCTGGTACGACGCCCTTCGCCTGGCGCTGAACGAGGCGGCTATGTGCGGCACCGGGACTCCCGTCACAAGCCGTCACGGCTTCGGCCTGCGAGTCGTCGCGCAGGCGTGTATCCCGAATGCCCTTGTCCGGAGGTTTTCATGCGCGCGCTCTGGCTTGCCCTCGTGTTCCTCGCGGCCTGCAGCCAGTACAACCTGACCGGTCCTCGGGGCACGGTCGATCCGCCCCAGACGGACACCGCGCCGCCACCGCCTCCCCAGGATACCGCGCCGCCGACGGACACCGCGCCGCCCGAGGACACCGCGCCCCCGGACGAGCCGGTGGCCGTCGCCGGTCCCGACCAGCAGGTGAACCCGCTGCAGACGGTGACCCTGGACGGCTCGGCCTCCTACGATCCCCAGGGCCTCGAGCCGCTGAAGTACAAGTGGCACCTCGTCTCCAAGCCGCAGGACTCGACCGCGATCCTGCTGGTGAACAACATCGCGCGCCCCTTCTTCTGGGTCGATGTCGCCGGCACCTACACCTTCTCGCTCACGGTGCAGAACACCGCGGGCATCTGGGACAGCACCCCGGACACCGTCGATCTCGTCGCGGCGCCGAGCCAGGACTTCTACGTGCAGCTGTCCTGGGATGCGTCCTGCGACCTCGATCTGCACCTGCTGGACGGCCAGGGCACCCTGTTCCAGGACCCGCACGACTGCGACTTTTGCGACATGCACCCGTCGTGGTTCGCCGCCGGCACCGCCGACGACCCGTCGCTCGACTGGGACACGATCTCCGGGTTCGGCCCCGAGACCACGACCATCCACACCCCAGCCGCCGGCGTCTACCCGATCAAGGTCCACTACTACGGCACGGACGGCGACAACTACTGCGGCAGCGGCGCGGGCGACGTCTGCCCGTCGACCACTGCGACGGTCAAGCTGTTCATCCAGGGCCAGCAGGTCCAGCAGTGGAGCCACACGCTCACGAGCTACGGCGAGGTGTGGAACGTGGCCACGGTGCACATGCCCGCTGGCACCTGGGACACCGAGGACACCTCGAGCCACACCGACCTTTCCAGCTGCTTCTGACCGGGCGCGCTCGCTCCGCGGGAACCTGGCCGCCTTCGATGGTCCCTGCCGATCGGCGGCAGGCGGAAATCCGAGCCGGGTAGACGTGCTGACGGGCGACAGCCCGACCTCCCTCTTGCTACCGTCGCAACGAGCCGCCCACCCCGGGCCGCCTTCGACGGAGGCACGCCATGAAGGGAAAGCAGCGCGCGCCGGCCCAGGACGCCTCAACCGCGCCCGCCGTGGCCGCGCCGGCCGCGGTCCAACAGCCTCGGGGCAACGCCGCCGCCGCCGAGGATCTCCCCGGCCTCGAGGCGATGGCCGAGAGCGCGTTGGGCTGGGCAGACGGCCTCGTCCCGGGTGACGCGCTAGCGCCGAAACCCACCGCGCCCGGCGGTGACGGCGAAGGTGCTCCTCTCGCCGATGTCCCGGTCAGCGACACGCCTGCCCCCAACATCGAAGACGCCGACCTCGAACAACAGGCCATCATCGATGCCGCGGTCGACAAGGCCCGCCTCATGGCGCGTGCCGGCCTCGAAGCCCTGAAGCCGGATCCCGCATACGCGGCGCTGCAAGAGCACACTTTTCACGAACCCACTCCAAGGATCGGGATGAGATCGAAGAAGCCTACGACGGTGGGCAGATGGATGGCCCCTACACATGCTCGAGCGGCTTCGTGGCAACAGCCGACCTCTACCTCCACCTGAGCGAGTGGATCGAGAGCGGATGGTAGGTCGAAACCTCATCGCTCTCGTGATGCTCCCCTTCGTCGTCGCTTGCGGCCGTCCGCGAGCGCTCCGAGCCTGGGACGCGTGCGTCGAGAGCAACGCCGCGATCGAGCCCAAGGGCGCCGACCAGGTGCGCGAAATGGAGGGAGATCAGCTGTTGCTGACCATTGCAGTCGACTGGGGGTTGCCCGCTCTCACGAAGACGGCTGGAGCCCACGCGCTGATTCCGCTCCCCTCCGACGTGCAGCCCGGTATGACGGTGACGGTGGATGGCGAGCTCGCCTACTACTCTGAGATGGACGAAGGGGTCGTCTTCCGATCGAGGACGCTGACGGGGACGGTCCAGGTCACCGACCTGGCCTCGGACCACCTGGAGCTGTGGCTCGATGTGCGTGCCGTGGATCCGCTGGTGGATGTGCGCGGCCAGTCGGAGGTTCGTCTGGTGGGACGGGTACGAGCGGATCGGCAGCCCTTCATGGGCTGTCTGCGCCTTCCGCCGCGCCGATGGCGGCTGTGATCGAGCGGCGCGTGGTGGAACCGAAGCGCGGGGTCGGGGGTCCTACGGCTGCCCGGGAGGTTCTCATGCGTGTCATCGGTCTGCTGCTCGCCTTGCTCTTCGTCGCGCCGGCCGCGCAGGCCGGCGTGAGCCCGGACTGCACCTTCGACGGGTTCCCGCTGCACGGGAAGGTGCAGGTCGTGACCGCCTATCCCGACGTCAAGGTGCAGGTGGTCCACGCCTTTCCCGACCTGAAGGTCCACGTGGTCGACGCGTTCCCGGACAAGTGCGGGGAGTGGAAGATGGTGGACGCCTTCCCGGACGTGAAGATCCAGTTCGTCGACGCCTTCCCCGACGTGAAGATCCAGTTCGTCGACGCCTTTCCCGGGCTGCCGTAGCTACCGGCGCTCGCCCCGGCGGCGCTGGCGGCGCCGGCGCGGCACGAGCAGGCCGGCGAGGAGGATCCAGGCGCCCGAGCCACCCCCGCCCGTGCCGTCGCAGTGGAAGCCGTCGCCGGACAGGTAGTCCTCGGGGACCTCGCAGGCGTCTCCGGTTCCGTTGCCGTCGCGGTCGGCCTGGTCGGGGTTGGCCAGGGACGGGCAGTTGTCGGTGGCGTTCGGGGTGCCGTCGCCGTCGAGATCGCCGTCGCAGGCGACACCGACGCCGTTGCCGTCGGTGTCGGTCTGGTCGGGGTTCGCCACGGTTCGGCAGTCGTCGGTTCCGTCGAGGACGCCGTCGTCGTCGCTGTCCGTGTCGGTGTCCAGCGCGTCGATCGTGCCGTCGCCGTCGGTGTCCTCGGGGGCCGCCGGGTCGGTGACCTCGTCGTAGTCGGCGATCCCGTCCGCGTCGGAGTCGGCGCTCTTGGGGTCGGTGCCGATGGCTTGCTCTTCGGTGTCGAGCAGTCCGTCGTCGTCGTCCAGATCACAGACGTCGCCCTGGCCGTCGCCGTCGGTGTCGACCTGGCCGGGGTTGGGGTCGTCGGGGCAGTTGTCGGCGGCGGTGGTGGAGCCGCTGCACGCGGTGCGGTCGCCAATGGGGTCGGCGAAGCCGTCGCCGTCGGTGTCGGTGCAGTGGTCGCCAGCGTCGCACAGGCCGTCGCCGTCGTTGTCCGCGCCGTCGTCGGCGGGGTTCACGTTGGAGGCGGGATCGAAGTGGTCGACGGTCTGGCTGCAGTCGTCGCAGGTGTCGTGGTCGGAGTCGCCGCACACCGTCTCGACGTCGGGGTTCGGGTCATTCCCGTCGAGCACGCCGTCGTTGTCGTCGTCGGAGTCGCCGCTGTCGCAGAGGCCGTCCCCGTCGTTGTCGGGCCCGTCGGCGGAGGTGTCGAAGTCCGCCTCGGGGCCGAAGCCGTCGACGCCGACGCTGCAGTTGTCGCAGCCGTCGTGGTCCACGTCGCGGCACGCGTGCGGGTCGTAGGGGGCCACGTCGGCCCCGTTGGCGACGCCGTCGTTGTCCGCGTCCCCGTCGTCGGCGTCGCGCGTGCCGTCGCCGTCCGTGTCCATCTCGACCACGAGCGCGTAGGAGCCGAGCCAGGAGTCGCCGTCGCCGTAGACCGTGACCGAGCCGTCGGGACTGTAGGTCGTCGTGTACAGCTCGTCGGATAGCCGGCTGTTGTTCGCGGTGCCGCCGGCGGGCTCCCTCGTGGGGCTGTCCCCCTCGATGCCCACCCACGTGTCGCCGTTGGAGAACCCGAAGGAGCCCTGGGTGATCAGCGAGTTCCAGTTGGTCGCACAGCTCGACCCGCCGTCCTCACGTCCGCCGCCGACCGTGGTCAGCGTGGTCCCGTTCACCGTGACCACGTTGTTCTGCTCGCTCTCGCACTCCCAGAGGATGCCGTAGGACACGAGCATCGGGCCGTACACGCCGCTCGTCGGCAGGCCGGTGATCGTGTGGGTCACGTCGCTCACGTTGTCGATCGCGAGGACGATGTGCCGGCGCCCCCACAGGGTCGCGTGGGTGTAGACGACCGCCAGCACCGTCCCGCTGACGCCGGTGGTCGCGAAGGGGGTCGCGGTGCTCTCGATGTCGCCCCGCTCCCAGTAGGCGTAGCTGCCGCTGCCGGTGATCCCGAAGGTCGTGGGCGAGAGCTCCTAGGCGCGCACCACGGTCTGGGCACTCACCAGCGTGGCCGACGACAGCGACACGCCGTTGATCGCGATCTTCGCGGTCGGGTCCCCGCCGAAGCCGGGCGCCTCGGCGTGGACGATCGCGTAGGCGTGCTGGATGGTCGCACCCGACGGGATCTGCACCACCAACGGGTCGCCGCCGTACCAGCTCGTGCTGTCCGAGGGGGCCGCCACCCCCGAGGCGTCGACGGAGATGCCGCCCTGGATGGTGTCCTGGAACACGATGGTCTGGGCGAGGGCCACGTGGAGCAGCACGGGGAGGAGACTGAACACGAGGGGCCTCCGGGACCATTCGGAGCGGATGTTCCGCTCCGAGGATACGCGTGGGGAGCGCGTGGCTCCAGCACGATCGGGCCCCCGGCGGTTACCAACCGGGTCGGGTAGGTTGGGTGGGCGAGCACGCAGCGGGAGGGGGATGATCGAGGCGCCCACGCATACGGTCGCCTTCGTGTTCACCGACGTCGAGGGCAGCACGGAGCGCTGGGAGCGCCTCGGACACGCGTTCCGCGAGGTGCTCGACCGGCACGACGCGGTGATCCGCGCCGCGGCGTCCGAGCACGGCGGCTACGAGGTGAAGACCGAGGGCGACGCGTTCATGCTGGCCTTCGCCTCGGCGGGGGCGGCGGTGCGCTTCTGCCTCGCGGCGCAGGCGGCGCTGTTGCTGCCGGTGCGTATGGGCGTGCACGTCGGCGAGCCGATCTGCCGGCCGGACCCGGTCACCGGGCGCATGGACTACTTCGGTCCGGTGGTGAACAAGGCGGCCCGGGTGGGGAGCGCGGCCCACGGCGGCCAGGTGGTCGTCTCCGAAGACGCGCGCTGCACGGTGGACGTGCCCTGGGTCGATCTCGGTGAGCACCGGCTCAAGGGGCTCCACGGCACCCACCGGCTGTGGCAGGTCGGACCCGGGACCTACCCGCCGCTTCGCACCCAGCCGGTGCGGCGGACGAACCTCGTCGCCGAGCCCACGCCCTTCGTCGGCCGCGAGGCGGAGCGGGACGCGGTGGACGATGCCCTCGGCGCCGCTCGGCTCGTGACCCTCGTGGGGCCGGGGGGGGGCAGGCAAGACCCGCCTGGCGTCCGAGGTGGCGCGCGCCCGGGTGGGCGACTTCGCGGGGGGCGCGTGGATGGCGCGCCTGGCCGGGGTGCGCAACGAGGACGGGCTGGTGGGCGCGGTGGCCGGCGTCCTCGAGGTGCCGCTCCGCGACGCCGACCCGGCCGCGCAGGTCGGTCACGCCCTCGGAGCGCGGGGGCGCCTGCTGCTCGTGCTCGACAACCTCGAGCAGGTGATCGCCACCGCGCGCGCCGTCGTCGAGGGCTGGCTCCGCGCCGCGCCGGAGCTGACGGTGCTGTGCACGAGTCGAGAGGCCCTGCGGATCCCGGGCGAGCGCCTGATCGAGCTGCATCCCCTGCCCGAGGCGGACGGCGTCGCCCTGTTCCTCCAGCGGGGGCGGGCGGTGCGCCGCGACCTGCCGGCGGACGACCCGGCCATCGCGCGGATCGTCGCCCGCCTCGACGGGCTGCCCCTGGCGATCGAGCTCGCCGCGGCCCGGGCGCGCAGCCTCCCGCCCGCGGTGATCCTCGAGCGGCTGGATCGCCGCTTCGACCTGCTCCGGGCGCACGGTCGTACAGGGCGCCAGGCCACGCTACGGGCGGTCCTCGACGGCTCCTGGGAGCTGCTCGATGACGCGGAGCGCCTGGGCCTGGCGCAGCTCTCGGTGTTCCGAGGCGCCTTCTCCCTTCAGGCGGCCGAGGCGGTGTTGGAGCTGACGCCGTAGGCCCCCTGGGCGCTCGACGTGGTGACCTCGCTGCACGATCAGAGCATGGTGCGCGCCTTGCCGGACCAGGGCGAGGCGCGCTTCGCCCTGCTCGAGTCGGTGCGCGCCTATGCCGCCGAGCGGCTGGCGGATCCCGAGGCGGTCGTCGCCCGCCACGGCGCCTGGTACGCGGGGCTGGCGCGGACGGTGCCCGACGACCTCGAGGACCTGTGGTACGCAGCGCGGGCCGCGGTCGATCGGGGGGACGCCTCGGTCGCCCTCGGGGCCGCCGAGCGGGCGGTGCGCCTGCTGCGCCGCACGGGGCCCGCCGCGCGGATCGCCGACCTCGCGGCGCTGGTGGCGCCGCTCGCGGCCGAGGATCCGGCGGGCGCCGTGGTGCTCGCGCGGGCGGGCCGCGCCCTCGTGATGCGCGACCCGGCCGCCGCGGAGCGTCTCCTCGAGCACGCGCGCACCCTGGCGGACCCCGAGGACATCGCGGGTGCGATCGCGCGGTCGGGCCTCGCCGACCTCGCTCGGCTCGCGGGCCGGTCCGACGCCGCCCGAGCGCTGCTCGAAGACGCCCTGGCCCGCGCGGTGGCCCTCAGGGACCCGCTCGAGGAGGGGCAGGCTCGCCGCCGTCTCGGGCTGGTCGCGGTCGAGACGGGCCACCACGCCGAGGCGGCACGCCACTTCGACCACGCGGTCGCCCTCGCGCGCCGCCACGGACACCGGACCGCGGAGGCGATCGCGCTCGCGAACAGCGCGATCGTCCGCGCGGAGCAGGGCGACGTCGCGGCCGCGCTGCGCGCCTACGAGGAGGCGGTTGCGCTCCACGCCGCGGCTGACGACCGGGTGAACGAGGCCGTGGTGCTGCAGAACCTCGCCAACCTGCTCATCGAGGTCGGGCGCTACGACGAGGCCGAGACCGGCTACCGGCGGGCCATCGTCATCCACCAGCAGGCCGGACTGCGGCGCTTCGAGGGCGCGGCCCGCACGAACCTCGCGGTCCTCCAGGCGGCGAGCGGTCGACTGGAGGAGGCACTGCAGACCTTGCGGGAGGCCCTGCCCATCGTGTGCGCTGCCGGCGATCGGCGCTTCGAGGGCATTGCCGTCGGGATCCGAGCGGACGTGCACCGGGAGCTCGGGGACTTGGAGGCCTCGCGCACCGACGCCACGGCCGCCCGCTCCATCGCCGAGGAGGTGGGCGACCGCCGCTTCGCGGTGCTGGGGGGGCTCCGCCTCGCCTGTCTGGAGGCGACCGCCGGGCGGCCCGAGGCCGCGGGGCACCTCGCCGGGGCGGCCCGGGATCTGGAGGCCCTGGGCGACGTGCAGAACCTCGCGGTCGCGCAGACCTGGCAGGCCCGGGTGGCGCTCGAGGCGGGCGACGCCGCCACGGCGCGGGAGCTCGCGGCCCGCGCGGCCGAGGCGCTCCGGACCCGCGAGCTGTGGCTGGACCTCGTGCTCGCCCTCGCCGTGCTGGGGCTCGCCGAGCACGCGCGAGGGGAGGTCGAGGCGTCGGAGCGCCTCGCGGAGGCCCGGGCGGTGGCCGAGCGGATCGGCCTGTCACCCCGCCTCGACGCGGCACGCGTGCTCGCGCGGCTGCGCGCGGCGATCCACGGATCGCCCGAATAGGCCCCTTCGTGTTCGGCGGCGACGGTGCCACGGCCGTGGTTCCAGGTGGTGCGCGTGCGCGGGTCGAGCGTGCCCTGAGGGGGGACTCGGGCGAAAGGGGTGACTTTTCAAGCTCTCTCGGGCACGATTCGGGTCCGCACCCCCGGAGGGGCCATGCCCACCGTCGCCGTCGTCCAGAGCCCTCCGGCGCTGCTCGACCTCTCTCGAACCATGGAGCGCGCCCTCGCCACGACCGCCGAGGCGGCGAGCCACGGCGCGGAGCTCGTCGTGTTCCCGGAGTCCTACCTGCCCGGCTACCCGACCTGGCTCTGGCGCCTCCGCCCGGGTGGCGACATGAAGCTCCTCGGAACGATCCACCGACGTCTCCTCGACAACGCCGTGGACATCGACGCGGGGGGGCTCGACCCGCTACGCGAGGCGGCTCGTGAGCACCAGCTCACCATCGTGTGCGGCCTGCACGAGATCGACACCCGGTTCACGGGCTCCACCCTGTACAACACCGTGGCGGTCATCGGTCCGGACGGGACGCTGCTCAACCGCCACCGCAAGATGGTGCCGACCAACCCGGAGCGCACCCTGTGGGGACGCGGCGACGCGAGTGGGCTGCGCGTGGTCGACACGCCGGTGGGGCGGCTGGCCTCGTTGATCTGCTGGGAGAACTACATGCCCCTCGCCCGGTTCGCGCTCTACGCCCAGGGGGTGGACGTCTACGTCGCGCCGACCTGGGACGCGGGGGAGCGCTGGCAGGCGACCCTGCGCCACATCGCGGTGGAGGGGGGCTGTTGGGTGGTGTCCGGCTCCACGGCGCTTCAGGGGTGCGACGTGCCCGAGGACTTCCCCGAGCGCGCTCGGGTATTCCCGGACGAGGACGAGTGGATCAACGACGGGGACGCGGTCGTGTACGCGCCCTTCGGGGGCCCGGTCGCGGGTCCGCTCCATCGGGAGCGCGGCATCCTCTACGCCGCGATCCACCCGACGCGGGCAGCGGGCGCGCGACGCTCCCTCGACGTGGCAGGGCACTACGACCGACCCGACCTGTTCCGCCTCTCCGTCGACCGCCGGCCCATGCCGCCCATCGCGTTCACGGACGCCGACGAGGGCTGAGCGGCCCTCAGAAGGGCCAGAAGAAGGGCACGAGGGTGACCACCGTGGCGCAGGCGGTCAGGGTGAGCAGCCCGCCGAGCCGCGCGTAGTCGCCGAAGCGGTAGCCGCCGGGGCCGTAGACCATCAGGTTCGTCTGGTAGCCGATGGGGGTGAGGAAGCTCGCGGAGGCGGCGAACATCACCACGATCACGAAGGGCATCGGGCTCACGTGTAGCTGGTCGGCCACCGCGAGCCCGATGGGGAAGGTGAGGATCGCCGCCGCGTTGTTCGTGATCACCTCGGTGAGCAGGGCGGTCACGACGTAGATCGCGACGAGCGCCGCCCACGGGGTCGTGGTGCCGGCGTGCAGCACGAGGCCCGCCAGCGCCTTGTCGAGCCCGGTCACCGTGAGCGCCTGCCCGAGCCCGAAGGCGCTCGCGATGGCCACGAGCACCGAGGCGTCGACCGCGCGCCGGGCCTGCACCACGGTGCAGCAGCCCGCCGCGACCATCGCTCCGCCCGCGAGGAAGGAGGCTTCCAGCATCGTGAGCACGCCCGTGGCCGCCGCGAGCACCATCGCCGCGAGGATCGCCACCGCCCACCGCGCCTCGCGGGGTTGCAGCGGCTGGATCTCGTCGACGGTGGTGACCAGGTAGAAGTCGGCGCGGTTGCGATGCACCCGGGTGAAGTCCTCGGTCGCCTCGAGGAGCAGCACGTCGCCCGGACGGAGGATCACGTTGCCCAGGCGCCCCCGGAGAAGCTCTCCGTGCCGTGCGACCGCGAGCACGACCGCGCCGAAGGTGGTGCGGAAGCGGCCGTCGCGGATCGACAGGCCGACCAGCCGATTGCTCGGGGCGACGACCGCCTCCACGAAGGCGCGCTTCTGGCCGTTTGCCTCGGTGCCGCCCGCCGGCACGAGCCCGGCGGTCTGGGTCAGCTCGATCACCCGGTCGCGCTTGCCCACGAACACGAGGCGATCGTCGGGTCGGAGCACCTCGGTGGGGGAGACGCCGGGGTACATCCGGTCGCCGCGGATCAGCTCCGCGAGGAAGACCCGCCGCAGGTGCCGCAGCCCCGCCCCCTCGATGGAGCGTCCGACGAGCGAGCTGCCCGCCACGACCTTCATCTCGGTCAGGAACTCCCGCGGGTCGTCTTCCCTGCTCAGCACGGGCCGGCGCTCGGGGAGCACGATCGGGGCGAGCACGACCATCACCAGCGCGCCCAGGATCGTCAGCGGCACCCCGATCACGGTGATCTCGAACAGGGACAGCGAGTGCAGCCCGGCATGCGTCGCGAGGGACTTGTCCACGAGGCCCGCGACCACGAGGTTGGTGCTCGTGCCGATCAGGGTGCAGGTGCCGCCGAGGATCGCGGCGTAGGACAGGGGCAGGAGCAGCTTGGAGGGGCTGATCTCGTTGCGCCGCGACCAGTCGGAGACCGCGGGCATCAGCGCCGCGACGATGGGGGTGTTGTTCAGGAACGCGCTCCCGAGGGCGGTCGGAACCACCAGGCGCGCGATGGCGCCCCGGGCGCTCCGGGCCGGGCCGAGCACGATCCCGGCGATCAGGCGCACCGCGCCGGTCTGCTGCAGGCCCGCCGCGACCACGTACAGGGCGCCGACGGTGAGCACGCCGGTGTTCGAGAACCCGACCAGCGCCTCGGCGGGCTTCAGCACGCCCGCGACCAGCAGCACGGTCACCGAGCCCACGAGCACCGCGTCGACGGGCAGCGCCGTCAGCACGAGCAGGAGCAGCACTCCGAGGATGACGCACAGGGTCAGCCAGGCGTGCAGTGTGAGCACCCGTCCTCCGGGGTCGCGGCGGTGTGCCTTCTACCACGCTGGTGGGGGCGCGTGCTTTCGTGCGATGACGGCTACAGCAGCATGGGCAGGACGACCAACGTGACCCCGACCATCGGGGAGGCCAGGGCGACCCCGGCGACGACCGGCCAGCGCCGACGACCGAGGACCGCCTGCACGGTGTAGGGCAGCCAGGCCAGGCCCAGCAGCACGGCGCCAGCGATCCCCCCCCAAGATCGCTCCGGGGACGGCGAAGGTGATGGGCACGCCGTCGAGGAGCGCGCAGAGCGCTGCGCCGCCGACACCGCCGCCGGCGGCCCCCCACGCTGCGCCCAGGAGGAGCGCGCCACCGCCCATCAGCCACAGGGTCACGACGGTTCGTCAACGCATGTCACGGCCGCCAGTGCACGCCCGGGTCCACGGGGCTCGTGTCGAGGGTGCCGTCCTGGCGGGTGGTCATCGTGCGCCAGTCCGGAAGGTTCACCCCGGGGTACCCGGTGATCAGGTTGTCCGCGGCGGCGTCCTGCCCGGCGTCGGCGCACGGGCTCGCCGGGTCGAGGAACACCGCGTCCCCGGACAGCACGAGCGGGTCGGCGGTGACCAGCACGTCGGTGGTCGAGGCGGGCGGATCCTCGGGGGAGCAGGTCGTGGCGGTGGTCACCCGGGCGTCGCGCTCGGGGTCGGTGGGCGCGGTGTCGCCCCACAGCACGCCATTCACGAGGTCGACGACCGCGTAGGGCTCCCCGCCGATCGCGCCTCCGCCCTGGAGCGCCGTGTTGCTCGAGAAGGTCGCGTTGACCAGGTGACCCGTGGACGGCGAGGTCACCCACACCCCGCCGCCGAAGTCCGAGGCGCGGTTGCCGGTGAACCACGTGTTCGCGAGGATCAGCGACCCGCCGGTCGCCGCGGCGCCCGCCCCGACGTCGGCGCGGTTGTCGCGGACGAGCCAGGTGCCGCCGGTGCAGATCCCGGCGCAGGCCAGCCCGCCCCCGGCCTGGTCGGCGCGGTTGTCGTGCAGGACGAGATCGCGCAGGTCGGCGACGGCGTAGCGGGTGGCGTAGACCCCGCCGCCATCGGGCTCGGGCAGGCGCGCCCACCCGCCGGTCACCTCGAAGCCCTCGAAGACGTGGGTGCCCGGGCCGAGCACCACGACGTGCGGGCTGTTGTCGTCGCCCTGGATCCCGTCGTCGTCGCCCTGCTGGTCGCCGTCGAGGATCGTCGCCGGGTGGGGCACTGGGCGGTCGTCGGGGGTGACCTCGGTTCCCGCGAAGCCGCCGCGGCAGGGGACGCCGTCGGGCGGCTCCACCACCGGCTCGCCGGGGGCGAGGGCGCGGTAGGTGCCCGCGGCGACCCACATCTCGGAGCCGGGCACCGCGATGGCGGCGGCGTCCGCGGGGTTCTGCATCGCGCTGGACCAGGACATGCCGTCGCCGCCCGCCGGCGCAGCGGCGTCCACGTACACGGGACCCTCGAAGCCGGTGCAGTCGTCGCGCACGTCCAGCCCGTTGCCCTCGCCGTCGGCGCGCAGCCCGTCGCAGGCCCCGTCGCCGTCGGTGTCCGGGTCCAGCGGGTCGGTCTCGCCGGGGTCGACGATGCCGTTGCCGTTGCGGTCCTCCTCGCCGTCGGGCCGCCCGTCGTCGTCGCTGTCGCGGTCGTAGGGGTCGGTGCCCGCGGCGACCTCCTGGCGGTCGGTGATCCCGTCGCCGTCGGCGTCGCCGCCCTGGAAGGTGCGCAGGGCGCGGCGGTGCCAGCCCGGGTCGATCGGCGGCAGGTCGGGCATCGCGTCGGGTCGGGAGGAGCGGGCGTGCCAGTCGACGCCGAAGGCGGCGAAGCCGGTGTTCGGGTCACTCGCAGCGTCGTCGTCGCCGGTGTCGACGCACCGGCTGGCCGGGTCCAGCCACCGCTCGCCCTCCGGGCCGGTCACGTAGGGGTCGACCTGGGGCTCGATCTGCCCCGCGCCCGGCCCGCAGGAGGTGGTCAGGGTGACCCCGTTGCCCCAGGCGCCGTCCCACAGGACGCTGTTCGTGACCCGCGCGATCCCGGGGGCGTCGAAGACCGTGGCGGGGCCGTCGAAGGAGGCGTTCGCGAGGTCGAGGACCCCGTCGGTGCCGACGCCGATCCGCGACGGACTCGCGAAGGGCGAGACCAGGAGCACGTTGACCAGCACCGCCGCGCCGTCGATGCGTAGGTCGCTGGCCGAGCCGGCGTCGTTGTCGCGGAGCTCCAGGTCGATCCCGTGCAGGGTGCCGCCGAGGAGCGCCAGCCCACCGCCGTCGAGGGCGAGGTTGTCGCGCAAGGCCACGTGGCGCAGGGTCACGTCGCCGCTCTCGATGCGCAGCCCGCCGCCGACATCGGCCTCGTCGGTCGACGAGACGCCCCCGTGCTCGAGCACCAGGTCTTCGAGGAGCAGGGTGCCCGAGGTGATCCGCACCACGTCGTGCGCGTTGTCGGTGCGGTCGCCGTCAGGGTCGTTGGCCTTGGTGTCGCCGGTGAGGACGGTGGCCGGCGGGTCGTCTGGGCGGTCCTCGGCGCGGGCCTCCCCGTGGAAGCCGCCGCGCACCGCGAAGGTGCCGTGGAGCACCAGCACGACGTCGTTCGGGAACTCGGGCCGGTAGGTGCCCGCGCCGAGCCACACCTCGGTGTCGTGGCCCGTGCGCGCGAGGTCGGCGGCGGCCTGGGGCGAGGCGAGGGCGGTGGCCCAGCTCATGCCGTCGCCGCCGGTGTCCGCGTCGGCGCGCACGAGCACCGGGCCCTCGAAGCGGGTGCACGGGTCGGCCGGGTCGAGGCCGTCGCCGTCGTTGTCGGCGCGCACGCCGTCGCAGGTGCCGTCGCCGTCGGAGTCCGGCTTCAGCGGGTCGGTGCCGGCGGCGACCTCGAACCCGTCCATCCGCCCGTCGTCGTCCGAGTCGGCGTCCTGGGGGTCGGTCCCCGCGGCCGCCTCGGCGGCGCCGTCGAGTCCGTCACCGTCGAGGTCCGCCGCGACGGCGGTGTCCCCGCTGTCGGCGGTGTCCGTGGTCCCGGTGTCGGCCGTGTCGGCCGTGTCGGCCGTCGCGGTGTCGGTGCCCGGGCCGGAGTCCACCGAGTCCAACTCGTCCCAGGGGGAGCAGCCGGCGAGGACCAGGAGCGCGGCGGCGACTAGAGATCGCATGCCCGAGCCTACCGCGTGCGGCCCGCACGAGGATCACCGGTTGCGCAGGGTCACCACCACGTGGTCGGTGGCGAGGTCGAAGCGCCCGTCCTTCGATCGGTGCTCGGTCGCGATGTGCAGGGGTCCCGCGGTGACGTAGTCGTCGAAGGTCGTCGTCTTCGTGGGTGTCGTGGCGCCCCCCTGCCGGTAGTTCCACGCGACGATCCGATCGTCGGGCCCGAGGAACAGATCGTAGGCGTCGCCGGGGGTGTAGCCCCCACCCGACGGGGCGTACTGGAGGGTGACCTCGTGAGCCTCTCCCTCGCCGATGGGGAGGGCGGTCGTGCCCCGATCGGTCACGGTGAGGTCGGATCCGGCCCAGGACACGTGCATCGGCGGGCAGAACCACAAGGAGTCGTTCACGAACTGGGCGTCGGCGTCGCGCTGGGCCTCGTCGGCGGGCTGTCCGAACACGAAGGTCAGCGACTGGCCGTCGACGGTGCGGGTGACCTGCCCGGTGACCGGGCTCCACGTCCACTCGCGGTCCACTCCGACCCTTCCGTCGATCTCGACGCGGACCCGGAAGCGGATCTCCTGGATCTCGTCGAGGTGATCGGCATCGGCCGCCGCCACGATCCGGTCGCGCAGGGAGGTCGGGCCGGGCCCGTCGCTGATGGGTCACCCGGGCGGTGATGCCCCGACCAGCCTTCGTAGTTGTCGTCGGTCCCGACCTGGTTGTCGTCACCGGCAAAAGTAGTTGTCGTCGCCGGCAATTCTAATTGACGCTGCTCACTCGATGGCCGCTTCATGAAGTCCCTCGTCGCGGGCCACCCCCTGTACCGCCGGGCCGACCGGTGAACCGGGAGCTGCTCGAAGCCCTCGGCGCGCTCGCGGCCGACTTCTACTTCGACGCCCTGCAGGGTCACCCCGGACTGCTCGATCCGACTCGACTCGTCGATGACGAGGCGCTGGTCATCTGGCGCGTGCTGCTGGCGCTGGACGAGCTGTGGATCCCGCTACAGGACGCCAAGGACTTCGGCCGGCCGGAACTCTCTTCGACGCCGGTCGACGAGGATCTGCCGTTCTGATCTCGGAGTTCGAGACGGGACACGCCGTTGCTGCGTGTCCCGGACCGCCCGACGCCGTTGGCGTCGGGCTCCTCGCATCGCCCCCTCGCCGAGTTGGGACCAGCGCCATGCGCGTGTCCCATCCCGCGGAAAGGTGTTCTACTCGTGCGGGCTCCGAAGGGCCGAGTTGTGCCGCCTCCGGGTGGTCGAGCTGGACTTCGATCGGCACACCCTGTTCGTCCGCGAGGGCAAGGGCCGGAAGGACAGGATGATCCCCATCGGTGAGCGAGCCGTCCGCTGGGTGATGAAGTACCTCGACGAGTCGCGGCCCCACCTCGTGCTCGGGGATGACGACGGCACCCTGTTCCTCACCACCACCGGGGAGTCCATCACCCCGAACCGGATGACCCAGTTGGTGCGGGGGTACATCGAGGCCAGTGGCGTCCCGAATAAGGACTCGTGCCACGTCTTCCGGCAGGAGTAGGTCACGGCGTGCCCGGAGTCGTCCTCGACCGCCACGCGATGGGATCCCGGCGAACGTGGGTGACCGCCAGGACAACAAGCCGATCTCCGTCAATCTGGAAGAACACCGCATAAGGGAACCGGCGGCACAGCACTCTCCGCGTCGCCCCCTCGATGATGGCGAAGCCGAGCGGGTTGTCGGCGGCCCTGCCGATGGCGGCGTCCACCTGATCGGACTTCTCCAGCCCGAGACCCGGCCGCTGCTCCTCGTGCCAGACCACCGCGTCGAGGATGTCCAGCCGGGCGGGAGGATGGACGAACGTAAGGGCCCGCCGGACGATTGACGCTTGATCTCGATGCTCCACGAGCTGCGGAGCTTCAGGCGTAGCGCCTCGAGAAACGGCTTGGGCCCATTAGGATCGGCGAACCTGGATCTTCGCCGCAGCGGTGCTGCGGCTGCGGGGGGAGGAGTTGCACTCGGGCGGC
>Ga0114931_10003812_pt1 | contig 19001 bp, 15 predicted proteins | sample 2SBtaG_FD_89579 | JGI IMG/M metagenome (GOLD analysis project Ga0114931, IMG submission 89579) | Deep subsurface microbial communities from Kolumbo volcano to uncover new lineages of life (NeLLi) - 2SBTROV14_V59a metaG | ecosystem: Environmental > Aquatic > Marine > Volcanic | place: Kolumbo...
AGGGTTTCAACACCAAAGCAAAACTGACCACCAGAAAAGCGTATGGTTTTCGGACTTATCATGCGGCTGAAGTTGCTTTGTATCATGCGCTTGGCGCTTTACCTGTCACGGAAACTACCCACGAATTTTTCTGACGAGGCCCATTTTTTTATTGTTCTTGCAACATATTGACTTCTTAACATCTCAAGTCCAATGACCTGTTATGAAGTCTGTCGTGCTAACACACGAAAAGTTAACCTCATATCAAAATTTCTGAACGTACTCTGTTTCATTGAGCCGAGCATGATGTCGTTAGCTAGACCCTAACTGACGACAGCACATGTCGTTACCCAAACCAGTTGGATAGCTTAGGAACTCAACAATTACGCATGCTTTCTTCCGATCCAGACACCTAATCCCACAAGCAAAAGCAGTGTCCACCAGAAGGAATACCCTTTTAAGATATCCAGGAATGACAAAGAAGGACTAGAGGGAATCGTATTGGGAATAATTCCTTCAGTTTGGAATTGGCTCAGCAGTTCTGCATTGAGAAGACTGCCCCTGTTTTCGCTTTCCAAGCCCTCGCCAATCGCATATCCTTGGTTTTCGATAGAGAGACCGAAAATCCAAAGGACATAGGTGGTTTCCGTCACATACCCTAAGTAGGGAGAGTCGTCTTCCGCATCGGGGATAATCAGTGGCTGAATCTTGTGAATTTCCTGATCGGTCCCCCACGGAATAGGAATTTTAATCCTGGCCTCAGCTTGGCTGAACAATCCCAAAATCAACACACAGACAAGAATTGGTAATCGCATAACACATCCTTTCAGTAACTATCGTGATAGTTGTATGTGCAGAAGGAACGAATAGAATAACTCCAAACGTTTCTGCCCCTGCACATTGCATTGTCTCTATGCAAGTGAGTCGCTGAAATCCTTCCGAAGTTAACCTCAGTGAGAAATTGAAGTAGATGTTAAGGCAGGGGAAGAAAGGTTTAGCGATAGGAAGGAATCTGAATTATTAGTGAAGGCTGAAAAAGATCTGATGGTGAAAAGGCTGTGTAGGAAAGAGGACCTCTTGACTGCGGAAATGAGGCCGGTGGGCTAGAATTTCAAGGGACGGGTCCATCAATCTTTTGAAAATCAGGGACCAGAAAACAGGGAGTCCAATATTCAAATGTGGCGGAACTTTCCGCTGGGAGCGGGAAAGAAATCGGAGCATGAGAGGTTCTCTTGGTCTTCTTTCAGTTTTCTATCGAACACTGGCAGATATAGGAACGACCAATCCAGTTGAGTCGACTTTTGCCGCAGTCCGTTTCCGAATCGCCAAAATTCGTAGTTGTCTGTTCCGAACGATGGCCTTACTCGTGGGCGATCCAACTGGTGTGCTGTGTGGAACAAACATGGCATGGGCGGGAGGTTGCTACTGAACCGCAGAGAATCTTGAGCACATCGAATTCGCGCCTAGACAGGTCATACATATTGTGTATGTGTAGTGTGCTTAGACTGTCCAGGGCATGTATTGTTGAGCGGCACTTGAAACGTAAAACACTATGTGGATGTTTTGGTATAACCCAGCCAGATTTTTTAATACCGAAGCCATGTCACGGTTCTTCGATCCCGCAGTCTTTCCCCAGATTTTCAACGCCTCCTGATAGATCGGTTCAGCCTCAAAGTATCGACCTTGGGTTTCATATCCCTGCTAGATTGTTCAAGCCTCTGGCAACATCAAAATGCATAGGGCCACGAGTCTGCTTATGAATCACCAAGGCTCGTTGTTGGATCTCCTCTGCTTCCTCATACCGACCAAGCCGTCTGATTTGTTGAGACAAATTTCCCAGACTTATTCCCACCTGAGGATGGTTAGGTCCGAGAATTTTTACCTGGATCTTTAAGGCGTGTTGGTGGAGTGCTTCCGCTTCAGAGAATAGCCCTTGGTTAGCATATAGCACTCCAAGGTCATTTAAACTTTTGGCATAAATGGGATGTTCTTCACCTAAAATTGATTTAAAAGAATTGCTCGCCTTCACAAGAAGGGTAATCGCTTCCTCATATTTCCCCTCCTTATATAATCTGCGTTCATTTTTCAGAGCAGCATATGCTCTAAGGATTTCCTGTTGCTGTTGTTGAGTATGATGTTTCCACCTTTGTATGTCGCGCAAAAGCCAGCGGACATTGACAGTCTCCCACCATTGGGCACCCTGGTGTTTTTCACGAAACCTCAAGACTGCCTCCACACGGTTCACCAAATCCGCATACTCGGATGGCGTCAAATTGCCAGGAGTCTGGAGGTCTTGATCAAGATGCACCTCCCCCCGCAGTATTTTCCCTTTTAGGTCTTCAGGAATTTCAGGAAGATTTCGACCCAACGTATCAGTGGCTTCTGAGGTGCCGGTTATTTGGGACAAATCAGTGTGTTGGGCGCGCGCAGGGAAAATTTGTAAGAATACAATTCCAGCGAAAATCAGTAAAAATGAATATTTCAAGACCATGCGTTGTCGACGTCGGTCACCCAACTCAGAATTGTTTACAGGTTCATTTCGGAAAAATAAAAAATCTGCAGACAAAATGATGTGCATGCAAAATATTGTAGGGAGCCCCAATACATTGAACAACCCGCTATCCAATATTATCAGCTACTTTTTTCATATTTATGGTTGCGCCTCATCACTTTTTTCTCCGCTAAATTACTTATCCAACAAAGTAAGACCTGCTTTCAATAAAAGAATTAATTTTTTCCTTTTCCCTACGACCACAACATTCGAAGGCAGCCTGACTGACTCCCAAGGCCAAAACTGGTCTTGCCACAGGCAGTGATGCCTACACAAAATCTTCCAGAATATCGTGTCAGAAAGGAGAGCAAGAAATTACAACAAGGATATTGATAATTAGTGAGAAATATGTACATACTCCGTCTATGAAAAAGATCCAAATCCATGTACCCAAGCGGGAAAAGACTTGCTACAGACAAGGACCTTTTCGCTTTAACGAAAAAAAGTTACTCTTTTGCCTTTTTTATGACTTATCCCGGGGTAGGATGTGGCTGTTTGATTCTAAGCGGAATATGCGCCTTAGACGATGATCAAAAGGCAGGGTTTTTGTTCAGATCAGAAAATGGAAATCCACTTTTACAGAAATGTCCCCATTGCTTCTAATGGCCATAGGCTAAACCGGGAAATACAAAGACCATTGGCAAGTTGAAAGGATGTTTATGAGCCTGTTGCGCAAACCTCTTGACACTTAAGTATTAATGCGTATATACTTCTGCCTCTCACCAAGAGGAGGACTCCGATGGGGTACAACTTTCTGCCGTGTGATCGCGACCAACTGTATTTGCTGCCACCGGCGCTGCAAGACTGGCTGCCCGAGGGCGACCTGGCCTGGTTTATCCTGGACGCCGTGGCCCAGCTGGATCTGGCGGCCATTGAACAAACGTATCGACGGGATGGTTGGGGACAAGCCGCGTATGAACCTGCCATGATGGTGGCCCTGTTGCTGTATGCCTATTGTGTCGGCGAGCGGTCGAGTCAGCAGATCGAGCGGCGGTGTGAACGGGATATCGCCTTTCGCGTGATGGCGGCCAATCAATGCCCTGATCATACGACGTTGGCCCGGTTCCGGAAAACCCATGAGACCGCGTTAGCGGCCCTGTTCACCGACGTGCTGCGGCTTTGTGCCGAGGCGGGCGTTGTCAAGGTTGGTGTGGTGGCGCTGGATGGGACCAAGATGAAGGCCGATGCGGCTCTGGCGGCCAATCGGACAGTTGGTGCGATCAAGGAGACCGTACAGGCTATGCTGACCGAGGCGCAGGGCGCGGATGAAGCCGAAGACCGGTTGTATGGGACCGAGCAGCGGGGCGATGAACTGCCCGAGGCCTTACAGAATCGGCAGAGTCGGCGAGCACGCTTACAGGCCTGTCAGGCGCACCTGACGCAGGAGGCCGACGCGGCGCAGGCTGAGCAGGCCGCCAAGCTCGAAACGCGGCAGGCCGGGGAAGCGGCCACGGGCCAGAAGACCCGGGGTCGGAAACCCAAGACCTCTCAGGCCGTCGCTGCCGAGATCGATGCCACCACAAAGGCCAACGTCACGGATCCGGACAGTCGGATCATGAAAACGCAGCGAGGCTATGTCCAAGGCTACAATGCCCAAGCGGTGGTCACGGCCGAGCAGGTGATTGTGGCCGCAGAGCTTACGCCGCAAGCCAATGATCTTCAACAACTGCATCCGATGCTCACCCAGGCTCGAGAGAACTTACAGGCCATTGACCATACGCAGGCCATCGGCACCATGTTGGCGGATGCGGGCTATTGCAGTGAGGCCAACTTGACGGCGGTGGTGCCGGAAGGGGCTGAGCTACTGGTGGCCACGACTAAGGACTGGAAACAACGGCTGGCTCAACGCGAGCAGCCACCTCCGCGCGGGCGGATCCCCAAGGGGCGCACCGCCCGTAAGCGGATGGATCGGGCACTGCTGACGAAGCGCGGGCGTTGCTTGTACAAGACGCGGGGACAGACGGTCGAACCGGTCTTTGGGCAGATCAAGGTGGGGCGAGGTTGTGATCGGTTCATGCGACGAGGCGACCAGGCCTGTGCCAGTGAGTGGAAGTTGCTCTGCACCACGCATAATCTGTTGAAGCTCTGGCGCAGTGGAAAGGCGAGCTGGGCGGGCCAACCCCGGGGGAGCTGGCAGTACGGCCTGAGCTAGGGAAACGGGAAAAAGAGACGGCGCTGAGCCGCCGGGAGGCGACATTTCCGCATCCGCTCGGTAATCAGAGGTCCAGAACAAGACCGAATCAGTCAGGCGCAGGTTACCAGAACGCTCGATCAGAGGGTTTGAGCGACAGGCTCTTATAGAAATGGAAAAAGTATATGGTCAATAGGTTCGACATTTGGTCTCAGAAATAACTCGTCCACATTTTATTCTTCTACGATGAAAGAAATGGTTACCTAAAATGGGAGAACAAAAATTTACTATTGGCAAATCTCCAGAATGCGACATTGTTTTAGCCAATACCACCGTTAGCCGTCGCCATGCAGAACTAATATACATTGATGATGGAAAACTGCTGCTCACTGATTGTCGGAGTAGAAACGGGACTTGGCTACAAAAAGAGGGGAGTAAGAGTGAGACCAGGGTATCCCAGGCATTCATTTCCCCATCAGACATCTTGCGATTTGGAAAACAAGAAATTTCGGTCAAGGACTTAATGAAGAAAATTTCTCTCCACCAAGGCGCTAATTTGGCTAAACCCAATAAAAAAACTTCGGGAAAGCCTCTATCTCCACAGGGGGAGATAATGTACTCCTGTAAGTCCTGTGGAAAACCTTTTCCCAAAGGACAAAACTGCACTGACCCCAAATGCACTTAGGAGTGTCCAGGTAATTCCATCATCACAGTTATTATTTCATGAAAAACCCAAGAATACCAATGCCACAATTAAGGAAGTAGATAGGTTGAACACTCTCAGAGTGTGAACATCATTCATTGTGAGATATAACTTGAAGATAAACCTCTATCACTAACCCGCTGTGTGGAAAGTGCGATGTATTAGAAAGCAGGCTCGTTTTTAGTAGAGTAAATGATTATCACACATAAACATGCAAAATGTGAGGGACCGCAGTCAAAGCCATCCTGGATAAGAGTAGGGACCTCCAAGAGCAGCTTAAAAATCCGCAAAATCCCTCGAAAGTACCAATCGATTTAGATAGGAATGATCTACGGTGAAGTCTAGAAATCGCGAGATAAATATATTCAATATCTCCATGCTAGATGTAATTTCTGGTGCGCTGGGAGCTTTTCTTCTTATCATGATCGTTCTCATGCTCAAGCCAGACCCGCTTGCCAAGAACTTGGATTTAATCATCGTTATGGATACGACCGGTAGTATGGCGGACGAAATTGAAGAATTAAAGAAGAGTATTCTAAGCATTGTCCGTGTTCTAGACCGCGTGACCATGTCCCTCCGTATTGGCTTTATTGCATTCCGCGACCACAAAAACCCTGATTATCTAACAAAACCATTTCAAATACGTGATATGGATGTTGAGGGACAAAACAAGCTGCAGATATTTGTTGAGAAACTCTCGTGGGGAAATGGGTTTGATATACCCGAATCCATAGGGCCTGCACTTGGAGAAGCCATGAAGATGTCGCTTCGGAATGATGCGCAGAAGGTGCTGCTTCTCATTGGTGATGCAGTAGCTCATGACAATGATGCCGTTCTTCAAAGGGTGCGAGATTTTCACGCGGGGAGTGAAGAGCGAATAATCTCTACCATTTACGCCTTTTCAAAAAAGAGAGGAAGGGATGCACCAACCCAGGAGTTCTTCCGTCGTGTCGCGGAAACGGGAGGGGGTGAGTTCGTCAGTGGTGCGAGCGGTATGATGGAAGCCGTATTACTTTCAGTCTTGAACTAGGTTTTAGGTTTGCCTTGGCTTAATGAGATTGGTATTGCATATTCAGGTCTTTCACCTGGTTCGGAGTTTTTCGACTGCGAAAATACGTTGTAAGGTTTCATAAGGTGATATCCCACATAAAGAGACTAAATCGTCTAAGCATTCTAATTATTTCCGTCAGTGTGTTTGCGAGTGGATGCAATGTAATCTCTATTCCAGAGCCAATACTTACAAGGTTCAATTCAGACCCTATAACCCAGCATCAAACGTATTATCATTTTGTCATTAATGGCGAAAAATTTCTTGACCAATTTTATTACCTAGAAGATGGTCCAACGAATAACTTAGATTCGTCAGAACATTTGTACTTAATTAACCATAATATTGAATTGCGAATAAAAAGATTAAAAGAACATACGTACCTCTCACAACTAATTTTTCCAGAGAATAAAGAAGGGAAGGATAGGCCGATTTTCCTATTTATTCTCAAGCGAACAGGGAATAAGGCAAAACTTTTCCCTCACAAGAACACTAAAGAGCTTTTGAAAAATAATCCGTATCTTTCGCAATCGCCACTGGTTGATCACATCACTTCCAAGAAGGATCAAATAAATTTTGATCAGATTGCAGCAACGAAATACCAAGCCAACATCATTGATTTTTTTAAAAGTCTTACTGACAAAGATCTAAAACTTTATGCCGAGATAATTCCAGCTGACAGAGCCAAAGCGTCCAAGCATTTTTGTACTGCTGCAGCAGCACCCTCCACCACATTGAAAGATTTCAAAGACCAAACCGGTGTGAAATGGGTGGACCTCAATCCAGAATTTGCAATTAATCAATGCAACCTCGCAGTCAAATTAAACCCGAATTCGGAAAATCTCAAATATTACTTTGGTCGGGCTTTACACAAAGCAGGACGATTTTCCGAGGCCACCAAGTACTATAAAGCGGCTAGAGAACAGGCCAGCAAAAACCTAAAACCTGAGAATTAAAGTCTAAATAACGATTTTGGTCATCCTCGGTCCATAGTAACCCCTAGCTCATTTTGTAATATCGGAAGGTTTCTAGGTAAAGTGTTCGAGATTTTTCAAGAATCGCTAAAAGACCATGGAATAGAACAAACGGTGGAAGGTGAACTTCACTTGGTTTGGATCACGACCTTTCTCGAGCTTATTTGATTAAGAGTATGAGGATGTTGGCTCGTCTACTAATCGGAATCTTCATTGGCATATTCCTTCTCACATCGTCGCCCCTAATACTCCCAGTCGAGGGGAAAGGGGGTGGACACCCACCGCGGATAAAACAAAAATTTAATAAAGCGGCCAAACCAAAAGCATCGATCAAGTCAGGAAGTCGAACCAAGAATACGTCAAAAGTACGGAGGGGGAAACCAGGTAGTAAACAATCCAAATCGCCATTAAGCAGAAAGAGATCCTCCTCACGCAAGAGTAGTGGGCATTCCCTAAAAGCATCGAAAAAACCCTTGGCTAAGGGGAGTAAGATTCATAAGGGTGGAAAACCCAAGAGGTCTAAAAAGATTGGGAAGAAACTCTCACCCAAAACCAGGAAGGGGCTAATAGGAAAAGCACATAAAAGAACGAAAACTAAATCCCACAATGTTCAAAAGACAGGTAAAGCGGGGAAACCTAATCTCAGAAAATCAAAACTAGCGCCTGGGTCTAAGAAAAACCTCCTGGCCAAAGCTCAAAAACGCCCGACACCCAAGCCCCAAACTATCGGAAAGGTAGGAAAAACAGGAAAAGTAAAACCTGGGCATCGAAAATCACCTCCAAATTCGAAGAAGAACCTTCTGGGCAAAGCTCAGGCAAGGTCAAAATCCAACCAACGCAATCTAGGGAAAAGACCAAGCTCTCAATCCGTAAAAAGTTCTGATCTTAAAAGAAAGGCTAAGGAAAGAAGAGAGACTAAGAAAGTTGACCGAAAACTAGAGAAGTATCTTGGAGGTGCCCAAAAGATAAGGAGCGGGAAAACCCATCAATATACAAAAGTTGGGGGTGTAAAGAAGGCAGAGAAAGATTTTTTAAAACTAGTAGGTAGAACCCCTATAAAAAAGCATGGAAATGGAGTAAAGAGTGCTACTTTGTCTAATGGATCAAAAATTTCTATTCGCCCCTACAGTGGAAAAGATAAAAAAGGGCCTCCGACGCTTCAAATTTCACCTAAGGTGGGGAAACAAATAAAGGTGCGTTACGAATGAGTAACAAACAGCCTTCTTTAGTAAGGGTAGCTAATAAAAAAAGTGTTGATCGGTTAAAGTCATTGGTAACCGAAATGATAGATGATCCCGAGCATTTATCGATTCCCTATTTAAAGTCCCATGATTGGATAGCTATTCCAGTAGAATCTTCTTTGCACTTTAATCAGTTAGATACTATTCAAATTTCCAGAGCTGCGGCAGAAATGGGATGTGAAGAAGGTTTTGCAATTTTAACAGAATCTCTAAATAATGTTGGCAATTGTTATAAAGTGCGCCTTTCCCCTACTGGGTTAACAGAGTTCAGTAATGAATGTGGACATTTTAATTTCGCTATATTACCCAAAAACGGCTCCTTTATTATTTTATGCACCTTAGAGGAGTATTTTCTGGTAGGTGGGCCAAAAAAATTCATAGATAAGTATCTTGGGGTAAATATAAGCATTGAGAAGGCCATGGAAGACTTCAAGGCTTTTGCTGAACATAATAGTTGGCCCGTATATATTAAATCACATTTGCTCACCATTTCTAAGAAATATAGACAGCCAGCGTCAGAATAAATTTTGAAATTCGCACAAGTTTCGTATGGAGTGGGAAAAATGTGAGTTTCTTTTTCTACATAATTTTCAAGGCATTGAAGATATACGATTAGACTGTTTTACTCAATCTATAGTTTATCAAAGAAAAAAATGTTGTATGGGTTTGCGTAAACAAGATTATCAACACTGTCAATAGTAAGATTTGACAGACAAAAATAGGAAAGACGTTTCATGTCACGACTAACCATAACGTTTTCAATAACCTTGTTCCTTTCAATATATGGAATAGCCTTTGCCGAATATGAGCATGTCCATCGGTGTGATCAGATTGGTGCGCATTTCGATGATATCCAAAAATGGGCAAAGGGTATGACAGAAGATGAATTGGCACCGCAATTAGCCATTAAATTCTGCTCTCTTGCGGTTAAGGAACATCCTGACACCGGGCGATTTTACTTCCAATTGGGCCGAGCCTATTGGAAAGCTGAACAGTATCATGAAGCCGTGGATCATTTGATTAAAGCATTTGAGATGGACCATGCGGCTGCGGCCGCCTATTTGGGGGAAGCCTATTCGCTTGGGCTCGGAGGGTACGAAGTTGATGTGAAGACCGCGAGGGAGTTTTATGAGGCGGCGGCATTAGGTGGGTTTGAAGTGGATACCTCAAACCTGGCAGGTTCTAATGTTAAACAAGAAGGATTCAACCCCGAGGTGTTTGAACGGCCAGAAATAATAAAGGCCTTGGAGTCTGGAGATTTTTCAGCTTTATCTGAGGGTAAGTTTTGGACCATTCTATACCTTACGAAGTTCAATCAATTCTTTAAAGATCAAAAGGATTACAGTTTTTATCAGGATGTGCATGAACAGAATCCGGCCGCTTGTGGCTTACTCTATGAGCCAGAGTTAACCAAAACATTAGCCATGAAAGGGACGTTCGTAGACAACCCCATCATGGGAAATGCCAGCAATGATGGGGAAGCGTTGAATAATATTGCAGGGGTACTAGAAAACCTCCTAAAGGATTTTACGAGTCAGCAGCAAGGGACGGGAAGAAGAACAATCGATGGGATAAAAATGACAAAAAAACTCACTACTATCGAGCTTGATTTGGAGGTTCTCAAAGAATCAGCGGAAAAAGATGCGTTTAGGCTATCCACAACGTTTGGCTGCGAAAGCGACATTATCAAACGAGTCTATGTAAATATTTGGAAGTTCACTAGTCAATAAGTGATTTCCTGTTCATCCAAATTCCATACCCTGTATAGTTATCGTGTTCTCCATCAGCTTTTCTCAATAACATGAGCTCCATCTTCTCTAACCATTCCTTTGGCGAATGTGCCTGGGTAAAGCTAGTCTCAATTTCCAGATCATAGACATACTCCCAAAATCCGTCAGTACAGAGAAGAAATGCATCACCTTTTTGGAGAGGCTCCGGTGCCGATAACACCATGGGTTTAATACGTTCGCTCCCAAGGGATTGAAGTAACCTATTTCGATCCGGGTGATGTCGGATTTCAGCAATTGAGATATCACCCGCATTGACCAAGGCTTGGGGAACGCTGTGATCTTTTGTTCGAGAACGGATTCGGTTGTCTCGAACATGATACAAGCGGGTATCACCAATATGCCCCCAAATGGCAGAATGATGATTGGCAATAAGTATGACAGCGGTTGTTCGCAGAGCAGACAATTCTTCATTCTCCCGTTGATGACGAATGATTTCTGCTTGAGCCTTTTCAAAATGTTTCCCTAAGGCCATAGGAGATAAGTCTGTATCCGCATGAAAGGACTGAATAATTGAGTCAACGGCTAACATCGAAGCAATTCCACCACCATGATGCCCACCGAGTCCATCAGCTACAACGCAACAAAACGTGCCATTGTGCTGTTGCATCCCATGGGAATCCTGATTATACGACCGACCTCCAGCTTTTGAGATGACAGCATTTAAAAATGTCATGAATGTTGCTCCAGATACACCTCGAACATAATCTTATCGTTCGCCAAATAAAAACGATCTCCAGAAATAAGCCGTTGGGGAGGCGTTCCTGGCTTAATTTCCTCCTTAGGAATAAGAAACGTGCCATTAGTGGACCAACAATCTTCTAAATAAAATACTTGCTCCTCAGCACTGTAGTGCAAAATCGCGTGCCTTTTGGATACATTACTGTCTTGAATAACAAGTTGGCAGAGTTGAGGATCTCGACCGATGGTCAGAGGTTGATGCTCCAACTTTAACTTCCAACCGATAACTTTTCCCGAAAGTCCTTTAAGAACCGGTTGAGAGGCCTTATTTGGTGAAATAGCGGATTTTGCTGATAACTCTTTGTTACGAGAACCATTAGCATCTTTTTTATTTTGTGCATTTTTCGAAATGACAAATGCAAGAAGAACTAATCCTAAAAGACATGCTGCAACAATAGCTCCAATAGAAATACGATTGATTTGATTTAAAGCGGGAAACGATCCTGAAGTGGAACAGCGTTCGTCAACTTTTGAGTATTTAATGCCCAACTCATTGAGCCGCTCCATGAGTTCTTCAGCTCGTACAGCAAAGTTAATACCATTTTGGACTTTACTGGTCCGAAAAGTATTCACCCCAATGACCTGGCCACACTCATTGAGCAACGGACCGCCGCTATTGCCCTCGTTGATAACAGCATCAGTTTGAATAACCTTTAGAGAATCGCGAGTAGAGATTATTCGGCCAACAGTCCCTTTAGTAATCGTTGGCTCAAAAAAAGCCTCTGCTAAGTCCATGCCTCTATCGGCTGCTCCTGGAAAGCCTATGGCCCTAACATCATCTCCCCCCTTGATAAATTCATCAGGAACTAGCGATAGACCGGACTCTTCAGTATGAATATCCGCTTTTAGGACGGCAAGATCTTTGTTCCCGTCGGTCCATTCCACCGTAGCAGGGTACGGCTCCGACTTATTTGGGACAATGAGAACTTGCCCATCTGCAATAAAACAACTTATTACGTGATGGTTGGTAATGAAAAAGCCATCAGTATTAATGGCCCAAGCCGTTCCTGAGCTAATACCCCCAGTGTTATCTTTGCAAAGTACCCTGACCACATTAAGTTTCGCTTCATCCCACAATTCCTCTGTAGCAAGTGCAGATATTGGGAAGAAAAGCATAATGCCAAGAAGAAAGAGATAAATCACGAATTTTTTTTCTGGGTTTTAAATTGAATTATTCATTGATTATCATTTTGGGGTGGCCTGTTTGTTGGGAACCTTCGCTGTTCCAGCAGAAGCAGCGCCTTTTAAATTGGAAGACTGTTTACTTGCGGAGGCCTTTTTTTTACCTTTACTGTCTAGGCTTTCCTTTTTCTTTCCTTTAGAAGGGGGGATCTGTTCCATTCCTTTACCGCCCTTTTGTTTACCTGACTTCTTCTTGTCCTTGCCTCCTTTCTTCTTGGCTTTACCCCCTCCATCATCATTTTCTAAAATTTCAAATTGCCCCTGTTTGCCATTCTCACCTTCCTTGGATTCTGAGGAACTCACAGAATCGTTTTGAGTAGAACCCGGGCCAGAAGAAGACGCTTTTTTGGTGGCTTCATCGATAGTGACCGTCTCTATAGAATGTACCTCTGATTTTTTTCGCTCTGGTGTAGCAACCGAAAATATTCCCTGAAACCACTCTTTCAAACGTTTGAAAAAAGCCGTAATACCTGAAACTTCGGTATTTTCTCCATTGATATTTTCTTCGGATGAAGGCTCTCCCTGAGATATCTTCTCTCCCAGGGAAGAGCCCTGGTTTGACATTAGGGCATCCGGAGTTAATGCTGCTGATGTTTCACCCACTTTTGTTGTTTTTCCCAGGTCAGGTTTTGCAATAGTCGAAGCCGGTTTTTGTTCTGCTGGATTGGTTCCTGAGACAGTCGAACCCGGATCTTCTGTATTTGAGATTTGGGTTGAGTTGATCTGGGCCAGATTCTCCTTGAGTTGAATCACTTCGGTTTTCCCCGGAGGAGTCGAATCTTGCGGGGAAGGTGTTGACCATAACCAGAGTATAGTAAGGAGCAATAACAGTAATGTGCCAGTCAGGATTTTATAAAAATCGAGAAGTTTTTCTGTTTTGGGTTTATTCGCCCATTGCGATAAGACGGAAGTCTTTGCTGTTTCTTTTTCACAGCTCATTAAGGCAATGGAGGTATTGTCTTGGTTTGGCCGTTTTTTCTCTAAGACTGCCGCAATTAACTTTTCGATGATTTTGTTAGGATCGGGGATTGCCAGACAGTCTAATATTTCTTTATGACTTAAGGTTCCATACAACCCATCTGAACACACCATGATACGGTCCCCGATTGCCAAGGGAATAGGCTTCATATTTTGTTCGATTTTTCTAATATCTTTTTCGCCCAAAAAGCTGGTCAAGGCATTGCGTTCTGGATGATTTTCAGCGTCTTGCTTTGAAATAGTTCCCTTCTGGACGTCTAAGTACAACTCATGAAGATAGTTATGATCGACGGTCAAACAACTCAGTTCACCCTTTCGATAAAGATACAGGCGGCTGTCTCCAGCAGATATCCAATGAAGATGCTCATTGTGAACGACAGCAGCCACCAAGGTCGTCCCGAGATTTCCCGATACATCCTTTTCCTGGGCTAATGACACAACAGCCTCATTACCTTTGAGCAAAGCCTGTTGTAGGGCTTCTGATATTGAACAGTCTTTCCCTTTTGAACAGTACGCCTTGATAAAAGCTTGTTTCGCCACAGTGCTTGCTTCTCGACCGAATTGCAAGCCACCCATCCCATCGGCCAGCACCATCAAGAGGCCGCCATGTAAAAAAAATTCTTTATGGGTAAGATCCGAAAACCCAAAGACATCCTGTTGCTCTTTCCGAGACCCTATATGGCTGCCATTGGCTGGGATAAGTTTCACAATACCTCTCCTATCGAAATGCGAAATTTGATAAGCCCCACTGCGATAATGTCTTCGCTTGATAATCGGTGGAAGTCATTCATGATAGGTACTCCATTGAGTAAGGTGCCATTCTCAGAATGTAGATCTCGAATTAACACGGCCTCTTTCTCCAACTTCAGCTCGCAATGGTTCCCAGATATAGATGGTCGTTCGCTGGCTAAGGTAATATCGCACGATTCGGAGCTACCCACAGTCCCTTGCCCCTTGAGAGTCAGTGAATAAACCTTGCCAACATGTTCTCCACTAATTTGCGTCCATCGCATGGCAATCCCTTTAAGATCTTCCTCCACTCCGCCTGTTTCGGCTGCCAAAATTGAGGGTTGTAGGTCTGATTCTTCTGGAGTCTTGATGTTTCGTGTTCTGCGAAAAATCAACACACTCAGCACTATGAGGAATAGCCCAGTAATTCCATATACCCACCAGGGGATAGTTTGCCAAAATTTCTTCTTCGGAACGGATTCAGTCCTTCTAGGAAGAAAACGAACATTAATTTCATCATTTTGAGCTTTTAAATCTGCTTGGAAATTCACCTGAATTTGATGTTGTTGTCCATCTTCACGGCAGAAACTACACTGGAGTGTTAATACGAAAACTCGTTGAATGACATCTCGGATTTCTGAGTAGATTTCAAGGAGCGAATCGGTGTTAGCCGGTAGAAACACTCCACCTGATGCACGAGAAATGCGATGCAAGACATCGAGATATTTCCCTTTGTCAGATCCTCTCAGACTACTGTACCCAATGGAAAAAACAGGGACTCTCATCTCTTGAATCTTCAAGAGCACATCGTCAACAGCAAAACCGCTACCCTCATCTTTCCCATCTGATAGCACAACAATGACTCGCCGCGCAGGTAGGTCAGGATCCGTTCGTTGTCGGAGTTCCAGAGCATGCACCAATGCTTGGTGAAGCTTTGTCTTTTGATCAGAAAGATGCAACGCACCAATCTTTGTCATGAGAACATCTTTATCTCCAGAAAAATCCTCTATAACTGACACCCTAGTTCCAAAAGTCACAATATGGGCTCGATCCTTCGTACCCAGTCTTTGAATCCACCCAGATAATGCTTCGCGAATTTGTGAAAACTGCTCCTCAGGCAAGGATTTCGAAATATCGACAAGGAAAATGTAGCCTACCCCTTCTCCCGTATTCTGGAATGGCTGCACAGCAGAAACAGAAACTTCCTTCCCATCAATCCATGCTTGAAATTGTTGCGGATGTAGAGATGGGCTCGAGGCTTGGTCCACCGTTCCCACATCAGAATACACCCTAATTGATGGGAGGTTTGAACTCACCTGTCTTAGACGCACCTCTGGACTTCCGGCACCATAAGCCAGGGAATTCAGTACAATAAGCAGCAAGGGCGCTATAACAAATCGATTTAATCCCACGTAAAGCCTTCTCCACAGAGAGGCACAAACATCAGCTTGGAGTCTCCAAGTTCAATGATGTTCTTTGCTTCTAACTTTTCAGAATTAAGGACGAGTTTATCGTTTAAATACACATTACTTTGAGCCTCTCCAGGCCCAATCCAAAATTGAGAATTTTTGGGGTCAAAGGTAATCAAGGCCGCACGCTCACGGGAGATCGCGGCGTCCCCAGCAATGAATACATCCATTTGAGGAGATCGGCCAAGAAAATTCTTACCAACCTTCAGTCGATAATCTCTTCCTCGGTTTTTGCCCTCAATACACACCAGCCATCCAACAATGGGGTCAATGCCTTCTTCAGGAAGTCCAATTTTAATGCGGGTTTTTTCATCATCACCATCAGGTCCTGGAGGTGGCGGCCATTGTTGTGTCTGACCCGATCCATCCTCCATTCCTCTTGTGTCTTCGTCACCCAAATCGATACCGCATTCTGGGCAGAGCGAATACTTTTCGGAATCATAGGTATGTCCATCCTGACACTGTTTCATCGTTACATCCATGGCCTGTCTCCTTCTCAATAAATTATAAAATTTGCACGTCACCCTCCTGAGTGACATTAATCGTCAACAAATGCTGTGTGTCCCCAGGATGAGTAAGAGTGACCCGTTTGAAATCCACTCTTCCATCTCGGTGGACGACTCTTCCTGAAACCGCAGTTGGAGTTCCTATTCTCTTATCATTCTTTTTATACCATTGTGCCGAAAACACATATCTACCAGGCCTCGGTTCACGAATTTCCCAGACTTCATTCCCTGGTCCAACTTTTGAATCCTCACTCAATTCACCCGGATACCCACTAACTTTCTTATTATAGTAACTAAAGGTATTTCCATTCAGATCTGTCACATACAAATCGACATCTCGCCCGGGAACACTCCATCGTATATAGGCCACTATCAAAATTTTTGACAACTTGGTTTTGCATTCTTTTTCCGCATCTTTGGCCTTTTGGGCTTCTCCCCTTAAATTCTCTGCGTTGATCCGGGCTTCTTCAGCTCGAGCTTTAGACTCTTCTGCCTGACGTAGTGCTTCTTTTGCTTGTGTTTTAAATTTCTCCGCTTCGGCTTGCGCTTCTTCAGCTTGCGTCTTGGACTTTTCGGCATCGATTTGGGCACTTTCAGCACGTGCGTCAGACTCTTTCGCCCGGTGTTGCGCTTCTGTAGCCCGGGTTTGAGCCTCTTCAGCCTCATGAAGGGCTTTAGCTAATTCATCTTGACACCGCCCTAAGGCGTTTTGGTTGGTATCAAGGTCCTTTTTCAGTTGGTGAATTTCTTTTTGGTAACTGATCGCTTCTTTGTTATAGAACGGGATCATAATAAGCATCAGGAGAAGGAACGCCCCTAATGCGCAGGAAAGCACATCCAACATCGACACATTAAATATATTTATTTCTCTGTTGGGTCTTTTCATGCTGAAACCCTAACGATTGGCATCCAATCCCTGATTTGCATCTTTAAAACATCTATCATTTTCGCGTCATGTATCCTTTGATATGTACTCAACAATGTTCGATAACAGTTCTTCAGGTCTGGATAATAAAGCCGAAAATAATCCTACAAACGAATTTTCATTTAATTTCTTGCACACAACGAAATCCGAGATTCGTGTACCTTCCTGAAGGAGGTGTACCCTTTCTTGATTCCATCTTCCATGGAACCCGAGCATAATCTGCGCCCTTTGTCACGCGTTCTTCTCCCTCAAGCGGACCCGTGGGGTTTTTAGAGCCATTCCGGAAGTAGCGAGTTGTTGGGCCATACCTATCACTTGTCCATTCCGCAACATTGCCGATCATGTCATAGAGTCCAAATTGATTCGGCCTGAAACTCCCCACCGGCGAAGTTTCTTTATCATCCCACTGGCTTCCACACTCCTTGCAATTCGCATTATTTTTACCCAGATCATCTCCCCAATAATATTCTGTCCTCGTCCCCGCTTTCGCCGCAAACTCCCATTCTGCCTCCGTTGGAAGCCTGAAGGTAGATGATGTTTCCTTTCCCAACCATTGACAGAATTTCGTCGCTTCTTCGTAGTCCACGGCAATTACAGGACGATCACCCCTTCCCCAGCCGTGGTCGTTCGGCTCCCTCGTCACATCAGAGACTTCCACATAGCTATCATACTGATGAAAGGTGACTTCTTTGGCCATCATCTTAAAAGAACTTACTTCCACCGTATTTAACACCAACCCAAAAAACAAAAAAGACCCTCCAGCAATTTTGACCATTTGCCCGGAGATTTCGCCTAAGAGGTATGCCTTCGTCTTTTCTTGCTGAACTTCTTTCGCTCTTTTTTCTTCCAAAGCTTCCCGCGTAACCAGGCTTTCCTTCATCGTGTTAAGTTGGTTTTTAGCCTCTTCGAGCTGGCTATACGTAACTCCCGCCTTCTTAGATAAGTTGTCATTCGTTCTCTTAAGATCACCAATAATTTCATTGCCCCAAACTCCCCCAATTCTAATAACTAGTCCTAAGACAATCGTAGAGAGGATCCAAATGCTTTGGTCTTTTTCATGCGTTGACTTTCCGTCAACAGGTGATTTGCTTGTCTCGATTGGTTGCGGTCGCAAGGCCTGTTGAAACTCTTTAATCGTCTGAAAGCGGCCCTCTGGTTTGACCGCCAAGGCCCGCATGACCGCCTGGGTAAAGTCTGCGGAAACCGATCCTTCCAATTGCTCAGGCGGCATTAGTTGGTCGTTCAATAACCGATCAGTCGCCGGAGGCGGCTTTTCCCCGGTGACAAGCTTATATAAAGTCGCCCCACATGCGTAGATGTCCGTGTAGGCATCTTGTTTCCCTTCGGAAGAAATCTGTTCGTAGGGGGCATACCCGTCGGTAAAGACTGACGATAAACTTTGACTTTGCTCGCCAATCGCCATTCGGGCCGCACCAAAGTCCAACAGAATAGGATAGCTATTCCCTGCGCTGTTTTTGGCCAAATAAATATTATTCGGCTTAATGTCTCGGTGGAGCCACCCTTGTTTATGGACATTCTTGAGGCCATCACAAATTCGAAGCATGAGGTCTACGGCTTTCTGCTCCGACAACTTCCCATCTTTTTTTTTCTTGACGAATTCGTCTAAAGCGATCCCATTGTGATAGGGCATCACCATATAGGCTGTATTTTGCGCCTCAAAGAAATCTCGCACTTCCACAATATTCTCATGGTGAAATTTGTTTAACCGGCGGGCCTCTTCCAAAAACTGTTGCATCCCATGCTGGAATAAATCATCCCTTCCGGGATAGGGCACCACTTTAAATTGGTCGGGGCTGCGACTCACGAATTCTCCCGGAAAATATTCTTTGATCGCGACAGGCATGTCTAACGTAGTGTCGTACCCTAAATACACGATTCCGAACGTACCCGGTAAGCCTAAAAGGCGTCCAAAAATAAAACGCTCGTTCTGCAGTTTCATGCCTAAAGGCAGTCGAAAGTGATGGTGCACTAGATCCGGAATAAATCCGCATGTACAGGCGATCGCCGACACTTCCTTCTCAAAACAGCCGTAACAC
>Ga0114931_10003813_pt1 | contig 19000 bp, 20 predicted proteins | sample 2SBtaG_FD_89579 | JGI IMG/M metagenome (GOLD analysis project Ga0114931, IMG submission 89579) | Deep subsurface microbial communities from Kolumbo volcano to uncover new lineages of life (NeLLi) - 2SBTROV14_V59a metaG | ecosystem: Environmental > Aquatic > Marine > Volcanic | place: Kolumbo...
CAGAGAGTTAAAACACAGCCTTGACTCCGAAAAAAATGGTATTATATATCAAATAGTTACCAAAATTGATTGAACTTTTTTCGAGTATGATTTGAGTATCCCCGATACAGGTACCGATAAATGGCAAAAACTGCCAGATTAAGGCAAGAGCATCCAAAAGCCAACAAACAGGATAAAACCCGGTTATGATATCGCGGTTGATAAGATTTTTAGAGGAGGAACCACATGAAAAAACTTAAAGGCATTGGCCTGCTGCTGTTGTCCAATGTTCTAATCATTGTAACCCTTTCGATTACCTTTACCATTCTATCTCAAGTGATATTGCCCTATTTTGGTATAGATATCCGTGGGATTGTTTCAGGCCCTAATCTGTTATTTGCTGCATTTTTTGGATTTGGAGGTGCCTTTCTTAGCTTGGCCATGTCAAAAACCTTAGCCAAGATGATGGTTGGGGCATCACCCATTACCCAACCTCGAACCCAGGCAGAGGTTTTAGTATTGGAAACGGTCCAAAAAATTTCTGAACGCCTCAAAGTCACAATGCCTGAGGTATATATCTACGAGTCTCCAGACCCGAATGCATTTGCAACTGGACCTTCTAGAAATAATTCCATGGTGGCCGTCTCCACAGGTTTATTGCAAAATTTGAATCAGAATGAAATCCGAGCCGTCTTAGCTCACGAAATGGGCCATGTATATAACGGGGATATGTTTACGACGACCGTCTTGGCTGGTTTGATGAATACCTTTGTCTATATCATTGCTAATATCATTTACCGATTTTTGGCCGAACGAAGCGAGGGGTTAGCCTTTGTCGCATACTTTATCATTTACATGGCTCTTTCCTTCCTTGCCATGATCCCCATCAGCTGGTGGTCGAGACGACGAGAATTTTCCGCTGATAGGTTTGCTGCGAACACCGTCGGAAAAGAACATATGATCTCAGCCCTTCAGTCAATCGACCGATGGGTAAACCAAGTTCAATATCAGTACCCCTCCGAAGATGCGTTGGCGACCATGAAAATTTCAGGTCAAACTCGAAGTTTCATGCAAATATTCTCAACCCATCCACCAATTTAAGCCAGGGTAGCGGCCCTCCAAAACCAGTAAATTTTTCATCTCCCTCGTTTCAACACATAAAAAGCCGTCAATCCAGAAATGGATTGTCGGCTTTTTATATTCCATTGCATGAAGATCCAACTCATTCTCCAAGATAGTCGCTCGATACCCAACGTCAAAATAATACCAAAACCTGTTAATCATATAAGACAAGCTCGAAAGTAACAGGGTAATGGGCAAATTCACCTAATGAATGAAGAGAGAAAAGAGAGGATTTCCTTCCCATAACTTGTGCCTTTAGGCTATCCTATTCCAAGCCAATTTTAATTTAAAAATGCGAACTTCCGATAGAGATCTTAATTCAGGAATGATTAAAATTTAAGAAAATTCACCTAAGTATAATGGTAGAGCAGATTGCCGAAAACCCCTATCTGCAGTACTTCTTAGGGTCTCATGGCGTATCAAGACGAGGCCCCCTTTCATCATTCCCTACACTTTCCGCAAGCGGTTCACCCATGAAAGTTTAGGGGCTATCAACGAGGCCATTGCCCGACTGATTGCCAACGCTCAGCCGACAACAGATGACCGGATACAAGAGCCAGTGAACGAAGAGCAGGAACGCGAGCCCCCAGCACCAAAAGGTCAGCTCCTCCTTGATGCCACCTGCGTACCCGCCGACATCAAGTACCCCACCGATCTGCACCTTCTGAATGACGCCCGCGAGAAGACGGAAGAGCTCATTGATCACATGCATGCCTGTCGCACCACTCCCAAGCAAAAGCCACGCACCTATCGACAGAACGCCCGACGAGCCTATTTGCGTGTTGCCAAAGCCAGAAAGCCGGGGAGAAAGAAACTTCGACAGGGGATTGGGAAGCAACTGCGGTATCTCCGGCGCAATCTGGGATCGATTGCCGACATTGCCCACGAAGGGCTGCTCGTCACCTTAACTTCCAAGCGGTACCTCCAGGTGCTCATGATTCAGGAACTGTATCGGCAACAACTCTGGATATACACGCATCGCTGTCATCGCATCGCTAACCGGTTGGTGAGTCTCAGCCAGCCACATGTCCGGCCTATTGTGCGCGGCAAAACCGGGACGCCCGTCGAGTTTGGCGCGAAAATCTCGGTGAGTCTGGTGGAGGGGGTTAGCATTGTGGATCGGATTCGTTGGGACGCTTACAACGAATCCATGGACTTGGCGCAACAGATCGACGCGTTTCGTCAACGGTTTGGCCATGATCCCGCGTCGGTGCATGTGGATAAAATCTACGGCACGCGTGAGAACCGTCGCTACTGCACCAGTCGAGGGATTCGCCTCTCAGGGCCCCGTTGGGCCGCCCACGGACACTCACCGCGCCCACCGCCGAGCAGGTGCAACACGATACACAACAAGCTTATGACGATGCCATCGCCCGCATCGCCATTGAAGGCAAGTTTGGACAAGGCAAACAGCGGTTTGGATTGGGACGCCTGATGGCCAAGGTGGCCCTGACTTCAGAAACGATGATTCAAGTTTCGTTTTTGGTAATGAACTTGGAGCATCTCCTCTTCCGTGGGACTTTTTCTTGGCTGTTTTCTTGGTGGCAGGGCTGGCAGAGCACTTGGAATGGCCCGCTGAGGGCCTGGTGGCTCCAGAGACAGATGAATTTCCGTGACTGACGTCGTTGTAGGTTCGAAGCCAAAGGGAGAAGGAGTCCACAATTCAGCACGAGTGTTTGAGCAGATCATGGAAAATGACTTTTTCAGCAAGCCCTAGATAAGGACGGTCTTGAGGAATGACATATCAGGTCCGACCTTTCAGGAAATCCTTTTTCATACATTTGTATACAGCTCAGGGGGAATTTACATGAAATGTCATGAAGTCGATTACCACATTATTGGACATGAGATGCAACTGGTCGAGGTAGAACTTGATCCAAGCGAAACCGTGATCGCGGAAGCTGGTGCCATGAATTATTTGGAAGAAGGTATTACCTTTGAAGCCAAAATGGGTGATGGATCTTCTTTGGATGAAGGCATCATGGGCAAACTCTTTGGTGCGGGAAAGCGTATGCTTCTTGGAGAATCGATGTTTCTGACTCACTTCACCAATCAAAGCCGGACAAAGAAACGTGTGGCATTTTCCGCCCCATACCCTGGTTCTATTCTGGCCCTGAACATGGCGGATTTCAGTGGGGAGATTACCTGTCAAAAAGATGCGTTTCTGGCCGCAGCCTTAGGCACGAGTATTCAAATCTCCTTCCAACGTCGATTGGGAACCGGGTTTTTTGGTGGAGAAGGATTTATCCTACAAAAACTTGTTGGGGATGGCATGACCTTTATTCATGCGGGTGGAACCGTCGTCAGAAAAGAATTAAAGGAAGAAACGCTTAGATTGGATACTGGCTGTCTTGTGGGATTCACGCGGGGCATCGACTACTCGATTGAGTCTGCGGGGAGTTTAAAATCCATGTTCTTTGGAGGGGAAGGATTTTTTCTGGCGACACTCCGAGGCACCGGCACGGTCTGGATTCAAAGCTTACCCTTTTCACGCTTGGCTGAACGCATCGTCCAAAGCGCACCAAGTCTTGGTGGGAATCGCAAAGGCGAGGGATCAATACTTGGCTTTGCGGGCGACATGATGGATGGGGATTAACGGGCACCCTGAATTATGTGGTATCTCAAGTTCGGGATTTGGCTGCATCAAATCTACGCCGAACTAGAATGACTGCATGACACAGGAGAATCCTTCCTTCTCAACGGAACTCCAACTATTCCAAGGATGAAACCCCAAGAAGAACTTATCACCCTCACCCATCACGAACAGATTCTCCTGGTGACAGAGAGAGAAGACCCCGAGGCTCTGAGTCACAGATATGATCTAACCATCAAAACCTTGGTAGAATATCCACAACCACAAGAAAGGAAATTCCTGATTCTATTGATAGACAAGCACTACAAAGGCACGTAATCCCCATGACGTATCACCCTGTCAGCCCGATCAAGAGTAAGTACTAAATTTTCATATTTTTAGGCTTTTAGGCCCAAAAAACGGTCAAGAATAACAGCATGAAACCGATAAGGATGGATACCAAGGATTCATCAGTGATGTAATAAACCACCGAGATGTATATCTATCGAGTCCCGTGGAATGAATTGGGACGCATGGTTTGAGGGGCAAGAGTTTATCGTGTTGCACACTTCGCAAAATAGTCAAACAGCGAGCTCTGCGGGAACAAAGGATCCAAGAATCACAAAAACCGGGTTGCCGATTGGAAACGAAAATCGGCGACATCCGCGATTCACAATTCCTCGCGGAATCCCGATTAAAACCGAAGTTGAATCCACGAATCGCATTTTGCGTTCCTGTACATGTGTCAACATTGGAGCTGAAGGAGCCCTCTTAGATTTTGGAGAAGATAAATGTCCGGAAATGCCCGTGCAAAGCAAACTGTTTGTGATCATCCAATTGGCAGGGGAAACCGCCAAACTCCCGGGTATTGTTCGACATCGCTATGGGAATAAACTTGGAGTCTTCTTTCCGATTGAAGGCGATCCGAATTATGAGGAAGAAAAAAAAGTTTTTGCCACCATCCTTCGAACACTTGAACGCGGAATTCAAAGAAGAACCGGACGGTAACATTTCGCAGAGCTATGGCGTTCTCATTTTTCCACCAATAATATTTCAACCCTGCTCGTTTTCCTCGCAACGTTTTTTTCAGGAACGTATCACATCCGTGGAGACCTATCACACCCCCACCTTCCGCTCGTCTAAAAGTTTCTGATAGTCTCAGTCAAGAGACATCATACCACTAGCATGCTCCCAAACAAGCGAGGAAAATATTTGAAACACCTCATGTGTCTTTTTAGAACATTGACAACAGCAGCGATATTTTTGGTTTCTCTCTTCAGCGTTCTTCCCAGTCATGGATTCCCCAGCAGTTCTTATGCCTGGACTGACACTCAGTGGGAGACACTGATGCAGCAGAGTGCGAACCTCTTTCAATCCACATGACTCATTCAGCAATACACAGCTCTCTATTACGCCCCAAGATCCACGCTTTGTGGATTTCCTGTATTGGGTCTGGGCAAATAAAATTACTGAGCATCAAGTCGAAGAAGTAGGCGGGACAGAATGGGACGGACCAACAGACGGCGTTATCTTTCACTGGGCACCCGGATCGAGGTGGGAAATGCATACCATCGTCCCCTTCAAACATGCCATTCATCACATCGCCGAAGAACACAATTGGGTCGATACAATGTTCAGTGACTTCTTCGATCAATTTGGAAAGAGTAAAGGTGCGAGCATCGCAGAACGATTATCTGCGATCAACGCCCCGACTTGGGCCATGTTTCTTAAACATATCGGCGGTCCGGAAAGCCCATACTATCGGTACGTGTTCCATCAGGAAAGCGCTATCGATACTGCCAACAAAAAAGTTATCATGGTTGGTGGCCAAGGTGTTGAATTTCACTACTCCTACGATCGCGACATGCATGAAGTCAAAGAAGTCCTTACCGATTGCAAAGTCTTTCAATTCTTCCAACTGTACGACCAGTACGGTCAAGGCTTCGCCTCAAAATTAGGCTGGGCCGGTCAACCCCTTCCGCATTCGCAAGCACACCCATAACATCCAAACACGACGACCTCTTTAATAAAGCTCTTGACTCTGCATCAATCCGATACAATTGTCGTCCCCACCCTCCTGCCTTGCTCCAACCCCTCGTTCATGCGACACTTTCAGGGTGGAATCATCTAACCAGACTAGTAACGCCCTGACCCATCGATTATATTGGGGGCTCGCCATTAATGCGGTGATCGTCGTCGCTGAATTCACTGGCGGTTACCTAATTCATAGCATTGGATTGATGAGCGATGCGGGGCATAATCTCATCGACCAAGGCGCCCTTTTTCTTGCATTATACGCGCATGTACTTGCTGCTAAACCAGCAACTGAAGATCGCACCTTTGGGTATCACCGTGCAGGCATTCTCGCTGCATTTGTTAATGGACTTATACTTTTAATTACAGCAACGGTTCTTGGATATTTTTCAGTCACTCGGTTTTTCACTCCCGTACCAATTCCAGGGGATTGGGTGATTGGCATTGCGATTGTCACATTTTTGGCCAACCTGGGCGTCGCCTTCTTACTTCAATCTGATGCAAAAAATAATTTAAATATTCGTGGGGCATTTTTGCACATGCTGGCTGATGCATGGGTATCGCTCGGGGTGGTGTTGTGTGGAGTCGGGATTTTATTGAAAGGATGGACCTGGCTCGACCCACTCATTAGCGTCATAATTGTTGGGATTATCGTGAAAGGTGCCTGGCCAATTTTTCGAGAATCATTGGAAATACTGCTGGAATCAACCCCTCCAGGGATCAAAACCGCACATGTCGTGGAAGCGATTGAACAAATTGAAGGAGTGGACAATGTTCACGATTTGCATATTTGGGCGGTTGAACCTCGAATGATCATGCTCACCTGTCATGTCATGGTGAATCAAGACAGCACGCATGTAAAAGATGAACTACTCGCAACGATTCGATCCAAAGTCGCCTCGGAATTCGGGATCCACCATTTGACGATTCAACTCGAAACTGAATGCACGCATACGGATGGCCGCCATTGCGATTTAAACCAACTGCCTTCCCGATCTGGCGCGGTACCCTCACACCACGCCCATTCGCATTAAAATACAACAAATCCAGTTAACTCATTCCTGCATAGGCCTGCCGACCCCTTCTTATATCTTCTGGGTTTCAGGCTGAAACCATTTTAATCGAATCACTATTGATCCCAGAGTCATACCCACCATTCCCCCTAAACCCCAACCAGCGAGCACATCCGTCGGGTAATGAGCGCCGAGATAAACCCTAGACAATCCCACAAGGATCATCATCACACCAACGACCCACCGTGTTGATGGAAAGACTACCCATAACAATGAAGCAGCCGTGGCGGAATTCATAGCATGATTGGATGGCATACTGAAGGCTCCTCCACACCCCACCAACTCATGCATATTCAGAAACACCTGACAGGGACGTGCTCGTGCAAAAAAGAGCTTCAACTGCATGCCCATAACATCACTCAAACCGATGGCCACCCCTAGCATAGTCACGGCGATTAGACCCTGTTTCCAATTCACCCAGGTCCGATAGGCCAAAAACCCCAATGCAAGGACCACAAAATTCCCGGCATTGGAACATTCCTGCATAAACCAATCCAAGGCTGCTGAGTGACCCGCCCAGCCATTTATTTCATAAAATAGTTTGCTATCCCAATCCAAAACAACAAGCCTCCTTCGTGACTTCTTTGATCATCGCTGATGTGGTAGGATTCCCTTTCGATTCGACTTGAAGAAAGGACCCTAGTTCTATGTTGATTGATAGCCATGTGCACTTGGACGACCCCCGCTATGACGACGACCGTGAGCAAATCTTTCAACGTGCGCATGACGCCGGAATCCAAGCCTTTGTCACAATCGGATGTGATCTAGCCACCAGTCAGTCCGCCGCCAAACTCGCTGAAACCCATGACAATGTGTTTGCCACCATAGGCGTTCACCCACATGAAAGCAAAGAAATCACCGATGGCTGGTACGACGAATTTCGAACGTTAGCTCAACAACCCAAGGTGGTCGCTTATGGGGAAATTGGCCTCGATTATCATTACGATCACTCTCCTCGTGAGGCCCAACGCCAACGTTTTCGGGAACAGGTTCAATTAGCCAAAGAACTGAGGCTTCCGGTAGTCATCCATACTCGAGAAGCTCAGGAAGACACTATCACCATCTTAAAAGAAGAAGGCGCAGAAGATGTGGGTGGAGTATTTCACTGTTTCTCTGGTGACGCCTGGCTGGCGAAGGATGCCCTAGACCTGGGTTTTTATTTGAGCTTCTCCGGGGTTATTACCTTCAAAAATGCCACAATGCTACGGGATATTATCAAGACGGTGCCGCTGGACCGTATCATGGTCGAAACGGATTGTCCCTACCTCACGCCAGTGCCTCACCGAGGGAAACGCAATGAACCTGCATTTGTTCGCCATGTAGCGGAAACCATTGCCGATCTCGTGGGAAACAGGACGCCATCTTCGCTAGAAGAGATCGCCCACACCACGGTGCGAAATACTAAGCGGCTTTTTAAAATCCCCTGAGCTGCCGGTTTCGATTACGCTGCGCCTTGGGTAGTTTTCGAGGATTACCTTTTTTATCTGGGCGCTTGGGTAACGGTTCATCATCGACCTTTCCGTAAGCCGCCGAAACCGAAGATTTTGATGACTGCTTACTACCCTGTTTACTGGGCGCAACAGCTTGAAGTTTTCCTTGAAATTCTTTTGCGCTAATAGTCAAGGCACCATGGTCTTTCGCCGTGGACACAATTTCTAAATCGGACGATACCACCACGCAACCCTGCCCATATTGCCTAGCCATTCGTTGAATTACCTGATCTGCACGTTCCCCAGCCTTAGTATAAATGACTTGCACGCCTGCTCGATGTTCCCGATGTTCCCCTGTCGGCTCACGCCATGCATCAAATACGAGCGTCAGAGGATGCCCTTTGCGATGACGGTAGCGAGAAAGATCTTGAATGAGCTGTTCCCGAAACCCTTCCCCGTCAGACGAGGAAGAATTGGGTCCCCATCCACGCACTCCAAGCAAATTATACCCATCAATGATCACATGCATCGCCATATGGAAACCCACGCTAACGCACAGACTATACACTGTCAATCCTGCCCCGCAGAACGTTTCTATCTTGACAATACCCCCATCATCTGAGAAAACAAAAAGAAAGTGCCTCATCAACAATGATCCTTCGAAGACTCATTTCCTCCACAATTCTCTTAGCCTTTCTCACGCTATCTTTTTTGGGAGAAGGCCCTCTTCTTGCACAAACATCTAACGCGATATTTCCCCCCATGGAATCATCGCCATTGGTGGTCGCTAAAAAAGCGGCATCAGCGAAACAAAGACCATCAACTCTTTCCGTCAATAATGTTCGCCACCACAATCACAAAAAATATACCCGAATCGTCTTGGATCTTCCGGCCCGGGCCATCATCCGTGAATCAAAAAATGCCGCCACCGCGACTATAGAACTTGCCAAATCTCGGCTCAGCAAACGCGCATTCCGAAAAATTCAAAGCCACAAATTTCCTAGAGCCATTTCGATTAAAGAAGGGGCCGCACAGACGGTCACGATTACGCTTGATCGTAAGGCATTGAAAAATTTTAAACTCCAAACACTCAAAAAACCAGATCGAGTGGTGATCGATTTATTTTATTCAAAAAAACCCACCATGGTGGCATCAAAGAAGAAAGCCTCTTCGGTTAAAAAATCAAAAAAACCATCGAAGGCAACACCAAACCCTCAAAAGAAAAAAACTATCCCCAAGACAGTGACACCTGGGCCAAAACCAGCACCAGCATCAAGACCCGCGAAAGCGGCTAGCAAGAAACCAACGACCCCAGCCTCTCCCGAATCTGTGGCTAAACATGCGAAAGATTTGATCGTTGTGATTGATCCCGGTCATGGGGGAAGGGACCCTGGAGCTATTGGCAAGAAGGGCACTAAAGAAAAAGACGTGACCCTAAAAATTGGGAAGTACCTCAAAAACTTAATTCAGAAAAGACTTGGAGCCACCGTGGTTTTAACCAGAAACAAAGATGTGTTTCTTGATTTGGAAAAACGAGTAGCGTTTGCTAATAAGAAAAAGGCCGACCTCTTCATTTCCATTCATGTGAACTCCCATCCTCAAAGAAAAATCAAAGGATTAGAAGTGTACCATTTCGGAAAAGCGAGCGACCCTCGCGCGTTAGAAGTTGCAGCAAGAGAGAACGGCATGAAATTGGAAGATAACGCTCCGCCTTGGCAATTTATCATCGCTGACAAATTAAATGATCAAAAAATTGAGCAATCGCAAACCTTTGCCTGGACAACTAATAAGACCTTAGTCAAATCCTTGAAAACTTCATATGAGGTTAAAGACCATGGGGTAAAGACCGCACCCTTCTATGTTCTTCGCTTTACCACCATGCCGAGCATTCTTGCTGAAGTCGCGTTTGTCTCGAATCCTGATGAAGAAAACCGGTTACGGACCAAGGCATATCAAAAGAAAATCGCCGAAGGCATCTATAAGGGGATTCAGTCTTATCTCAAAACCGCCTTCCCAACATTGTCCTAACTCTGTTTTATTCCTCATTGAGCATTCCCATCTTCATAAGAATCAGAATCTTATCCCCGAATAGCTAAACGAATGCCTACCTACAAACTCACGATAGAATATGACGGCACTGAATATGTCGGTTGGCAAAGACAACTGAACCAATCCACGATCCAACTTGCGCTTGAAGAGGCCCTTCTTCAAATCACACAAATTTGCACCCCAGCTATTGCCTCAGGGAGAACCGATGCGGGCGTTCATGCCATTGGGCAAGTCGTCAGTTTTCAATCAAACAAACTACTCTCCCCCCAGGAATGGACTCATTCTCTCAACGGGGTACTCCCCAAAGATATCTGCGTCCACCAAACCGAGCTGGCAGATGACACCTTTCATGCCCGCTTTCTGGCAAAACAGAAAACATATGAATATCGAATTCTTAACCACCCGATTCGTCCGGTTCTCAATCGACTTCGGGTTTGGCATATTCCAAAACCGTTGGATCTCGATGCCATGGTAGAAGGTGCAAAGTTCCTCGAAGGCCAGCACAATTTCTCTTCGTTTGAAGGGTCACCTACCGAGAATACAAATCCAATCTGTGAAATACAGACACTGAGGATTCACGAAGAGACCCCCTTGATCAGAATCACGTTTCAGGCAGACCGATTTCTCAAACAAATGATCCGAGCTTTGGTTGGAACACTTGTCGAAATTGGCCATGGCAAACGTTCACCAACCGACATGCAAACCATTCTTGCTGCACAAGACCGATGTGCGGCTGGAAAAACCGCCCCACCGCATGGTTTGTATCTCCTGAATGTGGATTATGAGACGAGAGAAAAAAAGATAGCTCGAAGCTATAACTCGGTGGAATGATAATTTCGAATTGGCTCCTGATCGACGACAATAACGCCACGCATAAACGGATGAATATTACAATGATAGGGATAGGTCCCCGCGGCTAAATCACGCACCGTAAACTCTTCGCCAGGATGAAGATGCCCAGAATGAAAGGCACAGCCATATCGTTGCCCACAGCCATCATGAGTGATGGTATGAGATTGCATCGATTGATTCTTCCATTGAATGATTTGTCCAGGTTGAAGGATCACGGATGGAGGCGAATAAAACGGCTCACGATCGAGTAACAAGATTTGTGGATTCCCAGGAACTGCAAATCCCGCGGGTGCCGAAAGAAAAACCACCCCACACATTAACAACAGCACGAACACGGCTCTTTTTAGTGAATACATGTTCACGACATCTCAACTCCTTCCTCATATCTTACAAGGCATATGTCGTTCAGTAAATGCCATTTACCCATGTAGCTGACCATGTCTCCACAATCCATTTTTCCTCGTTTTTTGTTCAGAGAGACCGTTTCGTAATTCCAGGGTGACATAATGTGAAGTCAGGAGTAACATTTTAGAATGATTCCAATTCGCAGTAGGCCAACTTTCTACCCACCTGGAAGAAGGATACGTCCATGATCATACCAGAACTTGACCATCCGACCTATCACCTCGCCATGGCGCAATTTGATCAAGCCGCTGATACCATGAATTTGGATCTCAAATATCGAGACCGATTAAAAACTCCCCAACGCGCGCTCATGGTTGGTCTCCCCATCAAAATGGACGACGGCAATGTCAAAGTGTTTATGGGATATCGAGTCCAGCACGACTCTGCACGAGGTCCTTTCAAAGGTGGCATCCGATACCATCAAAACCTGAATTTAGGTGAGGTCTCAGCACTTGCGATGTGGATGACTTGGAAAACTGCACTCGCCGGCGTGCCGTATGGCGGAGCCAAAGGTGGCATTCGAGTGAATCCCCACGAGTTATCCCTAACGGAATTAGAGCGACTGACACGACGGTATGCCGCTGAAATCTTTCCATTAATTAGCCCGGATCGCGACATTCCCGCAACGGACATTGGCACCAATGCACAAGTCATGGCGTGGTTTATGGATACCTACAGTGAACAGGTTGGGTATGCGGTGCCTGGGTGTGTTACAGGAAAACCACTTGCGATTGGCGGTAGTTTGGGCCGGGAAGAAGCCACAGGCCGTGGTGTGGCGAAGGTCACCATCGAGGCGCTCCAGCATCGCGGCATTCGCATTGACGATACGACCGTAGTGGTTCAGGGATTTGGCAATGTTGGCTCGCACACCGCACGGATCATGAAGGAATCTGGCGCGAAAGTTATTGGCATCAGTGACGTCTCCGGTGGGTTATTTAATTCACAGGGATTAGATATCCCTTCTATTGTTCAGGATCACATCAATGGTGTACCACTCATGGACATGAGCGCTGGCGACCCCGTCACCAACGAAGAATTGCTAAAACTGGAATGCACCGTCCTGATACCAGCGGCCTTATCTGAACAAATCACCGTTAAAAACGCGTCGGACATTCGATGTCAAATCCTCACGGAAGCCGCCAATGGACCCACCACGTTGGAAGCGGATGCGATTTTACAAAATCGGAATGTATTTATTATTCCTGACATTCTTGCCAATGCCGGTGGAGTGATCGTGTCCTATTTTGAATGGGTCCAAGATGTCCAACGTTTTTTCTGGAAAGAATCTGACATTCATGAACGTTTACATGAGATTATCACGGCAGCGTTTCACCGAACATTGTTCTTTGCCCAAGAGAAGAACACATCCATGCGAATGGCAGCCCTGATGAACGGAATTGATCAGGTCGTCCAGGCACACAATCTGCGGGGGTTATATCCGTAAGGAAGGTGAAGAAAGGAGATATAGTTATTCCAATCACGTTCTATAAACTCAAAAAACGAATATTGAAATCCGATTTGCCCTCAGTCGAGAGAACGGAAGGTCATTGGGATGGCGATAAGTTGAAACAAGAGAAGCATGTGATGGTGAAGGCCGGGAACAGCCTTCACCAAAAATTTAATCTAAGAAAAACAAGCCTAGGCAATCTCTCCAGAATAAATCTTCATCACGGCATCTAGAAATTTCAAGGCTTCAGGCTTTGATCGTTGGAAGGAATTTCGTCCAATAATCGATCCGAATCCACCACCATCTCGAATCGCACGGGCTTCATCAAAGATCTTTTGGTCTTCTCCCTTTGCACCACCAGAGAAAATCACGATTCTCCGTCCATCGAATGCACTTTGAACCACATGACGGATTCGCTCCGTCGGAGTGCTGATCGGAATCTTTTCCGCCTCATAGACTTTTTTAGCTTCGGCTTGTTCAATATGATCAGTCGGCACCTTCACCTTAATGATATGGGCCCCAAGTTGTGCGGCAATCTGCGCAGCATAGCAGGCCACATCAATGCCGGTTTCTCCAGCCTTCGTCAATGTTCCTCCTCGGGGATACGACCACACGACCACCGCTAAGCCAACGGATTTCGCCTCTTCCGCAATCTCGCGTAAATTTTCATACATCTCTTGACTGTAAGCAGAGCCAGGATAAATCGTATAGCCCACCGCACAACAGCCCAAACGAAGAGCATCATTCACACTCCCCGTGACGGCTTGATTTGGATCATCATCCTTAAACAAAGAATCACTATTGTTGAGTTTGAGAATAAGGGGAATTTGTCCAGCAAATTCAGCGGCCCCTGCTTCCAAAAACCCTAAAGGGGCGGCATAAGCGTTACAGCCAGCCTCAATACCCAATTGAAAGTGGTAATGGGGATTATAGCCTGGAGGATTAGGGGCAAAACTTCTCGCTGGTCCATGCTCGAACCCCTGGTCCACAGGAAGGATAACCAGTCGTCCAGTGCCTCCCAATCGCCCACTCATCAGGAGACGAGCCAGATTCGCACGAATACCTGGTGCATCGCTTTGATAATAACTTAAGATTTCTTGAACCCTCTTGGTCATTCTGAAACCTTCACTCACGAGCAATCCCTCCTATGGAATGTTGAAAATTATAGAGCAGCTATAATAACGGTTGCGGGAATTCTTTTAGATAAAGATTTTGATAAATTGAAAGACCCGGGCTCTTTCAGAGCCCACCTGACGGAAGTATATGATTGAATGAAGGTTGATTCAATACTTTTTCGAAGGGGGAGAAGAAACTTCCCGTCACATCAGGTTTCAGGATTTTCTAATTTTTTTCGCAATTCAATAATTTCCCGTTCCATGGCATCGAACCGTTCAGCGATGGGATCGGGAACATTGGCATGATCCATGGATTCTTCGGGCACACGTTCCCCAACAGATTTAATAATTCGCCCGGGGATTCCAATGACCGTAGAATTCGTGGGCACGGAGCGTAGCACCACTGAGTTGGCCCCAATTTTCACAAAATCTCCAACCCGAATATTTCCGAGAACTTTGGCTCCTGATCCGACAACGACATGATTACCTAATGTCGGGTGACGCTTTCCTTTCTCTTTTCCCGTTCCACCAAGCGTCACTCCTTGGAACAAGGTGACGAAATCGCCAATTTCCGTGGTTTCTCCAATGACAACTCCCATGCCATGATCAATGAAAAATCCATGTCCAATGGTCGCTCCAGGGTGAATTTCCACACCCGTAACCCAGCGAGCGAATTGGGAAACAATTCGCCCCAACAACCGAAACTTCATTTTCCAGAGTCGATGCGCCATTCGGTGAAACATCAAGGCTTGGAAGCCAGCGTAGGTTAGCATAACCTCTAAGCGACTTCGTGCCGCGGGATCACGCTGAAACACCGCCTGCAAATCTCGTCCAATATCTTTAAACATGATCTGACACCCTCAACAACTCTCGTCGTCGCTTACATTGATTCAATAAGGCAAATGGCTTGAGCGGCAATGCCTTCCAGTCTCCCAATCGCACCAATGTGATCTCCGCTTTTCACTTTGACACTGACCAAGTCCGTATCCACGGAAAGTACCTCGGCCAACCGTTTGGCCATCTCAGCCAAGAAAGCACCCAATCGGGGCGCTTGTGCAATAATGATGGTATCGAGATTCACAAGACGAAATCCCCGCTGAGTCAGTGTACCTGAAACACCCTTTAACATTTCAAGGCTATTCATATCCTTATACTTCGAATCACTACTGGGATAATACCGTCCAAGATCACCTTCGTTCATGGCCCCCAACAGAGCATCACAGACCGCATGAGTCAAGGCATCGGCATCCGAATGGCCATCCAGCCCATATGCATGCGGCACATGAATGCCTCCTAATAGTAACGGTCGCCCCTCCTGAAGTCGGTGTATGTCGTATCCAATCCCAATCCGCATAGGGTATCCTCTGATTCATGATATCCAGATATGTTTATCAAAAAAAGAATACAGGAAAGTACTATGTCCTGAAAAGAGAGCGGCGAGGTCTATGGACAGATATTGGTATTTTTCGCGCTGAGAATAGCCTCGCCCATGGCAAGGTCTTCTGGGCGGGTGACTTTGATATTATCAGAACTGCCTTGGACAATTGCGACTGGAAGGCCTAACCGTTCGACCAGAAACGCATCATCTGTCGCTTCAACCCCATTGGCTTCTCCCTGTTGATGCGCTTGAAGCAATACCGTTCGTCGAAACGCTTGAGGAGTTTGAGCCAGCCATAGTCCGTCCCGCCTGAGAGTCTCTTGAATGAAACCGTCAGCATTGACACGCTTAACGGTATCACGCATCGGAAGCGCGACAATGGCAGCACCATGAGCTTTGCTCGAATCAACGACCTGAGAAATCATATCGAGAGTCACAAATGGCCTCACCGCATCATGAACCACCACAATCTCCGTGTCCGAGTTAGCCGCTCGCACACCATTCAATACGGAATCTTGACGACGCCTTCCACCCACAACGACCTGCGAAACTTTTTTTATACCGTAGGAGGGGACGATATCTTCACGACAAAACTGACAATCATCTTGCGGAACGACCAAAATGATTTCCGAAATAATTGGGGACTGTTCAAAGGCTTGAAGAGCATGAACGAGCAGTGGAACACCGCCCAAGGAGAGAAACTGCTTGGGAATATTGGTCCCCATCCGAACCCCACGCCCACCTGCAGGGACTACCGCCGCCACCCATTCACCCACGCGCAAAGCTCAACTCGTCTCGATCCGACTCTTCTTTCAGGCGAGTGAAAATCATCCGTCCCGCGCTTGTTTGCAACACGCTGGTGACAATGACATCCACATTTTTGCCGATACATCGTTTGGCATTATCAACCACGACCATGGTGCCATCATCCAAATAGGCCACCCCTTGTCCAGCCTCTTTTCCCTCTTTCAACACAAACACGCGAATGGTTTCCCCTGGTAAGACAACGGGTTTCAGGGCATTCGTCAAATCATTGATGTTGAGGACTCGAACGCCTTGCAACTCAGCCACTTTATTGAGGTTCAAATCGTTCGTGAATATCTTGGCTCCCAGCTTCTTCCCTAACTCCACGAGTTTGGCATCGACTTCCTTGATATGAGGAAAGTCCTCTTCAACAATGGTCACTTCAATATCGATTTTCTTTTGAATGTGGTTGAGAATATCGAGACCCCGACGCCCACGAGCGCGCTTTAGGCTATCAGCAGAATCCGAGATATGTTGTAGTTCTTGCAGAATAAATTGGGGAATAATAAACCCACCTTCGATAAATCCGGTTTCGCAAAGGTCCGCGATCCGGCCATCGATGATAACACTCGTGTCGAGTAACTTTGGCACTGGGGCATACCCTTTCGAAGGCTCTCCCTCTTTGGCCTCAAGATCCCAATCACGAAGTTTCCCCAATCGAAGACCAACCACCAATCCAAGATACGGGAGTACAATCAAGACTGCCATGGTCCCAAATTGTGTGACCAGGGTAGACTGTGGGAAAATTTGACCTGCGGAGAAAATCAGCACCCCAGCCAACACCACCCCAATGCTGAACCCCACCCCACCGCCAATGGTCATCACTGACGGCACACGTTGCAGTGACTGTTCTACCGCAATGATGATCCCGCTTAGCAAAGCGCCAAGGCCAGCGCCCAGAAGCCCATAGGAGGTGTCCCCAGAGTCGGCCGCAAACCCGACTCCAAGGCCTAACACCACACTGACGCTGAAAAAGATGGCTCGCAGAGCCATGCACGCCCCTCCTCTGTATCATACGCCTGGTCATACAGCTCACGACAATAGCGCACCAGGCGCTAGATTCACCCTCAATACAATTTAACTCATCTCCGGCTTGAGAAACTTCTCGACCAATTCCACATCATCCCGACTCCCAATCACTAACGGCACGCGTTGATGCGGAGTCTTAGGCTGAATGGTTTGAATCCGTTCATACCCGGTGCTTCCGATCCCCCCAGCCTGTTCAATCACAAAAGTCAAAGGAGCCGCCTCGTACATGAGCCGGAGTTTTCCCTCTGGTTTTTTGACTTCCCCAGGGTATAAATACAACCCTCCTTTAAATAACACACGGTGAACGTCGGCCACCAAGCATCCGGTATACCGTAATGAATACGGACGCCCCGTAGCCGCGTCGGTTTCTTGAATGTGATCAATGTAATTTCTCATTCCATTCGGCCACTTCTGACGATTACCTTCATTCACACTATAAATTTTCCCACGAGCAGGCATCTTGATATTAGACCCCGACAGTAAAAATTCGCCAATCCCAGGATTCAAAGTAAATTGATGAACCCCATCCCCACATGTATAGACCAATATCGTACTGGCCCCAAAGAGAATATAGCCGCCGGCCACCTGCTCAGTACCCGGTTTGAGATAAAGTGCGCCGCCATTTTCTAAGGTGGTTGGCGAGAGCCGATGAATCGAAAAGATAGCCCCTAAGGGAGCATTCACATCAATATTGGATGACCCGTCCAGTGGATCAAAGAACACCGCGTATTTACCTGTTCGCTCCGCCGGAATGACAGTATAGGGCTCTTCCATCTCTTCCGAAATAACCGTCCGGACAATTTTGCTCGATTCAAAGACTTGTACGAAGGTATCATTCGCACGTTGATCAAGCTTCTGAACCTCCTCACCCTGAACATTGATATCCCCTGTCGAACCTAGAATATCGAGAAGTCCTGCTTGCCTTAGATCTTGGGCAATCATTTTCCCACCCAAGACGATTTGGGTCATAATGGTGGAAAACTCCCCGGTGGCGTCAGGGTTCAATCGCTGCTGGTCTAGAATATGTTCGGTAAGCGAAATGGGACTTGACATCTCAACACAATCCTTTTTGATTACTTAAGGATTTTCATTATAGGCCTTTTGGCAAAAAAGTCGAGACGATTTTGGCTACAAAGGCCAGTTCTCCAAGACCGCCTCGACTGAACCAACAATCACTCGTGCGCTCATCTTCAAGGGCACTCGATGGGCATCATTCGTCAACCAAATCGAATATGGCCTTCATTCAAAAATATCCCACTAAACGGCATGACGGCCAAAAACCGAACGGCATCAATCTCTCCCCAAGGTCCCTCGATTCGTTCAATGCCTTCAACTTGAACTTCAACCTCATAATTATTTTTGTCATGATGAATCGTGACAAAGACTGACTTCCCTGGATCGAGGTTGGGCATCTGACGCAAATAATATAAACAGGAAAGTCCATCATTTGTATGCGCCGGAATAGACATGGAGCTTTGTTGTCCATCTTTGAGAATGGTCACCTGTTGAGATTGATGGTCAAAGGTTATATCGAAATCCTCATGGCGCTTCCCTTCTCGACGCTGAAAAAATAAATGAAGCGGAAGCATGGTCTCCGCATCAACCGTCGAGTTCACCACGTTGTTGACGGGAAAGAAGAAAGAGATGAAATCGTTCGAGATGGCCCTGGAGTTGAACTGGATAGCCGGGAGGCCATCCGATAAGATCACAG
>Ga0114931_10003814_pt1 | contig 18999 bp, 9 predicted proteins | sample 2SBtaG_FD_89579 | JGI IMG/M metagenome (GOLD analysis project Ga0114931, IMG submission 89579) | Deep subsurface microbial communities from Kolumbo volcano to uncover new lineages of life (NeLLi) - 2SBTROV14_V59a metaG | ecosystem: Environmental > Aquatic > Marine > Volcanic | place: Kolumbo...
AGCTGGGCCGTGGACTTGATCGGATAGATGTTGAGTTCGCTGATGTGGTAGTCCATGGACCCTCTCAAGACGCCCCGGCGTGCCAGGGCGCACATTCAAAGACGATAGAGACGGTTTGTGTCTCAGGAAGCTCCGTTCCATTCTGGTCGAGCGGATGGCGAGGCGCAATCGGCCCGGTCAAGGGACGGCCCTTGGTGACCGTCGTCACCGTGGACAAGGGTCGCAACACGGGGCCGGGTGATTGCGGCCGTCGGCAGTCGGGCCACGAATAGATCAGAGCCTCGCTGAGAATCCACCTGCCCGTCTTTCGTCCGTCTCTGGCGTTGAGGTATCTCCTGGCACGGTCCGGACACGCGCCCATCCCCAGATTCCTCGAAGCTGGAGGAAGACGCTGGGTCGTGTGGAATACCCCTCGCAGTCGGTATCTCCGCGCCGTCCTGCATCCACATCGACGCACCCTGAACAGCGAAAGACCGGGTGCGCCGAGTATAGGTCACGAATCGGCTATCCTACCATGTTGCACATCGCCTACAGCAACCGGCTCGAACGTCTGGCAGAGCAGTTGATGACACTGCTGCAGGCGGATCCGGGCGAGGTGTTCGCTCCCGAGATCATCGTGGTCCCGGGCCAGGGGATGGCCCGCTGGCTGGCGCTGCGCCTGGCGCAGGGGCTGGGGGTCTGTGCCAATGTCCGGTTTCTTCTCCCGGCGGCCTTCGTCTGGGAGTTGTTCGCCCGAGTCACCCCGGGTCTGCCTGGACGCTCGGGGTTCGATCCCGAGGTGATGGGGTGGCGGATCCTTGACCGCCTGCCCGAGCTGGCGCGGTTGCGCTCCTATCCGGAGCTGGCCGCCTATCTGGATGGGGCCGACGACGCCAAGCTCTATGCGCTTGCGCGCCGCATCGCCGAGGCCTTCGATCGATATCTGGTCTACCGGCCGGAGTGGATCCGTGCCTGGGAGGCCGGAGCGGAGACCCACTGGCAGGCCGCACTGTGGCGGTCCCTGGTGGCCTCGAGCGATGGCCTGCATTGGGTGCGGGTGCAGGACGAGTTTCTGGGCCGGCTCAGGGCGGGGGACTTCGACACACAGCTCCTGCCGCGGCGGGTCTCGCTGTTCGCAGTGCCGGCCTTCTCTCCAGGCTACATGGAGGTGTTGTCAGAGCTGGCCAGATATGTGGACGTGCAGATCTACGCGCTCAATCCCTGTGCCGAGTACTGGGGGGACATCGTTTCGCGGCGCGAGGAGAGTCGCCGCGCCACCCGGGGGGGGGCGGATGCGGCCTATCTGGAGGTCGGCAATGGACTGCTCGCTGCCCTGGGGCAGACCGGGCGGGACTGCTTCGATCTTCTGCAGGGGCTCGAGGCCACCTGGGAGGAGGACTTCGAGGACCCGGGACAGGACGCCCTGCTGCAGCGGATCCAGGCCGATATACTCCATCTGCGCCAGCCCGGGGACGCCACGGACCTGGTCGGGGCCGGGGGCGACCGTTCAGTGCAGCTCCACGTGTGCCACAGCGCCATGCGTGAGGTGGAGGTCCTTCACGACCAGCTCCTGGCCCTGCTGGAGGCCGATTCTGAGCTCCATCCCTCGGACATCGCGGTGATGGCTCCGGATCTGGGCCCCTATGTCCCCTATATCGAGGCGGTGTTCGACGCCGCCGCAGAGCCGCGGCGCATCCCCTATGGGATCGCCGACCACCCCCTGCCCCCAGACCACCCTGTGGCGGAGGCCTTTTTCGCGCTGCTCGATCTGCCCGCGAGTCGTATGGATGCCACCTTCGTATTGGGCCTGCTCGAGGTCGCCGAGATCCAGTCGTGCTTCGCGGTGAGCGATGAAGACCTGGGTCGGTTGCGGCTGTGGACCGAGGAGACGGCGATCCGCTGGGGGCAGGATGGGGCATCGCGCAGCGAGCTCGGGCTGCCTCCGCTCCCCGAGCATACCTGGCGCTGGGGACTGGATCGCATGATGCTGGGTTATGCCCTGGGCGAGACGGAGGACGCATTGTTCGAAGGCATTGCACCCTATGCCGAGATCGAGGGACAGGATGCCCAGCTCATGGGGCGGTTCGAGGGCTTCGTGGAGACCCTGTTCGAGTGGCGGGGACGGCTTGCCCATGATCGTGGCCCGGGCGAATGGGTATCCGCGCTCAGGGAGCTGGTCGCCCGGTTTCTGGGGGCCGCCGGTGAGCCTGTGCAGGTCCTCTACCAGGCCCTGAACACGCTTCAGGAGTGCACCGGCCTGGCTGGAGTGCGGTCGAGGGTCTCCCGGACCGTGGTCCGTGAGGCCCTGCAGACCCGGATCGCCGGGACCGTGGTGGGGGCGCCGCCCCTCAACGGGGGCGTGAGCTTTGGATCCATGGCCACGTTGCGGGGCATCCCCTTTCGGGTGATCGCCCTGCTCGGCCTCAACGATGGCGAGTTTCCACGTATCGAGCGCCCCCTGGGTTTCGATCTCATGGCGGTCGACTTCCGCAAGGGGGACCGGTCCAGCCGTGCCGACGATCGCTATCTCCTGCTGGAGGCCCTGATCTCGGCCCGCAGCTGTCTGTACCTCAGCTATGTGGGACAGGACCTCCGGGACAACACGGCCATCCCGCCCTCGGTGGTGCTCAGCGAGTTCCTGGACCACCTGAGTGCGGGCCGTGGGCGGGAGGTGGTCGAGACGGCGCTCGTGACCCACCACCCCCTGCAGCCCTTCAGTCCCCGCTACTTCACCGGCTCCGGCCCGCTGTTCAGCTATTCGCACGCCATGTGTGCCGCCAGTCTGTCGATCGCGGATCAGGCGGAAGGCATGCCCCCCTTTCTGAGCGCAGAGCTTCCCGACCCCGGGGAGGCGTGGAGGGAACTCGAAGTGGACCGCTTTGTGGGATTCTTCATGAATCCCGCCCGCTTTCTGCTCCGTGAACGCCTCGATGTGGTCCTCGAGGCGGAGGAGATCGTGCTCGAGACCCGGGAACCGTTTACGCTCGGCTACCGGGAGCGGGAGAGGCTGGTGCAGGGCCTGGTCAGGGCCCACCTCGAGGGGCGATCGGGGGCGCAGGTGGAAAGGCTCATCAGGGCCCGCGGCTGGCTGCCCCAGGGGCAGGTCGGGACCGTCCTGGTAGGTGAAGAGGAGCGGCGCATCGTGCCCCTGGCGCAGGCCCTGGGAAAGCTGATCCCGGAATCGCCCCGCCTCCTCGATGTCGACCTGGACCTCGGGCCCGTGCACTTCAGGGGACGGATCGGGGACCTCGGGCCCGCGGGGCGGGTGGTCTACACCGAGGGGGCGTGGCGGGCCCATGGCCTGCTGCGGACCTGGCTCCACCATCTGATCCTGTGCGCCGCGGCCCCGCCGGAGGTGCCGCACCACACCCACCTGCTGTCCCTGGAGCGCAGCCTGGAGTTCGGGCCGGTGGCCGATGCCCGGGCCCATCTGTGCACCCTGGCCGGCCTGTTCCGGGACGGGCTGCGACGCCCGCTGCCGCTGTTCCCGCGCAGCGCCTATGCCTATGCGCGGGCGCGCCAGCGGCAGGTCCCGGACCCGTGGGCTCCGGCCATCAAGGCGTGGGAGGGCTCCGACTACGGGGTGGGCGAGTCCGAGAACCCCTACTACCGGCTGATGTTTCGCGAGGGCCTGCCTCTGGGGGCCGGGGATCCCCGCAGCCGGCACTTCGAGGCGGTCTCCCTGGCGGTCTTCGAGCCGATGCTCTCCATGGGCGAGGGCTGGCCGTGACCGGGCCGGACTGCCGGCCCGGCCAGAGGGTGCCTCTGCGCCTGGCGGAGGTGCCCCTGAAGGGCCTGAACCTGATCGAGGCCAGCGCCGGTACGGGTAAGACCCACACCATCACCGGGCTCTATCTGCGCCTGCTCCTGGAGCGGGAGCTGCCGGTGAACGCCATCCTCGTGGTGACCTATACCAAGGCGGCGACGGCCGAGTTGAAGGCCCGGATCAGAGAGACGCTCAGTGCATTGCGCTGCGCCCTGAGCACGGGCAGCGCCGAGGATGCCCTGATCCAGGCGCTGATCGAGCGCTGCGCCGATCGCGGGCAGGCGGTGCGGATCCTCTATCGGGCGCTGCACGGCTTCGACGAGGCCGCCATCTTCACCATCCACGGTTTCTGTCAGCGTGTGCTCACCGAGTACGCCTTCGAGAGCGCCTCGCCCCTGGGCAGGGAGCTGTCGGGTGACGACAGCGAGCTGCTGCAGGAGGTGGGGGAGGACTTCTGGCGCAGGGAGGTCGCCTCGGCGACCCGGCTGTGGGCGGAGTACCTGTGCTGTGTGGCCCCCGTGCGTGGCGGACCGGGGCCCCTGCTGGGTCTGATCGAGACCTTTGTGGGCAAGCCCTATCTCTCTATCCAGGCCCCGGCTACGGGCACGGACATGGCCACCCTGGAGGCGGCATTCGAGTGCGCTCATCGCGCCGCGCGCACCGCGTGGGTGTCGGGGACCGGGCAGATTCGTGAACTGGTGCTCGAATCCAAGGGGCTCAACCGGTCCCGGTACCGGCGCAGCTCGGTAGAGGCCTGGCTGGCCCAGCTCGCGGCCTATCTCGACACCCCGGTGCCGACGCTGAATCTCTTCGACAAGGCCGACAAGTTCTGCCGGTCCACCCTGGAGGCCTCGACCAAGAAGGGCGGTGCGCCCCCCTGCCATCCCTTCTTCGAGGACTGGGAGGGGCTGATGACGGCCCGGCAGGCCCTGATCGAGGCCTATGGACAACGGTTCCTGGCCCTGCAGGAGGCCCTGCTGGAGTACGCCGATACCCAGTTGAGCGCCAGTAAGAAGGCCCTGCAGCTCTGGTCCTACGATGACCTGCTGATCGAGCTGGATCGTGCCTTGCAGGCGGAGCATGGCGAGGCCCTCGCGCAGGGGATTCGCGGCCGCTACCGGGCGGCGCTGATCGACGAGTATCAGGACACCGATCCCATTCAGTACCGGATCTTCTCCACCCTCTATCAGGACTCGGGTTCGCCGGTATTCCTGGTCGGGGACCCAAAGCAGGCGATCTACAGCTTCCGGGGTGCGGACGTCTTCGCCTATCTGAAGGGGCGCCAGGGGGCACAGCGGCACTATACCCTGGACACCAACTGGCGCTCCACGCCGGGTCTGATCAGGGCCGTCAATACCCTGTTCGCGGCGGAATTCAACCCCTTCCAGATCCGGGAGATCGGCTACCTCCCGGTCGTTCCCGCCCCCAGGACTCCGGCCGGACTCGAGGTCGCGGGGGAGACACAGGCCCCCCTGGGGGTGTGGTGCCTGGGGGGGGAGGCCGGACAGTCGAAGACCGTGGCCAGAGCGCGCTGTGCCGAGCTCACCGCCCGCGGGATCGCGCAGCTCCTCGATCAGGGCCGGCGGGGAGTGGCGCGGCTGGGGGGCAGGTCCGTGTGCGGGGCCGATATCGTCGTCCTGGTCCGCACCCATCGCCAGGGGGCCTGGGTGCGGCAGGCCCTGCGCGAACGCGGCATCGCCAGCGTGCTGCAGTCGCAGGAGAACGTCTTCCACTCGCCCGAGGCGGAGCAGGTGCAGCGGCTGCTCCTGGCCGTGGTCGAGCCCGAGGACACCCGCCGGGTCCGGGCCGCACTGGCCACCGATCTGCTGGGCATCACGGGCGATGCGTTGTTCGAGCTGTTGAGTGACGAGCTGGCCTGGGATGCCCGGGTGGCGGCCTTCCAGGAGTGGCATCGGCTGTGGCGAACCCGGGGCTTCGTCCATATGTTCCGGGCGCTGCTCGAGCACGAGGGTGTGATCGCGCGTCTGCTGGCCCTGCCCGATGGGGCCCGCCGAGCGACCAACGTGCTTCACATCGCAGAGCTCCTGCAGCATACGGCGGCCACACAGCGGTCCGGACTGGACGGTCTGATCGGTTGGCTCGCTGCCCGCCGCCGCGAGACGCGGATGCGGGCCGAGGAGTACCAGCAACGCCTGGAGAGCGACGACGAGCTGGTGCGCATCGTCACCATCCATCGCAGCAAGGGGCTGCAGTATCCCATCGTCTTCTGCCCTTTTCTGTGGGACGTGCCGGGGCCGCCGCGGCACCCGGGGCCGGTGCTCTACCACGATCCCGACGCGCAGTGGCAGGCCTGCCTGCGATTCGGGCCGGATCCCGATGCACGGGCCCAGGCGCAGGCCGAGGACCGCGCAGAGCAGGCGCGGCTGCTCTATGTGGCCCTGACCCGGGCGGTGTCCCGGTGTTGCCTGATCTGGGGGCCGGTCAAGGGTGCGAGCGAGTCGGCCCTCGGGCATATCCTGGCCGCAGTGTGCAGCGAGGCAGGGCGATCCGCCCACAACACCTGCCCGGACCCCCTCGAGACCGAGCCAGGTGAGAGACGCGGGGAGGTGCTTGGGGAGCAACGCCTCGCCTTCGAGTGGCTGAGCAGGCGATCCGGGGAGGCGATCCGGATAGAGGCTGCGCCCGAGGATCCGACCCCGAGTCCCGCGCACCCGGCCACCCATCCGCCGGCCCTGCGTGCGCGCCCCTTCCGCGGGCGGGTCCGTCGTTCCTGGCAGCTGACCAGCTATACGCGGTTGTTCGGCCACCGCGGCCTGGATCGTCCCGACTACGACGAGGAGGTGCAGCCCGGGGCAGGGAGTCCCGAACCGCCGCGGGACGATATATTCGGCTTCCCACGGGGCAGTTGGCCAGGGCAGTGTCTGCATGCGATCTTCGAGCGTCTGGACTTCCTTCGGGGCACGCCGGCGGAGGTGGCGCCCGTGGTCGGCGCGGTCCTGGAAGAGTTCGGATTCGAGGCGCGCTGGGCTGCAGTCATCACCGCAATGGTCTGCCGTGTGCTGGAGACCCCCCTCCACGGGACACTGTGCCTGGGGCGCATCGCCCGGACCTCCCGACTCGATGAGCTGGAGTTCCACTACCCCCTGGCATGGCTCGATGCCCAGGCCGTGAACGCGGTGCTCTCGGAGCACGTGAGACGCTACCCCCACTCGCCCTGTCGTGAGCTGGCCCCCCTCGACTTCAAGGGGCTGTCCGGCTTTCTGAAGGGGTTCATCGACCTCGTATTCGAGTACGAGGGGCGCTTCTATGTGGTGGACTACAAATCCAACTGGCTGGGGGACAGCTCCGGGGACTATGCGCCAGGGCGGCTGCGCGAGGTGATGGGGCGGGAGGGCTATGTCTTTCAGTATCTGGTCTATGGGGTCGCGGTCCACCGCCTGCTGCGCCAGCGTCTGCCGGACTACGACTACGAGACACACTTCGGTGGGGTGTGCTATCTCTTCTTGCGGGGTATGGACCCGGCCACGGACACCGGTGTCTTCCGCGAGAGGCCCCCGCTTGAGCTGATCGAGGCCCTCGACCGCCTGTTCGTGGGGGACGGGCCATGACGATCGAGGCGCTGGAGCGCCTGCACGAGGAGGGCCTGCTGAGTGAGCTCGACCGGGGATTTGGAGACCTTATGGCGCGTCTGGACGGGCGTGGCCAGGCGGCCCTGGCGCTGGCGGCCGCCCTGGCGTCCCGGGCAACGGGCGAGGGCCATGTGTGTGTGGATCTCCAGGCCTGGGCGGGCAGGACGGTCGGTGGTCGCACCGGCGGGCCTGTCCGCCTCCCCGCCTGGCCCCACTGGCGGCGACTCCTCGCCGACAGTGGGGTGGTCGGCAGACCCGGGGAGCGCCGACCCCTCATTCTCGAACCGGGCGGGCGGTTCTACCTGCACCGCTACTGGGACTACCAGGACCGGCTCGCGCGCCTGTTGCTGATGCGTGCCGGGGTCGGGGCGGGGCAGGGGGACCCCGGGCGGTTGCGCCACGCACTGGCCAGGTTGTTCCCGCCCGGGGCGGCGGGCGAGCCCAACTGGCAGCAGGTGGCCGCAGCGGTCGCGGCACTGAAGTCGCTGTGTATCGTCTCCGGGGGCCCGGGCACCGGCAAGACCACGACCCTGGTGCGCATGCTGGCCCTCCTGGTCGAGCAATCCCTGCCGGAGGTGCCGCGGATCAGGCTCGTTGCCCCCACAGGAAAGGCCGCTGCCCGTATGCAGGGCGCCCTGCAGGCCGCCCTGCCGTCTCTGGAGACCGAGGCCGCGGTACGGGAGTGCATTCCCTCCACCGCCAGTACGCTACACCGGCTCCTGGGGGCTCGACCGGGCCGTATCCGATTCCGCTTCAACGGGGACAATCCGCTGCCCGTGGACATCCTGGTTCTGGATGAGGCCTCCATGGTGGATCTGGCCCTGATGACCCGGCTGTTCGAGGCCCTCCCTGCCCAGGCCCGGGTGATCCTGCTGGGGGACAAGGACCAGTTGGCCTCGGTGGAGGCCGGAGCGGTATTGGGGGACCTGTGCGCCGGCGGGGCCGGATTTTCGCCAGACTTCGCCCGCCAGCTGGCCGCGGTCCTCGGTCACGGGATCTCCCCCGGCTCCGCTGCCGTCAGTGCCCTCGGGAACAACATCGTGCTGCTGAACCGAAGCTACCGCTTCTCTGCACACAGTGGCATCGGCTGGCTCGCGCGGGTCGTCAAGGCCGGCGCGGACGAGGAACTCGCGCCCCTGCTCGCCGAGGGGCAGCGCAACGAGGTGAGATGGCGGGAGCTCAGCGATCCGCGGAGGTTGCGGGCGGCCCTGGCCGAGCTGTCCGCCTGGAGGGTGTATTGGGACCGGGTGTGGGCCCCTGTGCGGGACCGGGGTGAGGTCCGGGAGGTGCTCAGGGCCTCACAGGCCTTTCGCATCCTGGTGGCCCTGCGCCGCGGGGTCTTCGGCGTGGAGCAGGTCAATCAGGTGGTCGAGCAGTCGTTCCGCGCCCGCCGGCTGATCTCCGGCGTGGAGGCCTGTTACCGGGGCCGGCCGGTCATGGTCGTGGAGAACGACTACACCCTGGGACTGTACAACGGGGACGTGGGTGTGGCGCTCCCGGACCCGGAGTCACAGGGGCGGCTGAAGGTCTTCTTCGAGCGGGCCGACGGGGGCCTGCGGGCAATATCTCCCTCCCGCCTGCCCCGGCATGAGACCGTGTTTGCCATGACCGTCCACAAGAGCCAGGGCTCGGAATTCGACCAGGTTCTGTTTATCCTGCCGCCCGAGGACACCTCGATCCTGAGTCGTGAGCTGATCTATACGGGGGTCACCCGGGCCCGGGCTCGGCTCGAACTGTGGGGAAGTGGCGACACCCTGCGGCAGGCGGTACAACGGCCGGTGGCGCGTTACTCCGGGCTCCCGGACCGCCTCCGGGGCCTGTGATCGCCTCTGCCCGGATGCGCTGCAAGGCACCTCAGCCGGCGTGCCGCGACTTGGCCCCATGGCGGTCCCGGATCGAGACGGCGAGGCGTATGGCCGTCGCGCACGACTGCGGCGACCGGTAGGAATAGGTGTGATCCGGCGGCCGGTCTCCGTTCCAGCCGCCGGATGGTGGCCTATTTGATCAGGAAGTCGTCCTTCTTGGCGCCTGCCTCTATCTTTGCGCGCATCCAGCGGGGCATCTGACCTCGGCCGGTCCAGGTCTCACCCGAGGCGTCGGGATTACGATACTTGGGGGCCACAGGTCCCCGGCTCCCCTTCCCCTTGCGCTTGGTCTTGCCCTTGGTCGGGGTCCTCTTGCTGGCCGGTTTCGATACGGTGCCGGGCTTCTCAATGCCGAGGAGTGCCTCGACACTGACCCCCTGCGACTTGGCCAGGCTGCGGGCCTGATCGCGCAGCTCCTTGATCCGTGCCTGCTCTTTCTTGTGCACGGCGGATTGTACGCGCTGCAGTAGATCGGACAGCTCTTCCAGGGGGAGCGAATCTAGATCGATCTTGGAAAGGTCTATTATTTGGTCCACAATATTCTCCTTTATCGTTGTGACAACACTGTCTAGGGTGCTCTTTTTGGCTTCAACCGTCGGCCCTTTGGTCATTGCCGACATCCCAGCCGCCATGCCTGTTCGGGTCCAGAGCTCATCCGAACCGTTTCCAGTGGCTCCGGGCCGGGTGAGTGAATATCCAGGTCTGGCGACCTGACCATTCCTGCCCCGCGAGGCAAAGGCCGGTTGACTGATGAAGCCTGGTGCCTCCAGGTACTGCCTCCGTATTCGAGTCCGCGGTTCTAAACGTCTCGAACCACGCAGACCGGCGCGATATAACCGAATGATTGGAACAAACCATATTCTCGAGTCCGGATATACGTGTCATACCTGGGTATCCGCTTCTCAGGGTGTGTCCGGCCGGACTCAGAACGAGGCCGGCATGTCATGCATATGACAGATATTGCCGGCGCCGTCATGTCCCCGGCCTGGAGACCGAAAATTCAGCTGTAGTAGGTATATCTATCAATCAGACTATATCGCAGTTACAGATTGTTATGGCCTCACCCGAGAAGCGGTATCGGCCAGTAAGTATCGGGCACGGATTAATATAACCAATTATCGCGTGATAATGCAAGCTGTGACCCTCATATCCGGAATATTGTTTCTCGAGCGGCTGCAGTGCCATATGCAGTCACGGGGCCAAGGACGGCGGTATGGAGTTGTAAATTCCGAAGACGGCGGGGACACCCGCTATCTGGGGGCATCCGAACGGGTTTATGGAGGCTCTGATCTATTCGTGGCCCGGCTGCTGGCGTTGCGGCCGCCCAACTCTGTGTTACAGGGCTTGGCCCTGGGCGGGGCTATGAGTGGCGATTCGCGCCGCGACCTGAATGATTGCGCCTCACCATCTGCTCGGCCCAGCCCAGAATAAACCGGAGCCTCCTTAGGGGGGCAGCCCTGGATATTCATAATCAACCTACACCTGGAGTTTCTATACCGAATATGGGTAATAATCTGGAATTGGATTACGAGGGCATTGAGCGGGTACCCCTCAAAGAGTTTACCGAGAAGGCCTATCTGGACTACTCGATGTACGTCATCCTCGACCGCGCCCTGCCGAATATCGGAGACGGTCTCAAGCCTGTGCAGAGGCGTATCGTCTATGCCATGTCCGAACTGGGGCTTTCCGCGGTCTCCAAACACAAGAAATCCGCCCGTACCGTCGGTGATGTGATCGGCAAGTTCCATCCCCATGGGGATTCGGCCTGCTACGAGGCCATGGTCTTGGTGGCCCAGGCCTTCAGCTACCGCTACCCGATCATCGATGGGCAGGGCAACTGGGGTTCGCAGGATGACCCCAAGTCCTTCGCCGCGATGCGCTATACGGAGGCGCGCTTGACCCCCTATGCCAGGCTGCTTCTGCACGAGCTGGGGCAGGGGACCGTGGACTGGACCCCGAACTTCGACGGCACGCTCGAGGAGCCGGCCGTCTTACCGGCGCGGGTCCCGAATCTGCTGCTGAACGGCACCACCGGCATCGCGGTCGGGATGTCCACAGACATCCCACCGCACAATCTACGCGAGGTCGTCGATGCCTGCGTCTGCCTGCTGGACCATCCCGCTGCCTCTGTCGAGGACCTGTGTGCCCACATTGAGGGCCCTGACTACCCCACCGAGGCCGAGGTCGTGTCCAGCCCGGAGGAACGCCTGAAGGTCTACAGCACCGGGACGGGCATGATTCGGATGAGGGCGCGGTACGAGAAGGAGGACGGAGATCTGGTGGTCACGGCCCTGCCCTATCAGGTCTCCGGGGCGAAGATTCTGGAGCAGATCGCCCAACAGATGCAGGCCCGCAAGCTGCCGATGGTCGAGGATCTGCGCGACGAATCGGACCACGAGCACCCCACCCGCCTGGTCATCGTCCCCCGGCGCAACCGGGTCGATGTGGAAGGGTTGATGTCCCACCTGTTCGCGACCACGGACCTGGAGAGGACCTACCGGGTCAATCTCAATGTGATCGGAGTCAACGGGCGTCCCCAGGTCAAGGACCTGCGGGCCCTGCTGGTAGAGTGGCTGGAATTTCGGATCACGACGGTTCGCAGGCGATTGCAGTGGCGGCTGGACAAGGTCGAGCGGCGTCTCCATCTCCTGGAGGGCCTGCTGGTCGCGTATCTGAACATCGACGAGGTGATCGCGATCATTCGCACGGAAGATGAACCCAAGCCGGTCCTGATGGCCCGATTCGGTCTCTCCGATCGCCAGGCAGAGGCCATCCTGGAGCTCAAGCTGCGCCATCTGGCCCGGCTCGAGGAGATGAAGATCCGCGCCGAGCAGGACGAGCTGGCGGCGGAAAGGGATGCCTTGGAACAGACCCTGGGCTCAGATCGGCGCCTGAAGGGCCTGGTGCGCAAGGAGCTGCTGGTTGACGCCAAGACTCATGGTGACGCGCGGCGTTCCCCGATCGTATACCGGCCACCGGCCCAGCCCCTGGACGAGACGGCCCTGATCCCGGCGGAGCCGATCACGGTGATACTCTCTCGAAACGGCTGGGTGCGCGCGGCCAAGGGGCACGAGGTCGACCCCGGTGCCTTGAACTTCAAGACCGGTGACGGCCTGCAGGACTTCGCACGAGGCAGAAGCAATCACTCGGCGGTGTTCATGGACTCTACGGGTCGCAGCTACGCCCTGCCCGCCCACGCCCTGCCCTCCGCGCGAGGGCAGGGCGAGCCTCTCAGCGGTCGTCTCAGCCCACCGGCGGGGGCACGTTTCGTTGCGGTCCTGATGGGCAACGCGAAGGACAGCTTCGTCTTGGCCTCGGACACGGGCTATGGATTCGTGGGCCAGTGGCCGGATTTGTTGACCCGGTCTCGATCCGGTAAGGTCGTCCTGACGGCGCCCGCTGGTGCCCGGGTCCTGAGCCCGCGCCGAATCTTCGATCTGGAACGGGATCTGATCGTCTCCATCACCACCATGGGCCATATGCTGGCCATACCCGCCAGGGCGCTGCCGGTGATGGCGCGGGGCAAGGGCAACAAGGTCATCGATATCCCGCGGGACAAGTACCAGGGCGGGGCGGAGGCCCTCAGTCACCTGGTGGTGGTCTCCCCCGGACAGGGCCTGATCATCCACTCGGGAAAACGATTCAAGACCATGAAATGGAAGGAGATCGGCGAATACCTGGGGGAGCGGGGCCGGCGTGGGCGCAGACTGCCTCGTGGCTATCAAAAGGTGGACGGCGTGGAGATATCGGGGTGAGTGGTGTTGAAATGGAGGCAGCCCGCCCATATCGAAGGAGCCCCGATCCGTCTGCGAGACGGGATGCACTCGGCCTCACGCAGAACCAATCGGGGGATGGCCGGTCTTTGTGAATTGGACCAACAACAATCAGGGGAACCGAGATGATGCGAATTCTGCTCTTTCTGGCGACGAATGCCGCCGTGCTGGTGGTGCTCAGCGTGGTGTTCCAGGCCCTTGGGCTGGACGGCATCCTGGCGGCGAACGGCGTCGATCTGAACCTCAAGGCGCTGTTGGTCTATTCGGCCGTGATCGGCTTTACCGGATCTCTGATCTCGCTGGCCCTGTCCAAGACCATGGCCAAGCACTCGATGCAGGTACAGCTCATCGACCGGCCCACCAACCGAACCGAACAGTGGCTGCTGGATACCGTGCAACGCCAGGCCGGGAAGGCGGGGATCGGGATGCCGGAGGTGGGTGTCTTCCCCTTTCCAGAGCCCAATGCCTTCGCGACGGGGATCAACCGCAACAATGCCCTGGTGGCTGTGAGTGCCGGCCTGCTCCAGAACATGACGGCGGATGAAGTCGAGGCCGTCGTCGCCCATGAGGTGAGCCATGTGGCCAATGGCGATATGGTGACCATGGGGCTGCTCCAGGGCGTGGTCAATACCTTCGTCATCTTCATCGCCAGTGTCATCGGACACGTGGTGGATCGGGTGGTGTTTCGGAACGAAGAGGGGCATGGCCCGGCATACTACATCACCTCCATCGTGGCTCAGATCTTCCTGTCCATCCTGGCGACTGTCATCGTGATGTGGTTTTCCCGCTGGAGGGAGTTCAGGGCCGATGCCGGGGGTGCCAGGCTTGCGGGGCGCGACAAGATGGTGGCGGCGCTGAGGCGCCTGCAGAGTATCCACGAGCCCCACGACCTGCCTGGTGAGATGGCGGCTTTCGGGATCAATGGGGGGATCGCGCACGGGATCAAGAGGCTGTTCATGAGCCATCCGCCCCTGGAGGAACGTATCGCCGCGCTGCTGCGGGGGTAGCGTAGCGCGCGCTCAGCGGTGGCGATCAGCCGAAGGCGGAGAAGTCGTAGTCCATGCCTTCGGTCGGCTCCTGGAGGAAATTGCCCTGGATGTAGTTGACCCCCGTCTCCCAGAGGATGGACAGGGTCGCGGCATTTTCCACGAAGGGGGCGACAACGAGCTTTTTCTGTTCGTGTGCGGCACCGGTCATGGCGCGGAGCTTGTCCTGGTGCTCCTTGTCGTCGGCCATGTGCTCCATGAGGCCTCTATCGATTTTGAGGTAGTCGACGGAGATCGCCTTGAGCAGTTGGAAGGGCTTGAGACCGGTGCCGAAGTCATCGATGGCCAGGCCGCAGTTCAGTTCCCGAAGCCGCTCCGAGAGTATGCGTGCCTGCTTCAGGTGATTGACCAGGGTGACCTCTTTGAGCTCGAAGATCAGGCTTCCGGGATTCAATCCATATCTCTGTATGGTCTCGGACAACCAGGTCTCCATCTCGGGGTCCTGCAGGGCCCCCGCCGACAGTTTGAGGAACAGGGTCACTGTTCGTCCTTGGGCCTGTGCCTCCTGGATCTGTTGGGCTGCGTACTCGATCAGGTGCCGGTCCAGTCGACTCGCCATACCCGTCCGTTCGGCACTGGGTATGAATTTCGCCGCACCGATGAGCTCGCCGTGCGGATCGAGCAGGCGCAGGAAGAGCTCGTATCGCTCGCCGGGATCGCCGTGCAGGCTGACGATAGGTTGAAAGACCGTCCTCAGCCGATCCTCCTTCTGGGCCTTCACGATCTGTTCCGACCAGTAGGCATCCAGTTCCCTCTGGCTCATCTCTCCCTTCTTCGGCGTATAGACGGCTGTGTGGGGCGCTGGACCTTGCTGGGCCCGGATGAGCGCAGTCTCGGCACGCACGATGAGCTCGTTGGTCTCCGGGGCACTGTGATCGATGCGCGCCGCACCGAGCGCGGGTATGGTCGGGACGGTGTAGCGGCCCACCTCTATAGGATGCTCTGAGAGCTTTTCCCACAGGGACCGCATCCAGCCATCCAGTGCACCAGGCTCCAATGTGGCGGAGAGGACCAGGAAGGCCTCGTCGCTGAAACGGGCCACGACGTCGCCACTGTGAACCAGGGCCGTGAGCCGCTTGGCAAATGCGGCGATGACGGTATCGAACTCGGCGACCCCCACCAGCTGACGAATATCCGGGACATTGGTGATAGTGATCAGGGTGAGGGTATATGCTTCGCCTCCGTTGGCCGCGTCACCGATCGCCTCGTCCAGCCGCGAAAGAGAGAATTTCCGGTTCAGCAGGCCGGTGACGGGATCGCGCTGGCTCATCTGCACGATCTGTTCCTCGAGCTCCGAGGCGTGGCCGCCGGTACGAATGACGATCTGGGCGCAGGGCTCGCCCTCGATGCTGGCGTTGCTGAAGTGCAACTCGGCGTTGAAAAATCCGCCACTGCTGTCGGTGATCTGGCTGGTGGTCGGGGTCGCAGGGACCTGTCCCCGACCGAGTCCGCGCAGGAGGCCTTTGATGCTCGGCTGGTCATCTGGGGCGACCAGGTCCATGAAAGGCATCCCTTCGATCTCATCGAAGCTGGTGAACCCGAAACACTTCAGGTAGCTCTCGTTGGCATAGACGTGCATGCCGTCATGGACGTAGCATATGGGGTCCTTGGAGCTGTCAAGGAGTGTACGACAGCGCTTCTCGCTCTCGTCCAGGGCGCTGACATAGGTCTCGTTGCTGACCCATGCCCGCCGGGACTCGTTGGCCCGGTTCACCACGAGCCTGAGATGTTCCTTGTTCTCCTTCGCGACGAGATCATGGGCGCCCATCTGCATACATTGGACGACATCGGCACCCGCACCGGCCAGGGCGATGACCGGGATATGCTGGCCGGACCTCCTGGCGGACTCGAGACTGAGCTCCAGTCCTATGTCAGGATGGTCGATCGAGTGCAGTACCAGGTCGGGGTGGTGCCGTTCGAAACCGTCCTGCAGGGCCTTGGGATCCTCCGCTCGCAGCGCCCGAACGCCAAAGCCTGCGGCCTTGATCGCACTGATCAAGGCCTCGGCCTCGTTGGCGTTGTCCTCTACGATGAGGAGGCGAAGTGCGCTGTCATCGTTCAAGATCGGCTCTACCGTCATTCCCTTTGGATGGATACCTGTCGGGTCTCGACACGTCTGGCACGACCGACCCCCAACCCCTGACCTGGCATGGGCTGCCGGGCCGTCGTGCAGAAGATATAGCGGCGGTAGGGGGTTTTTCTAAAGCACGGTTCGGGCAGCCCCAAACACGCGATGAACCGAGGGGCGCGGTCCTCGGTCAGCCTGTGGAGGCGGCTTGCGGTCGCTGCACGGGTGCCGCAGCGGGGAGGTGAGCAGGCTCGGGAGGGGGTGTCGCCGGCCTACAGGGAAGACCAGACGGTATGGAAGTCGGGCTGCTCGGGGCCCTGCCCGTCCTCGGCCAGGGCGTCCAGGATCTCGCTCCATTCCGCATCCTCTGTGCGCGCCTCTTCTTCGCCCTCAGCGGGAGCGGAGAGCTCCTGGGCAATGACATACCGGTAGCGTTCGTATGAGGCCGTGTGTTCCACCTTCTCCCTGAGGGAGGTATGAAACTCCCCGCCGGGGAGATCGACGAGCACCTCCATGGGGGCGTCGAAGTGTCCCGAGGGCACTATGAGTGTCGGTTCTGCCTCGTGGGAACCGGGCGGATAAAGCAACAGACCGTCGAGCGTGGAAAAGGCGTCTCTGAGCGGTGTCTCGGCGGCCTCGAGCCCGACGACCTCGATCCTCGACGACAGCAGCTGAATCCCGACCTCCAGGTGGGTGGGCTGCGGATTGAACATCCAGCGCACGATCCCGAGAGCCCAGCGGTCCTGCGCTGCCTCTGCCCGGTGATGGTGCAGGTCCACGAGTTCGCCCACCTGGGCCCGACTGGACTTGCAGCCCCGGGACTCGAGTCTGACCCCGCCCTCGCTGGTATCGATCACCTCCCATAGCTGGCAGAGATCGGGGTCACCGCCGGCGGTTGGCGCGGTGGCCGGCGGCGGTGGATCGGCGGGTATGGGACAGCCCCTGGCGATGATATCCCAGTCATCTCCTGTGCGTTGAGCCGCCGGGGCGGGAAGGACGTGCTCGGAGGGGTCGGGTCCTTCCGCTACGGGGGCCAGAGCGAGACCGTCGGCACCCTCGTTCGGTTCAGGAGCGTCCACCACCTCGGTCACCGGTTTGGTCTGGCGCAGAGTCTGGCAGATGTCGTTCAATCCAAAGGAGACGATCATCTTCTTGCCGTGGGGTGCCTGGCGTTCGCTCGCCCTGAGTGCCACTGTGGACAGGCGCTCCACCAGCCGCCGGGCCATGTCGGCTACCGGGGCAGGGGGCGGCCCTGACTCGATCAGTTCCCTCAGGCGCTCGACGAACGGCCCCAGATCCACATGACGGATCGAGCTGGCGTCGGCCGGTGTGGGGAGAATGCGGTGATAGGGCGGCATGCCGCTGGTCAGATCTACTGCACAAAAAGGCCGGGCCGCAGGTTCCGGGGGCCCGTGGCGGATGGAACAGCCGGCGATCAGTTCGGGGAAGATCAGGTTCAGTCTCTCCGAATCGCCCTGGTGCAGTGCCCTGGGTTGGCAGGTCACCAGGACCACTGCCCTCAAAAACAGTTGTTCGATACTCCCAGGCGTCACCGTCCTCTTGTCCAGAGACCGGATCGTATGTCGAATGACTGCCTGCTCCTCGGCGATCCGGTACAGGTCGTAGACGGACTGCCAGCTGTCCGGCGCATCCGGGACGTAGAGGTTTGCGGCCGTAAACAGGCGCTGAATGCCGAAGTCCATGGAACGATAGATGGCCAGGGGCAACACCCTGTCCCTGTCGCGTCGGGAGCGCTCCCGTGCCTCGTCCATGACCAGCCTGTAGGCGGCAGACAGTTCCAGGGCAATGGATTGTTGCAGCTCGTATATCTTGTGGGTCTTGTGGGAGAGGGGAAAGGTCTGATTGATCAGGCGCCTGCGGATATTCGTAAGGATCAGTCCGGCCGTGGGCAGCAGGATCTCCATGATCACCAGGCGTTGCGCCGGGCTCGCCGTCTGGGCGTTGATCTTGAGCAGTTCCTGATAGAACCGGCGGGTGGTCTCTCCCATATTGGCCAGTGGCAGGGCGGCCGCCCATCTTCTGACCTGTCTCGGGTTCAGGGTCAGCGGCTGCGGACTGCTCGTGTGTCTTCCGAATAGGGCCATGGGTCGATGCGGCGTGAGTTCCGTTCTTATTCTATTCATCACTGTCCCCGCACAGTGCCGGCCGGTCGACTCCGATCGGCATCTGCCAGAGGGACTGGTACGTGGCGCCCCGACAGCCAGGTACGTCCACCCCCCGCGCCTGGCGCTTTGGCCTCAGGGCGCGTGGGTCTCGGAGCAGGGCCGTGCGGTGGTGCTGTGCAGGCGGATCGATCGGCCGCAGGTATTTCCAGTGCCGTCGATTGTCCGCACAGGCGGGACCTGGAGGCCGATATCGGTGCGAAGGCGATACCATACCGGGCATGTGAGGTGACTCCTACCCGTGTTCAGGACAGAAGCCATCATTAACAAGACATACCGTGTACTCGCGCGAGCCGCGACTTTCATCGCCGGGTGCGCGGGATGTGTCAAAGCCCGCCGCAACTACTCACACCCTGCAGGAGCCGCCACCGATATGGGCCATTTTTTCCGGAAAACGCCGTAGATACCTCCCTGTAGGCTCGACAGCGGCATCCCGGCCGCCGACGTTTCCTCCAGAAACAACCCATATCGGTGACTGAGTGCCAAACTGCGCGCTTTTGGGCGCCGTGGGTGGGTAGTTACAGCCCGCCTACGATCTGCTTGAAGGCGGCACCGGCCTGATCACGCACCAGGCGGGGCACCAGGTAGCCGGGCAGCCTGCGGCGGAGCTGATCGTAGACCGCCAGGGCCTGTTCGTCGGGGACCTCGAAGTGGCTCGCGCCCTCGACACGGTCCAGGAGGTGCAGATAGTAGGGCATAACCCCGGCTGCAAACAGCCGTTCACTCAGC
>Ga0114931_10003815_pt1 | contig 18997 bp, 17 predicted proteins | sample 2SBtaG_FD_89579 | JGI IMG/M metagenome (GOLD analysis project Ga0114931, IMG submission 89579) | Deep subsurface microbial communities from Kolumbo volcano to uncover new lineages of life (NeLLi) - 2SBTROV14_V59a metaG | ecosystem: Environmental > Aquatic > Marine > Volcanic | place: Kolumbo...
CTGTCGAAGATGATGAACCAGGCCGAGCTCTGGGGAATCCGCCCCCGTTACTCGAACCCGTGCCGCGGCGTCCGCATGTACGCCCAGAAGAAGCGCGAGCGCTTCCTTTCAGCTGCCGAGATCAAGTCCCTCGGCGAGGCGATCGCCGGCTGCGAAGCGAAGGGCACCATTGACGAGGTCGCGGCCAACGCGATCCGCCTCATCCTGTTGACCGGCTGCCGACCCAGCGAGGTGACCCACCTGCGCTGGGACGAGGTCCACCTGGCCAACTTCCAGCTCCGCCTGGAGGACTCCAAGACCGGGGCCAAGGTCGTTCCCCTCGGCGCGACTGCCTGCGAACTCCTGGCCAGGATGGAGCGGAACGGATCCTACGTGTTCCCTTCCCCGAAGAAGCCCGGCAAGCCCTACAAGGAGATCCGCCGGCCCTGGCACCACGTGCGCGAGTCCGCAAGTCTCGAGGATGTCCAGCTGAAGGACCTCCGCCACACCCACGCGAGTGTCGCGGCCCAATGCGGCCTGTCGCTTCCGGTCATTGGAAGGCTGCTTGGCCACACGCAGGTATCGACCACACAGATCTACACACATTGGGCCGATGACGCGGTCCATCACGCTGCCGAACGAGTTCAAGGGAGGATTGCTGCAGCGCTGGCCGGTCGGCCCAGCGCGGATGTGGTCCCGCTGCGGCCCTCAGGTCCGACCAGTTCCTGAGAACTCCTTCGCGACCTCGCTCAGGGGAGCGGTGTCATCACTCGTCGAGAATTGCCTCGACCACTGCTGAGAGGGAAGAGACGTTTAGACAGGACGCCACCTGTCTGGCGCCTTTCTGTGCGATTCGCCTTAGCTCATTGGGCTCGGGCTGATTGAACTTGCGGAGGATCTTTTCCTTGCCCTGCTCCTTCTTCTCCCCATGTCTCAGCCAATTCCGAACCTGATGTAGGAAGTCAATCTCTCTGGTACGGAGTTCGTCCCCCGTGTGGTCGTTCCTATGCTTGACTCTTCCCAAAGAGAGGGATTCAGAACGCTTCTTGAGCGGGAACGCTTCAAGAACTTGGTTGAGGAAGTCCGCAATCTCGGCGGACTTCTCGAACTCGTCAAAGAGGATGCCCAGCGAGATGGCCTCGAAGTTGCTCTTGAAAGAGTCAAGAACGGCTCGGTACCAATACTTGTCGCTGTCAGATGAGGCAGCATTGGAAACCACATTCCAGAAGGCATCTGCTCGAGAACGAACTTCTAGATCCGTCTGGGCTCGACGGAGCTCCCTTACAAGTTCCCCTGCACTCGGCCGATCCTCTGCGTGTTTCGCGGACGCCCGTTCAATGACCGTCGTCAGGCTACCGACTCCTCGATCGTCTTCTCGCCACAGACGCTGAAGCAGGATGCCGATCGAATAGATATCGGCCGCCTTGGTCCAGTGCGGCGGGTCTGTACGCACTTCTGGCGCGGCATACGGGGACGCCACTTGGGTCTTCATGTCGGGGGATTCAAGGCGTGCCATGCCGAAGTCAATCAATACCGGCCGCTTCTTCTCTTGTGCGAGAATGACGTTCTTCGGCTGGATATCGCGGTGAATGATGCCGTTCGAGTGAAGTAGCTCGATCGCCTGGGCAAGCTTCAGGCCAATCTCCGCGATCATAGATGCCGTGAGTTGGCCCAGCTTCTCGCTCAGATCCCGGCCGTCGATCCATCGGTAGACTTGGACTGCTGCCATCTCGTCATCACTGGCAAAGCCCATAGCCGTGAGATCGAAGATGTACTGAGCCCCGGATTCAGCCCGATGTTCGCCTCGAATCAGCAAGTCGAGTGTCTGGGCGCTCTCGATGAAGCGGCTTCTTTCCTCAACGGTCAGTAGCTCGATCTTTCGAAGGGCCATCTGGACGCCATCCTGATGAAACCGGAAGATCTTTGCTTGGCCGCCGTCGCCGACTGGCTCCGCGCCTTCGGGTATTCGAACGCTTCTGTATGCGCTCTTGACTAGCGCGTCGATGGCCTCTGTCGGATAGCCATTCCGACCTTCACCCGCCAACCAGGCTTCCATGAGCCGAGAACGGAAGCGGACGCCGTCAAGAATCTGGTTCTCGTTCAGGATCCGGAGATGCTCGTCTAGCTGTGCCGGACCAAACGAAAGATGTTCCAGCGTCCCGTCTTCGTGGCTCCCGCACCAATCCTGCAGGATCCGCTGAACGCGATCGCGGATCTCCCTTTCAGCCCTCGCGCCCTCCTTTCGAGCTGCCGCGACCGCCAAGGCCACCGGGTAAGCCCGGCTCGGACGCCACTGGTTCACCGTCTCGGCATCGTTGAGAGCATCTCTGATCCATTGGCCCACCGCGCGTGCGCTCCCGGTCTCAAGGTCCGCAATCAACTCCGACTCGACATGGACAACATCATCGAAGTTCGCCCACGATCGGTTCTTGGTATTAAGGAGGGCCACCAGCTTCTGAATGAGAGTCCTCAACAAGAAGAGATTCGAGGCTGTTTCGACGAGGCGCTGGCGTGCCTCGCGAGTCGTATCCATCATTTTCCCGGTGACTTCTAGCAGCAGGCGGTTGAGATCCGCCTGGTCCATCTCAGGTTCTTCGATGGGGCGAAGCAGACCAGACAGGTTCGCACCCGCCCGGTCCAGGAGAGTTGGGAGGCCCACGAAGCCAAAGACGACAGGAGGTCTTCCTGTCGAAGCCGCTGACCAACTCCTCTCCAGTCGATCCTTGAACAGATCCCCTATCACATGCCCGCCCGATGCGGGAAACAGGAGCTGTGCCTCATCGACCAGGATCAAGAGGCCTGGCTTGCCCGCCGCGCTCACCGTCTTAAGGAGATGTCGAAACGCGTCGGGTCCAGGAACCTCGCTAGATTCCGCTCTTGACAAGCCGGAGCCGACGACGGATTGAAACCCTTCTGACAGATCTGCCCACAGCTCGTCATACGCGAGTCGCGAACCGTCGAAGTAGCTTGTGCAGGCAATCGGCTCTGGAACGACCCAGCCGTTCTCAGCATGATGTTCCTGCAGGTATCGGATCAGCGTCGACTTCCCGAATCGCCGCGGAGCAACCACTGCGAAAGGACTGCCTTCCGCGATTCGCTCCTCGATCTCCTTGATGCCCTTCTGGGGCCCAATCGGGTGGTCTTCCACATAGTGCGCAGCAATGCCTTCAGGCCACCTTACAGCTAGCTCCGCGCGGTCCACCATGATCTGATCCCACGCAAGCTTCTTCTGTACCGCCGAGGTGGCACCGGTAGATCGATCGCTCAGACCAATCAGGCACTCGAACGAAGTTGATCCTGTTCGTGGCACCCTTACTGGGATTCGAAGAGTGACTGTCTTGACCTTCCGGTCATCGTCCCGAAGGGTGCGCCAATCCGACCGAGGTATCTGAATGTCGAGCGGCTCTGGGCTAGGCCACGAGGTGGGCCAAGCATCACGCCACTGTCCTCGAAACTCAAGGTCAATATGAAACGATACATCCATTGCCCGCCTTGCGTAGATCGCGAAGGGCAGGTCGATCCATCCGTATGGCTGACCATCCGACTGGTCGATCGATAGTCGAGCACGAGCGCCGCTGCGCGCAGTCCAATTGTGCTCGAGCTCGAACTCCATCGGGATCGATGAGGCGTCGGCGGACGCCGTAGCCTCACGAGCCTGTCTCGATATCCAGTTCTCAAGCTGCGCGATCGTCGCGTCGATCGCGGATCCAAAATGCGACTCGAAGAATCGAATAGCTCCTGCAAACCTATCCAACAGGTCAGTCCGATTCTCGAGAGCGAAGCCTGCGCTCTTGGACAGAATCGCAGAGAATGCTTCATCCGATACTCGATCACGAAGATCCTCAAGGATATCTACCCACTGGAGCACTTCTGCGGGTGAAGGTGTGCCGCCGTCGATTTCCTCAAGCAAGCACCGGTAGTCGTCAGGGATTCTCTGGATCGCAGCCGCGTCTTCTAAGCTCGCTCGGATACATTGACTGGCGTACATCTCGAGATCGACATCATCCGGTGGCCGAGGGATTTGCTGCAGTGGAGACAGGTCTTCTAGCCCGAAATCGGTTGCAGTCGCCGCGAGCAACCGCGCGTTCTCTCGAGTAGAGGTCGTCAACAGCCGCGAAGCGATCGAGAAGTCCGTCAGCTGATCGGGCGTCGAAGTGTCCTCGCCCCACAGCCAATCTGGAAGTGCCTCAATCAGCTCCAGCCGTGAGAGCAACGCCGCGATTTCGAGAACCACGGAAGGTGTAGGATTTTCGCGAATCAGTTCGATGGTCTTGTGATCTCCTAGGGACCCCGTGAGTGCCAGATACGCGGCTGCCGCCTCGTCGAAGTCCTGATCGAGCTGCTCGCCGCTCGGCAGCTGAGCTTGAAGGCGATCGACGGAGTGCCGGAGCTTATCGAGATCCCGAACCATTGTGCGAAGCGCGGCCAGGTCAGCTAGGTCCACGACGGACACAGATACACTGCCGAGCAGCATCCGGGCCTCCGCGGTCAGCTCAGCACGCACAGACTCCTCGCCGAGTCGAAGTCGCACAACCCAGGCTTCAATCGCAGTTCGTACCTCCGGAGATAGACCTGTGTCATCGGCCTGCGGCTGCACTTCTGTCGACTGATCCTGAACACTGGTAGGTAGCGGTTGCGCATCACTTGGCCGCGCAGGGGCGGCGGTCGAAGTCGTCGAGACCGCTGAGGCGCGGGCCTCGGAGTACTGGAGGCCGGCAGCCCACTTTGCGACACGCAGCAGTGGGTCATTCTCACTTCGCGCAGCCTGCACCTCGTCCAGAAGACGCTCATCGCCGTCCGGGCCGGCAGCCCCTTCGAGGGCATCTAATACAGGTTCTGACCAGTGAATTACGCGGGAGTCGACTGGCAGCGACCGCAAGCCGCTCGACGCCGCATGCAGTTCGCGACGCAAGTTGGCGTGGTCAAGCCCTGACAGGATTGCCGACCAGACACTCGCTCGGACGCCTTCCGGTAGGGGGAAGTCCGCGAGCTCTCGGGTCAGGGCGACCGTTTGAGCGCCACGTTCCTTCGCCGCAAAGGAGTTGAGGAGCGATACGTCAAGTGGAGAGACGAGGTCGTGGCGGTCCTTCTGTGAGAGACTCCTCGGTGTCAGCTGCCTAGAAAAGATGATCGACCATCGCTGCGAGAGGCTCGCAAAACGGTCCAGGCGGTAGCGACTCCAGAGCTCTCTGGCGTGGGCGATGAAGGCATCTGTCGGAATCTCAGGAACGTCGGTTCCGGGACGCCAGGGAACTCGCACTTCTTCATCCGCATTGGACAGTGCTTTGAGCAGAGTCGGTGATGGCCGAGCTTGCGCCGCAACTACGCTTCCGGTTTCCGCGGGCTCTGCGAACAGATAACGGACGGAGTCAAGATCCGGTTCAGACGGCGCCTTGCCTCCAAGAAGTCTGAACTCACCAGCGATTCCTTCAGGCACCTCCCGCGGCAACCGGGCTTCCGCCGACTCCACACGAGATACAAAAAGCGTGTCCTCACGGTCTCGGTCGATTCCCGCCTCACAGACAAAGACATCGCCGCATAGCTGGATCCGTGGTCCATGTTGATTGGGTGGCAGCGGCACCACCGAGATCTTCTTCCCCGACTCAGTCAGGTCGTTGAAAAGGCCGGTTGCCCAATCGACCTCGCACCCGCTCACCTGTCGGGCATAGGACTCAAGAAACCGGAGGATCTTTAAGTAGTGACGCGCCACGCCTAGCCGCCCTCTCGTTCGCAAGAGCCGCTGCCAATAAGATTCACCCGCAAGCGGGGAGCCCGATTCTAGCGCGGACGCGTTCGAGTCCGGGCATACAGCTAGGCCGCTGCCTGATGTTCCAGCGGTGGGGCAACTAGGTGTCCATCGGCCTCTGGAGAGAGCGGATCTTCTTCTCCGACACTGACGTGTATATTGGGGGCTGACGCGCCCTCCCGAGGCCATATGGCCAAGGGGATCCGTGAGCTGGTTGCTCGTCCCCGAAGCCTTCCAGACCACTCGAGGCGCTCGCTACTGCGAGCTCTTCCGCTACCTGGAGAAGGCATTCTATATGAACGACCGCGACGAACTCAGCACGCTGGCGTTCTTCGCGATCTCAGATCCCGAGGCGGCCAGGCTCTGGGCCGAGTTCATTCGCCAGGAGAGAGCCGGTCTCCATCACTAGAGAGCGGCTGGCTGGGGTATGCGCCGCGTTCTCCCATGCCGAGGGGCCCATGCTATGCCGATGCACTGCTTGAGGGCACGTCAGATCCCGACGCGCCTCGGCGGCCCCGGTCTGTGCGGTAGGCTGGAGGGGCCCCGCTCGGAGCTGTTTGGATGACACGACTGAGATCCCTCCTCGTGGTCGCTTGCCTCGCCGCCAGGATTTCAGACCTTCAGTTCCGTTAGCCGCCTCATGGGAGCAAGGACCGTAGGAGGCACCGGGATCTACTTCAGGCCTTGGATCGGCGCGAGCTACGGACGAGACGGCTTGTTCCGCCAGCGGGTGCTGATCCTCGGCGAGGCGCACTACAAGTGGGACCGCAAGATCTCGGTGACCCGAAATCTCACCCGAGACTGAATCAAGGAACAGCTTGACGGAGAGCGGAAGGCGTTCTGGACCAACATCGCGACTGCGTTCGTTGGCCATCGACCGGATCTGCAGGAGAAACGGACCTTCTGGAGTTCAGTGGCCTTTTCGAACCTGATCCAGCAACCCGTCGGCTACGGCTCCAGACGTCCGCCAACAGCTCGTATGTGGGAACAGGGCAGGTTCGGGTTCCGGCGCCTAGTCTCGCACTGCAAGCCTGACGTAGTAGTGGTACTTGGGTACCGCCTTTGGATCCATCTACCGGACGAGTGGGGCCTGCAAGGTCCGGCTCTGCGTGGAGCGCGGTACGACGAAACGTGGATCTATCCGCATGAAAATGGGTCGGCTCTCGCATTTGCTGTGAAGCATCCATCGGCGGGCTTCAGTGGCAAGCGGTGGCACCATGTGGTCCGAAGGGGTCTGGCCCTAGCGGAGCGTCAAAGTTCGAGAGACGCCTAGGCGAACAGGCTCATGGCGATCTCAACCACACTACCAGTCGAGAGCCACTTCGTACCGTGGACCGTCGTCGCCCAGCGGAAATCGACGCGCCTCGATCGACGCTATCAGGCGATCATCGGCGTACGCGATGGGATGTTTCGGCCGCGCCGCTTCGGGAAGCTCACGCCAGGTTCCCTCGTCGATCTGAACCGCCCTGGGTTTGCCGGAGACTCCATTCCTTGAGAGGATGGGGTGATGGCAAGCAGAAACAGGTATTCGAGAGAAGTTCGAGGGCACACTTCAGTCAGGCACCGTACTCCGTCGTGCCGCGGCTCTTGATCTCCTTACGAAGCGCCTCCAAAGAGGCGATCAAATCGTTGAGGTAGAGCTCTTCACTATCGATCGGGACGATGTAGATGTCCTCTGCAGACGGATTCTGAACTCGTTCTTCTTTCTTCTGATTGTTTGACATATATCCAATCATCTCATTCACGTTGGTATGTGTAAAGCAGATCTGCGAGTGCTGTGAGGAACCCGCACCGTTCGAGAGAGACGACGGTTCGCCGTTTCTAGAGGTCCACCACGTGAGACGTCTCGCCGACGGTGGGTCTGACCGGATCGAGAACGCTGTCGCCGTGTGCCCGAATTGCCACCGGGCGATGCACTACTCGAGAGAGAAGGGCGACTTAGTACAAGGACTGTTCCGGCGGGTAGGGCGATTGAGGCGTGAAAGGTAGAGCGCATTCCAACTGGCTAGCGACGCCTCACGGAGGGGAGCTCGCGGGGAAGCTCCGGCCTCGTGCTGAGAGGTCCGAGTCCGCTAGTAGTCGAGGCCGGGGGCGCCCCCTCGGCACTCGGGGCACTTGCGAATGCGAATGTCTGATCCGTTGGCGCCGTACTCGTGCTCGCAGTGGCCGCAACGAAGGACGTAAACGTACTGGAGGTGGTCAGTACCCGGCCCGCCGGTGGGCCGGACCACCACCTGTCCTTTGGGGTTCACGTAGCCCGAAGCAGTTGTACGCTTAGGTTCAGGCACCGCAACGCCGCCCAACGGACAAGGGGTTCAGAGGCCGCCGCCTTGGCGGCTGGCTGAAACGCCCCGCTAGTAGGGCCATTGTGCCATAGGCAGCTCAAACCCTATAGAGCTGCTGGATCGCTTGGCCAGTCCCCCATCTCATCGGCCGACGCCGCTAACGCCTGTCCTCGCGGAGCTGCTCTTCGAGGATTGCGAGAAAGACCTTCTCCCAGGACGGGTTCCGGTACCCCGCTTCGATCCTCGCGATCTCGTTTCGATGGCCATAACCCAGGAGTCGCGCTGCCTCGTGCTGGGTCAGGCCGAGCCGCTTGCGCCAGGCCTTGAGCCACTCGGCGCGCCTCCGACGCCGAGGCTCGCTGGCACCAATCCGGATCGCTTGCTTGAGAATCCTGCGGCTCGGCAGGCCGCCTGTCTCGATCTGGCGCTTGAGCGCGATGCGCTCGAAGGGAATGAGCTCACCCATGATAAAACCTCCTTCGGTTCAAGGCACCGAGGAGGCATGCGCGGACTTCTCGACCGTACTGCTGCCCATCGCCTGGGCCGCATCGTCTTGCCACCGTTGCCCGGTCAGGCTGGTTGGCGGGGCCGCGCAGGCCCTCTCTTGATGCACCAAGGAGCGTAGCAAAGGCGAGGGAATGGAGAAAACACAATGACGAGACGCACCTACGACTCCACCAAGACGCGAGTCGCTCCCGTCTTCGACGGCCTCTTCCAGCGAGATCCGAGTGGCGAAGACTGGCTCTCTGACCTGCTTTCTTTGCCCCACGAGGGTCACCTGCTTTCCACACGGATCGCTCAAGATCCTGGCAGAATCGAGGAAGCCCGTTGGGATTCGGTCGCGGATCGGCGTATGCGCGAAGCGAAGCTCGATCCGCCGAGCTCGCTTCTGTCGTGGATCGTGCGTCACCTTGGCGAGGTGCGGACCGATCCGATCTCAGGGGATGATAGGAAGGCCAAGCTTCGTCGGAAGCTGCGCGATGGGCATCCCGAAACCGTAGCGAAGGCGCTTGTCAAGTTGCGGTCTGACCCGAGGCCCCGGGCTTGGTACGTGCTCGAAGGCAGAAGCTGCCCCGACGTGTTCCTCGCGACGTCGGAAGCCGTGATCGTGATCGAAGGCAAGCGGACGGAGCGCGGACCGACCACGACCACGACCTGGATGCCAGGCCGACATCAGATGCTGCGCCACATGGACGCTGCGTACGAGATTGCAGGCCAACGTGAGGTGCTGGGCTTCTTCATCGTGGAGGGGGGAAGCAAAAGTGAAGTCCCCCCGAAGTGGTTGGACGCGGCACAACAGACGTTCTCCAGTGAGGTGATACGGAACAGTCTTCCCCATCGCCCCGAAAAAGAGCGGGCGCTTATAGCCCGCGGCTTCCTCGGAATGACGACGTGGCAGCAGGTCTGCGATCGCTGCGGACTGGAGCGGGATGTGCTGATCGAGCGAATCTAGGCTGAACCGCTCGGGAGGCGCAGAGCGCGGGCTGAGCCCTCCTGAATTCGAACCTGGAGGGGTAGGTCAGAGAATGGCTGACAAGAGGGTCCGTCTTAGCCGCGAGCAACTCTACGAGCTCGTCTGGTCCAAACCTCTGTCGAAACTGGCGGGCGAATTCGCTGTCTCAGTCGCCGGGCTCGCGAAGATCTGCGACAGGATGGAGGTGCCCTGTCCTCCGCGGGGATTCTGGATCGCCCGCCAGCACGGGCAGCGTCACCAAGCGAAAACGCCCATGGGCGATCCAAAGAACAGGTAGACGCAAACAGAAATCGATCTAGTAAGACGAGTGGACGAAGATCGGATCCACACACCAAATGAACCGGTTCCCGAAGTCGTTGTGTCACGCTCGCTAAGGAATCCTCACCCGCTGGTGGCGCGAACAGCACGTTCCCTCGATCGCGCTCGACCGGGCTACAACGGTCTCGTGAGTCCTTCGGGCGAAAAGATGCTGGCGCTCGAGGTTGGCCGAGATCAATGGAGACGCGCCCTTCGGTTACTCGACTCCCTCCTCAAGGCCTTGGAGAAGCGAGGCCACTCGGTAAGCGCCGGTACCGAGGCCAAGCCTCAAACGCTTCTCGAGATCGGCGGTCAGACCATCTCTCTGTCGCTCAAGGAAAGACTCGATCGATCGGAACACCAGCTCACCAAGGAGGAGAGAGTGCGCGAGGCCCGGTCCGAATGGAGTTGGGCGCGGCCCTACGACTACAAGCCGTCTGGTCAGCTTCGGTTTCGGGCGGATGGTTTGCAGGGGAGCGGCGCGCGGCATACCTGGTCTGACGGACGCCGAGAAACGCTTGAGGAGAAGCTGGGGCAGGTCGTGGTTGGTATCGAGGCTGCGGCTGCCTTCGAGCACGAGCGTCGACAACGGTGGGCCGCTCAGAGTGCGGAATGGGAGAAGAGGCGCCAAGCGCAGGAAGAAGAGCGAGCCCGCCAGGAACAAGAGCGTCAGCGAGTCTCCGAACTCAGAGCGATGGCCGATGACTGGGCCGCGGCGGCTCGGCTCCGAGACTTCGTTCTAGCCGCTGAGCGGCATACGGCCGAGGTGGACAACTCGAGCCAGTTTCGAGCTTGGCTAGCATGGGCTCGAAGGGCCGCAGACAAGCTCGATCCGCTGGCCGCCGGCTAGGCACACGGGACAACTTGAGGTCGGATCCGAGGGAGGGTAGTCGCGCCGCAACTATTCGTTACGACAAGCCCTTTTCGTGGTAAACGTTGAGTCCCGTGTCGATCCGATTTTTCTGAGTCTGCTCGAGGAGGTTCTGGATGGTCCAATCCGATCCGGCTTGGCAAGAACTCATCGACCAAGTGCGAGCACGGCGGGCCTCGAAGCTATACATGCCGGCCTCCCTCCTAGTAGCGCTCGATATGGTCGAGGCTGGGGAAGCCGCCGGCGGGCTGATCCCGTTCAACCTCTTCGAAAAGCGGTTCCGAGCCCTCCTGAGCTCGGTCAAGCCCCAGTCAGCGGGGAAGGCCTGGCAACCCTTCTTTCATCTCTCAGGACCGAAGCGCGCGTGGATGCTCGAGCGAGGCGGCGTCGAATCCGCACCCCCCACCGGTTGGCGGCCTACTAGCCGGGTCGGCCTCTCCAATGAAGCGGATGGCGCGAGGATCAGAGAAGAACTCCGTAGTGTCCTTGACAGTTCCGAGGTTCGCGAGGCGGTTCGAACCGCCATCTACGAGCTGCTCGAATTGGACGCGGATACCGAGGCCGCCCGGTTGGCATCAACACATCGAAAAGCGTAAGAGCCATCGCTAAGGCATGGCAAAGCGCCACCTCACCGCTCTTCGACGTCCCGATCTCTCTCGACCTGTTCTCTCCACGCTCAGAGATGGGTTGCTGAGGCCCGACCGGTCGTTCTTCGACTACGGGTGTGGGCACGGGGATGATGTTCGGAGGCTCCGCGAGCAGGGTTTCGAGTGCGGTGCCTGGGATCCACTCCACCATTCCGACGGCGAGAAGCAGAACGCCGACGTCGTCAACCTCGGCTACGTAGTGAACGTCATCGAGGATCCCAAGGAGCGAGAGGAGACTCTTAGGAACGCCTGGCGACTCACGGCAAAGGTACTGACCGTCGCGGCACGGCTCGAGACCGAGATCAGTGGGCGGGAGACGAAGTTCGGTGATGGTCTGATGACCAAGCGCGGCACCTTTCAGAAGTTCTTCAACCAGACCGAGCTTCGCGATTGGATCGACGAGACGCTCCAAGAACGGAGCGTCGCAGCTGCTCCAGGCATCTTCTATGTGTTTCGCTCAGCGGCGGAGAGAGAGTCCTTCACTGCCTCGCGGTTTCGCTCGCTTCACGCCGCCCCCCGCGTTCGCCGAAGTGACGAGATCTACGAGGCAAACCGCGAGATTCTGGACAGGCTAAGCGAGTTCCTGAATGAGCGCGGCCGGCTCCCCGCCATCGACGAACTGCCTGAGGCCGCGGAGATCGAGAGTCGGATCGGAAGTCTTCGCCGTGCGTTCGGAATCATAGAACGCGTAACGGGTGCCGAGGATTGGGTCCGTGTTCGCGAGGAACGAAGTCAGGAGTTGCTCATCTACCTCGCGCTTGCCCGGTTCCGTGGCCGACCAAAGGCATCGGAATTGCCCACTGAAATGCAACTCGACGTGAAGGCGTTCTTTGGCTCCTATCGCTCCGCTTGCACTATGGCGGACAAGGTGCTCTTCAGCGCCGGCGACCCCGCAGTCATTGAGAAGGCATGCAAGAAATCGCAGATAGGGAAATCAGCGGGTCCGGCGCTTTATGCTCATCTATCCGCTCTGTCAAATCTTGATCCCGTTCTCAGAGTGTATGAGGGCTGTGCCCGGGCGTATATCGGCACGGTGGAGGGTGCCAACATCGTCAAGCTTCACAGGGACGAACCTAGGATTTCTTACCTTGCATACCCGGACTTCGACAAGGATCCCCATCCGGCTCTAAGCCGCTCGCTTGTCGTACACCTTCAGACATTTCGGATCCGAGAGACCGACTTTGAGCGCCGCGAGAACCCACCGATTCTGCATCGCAAGGAGGAATTTCTCGCGTCCGAACATCCGCTACGGCCACGATTCCATCGCTTGACCCGGCAGGAAGAGCGACATGGTCTCTTCGAGGAAGCGAATCGCATTGGGACGCGTGATCGATGGAACGACGCCCTCAAGCAGAGGGGACTGGCGTTGCGCGGCCATCGACTCGTCCGCGTTGACAAAGAGGCCGCTGCCGAGGACTCGCCCTCGCCGCTCTAAAATAGCGTTCGTACGTTTCTTTGGGCTTTTCCACAGCGGATGGAATCGTTAGGATCGGGTGGCTTTCTTAGTTTAGCGGGGGGCTAAACTGTTATATGGCAGCGATCACTCGCATCGCACTTCAAGCTCTTGAGAACATGGGCGGTCCCAGGGTCGTCCTTGCTTCGATTCCTGGCGGAGCCAAAGCGCTGGCCGAAGCCGCCGGCGTCTCATCTGGGCGCGTAAGCCAGGTCCTCCGCCAGGATCCTCTTCCGTGGGACTGGGCTCAGCTCTTGGCGCGACTCGCCGGTTGCAGCGAATGGGAGGTCTACGAGCAGCTAGGGCAACGTGTGTCCGCAGCTGTCACACCCGATCCCGAACCTGCCCATCCGGCGAATGGAGACGATCATGCCGTCAGCCGCAGCAGCCACTAAGTCACCGCTTCAGCTCGGTTTTGAAGACCAGGCCCGGCTGACCTTCTCGGGCCACCAGACCTTCTCCTTCCGGTATTCCTGGCTTCCGAAGGGGGTCTTGGGCGTCAAGAATGACCCCAAGATCTTCTTCCGTGACGACGCCCTCGTGGAACTTGGTGTCGGGAAGAACATGGTCGATTCGATCCGGTACTGGTGCGAGGCACTTGGCTTGGTGGCCGTCGACGGGCGAGCCCAGAAGGCCGAACTCGAGCCTCTCGGAGCTCTCCTGTTCGGGCGGACTAAGAAGCACAAGGGGGCAGATCCCTACCTCGAAGACCCAGGCACTTTGTGGCTCCTCCACTGGCAGCTCGCATCGAAGCCTGACCCGGCCTCCACTTGGCACCTTGCCTTTACTCGGTGGAACCGGAACAGCTTCACCCGGGACGAGCTCGCGAAATGGATCCTCCAGACGGCGCTCAACAGCACGGCTACGAGGTCGAACGCAAACTCGATCAAGCGAGACGTCGACGTCTTCCTACGGACGTACGTTCCAGCTGGCGTCGATGGCAGGCGTCCACTTGAGGAGAGCTTCGATTGTCCCCTCGGCGAGCTCGGGCTGATCCGGGAGATCGATCCCGGCTACTACCAGTTTCGCGTCGGCGCCAAGCCCGCCCTTCCAATCGATATCCTTGCGTTCGCGCTGCTTGAGTTCTGGAACTCGGCCGCTGCCGCCCAGGAAACGATCAATGTCGAACGCCTGATGTACGACCCGGGAAGTCCTGGCGCTGCTTTTAAGCTGAGCGATCAGGCCCTGGTGGCAATGCTCGAACAGCTGCCGAGACACTGCGGAATGCGATACGACGAAACGGCCGGCCTTAGGGTGCTGCTTCGCACAGCCAAGAAGCCCTTCACCGATCCTTCATCAGTGCTCGACCGTTACTTCGATCAAGCGAGGAGCCGGGATTGAGCGTCAAGCGCCTTAGCGACCTGGTAACCGTCCGCGGGCGGTTCCATCGTTCGATCAACCTGACTCGTGACTGGGCGGGCGGACGGGACTTCAGCGAGTACATCGTTACGCCCGGCGTGGAAGCGATCGCCGACACCATCCTGGGAGAACTTCGGCTGCCGCAAGGCACCCGCTCGTGGTCGCTGACCGGCCCCTATGGGACGGGGAAGTCTGCCTTTGCGCTTTTCCTCGCAGACGTCTTGTCCTCGACACCTCCGGCCCACAAAACGGGAAGGTCACTCCGATCTCGATTCCTCAGGGGCAAGGGAGCTTTCGTTCCCGTTCTGATGCAGGCGGAGCGAGCGGCCTTGGTCCCGCTCTTGCTTCGGGCGATCGCGGGCGCGTCGACTCCGATTTCGCGCCCGTTGGCCAAGAAGGCGGAGGGGTTTGCTGCGAGCGGTCGAGTCACAGGAGAAGATGTCGCCGATCTCCTGGTTGAAGCCGCATCTAGGGCAACCAAGAAGGGGCACGGCGGGCTGGTCGTAATCGTTGATGAGTTCGGGAAGTTTCTCGAGTTCGCTGCATCGAATCCCAGCTCGTCCAACGTTCTGGTGCTTCAACAGATCGCTGAGGCCGCTGCTCGCAGTAAGGCGCCGATTCTCTTCACGACGATCCTGCACAGTGGGTTCGCTGACTACTTGGCTCATGGAGATGCAGTCCGACGAGCTGAGTGGCAGAAGGTCCAGGGCCGCTTCCGTGATGTCCCGTTCCAGCTTCCTACTGAGCAGATGCTCTCGCTTACCGCGCACGCCCTTGAAACGAAGCTGTCAAACGGTATCGGCGATGCATATGAGGAGCGCTTTAGGCATCTTTCGGAGGCCGACGTTCTTGCGGATGCTCTCGGAGACAAGGGACTTCAGGAACTCCTTCGAGGTTGCCTTCCGCTTCACCCCGTCGTTGCTCTGGTTCTGTGGCCGCTTTTCCGTAGCAAGATTGCGCAGAACGAGCGTTCCTTGTTCGCGTTTCTTACGAGCCATGAGCCTCACGGCTTCCAAGAGTTTCTCCTCCGCACGGAGGCTACTTCGTCCGAAGCATCGCTCTACGGTTTGCCGCAGCTCTACGACTACGTAACCGCATCGCTCGGCTTGGCAGCGCTCTCGGGCACCGATTCGAGGCGGTGGTCACTCATCGATCACGCCTTGCATCGCGTACCAGCGTCGGCGCCGCCGGAGGTGGCTGATCTCGTCAAGAGCATTGGCCTGCTCTCGCAATACGGGGAGCCGGTTGGACTGCGTCCGTCCGAAGGGCTGCTCCGCCTGCTCTTCGATGAAGCCGAGGGCTTCGATGAAGCGCTTGAGCTGCTGCGAACCGAGTCGATCGTGATCTTTCGACGCCACAGCGATTCGTTTAGCCTGTGGGAAGGATCCGATGTCGACATCGACCAGGTCTTCGAGGAAGCGAGAGCGCGAATCAGTCGCACGTCGCTTCATGGGCGGCTAGTGAAGGCGCTCGACCTGAGGCCTGTCGTTGCGCGTGCACACTACATTCAATCTGGCACGCTTCGTTACTTCGAACCGCTTCTTTGTCCGATCTCGCCAACGAAAATCGAGAAACAGCTTTCTCGTCAGTCGCAGGCCGACGGCCGAATCCTCTTCCTGCTCGACGCGCAGGGAACCGTCGACGAGGCCACGGGTCGAGCAATCAGCCGCTCAATCGAGCCCAGTAGGCCGGTTCTCGTTGCGGTGCCTCGTGTGGGCAGGGAGGTGGTTGAGGCACTCGAGGATTTCGAGTGTTGGCAGTGGGTCAGGGATCATTCCACCGAGTTGGAGGGAGACCCTGTCGCGCGTCAGGAGGTTCGTTCTCGATTCGAGGGCGCCAGCGAGCGGCTCGCGGCTGTTGCTGGCCCGGTGTTCGGGGCAAGGGGCTACGCCCTCGACCCTTCGCTGTCGTCTTGGTTCTACAAAGGGCGAGTGCGAAGCTCTCTATCTGGTGCGAGAGGGCTTCAGGAGCTGCTGTCAAGCCTCTGTGGAGACGTGTTTAGCGCTGCGCCTACTCTCAGAAACGAACTCCTGAACCGCCACAATCTCTCGTCGGCTGCGGCGCGAGCTCGGCGCAATCTGCTCGAGAGAATGGTCGCCGACCAGCATCAGCCTCGCCTCGGGATCGAGGGATTTCCGCCCGAGTTCAGCATGTACGCATCCATGCTGAAGGCAGGCGGCTTCCATACAGGTCGTGGGTCCAACTGGCGACTTCGGAAACCGACCAGTCAGGACTGGCTCCCGGCATGGAAGGTAATCGATGAGTTCCTCGGTTCGGCCCGCGAGGCTCCCCAATGCCTCTCCATCTTGATTAGTGAACTCGCCGCTCCACCTTTCGGCCTGCGAAATGGTCCGATCCCGGTGCTGATCGCTGCCGCTCTCCTCGTCAAGGGGGAAGAGGTGGCGCTCTTCGAGGACGGCGTCTTCGTCCCGGATGTGACGATTGAAGTTCTGGAACGCCTGACTCGGCGCCCTGAGACCTTTGAGGCGCAGTCCTATCGGCTCACAAAGAGGGAGCGCGAAGTACTGCGCGAGCTAAGCATCCTCTCCAGCGGACCGGGCCGCAAAAACGACGCTCTTATTGGTGTGGTCAAGTCGCTTGTCTCCGTGGCTGCGGCTCTTCCGCCGTATTCGAAGCAAAGCCGTACGCTGGCCGACCAAACGTGTCGAGTCCGGGATGCGCTCCTGAACGCGACAGACCCGAAGCGCCTTCTGTTCGTCGAACTGCCGAACGCGGTAAACGTCAAGCCCACCGATCAGGACTCAGCTCGAAAGTTGGCCCGCGCCTTGAAGCGTTCAACACGGGAGATGACTAGGGCATACCCGAATCTGTTGGCCTCGATCGAGGATTCGGTTTGCGCCGCTTTCTCGCTCGATCGGGAATCGGCGAGAGAGGAGCTCAAGGAGCGATCACGCCCGCTAGTCCGCCTCGCTTCTGACCCCCGTCTCCAGGTCTTTGTCCGCGAAGCGGCTCGAGATGATGATCGTGATTGGCGAGTCGTCCTGGGTCGAGCGGTCAATGACGGGAAGCCGACGGACTACTGGCGGGACGAGGATGTGACAGCGTTGGGAATCCGACTTCAGAGCCTCTCCACGGAGTTCGCTCGTTTGGAAGCTCTTGCTGCTGCGTCAGGAGATACGACAACGACAGTCGTGAGCATCGGAATCCTCGAGGATGGGGTTGCCGCTCGGCCATCGGTTGTCTCGTGTCCGCGCGCGATGAGTGCCGATGTCGAGGCGCTTGTGGGTGAAATCGACGCCGTCCTTGCGCGGCACCCGGCTAAGGATCGGCAGGCCAAGCTGGTTGCTCTTGCCTCGCTCATTGGGAGCCTCGGCGCCCCGGAGGAACAGTCTTGATGTCCGACGAAGTCCGACATGTTCTGCTTCTCTCGGGCGGGAAGGACAGTACCTCCCTAGCTTTGTATATGCGTGACAAGTGCGCGGATATCGATTTCGAGTACCTGTTCTGCGATACGCACAAGGAGCTTCCCGAAACCTACGAGTATCTCGCTCGAATCGAAGCCTATCTGGGAAAGCCGGTTACGCGCCTTGCTTCCAGAGGGGATGAGCGGGGTTTCGATCACCATCTCAAAATCTACGGTGGGTACTTGCCGTCGCCCCAGATGCGGTGGTGCACGCGCCAGCTCAAGATCGAGCCCTTCGAGAAGCACGTTGGCGACGATCCCGTTCGCCTCTACGTGGGCATCCGGGCAGATGAAAGACGGAGCGGATACATCTCAACGAAGGAGAACATTACGCCGGTGTTTCCCTTCAAGGAGGACGGCCTGGGTAAGGCCGACATTCTTCGCATTCTGGAAGAGAGTGGTGTTGGCCTTCCGAAGTACTACGAGTGGAGGTCGCGCTCTGGCTGCTACTTCTGCTTCTTCCAGCAGCGCGCAGAGTGGGTCCGCCTCAGGGAGCGTCATCCAGACCTCTTCGAGAAAGCAAAGGCATATGAGAAGGAAGAGGCTGGCTATACGTGGTCTCAAGGAGAGAGCCTTTCGGAGCTAGAGCAACCAGATCGGATGCGGGAGATCCTAAGGAAGGATGAGCAGCGAAAGGCGCGAAGCCAAAAACGGCGAAAAGCTACCAACCTGTCACAAGCCTTCGGCTTCTCGGAGCTGGAGGACGATGAGTCAGATGCTTGCCTGATCTGCCACCTGTAGACGTGACCATCAACCGCGACATCTAAATGACTAGCGATCACCGTTCAAGGGAGCCCGGAAACCTCAAGAGGCGTGAGGTGTATCTAGACAATCAGGCATCGACGCCGTGCGATCCGGCGGTGATAGACGCGATGATGCCGTTTCTGGTGACTGAGTACGCGAATCCGTCTAGTGGCCACAGGTTGGGAGCACGCTGCAGTAAGGCGATCGATCTCTCACGTGAGATAGTTTCAGAGATGTTGAGTTGCTCGCCGTCAGAGGTGTTTTTCACTAGTGGAGCAACAGAGGCAAACAACCTCGCCCTTCTCGGGTGTGCCGAACGGCTGGCTCCAGGCAATCGTCTCGTCAGTACATCGATCGAACACAGCTCTATCCTTGAGCCCTTGAAGCGGCTGGAGAAGTTGGATTTCGATGTGTCGCTGTGCCCTGTTCGTGGAGACGGTCTTATTGACCTTGGCGCGCTCTCCGAGCTACTTGATGATTCGGTTGCTCTCGTATCGGTCCACTTCGCCAACAATGAGATTGGCACGATTCAGCCGGTAGGTGAGATCGCGCAGCTGGCGCGGCGCGCAGGGGCACTCATTCATGTTGACGCTGCGCAGGCTTTCGGAAAGCTCTCGATCGACGTTGAAGAGCTCGATGTAGATCTCCTCTCGATCAGTGCCCACAAGTGCTACGGACCCAAAGGGGTGGGGGCGCTCTTTGTAAGGGGTGGGGCGCA
>Ga0114931_10003816_pt1 | contig 18993 bp, 22 predicted proteins | sample 2SBtaG_FD_89579 | JGI IMG/M metagenome (GOLD analysis project Ga0114931, IMG submission 89579) | Deep subsurface microbial communities from Kolumbo volcano to uncover new lineages of life (NeLLi) - 2SBTROV14_V59a metaG | ecosystem: Environmental > Aquatic > Marine > Volcanic | place: Kolumbo...
ATGAGCCGGACTATTTTGGGTGTACCGTAAATAGCCTCTTGCGGCATTTTGACCGTGCCTTGAGCGTTTTGTCCGATGTGATCTGTCATCCCACATTTCCCACCGCTGAACTGCAAAAAGAAAAGGACGATGCGCTCGCTCGCCTTGACCGACTACGAGATGACATGTTTCGCTATCCGTTGCAGAAATTTTACAGCCTGATCTTCAAAAACCACGCTTACGGGCTGCCGGCGCTTGGCACGCCAGAATCGTTGGACGCGCTAACTCGCGAAGATTTGTGCGCCTGGCATGCAGGCCATTTCAGACGCAATCACTTGTTGGTCTCGGTTGTTGGGGATGTGACAACCGACGAAGTGGTACAATGGGTCGAATCGAAACTTGCCAAATTGCCACAGGGCGGCAGATCCTCAACGTCCACACGTCCCTCGTCGACGCTGGATTGTGAACGCATCATGGAAAAAACTGAGAAGCAACAAACCGGCCTCGTAATTGGTTTTGCGGGGCCAGGCTATCTTGATGATGATTACTATGCCTTGCGCGTCCTGCAGAACGTTCTGTCTGGTTTGTCAGGCCGATTGTTTGAGGAGCTGCGCAGTCGCCAAAGCCTCGCTTACACAGTTTCCGCCTTTCTGGTTGCCCGTCAATTGGGCGGGACGTTTCTCTCCTACATTGCTACCTCTCCTGAAAAAGAGAAAATGGCAAGAGCAAGTCTCCTGCAGCAGTTTAGTCAACTGGTTCAAACCCGGATCCCGCCCGATGAACTGGACCGGGCGATTCGTTACACCGCTGGCACGCATGACATTGGCTTGGAGACCAACCGCGCCCAAATGGTGCAGATGGCACATAGTGAGCTCCTGGGGAAGGGTTGGCAGGAAGCATGGCGCTTTTCGGACAAGATCGCGAACGTCAGCAGCGATGACGTGTTGCGGGCGGCCCGCAAATTTCTGAACCCAAACCAATATTGTGAGGCAGCAATTCGCGGCGTGAAACGACGGAGTGCTCAGACGCAAGAGGTAAATCCGTAAAGCGTTTGAAAATAGTCTCGTCACCAGCGACCGATCCGTTGGTATGCGGAGCAGCTAACCTGGTTGTCAGCTCCAACGATCCGACCGGCCGTCAATTAGCGCTGAAAACCGGTCTATCGTCAAATATGCTTGCTGCACTTCTCACCCTCTCTAGATCCCTTAGCCGTTTCCGGTGTCAGCAAAATGCACCGGCCTCTTAAATCAGCGGTGCCTTCTTCTGCGACCCCCGTCATAAGGATGTCGAATGTCGTGGATCATTGTAGGATGGGTGTTCCAAGATGCGCACGAAGGTATGTGATATAGCGAGGAGCCTTCACAGCGTTTGACATGGTAAAGACGACGTAAAATACTAACTCCTTTCGACTTGGCATGTCCTTCTGGCCCGCTTCGATTCTTGTATATCGCTGTGGTACATTTCTTGCTAGCAATAGAAACGCGAAGAACGAAGTTATGGATAATAGTCAGAATGAGACTTATCGACACAGAGGTGACCGCTATGACTACCGACGAATTTAAGCAGTCCGACTACATGGCGTTGCAACTCATGGAAATTGAGGATTTTCGCTTGGTTCTATCGCGACAAAGCGACGGGACAATATCATTTCAGGAAGCCATAATGCTTTGGATTTCGGAAGGGTATGCCGATGAATTTAGGGATGACTACTTGTCAATTCGGGCGGAAAGGGAACCCGCTGTCGCTTAGATTTTGCTACGGAGTGTCTGACCATGACCTATCCTGAAATTGCTTTCTGGAACCGCAAGGTGAAACTACTTGAGAATACGTCGCAGACGATTGAGTTCGAAGCCGCCACACGTCCTGTGAGTTTCTATGAAGGCATCGCGCTCTATCTTTCAAAAGCGTACTTGCAGGGTTCAGGTGATACTCAATCTGAGTATGGCCATATAACCCAGCGCGCCGCATAGAGTCCTCTCAGAGACCAATCTGTCCCCCGAGACTGGCCTTGGCATGATTGTAGCAGCCCGTTTGTCATAAACGAGTGCTAGCTCCTCTGAATTTCATCACAACATATGTCTTATCACAAATATCAGTGTCCAACAAGTGGCACAAACACGAACAGCGCCCTCACGTGACGAGGCCATCGCATCGTCTTGATCAACTTGGTAGCCGAGCGCCAGACCCTCTTGAGGGAATAATTTGTTTGCGCCCAGGGTATTGTTTAGAAACAGCGAGGCTGCAATTTCGAAAAAGTCAATATCATAACAAATAACCACTGGATAAATTAGCAGCAATTCAGTAGATTCATTAATTCTGCCCAAAATCACGTCTTTTGTCATAAGGAGGCGTTCCAAAATGCTTTGCAACAATTTTCAAGACCTGAGGATGCGGTTCGCATCATACTCAAAATCGTGGGGCGCCGCGTCGAAAATCGTGGCCTTGCTATTGATTCTTCTCACCAGTTCGACATCACTTGCTCAGTTTGGCGACTTCTTCGGTTTTGGCAAAAACAAGGTTCACTACAAGGCCTTTGATTGGTCGGTCATTCATACGGAGCATTTCGACTTACATTTTTATAAGGAAGAACGTAGAGCAGCTCTGGATGCTGCAGAAATCGCCGAACGTTCTTATGCTTACTTGAGTGAGACCCTGGACTACAAGTTTAAGCATAAGATTCCTCTTTTGCTTTATGCTTCGCACAACGATTTCCAACAAACGAACGCCATTCAGAGCTACATTAGCGAAGGCACCCAGGGAGTCACGGAGTCTTTGAAAGGCCGGATGATCCTACCGATCACGGGCTCCTATGGCCAGTTCATCCACGTGCTGACCCATGAAATGGTCCATGCGTTTCAGTTTGACATCATGTTGGCGGATGGACCCAGCGAGGTAGTGCGTCGTTTCAATCCGCCGCTTTGGTTTATCGAAGGAATGGCCGAGTATATGTCGGTAGACATGGACAACATCACCCGCATGTGGATGCGGGACGGCGTCCTGAACAACACGCTGCTTTCTATACCGGAAATGACATTCGTTTTTGATATCCGTGTTTATCGCATGGGGCAGGCAATTTGGTATTATGTTGGGGAACGGTACGGCAAGGAAGTTGTCGGACGAATCTTCAAGACAGCAAAGGCGACGGGCGATATCAATCGTGCTTTCAAAGCACATACAGGTCTCGACCTCGTCGAGTTGTCGAAACGCTGGCAAGATGACGCACGTGCCCGCTATTTGCCGCAAAATGTCGTTTTGAAGCGGCCCGAAGAGGTTGCCGTACCGATTCAAGATCCGTGTCATGACTGTACTAGCCTCAACATCGTGCCGGCACTGTCACCGGATGGCCAGGAGCTGGCCTACGTTGGCGACAAGAATTTCACCCTTAACATGTTTCTGCGTCCTTTGAGACAGACGGCGGATGGGTCCGGTTATCTTAAGGATGATGTCAAAAAAGTGGTGCAAAGCGGCAGCAGCCAAAGTTACGAATCCCTTAGATATTTTACCACCGCCATGAACTGGTCGCCAGATGGCAAGCTATTTTCCTTTGTTGCCAAGTCAGGAAAGAATGATGCGATCTACATCGTAGATGCAAAGAAGGACAAAGTTGTTAAGAAACTGTCCTTCCACCACCTGACCGGAATGGCCGCACCGAGTTGGTCACCGAACGGCGACCAGATGGTATTTTCCGGCACGCGGGGCGGGATATCAGATCTCTACGTTGTCAACGCGGACGGCTCAAATCTACGGCAGCTGTCTGACAACCGATACGCTCACCTGCACCCACAGTGGTCGCCTGATGGCAAGAAAATCGCTTTTACAACCGACAGAGGTCCGAACACCAACCTGGATGACTTAATTTTTGGCAACTACAATCTGGCTTTGTATGATCTCGCGACCGGTGAGGTCGAACTGTTAACAGAGACAGGCGCCAATTATATCAATCCTAATTGGACCAAAGATGGCAAGGAAATCATATTTATCTCGGATGCGAATGGGATTCCGAACATCTATTCCCTGAATCTGGAAACGCGAAAAACCTCTCAGATAACAAATATCATCACTGGAGTCTCAGGCATTATTACGGAAAGCCCCGCGGTTTCCCTCGCGCGAGATACAGGTAGACTGGCGTTTAGCGCCTTTGCCAACGCAGGTTGGTACATCTACACCCTCGACAACTATGAAAAAAAGGAAATTTCTCCTGATTCAACTACCGCCGTCCTGGATGAACTCGAGAACCCGAACGATAAATACCAGGAGTTCACAAAACCGGACAGCTCGGAATTCCTCCTTTCGGGGTATAAGCCCAAACTGACTCCTGACCTCATTGTCGGAGCAGGTGCCTTTGCGACAAACGTTGGCTTTGCGGGTCAGACTGCTTTTCTTTTCAGCGACATGCTTGGTGACCGCAACCTACTGATTCAAGCTGCCTTATTTGGAGATCCACTGGAATCAACGATCGTGGCAACCTACTTCAACCAAAGACACCGTCTGAATTGGGCCTTTTCGGCTTTCCAATTCCGTGATGATTTCGGTTTCTTCACCGCCCAGGACCAGGGCGTGGTGACACAAATCTTCCGTGGATTTGGTGCGACTGCTTCTTTGCCCCTCAATCGATTTACCCGCGTTGAATTTGGCAACAACTTATTTTTTGTAGACCGGGATGTGATCAGTTTCTTCAACACACAGGCCAGTGTGAACACGGCTATTTACACTAGCGCGAGCCTCTCTCTTGTGCGAGACTCAGCATTTTGGGGTCTATCAGCCCCGATTTCCGGAACACGGGCCAAGTTCAGCGTTCAGCAAAATGTCGGCGACTTGACCTGGACCTTCCTTTTTGCGGACTATCGAAAGTATTTCCCAATCCAGATCCCGCGGGCGTCCATTGCCTACCGTTTATCCGCCGGTGCGACGGAGGGACGAGATCAGCGCCTGTTCCAGATCGGCGGCCCCTTCACTTTCAGAGGCGTTGACTTCGGTGACTTGCGAGGGACGAGAGCAGTGTTTCAGAACATTGAGTTCCGGTTCCCACTCTTTCCCTTCTTGCCGATCCAGTATGATTTCCTAACAGCGCTAGCTTTTTATGACGCTGCCAACGTCTGGGGGATCGACGGCGGTTTTGGTCCAACAGCCGTCTCTAAGGACTTCGATTTCGGTGATACAAAAACGTCTTATGGCCTGGGACTCAGGTTTAATCTCGGCGGCCTCTTTGTCCTGAGATGGGACTTCCCGCTAAAAAAGGAAGACCGTATGCCAAGTACATTTTTCTCAATCGGCATTGACTACTAGCATGCAGAACACAATACTGTCGCCAATCCGGTCATATTTCCGTAGTTTTAAAATAAGAAGGAACTCTTGATACGAAAACGCGTACATTGATTTTTAAAAAAGAGAGTCCCAACCGACTCTCTTTTTTTTGACAAGCTTGGTGAACTAAGTGGGAGTATGCTTTGACTAAGAGGTTTCAAATATATCTGTTAAGTGCTATTGGACTCGGTGCGATGCTGCTGGTGTATTGTCAAACACAAATCGCACGACAGGTAGCGCTTCAGTCAGTCGACCTGGTACAAGAGTCACGCTTTCTCAACGCGGTGGCTGCCATCGATCACATCAGGTCAGAAAATGTGCACAAGGTCGCAACTGTCATTGAACGTTTTAATCCAGGTATGGACAAGAAAACGAAATTGGCGATCGCGGCCGAAGTTTCAAACGCAAGCATGAAATTCGATAATTTGGACGTGGATTTGCTTTGTGCGACGATAACGCATGAATCAGCCTTTACCTGGGACCCAAGAGTGGTTTCCCCCAAGGGAGCCATCGGCCTCATGCAAGTTATGCCCTCGACGGGTGAGTTTTTGGCTAAAGTTGAAGGCATCAAATGGACAAGCCCTAGGCAGGTACTTTTCGATCCTGTCAAGAACATTCGGCTGGGCAGCCGCTATCTCTCTAGTCTCATCGAAATGTATGAAGTGGATGGCGGTCTCGCGGCTTACAACGGCGGTGGCAAGAGGGCTGCTATGTGGTTGGCGCACGATCGTGCTCACGGCGTCCTTTACCAGGAGACACAGAACTACGTTCCCGCCGTTCTTTCACTATACGAAGAATTTCGTGAGTTCTAGCTAGAGACTTTTTTTCGCCAAGTTAAAGCCAGGTCCGGGATCTTTAGGATGCCACCTGGCTTTTTTTATTTTGGAACAAGCATGCGCATCAACAGGTTGCCAGCTTCCTCAAAGCAGATTCGTCCGCCAGTCGGAGAAATAGTGAAATCTTTCGGATTAACCCCTAAATGAATAAGCCTGACGCTCTCCGACGGAGTTGAACGCCAAAGTTGTTCGTTATAAATAAAAAAAAGATCGCCGTTTGCGCTTCGAACCGGAGAGAGATAGTCATCGCTGGTTTGCGCTTCTACCAGCACCTGGGTCGTGCCGGCGGTCAAATTGAGGACGGAAACGCTTGGATATTTGGCAGGGAACGAAATATCTGTTTCAGTACAAATGACATCATGGGTCTTACGAACAAACTTGAGGTCGCTGCAGTAGGGCATCTGAAACCCCGGATACACCTGCGCTAGCTGGCGCGAGGCCAAGTTGTATTCTCGGAATTCATAGACGTGCCGCGTGTCCTCCTCATCGAAAGTAGAGCTCAGGAGCAAGAGCTCATTCTCTGACATCCAGCCAATCAATCGATAAAGCTCATCGGATTGAGACTTCTTGATAAAATCAACTTCGTCGCCACCTGCATGCCCGGCCACCACACTCACAACTGAGACAGATGTAAAGGGTTGCGTCCCGGGTTCATCATAAGCAATCTCGTACGCCAATTGACTGCCTTCCGGAGACCACTTCAGCGCAGCAATTGAAAAATCGTTTCTTTGCTGCTTGACAAGAGCCGTGGGGGTTCTGCTTGTCTTGTCAATCATATAAAGATTTTGGACTCTCTCAAATTCGTCGTTGACGACGTTGGCGACAAAGGCGACAGTACGACCATTTGGCGCCCAGGCAAACTCGTCAGAGATCTGAAAACCCGGATGACTTTTCACGATTTGGGAGTGAGGCCCCCCACCAGTACCCATCGTGTAAATGCCTTCTTCATTTGGCAAGCGCTTGACGAAGGCGATTTCGCGTCCTGTGGGAGACCATCGCGGTGTACTGCAGCCACCACTTTCAGTGAGTTGTTTTCCGATTGATTCTTCGTCAGGCGATGCCAATTCTACGGAAGTCACAGACTTGGCCTTTCGCATCGAAGAATCGACCGCTGTTGCTTTCTTCCCTTGCACGTAAACAAATGCGTTGTGATAACCCTGACTTTTCAATGCCTGCAGCGCCGTGCGTGCTTTGGCTTCCTAGTTGTAGGGTCCGACCAGTACTTTCCAAAGCAGGCTGCCACCAGGCACGGTCGTTTTCTGAATGGTACATAAGTAAGTCTGACCGCTCAGTGCACTTTGCACTTTGCGGGCGTTTTCTACTTTCGTAAACGCTGCGATCTGTACAAAATAAGCTGGTGCGTCAGCGAGTGGTTCAACTCCTGTCACCTGCGTATGGGAAAGATTTTGTGCCTTCGGCTCCGGTTGCAGCTCTTTGTCCTGGCAGCCGAGGAGGCACTGACCGGCGGCGAGAAAAATTGCCAGACAGGTAAGACTGGAGCGGGTTGCATGGTTCGTTTTCATGTGCTATTGTAGCTATACTATCGCGCAGCAAATCAGGTTTCATCAGGCTGCACTTTTTCCACATTGTGTGGCTGCATGCGCCCGCACCGAAATTCCATCGATGCAAAGTTAGGTTCAGAAAAGGTGCGTCTTTACCAAAGGGACCGGATATTCGTACCCGCTTATCCTAAAGCCTTTATCTTGCTTTTCATTGTGCTGGTCAATATATTGCTATTCCTTAAAAGGTGTTCTTGAGCAAGAATTGACCTGCCGTCAGTTGAATCAGGTTTGCGACACGCTGCCGGAAACGAATCCTTTTAGAAGCTAATGAGGCGTGCAATATTTCATCATAAGTATGTGTTGTTACGCCGCTTTTTAAATGAAAGAAACTGATTCAAGGGATCTGAACAAATCGTACTAAGCGGAATGTCTCGAAGTCAGTGCAAGCTGTCGGTCTTGACTTTATTGGATTTCATCCAAAATCGGAACCACTGGCAAGCCGTTTGTCTGTCAGATTCGCGGGTTCCATTCGTGAGCGGTTGCAAAATTACGTGCTTAGTACGAGGCGCGACCGCCTGAGGAACGTGACCAGAATTCGCATGACTGAACAAAAAACCGGTTCGATGGATCTTTCCTCTCTGCGCATCCAACGTGAGGATTCACCTAAGCCGCCGCGCAGCACGAAGCTAAAGCTAATACTTTTCGGCCTATTGGTCGGGCTCGTCCTTCTCTTGACCGTCATGGTGATGACACGGGTTGGCGGGGATGGCAGTAAACTCATCTTCGTAAAAGCAACGATGATTCATCCATCGCAGGCCGACGCGCTTCTCACCGCCAGTGGATATGTGGTGGCGCAGCGTCAGGCCGCGGTTGCCTCCAAAGGGACAGGCCGCCTGCAAATTCTAGCGGTAGAAGAAGGCGACGAGGTAAGCAAGGGACAGATAATCGGTCAGTTGCAGCACGACGATGTCGATGCTGCCCTCGCCCAGGCTAAAGCAAGCTTTGCGCTGTCGGAGGCGGCGATGAAGCAGGTTGAAGCCGACCTAAACGAGGCGAGATTAAATTATGAACGGCAGCAGCGATTGCTGGCCCGAACGCTCATCTCTCAATCTGACTTCGACATTGCCGAAGCCCGCTTTTTGAATACGCAAGCCGGGCTTGAGGCCGCTAAAGCCCAAATTGAGGTCTCGCGTGCCGGCGTTCTCTCGGCGGAGGTAAATGTTGAAAATACCCGAATCCGGGCGCCGTTTGACGGCACGGTCTTGAGCAAGAATGCAGATATTGGCGAGATGGTGGCGCCCTTCGCAGCGTCGTCTAACTCGCGCGGGGCAGTTGTTACGATTGCAGACATGACTTCTCTGGAGGTTGAAGCAGATGTTTCCGAGTCCAATATTCAGCGTGTGCGAGCCGGTCAGATTTGCGAAATCATCCTGGATGCTTTTCCAGACATGCGCTATCCTGGCTTTGTGCACAAAATCGTCCCGACGGCAGATCGCGCCAAAGCAACTGTTCTCACCAAGATTCGTTTTAAGAAAAGAGACAGCAAGGTGCTGCCGGAAATGAGTGCAAAAGTAAACTTTCTATCGTCTCGCTCAGATAGCGAAGAGCAATCGAACGCGCCTTTTGTTGCGATTCCTGTTGACGCGTTGACTGAACGCAGCGGCAGGCGGGTTGTTTTTGTCGCAAAAAAAAATCGCCTTTCTGAAGTTGCGGTAAAAGTCGGTCGCAATATCTCTGGTCAAATTGAAATACTCGATGGCATTGTGGCAGGAGAAGAAGTGGTCCTGAATCCAGGCCGGGAGGTCAAATCCGGGATGCCGGTAAAATGAGTGAGTGAGCACGCCTTCAGTTCATAGTGATTTGCCGAAAACAGCTTCCCAGTCCCTCCGTCAGGCGTAGAGCCGGAATGACAAACACGAGCGAGTTTCGGTCAGGGCACTAACGAATCAGGCTAAGAATGGAGTTTGTTTGGAGAAAGTGAACATGGCAAACGCACTGGTTGAAGTTCGAAATGTGGCAAAATCCTATCAAAGGGGAAATCAGCATATTCCCGTTTTGGACCAAATCAATCTCTCGGTTCCGAAGGGCGAGTTCCTGGCCCTGATGGGACCGTCCGGATCGGGTAAAACGACGCTGCTGAATTTGATCGCCGGCATCGACAAACCAGATTCCGGTACGATTGAGGTAGACGGTACAAATGTTTCCAATCTCTCGGAATCTGAGCTGGCTACGTGGCGGTCACGCCATGTCGGCTTCATCTTCCAGTTTTACAACCTGATGCCGGTTCTGACCGCTTTCGAGAATGTGGAACTGCCACTCTTGCTGACCAAGCTCTCGAAGCAGGAACGCAGAAAACACGTGCAGACCGCGCTAGAACTGGTAGGACTAGGTGACCGCGTAGGTCACTATCCCAATCAGCTCTCTGGCGGCCAGGAACAGCGCGTCGCTATAGCACGGGCGGTCGTGACCGATCCAACGATCATCGTCGCTGATGAGCCAACCGGCGATCTTGACAAGGAGTCGGCCAACGAAATTCTAACCTTGTTGAGCCGACTCAATGCGGAATTCGAGAAGACCATTATTATGGTCACGCACGACCCACACGCGGCAGAGCGTGCCCATATTGTGCGACACTTTGAAAAAGGTGTTCTGCAGGAATCTTCTGAATCTTTGCTTGAAGCGAAGTGAGGAAAACTGATGAAAGTTCTTAAGTTAATCATAAAAAATGCGATGCGGCACAAACTGCGATCGGGTCTGACCGCGGTCGGCATTGCCATCGCCATTACCGCTTTTGGCCTGTTACGAACCATCATCGATGCTTATTTCATTGGGGTAGAAGCCTCATCAGATACAAGACTGGTTACGCGCAATGCAGTCTCTCTCACCTTTTCACTCCCGCTTGCCTATCGAGACAAAATCGCTAAGATTCCCGGTGTCGAGGAAGTTTCATATGGCAATTGGTTTGGCGCCACCTATATCGATCAGAAGAATTTCTTTCCGCAATTCGCGGTCGAACCTGAAACTTTCCTGCAACTATACCCAGAATTCATATTGAGTCAGGAGGAACAGGAAAATTTCATCAAGGAAAGAAACGCCTGTATTGTCGGCAGAAAACTTGCGGATAAATACGGTTGGCAGGTCGGAGACACATTTCGACTGACCGGAACCATCTACCCGGGCGATTGGGACTATGTCATCCGTGGCATCTATGACGGCCGCGATCCTGCTACCGATGAGTCAACCATGTACTTTCACTGGCAATATCTCGACGAGAGCTTGAACCAAACGGCGCCGGGACGAACAGGACAGGTTGGTGTTTTTTACGTCGGCGTGAACAACGAAAGCGATGTCGTGCCGGTTTCAGACGCCATCGATAACGAGTTCAACAACTCTTTGGCTGAAACGAAAACGGAAACGGAAAAAAATTTTCAGCTCAGCTTTGTCTCAATGGTCGGAACCATCATAACGGCGGTCAGAATCATTTCAATTGTCGTGATCGCTATTATCTTGCTCATACTTGCTAATACGATGACGATGACGGCCCGTGAGCGCATTTCTGAATATGCCGTCATGAAAACCCTGGGGTTCCGCCCCAGGCATCTCGTTGGCCTCATCCTGGGCGAATCGACAGCCATTGCAGTCGCAGGGGGTTTGTTCGGATTGCTTTGGACATTTCTACTCGTGTGGCAATTCGGACTTTTTCTGACGGCCAACGTCGGTTCATTTTTTCCCGTTTTCGAACTGAGCAACACGACCATGGTGATCGGTTTTTGTACGTCATTATTGGTCGGGTCACTCGCTTCCGTTTTTCCTGCGCTACAAGCGGTGCGCCTCAGAATTGTCGACGGACTGAGGAGAATTGACTAAGCTATGCAGCCTAATTTCTTATCGCGAAACATAGAAACGCTGGCCAATTTCATCAATCATACAGAGTAAGGAATCATCGAAAGGCGAAATAGGGAATGAAAATTCCAATTGTTTACAATTTGAGAAACTTGATTTCGCGCAAGCTAACCACCGGTCTCACCGTTCTCGGTATTGGCCTGGTCGTCTTCGTGTTCACTGCGGTGCTCATGTTGGCAGAAGGTTTTCGGAAAACGCTGGTAAGTACTGGCGACGAGAGTAATGCCATCATTGTGCGCAAGGGCTCAAATGCTGAGCTGACAAGCGGTATTCCCAGGAGCCAGACCAATATCATAAAGACGCAGCCTGAGGCAGCCTTGAGCGAGGATGGCCGCCCGCTCATCGCAGGTGAACTGGTCGTAGTAAACAATTTGCCGCGCCGTTCGGATGGTCAGCCCTCAAACGTCGTCGTACGAGGCGTCTCAAAGGAGTCACTCCTCTTGCGCACACGCATGAAACTGACAAAAGGAAGGATGTGGCGGCCGGGCACATCTGAGATCATCGCAGGCCGTAGCGTGGCGGAAAAATTTGAAGGGTGCGGCCTCGGTGAGTCGGTTGCGATGGGCATGCGCAAATGGACTGTTGTTGGTATTTTTGATGCCGGCGGCAGCAGTTTCGATTCCGAAATCTGGGGCGATGTGGAACAATTCATGGATGCCTTTCGACGCCCGGTCTTTTCCTCGATGACCGTAAGAATGAAGGACGCTTCTCAATTCGATGCAATGAAAACGCGTCTTGAAAGCGACCCACGTTTGACGGTGGACACTTTTCGGGAGGTGAAATTCTATGAAAACCAGTCGCAAAATCTGGGCGCATTCATAAAAATATTGGGTCTGACAGTTACATTTATCTTCAGTTTTGGAGCGATGATCGGGGCCATTATCACCATGTACTCCGCGGTCGCCAACCGGTCCAACGAAATCGGTACGTTGCGGGCACTGGGCTTCAGACGCCGCAACATTTTGTTTTCTTTTCTACTGGAATGTCTCTTAATTTCGTTGGCGGGAGGGATTATCGGTATTTTTCTTGCCTTTTTTCTCCAATTTATCGATGTCTCAACAACAAATTGGGCAACCTTCTCAGAAGTAATCTTCGGCTTCAAGTTGACTCCTCCCATCACAATCGCATCTTTTGTCTTCGCGATCGTCATGGGCTTTGCAGGCGGCTTACCGCCCGCTTTTCGTGCCGCCCGCATGCAAGTCGTCAACGCGCTAAGGGGTGCCTAACCCGATGTTTCATTCGCTGCGGCTCAAGCGCATGCATGCTTATGCCACTCAAACTTGATTGTATTCTCCGGGCGCGTGACCGTATCAAACCCCATGTGCGCCGCACGCCGCTTGAACGTTCGGGCGCCTTGTCGGTTCGCACAGGCTGCGAACTGTTCTTGAAGCTGGAGAACTGGCAGGTAACCGGCTCATTTAAAGCACGGGGCGCGATCAATCGTTTGCTGACGCTGTCGGCGCGAGAGCGTGCCAAAGGCATCATTACCGCATCCGCCGGTAATCATGCGCTTGGTGTTGCGCTGGCGGCTCAAATATGTGGCGCCGGCGGCAAAATCGTACTACCCTTGCATGCGTCGGCGGCCAAAAAGACGGCCCTTGGTTGCTACGGGCTGACTTTGATGGAGCAAGGCAACGACTACGATGAAGCTGAAGAGATTGCATGGGAAATCGCCGAGCGTGAGAATCTGACATTTGTACACGCCTTCGAAGACCCTGAAATCATGGCAGGGCAGGGAACGATCGCGTTAGAAATCAGTGAGCAGCTCCCGGACGCCGGGGCGGTGCTGGTTCCCATTGGCGGCGGCGGTCTGATCTCTGGCATTGCCGTTGCAGCAAAAGCCTTGAATCCGGCCATAAAGGTGATCGGAGTACAATCCGAAGCATCGCCGGCGATGGCGGCGGCCCTGGAGGCGGGGAAAGTAGTCGAAACGCCACTGCAAACCTCGCTTGCGGATGGCCTCACCGGCCGACGGGTTGGAGAATTGACTTTTCAATATGTGCAAAAATATGTAGACGACGTCATATTGGTTTCGGAAAATAGTATCCGATCCGCAGTAAAGCTTCTCTTTGAAACGCAGCATTTCGTTGTGGAAGGTTCCGCGGCCGTTGGGCTGGCAGCTCTGCTTGCAGAAAAAGTCAAAACACACGGCTCCACGATCCTGGTCCTTACCGGCAGAAACATTGCCACGAACACCTTTTGCGAGATACTCGCCACATAAGTACCCCACGCCCTACCTGCTTTTCTCTTGACATTCAGTCGCCGACTGCTAAATTTTGATCCTGCTGCTCTGAGCAAGACGTTGGTCTGCTTTTCGCATCTCAACGGTAGTGGCTGTACAGATAATTGCTTGAGGTTGGGGACGTTATTTTTTTCAAAAAGAGGAACCGCATCCATGGGTTTAAAACTGGTAACGATAGAGCGCCACATCACTGATACACAGAAAAAGTTTCCCAGGGCAACCGGCGAATTTTCTGCAATAATGTATGATATCGCATTTGCTGCCAAGGTTATCGCCCGCGAGGTTAACAAAGCAGGACTGGTCGACGTCCTCGGGTACACAGGTTCGACCAATGTCCATGGTGAGAAGGTACAAAAACTAGATGAATTTGCCGACTCTATCATCTTTCGGGCAATGGATCATACGGGCAGGCTTTGCGTTATGGCGTCGGAGGAGCGTGAGGATATCATACCCATTCCGGACAAATTCAAGTGTGGCAAGTATGTCCTGACGTACGATCCGCTTGACGGTTCGTCGAACATAGATGCCAATGTAAGTATCGGAACTATTTTCTCAATTTACCGCAAAGTGTCCAAGGGTGAGCGTGGAACACGTGAGGACTGCCTGCAACCTGGGACGTCTCAGGTCGCTGCCGGTTACATTGCCTACGGCGCTTCAACGATGATGGTGTTCACGACCGGCAATGGGGTTCACGGGTTTACGTATGATCCCAGTGTGGGGGAATTTCTGCTGTCTCACGACAATATCATGACGCCACCTCGCGGCCGGATTTACAGCACCAACGAGGGCAACTATCAACGATGGCACGATGGCACAAAAAAATATATCGATTACTTGAAACAAACCGACAAGGAAACAAACCGTCCCTACTCGGCACGTTATATCGGGTCACTGGTCGCTGACTTTCACCGCAACCTCCTTTATGGTGGCATTTTCTTGTATCCTGGCGACAGCAAGAATCCACATGGCAAATTGCGGCTCGTCTATGAGGCAAATCCGTTGGTCTTTATTGTACAGCAAGCTGGAGGTGAGGCCAGCGACGGCCGACGACGCATTGTGGATATCAAGCCGGAAGATATCCACCAGCGGACGCCGTTGATTATCGGCAGCCTTGAGGATGTGAAAGAAGCCGAAGCTTCCATTCAGGGGAAAAGATAAGAACACCTTTTCGCCTCCCACAAAAGGTCTTTGTAAGGAAACTGACGAGGACCTCTCTACGTTTCTATAATGTGCCGCCTTCAAAAGAATGCTATCTATCTGTGATTCTCATGTCGATGTCCCGGAACCTGAATGCGCTTTAAGAAAACTCTCCTCATAATAGTAGGTCCCTTGTTTTTGGGGGGATCATTTCTGTTTCTCCGCTCAACCAAACCGCAATCGAAAAATAGCCTTTCAACATTTTCTGGTTCTGCCACCTGGCCAGATAGGCGCAAGCTGATGCGACAACTTCGTGAGGAAAGAAGGTTCACAGGGGGCGCAGTAAATTAGAAGCTCAGACCTAATAAATTAGGGTACTATTTCTTGTTGCAATTATGGGTAGTTTATAACTAACTAAACTGGTTTTTGGCGGGGGAGTATGGGTGTTGGCGCGGCAAGCAGGTTGGTCTGGAAAGGACAGCAGATTACTCTCCCTGGGAAGCCAAGAGCTTTCGGATCATTTCGGCAACGAACTTAACATTCTCTGCGTTCAATTTCTCTAGCTGTTTGCAAATCTCATCTACATCTTCACCACTTTCTTCCTCACTCTCACCACTCAAAAAGCTCTTCTTCTTTCGCTTTCTATCTGCATATTCTCGTGCAGACTCACCGGTGATAAGCCAGGTCAATTCAACATCAAGAAACTGAGCAATGAGCCTAACCCTATTTAGTCCGGGGTCCTTCTCATTCCGTATCCAATGACCAATAGTATTAACATGAACGCCAAGAAGTGATGCGAGCGTTGACCTGCTACAGTCATTACTCTTTATACATTCCTTTAATCTACCACCAAAAGTTCCTCTATCGACAGACATTCATAAAACCATAGTGTGTAGAAATTAGAAAAAGTGCTTGTATTACAAACTATAGTGTGTTATGTTTATAACACTAATTTCTCATCGCATATCTAATTAACCGGGAGAAAATGCAATGTCCACCAAAAACATTACTTCAAAAAAAGACTTTCTTCAAGCCAACCTTGCGCAACGCTTCAAATGTACGCAGGCGTTTGTTAGTCTTTCCCTAAACGACAAACGCGACTCAAAAAGAGCGCGAGCCATTCGTGAATTTGTTTGTGGTTCGAAGCGGGCCAGGAAGGCCGCATAAAATAAGATACGCCACCAAAGCCCAAAATACAATAACTCATTTTTGTACAACATCATAAATCAGGGAGACATTTAGTCATGACTAAGAACAGAACCACCATTCAACAGCACATAGCAACGCTAAACAAGGGCGACCACGATCTGGTTATCGAAATGGAAAAAGCCTTTTACGAAACATCGCTTGACGCAAAGACCTTCCTCACTTACTGGACGGCTCTTGGACACAGACGATTAGCAGAAGCCATCGTCGCACTCAGATAAAAATGGAGGGCAGCCACGATGGAAACACTATTAATCTTTCTCGTCCTTACTGTGATTGCTTATGGCATCAAAAGTATAGCTGAGCACATCTATTCTTTTTTCGACAACCACGTGATCGTTGTTTGCCGACACGGCATGAGCCGTGACCAGGTCGAACGTATACGAGAAATTGTCAGCAACGAGATCGATTCAGAATGACCTGTTTCGATTGCACCTCGGAAATGGTTCCCTTCACCATTATATGGATGAACGGCCAGGGCAAGCGTGGCAATATCTGCCCGGATTGCGGCCGTTGGGTTTATCGTAAAACTTTAGAGAAAAACCATGCAAAACACATCCTTTCTTCCCGCTCTCTTGACGAACCTGAACTGCGAACTTCTCGATATCGACGAAGATGATGGCATCGTTTGGGCCCAGGATAAGATTCACCAATAACACGCTCGCCATCCAGCTGCATGACATTGACCGGGATAAAGTTGTCAACCATGTGATTGGCTCGCGCAACAAGTACGGCCTGGATTTGGATGGATACCTGCTATGATAAACAAAGACCAGGTCTGCGAGATGCGCAAGCTCGGCTTTACAATGCGCGAAATTGCAGAGCGGCTCGGATGCAGCTACGAGAACATTAAGCTGCACTGCAAAAAGTGTAAGAAGACCAAGAAGAGGCCGAAGCAATTCCGCCGCCGGCTGCGCAAGGACGAGCCGGCGGAGTGGCGGAAGTACTACGAAAGAACCGGAAGCTACACACGCGTCGCCTGGATGTTTGGGCGCACGAGGCAACAAGTTTACGACGTGCTCAAACCATGTGACAAAAACGGGAGAACAGACAATGAACAGGATTGAACAGGAGAACAAAACGAACCGGCACGAACGAGAGGTTCTAAACCTCCACCTTGGCGGGATGACGGATAACGAGATTGCGAAAGAAACCAAACTGTCGAAGCAGTATGTTGGCCGGCTTTTGATTCGTGCACAAACCAAGAGTGCAAAATCTAATGACGTCAGGAAAGCAATTAGTCTGCACAGACGCGGCATGAAGCAAATTGAAATTGCAAATGAGCTAGGCGTGAAACAGGGAACCGTGTCGCGCTGGCTGCGCAAGCATGGTTTTTTTGGCAACATTGCAGAGACTGAGCTGCGTGTTATTGAGATGCAAGAAGCCGAGCGCAGGCGCATGAAAAAACAGAAGAGCAACCCGTGCGGACTCCTTACCAAAGACTGGCCGCAGTGTTTTGAGCGACGCTGCTACCACTCTGCAGCCGGGACCTGCCCGGCCTTTAACCGCGCGGCGTCTACTAATGCTGAATTAGCCCTTTCTTAAATTCACGCCACAGAGGGCAAATGCCGAGACAAAATGCTTGACTTTCTCAAACATTCTTGCCACTTTTTGTGCGTCGTAATACTGATAGAGGTGGCCCGCTTCCTTCTAAGCGGCATTTTTATTTCTGCTATTACAGGCCGAGTTTCCGCTCTCCGTGAGGAAGCGGGCGCATCTATCAGTGCGACGACAAACTCGGCCTTTTTGTTTGGTATAAAACTGATAGAGACACCGATGTTCAATCCTCGATGTTGTACCCCTGTTTTTCTGCTTAAAAGCCACTTTCAAAAAGACGTTATCAATAAAAACAAGTATTTAGTCGAGTCCATTAAATGGACTTTATTATGTAAACCTACAACAACTGTTATCAATAAAAACAAGTATTTAGTCGAGTCCATTAAATGGACTTTATTATGTAAACCTACAACAAGCATAAGAACCGTTATCAATAAAAACAAGTATTTAGTCGAGTCCATTAAATGGACCTTATTATGTAAACCTGAAGCGGGAGAAATGACATGAATGAGGTTGTGCTGCATCAGAACAAAGACGGATACGATCGCCTTAAAAAATTCGCTGTCAATAAACAGGTGCTACAGGAGAATAGAGAAAGATACGATCTCCTGGTTGCGCTTGAGGAACAGTATTTCAGTGGTCTGAGCCTTTCTGCAAATGCAATCAGAAGAATAATGGATGAGGAAATTTATAGGGCAGCCGGGTTTACATCATTCAAGGCTTACGTTCAAGAAAGAATGCCGTTCAGTAGGTCGCAGGCATTTTTTTACCTAAAGGTCGCCAGAAAAGAGCTGCCAGAAAATAGTATGATGACAAAAGATGAGTTCACGGCTCTTGGTGCGAACAAGGTTAAGGCTGTGCTGAGCCTCGATGATGAAGATTTTTCAAATCTTTTCGACAAAGGCAAAATCGTGGCAGCGGATGGTGAAATTCTCGAAATAGAAGATTTGCGAGACATGGCAGCCAGTGAGCTTGATGATAAGCTGCGCCGCATGCGGCGAGAAGGCGCCCGTAAGACTGAAGAGATCAAGATGCTCAAGGCAGAGGCCAAAGCGAAGCAGGAATTCTACGAGAAAAAGGATAAGGAGATCGAGTAATATAGGCACCTGAAAGATATCTATGGCAAGAAGAAACTGGACGTCGAAGACCAAATGCAATGCCTCACCACTGTGAGCATCCTGTCTCATCAGCTGTATGAGGCACTGGCCAGGGTCAACATCACGGAAGAAAGCAGCCCCGAGTTAATGGTTGCTATGTCTGACAGAATCCGATCACTACATGCCTTCCTGAATGCGTGCTTCAACCGCTATACCTGGCTCGTCGGTTA
>Ga0114931_10003817_pt1 | contig 18992 bp, 15 predicted proteins | sample 2SBtaG_FD_89579 | JGI IMG/M metagenome (GOLD analysis project Ga0114931, IMG submission 89579) | Deep subsurface microbial communities from Kolumbo volcano to uncover new lineages of life (NeLLi) - 2SBTROV14_V59a metaG | ecosystem: Environmental > Aquatic > Marine > Volcanic | place: Kolumbo...
AACACCAAAATGAGCAACAGGGCCACCACGAAGGTGGGCATCGAGATGCCCAGCAAAGAGACCACCATGGTGCTTTTGGCCAACAAAGAACGGGGCCGCAGGGCAGACCACATGCCAAGCAAAACACCCAGCAGCGTGCTGATCACCAGCGCCAGGGTGGCCAGCTCCAGCGTGGCCGGCGCACGGTCGACGATCAACGGCAATACCGGCATGCGCTGGCGAAAGGACAACCCAAAGTCCCCGCGCAGGGCCTTGCCCAGCCAGCGGACGTACTGAACGTAAAACGGCTGGTCCAGGCCCAGACGGTGTTTGAGGGCTTCGGCGGTTTCGGCGGTCAGCTCCTGGGGGTTAAAATTGGCCCGGATGGGGTCGCCCAAATACTGGAACACGACAAAGCAGATAAAGGAAACAAACAGCAGCACAACCACGCTTTGCAGTAAACGCCGGGTTAGGTATACAAACATAGGCTCACGGGCCGGGTTTTGCCGTTAGAATAGGACGTGGCAAACCGGCAACCCACGTAGTTTACTTGAAGCAGGGGGCACAAACCAAATCCCCAAAGGAGGGCCATTGTATCGATTCAACGCCTTGCTTGCCTTGGCGGCGTTCTGTTTGTTTGGAGTCTGGGGGCAGGCCCAAGCGCCCAACGGCCTGCCCTTTGAGCACCGCATTCGTATTTCGGTCGAGAAAAACAACGTCATCTTTTCCATCGTCCCCTTGTTGTTCTTGGAACAGGCCGGGGTGGGGTTGATCGATTTTGACCAGGATGGCGCGTTGGACATTTACCTGACCAATGGGCCCGGATTTGCCAACGGGCTGCTGCACAATCAGGGCGGGGAGTTTTCAGATGCAGCCAAGAGCGCGGGCGTGGATTTTCCCGGCGGAACGGCGGCCCTGGCCGGCGATATCGATAACGACGGGCTGGTGGACCTGTTTGTGGCCCGGCGCAACAAAAACATCTTGTACCTCAACCAAGGCGCGGGGCGCTTTGAAAACGTCACCGCCCGCGCCGGGGTGGGAGGCGGCAACCAATTGACCAGCAACGCCGCCTTTTGCGACCTGGACAACGATGGTTTTTTGGATTTGTACCTGGGGAACCGCCGCAACCACGCGCATGATGAATTGCACCCCAACCAGTTGTTTCACAACAACGGCGATTCGACCTTTACCGAGCTGGGGCGACAGGCCGGGGTCGATAACCCAGTGACCCGAACCCTGCTGGCGCCCGGACAGGGGCAAAATTCCACGATGGCCGTGGCCTGCTTCGATTACGACGCCGACGGCGACCAGGACATCGTGGCGGCGGTGGATTTTTCCACCGTGACGCTGTTTAAAAACCGCTGGCGGGAGTCCGGGCGGTTGCGCTTTGAAAACGTCACCGTTGCGGCAGGCTTGGGGCGGGTGGGGAATTGGATGGGGCTGGCCATTGGTGATTTCAATGGGGACGCTTTGCCCGACATCTTTGCCACCAGTTGGGGCAGTTCGGCCAACATCTACCGGGTGAACATTCCGGTGGAAAGCACCCGGCACGCGCTCTACCTCAACCAGGGAAACGGCACGTTCATCGATGCCGCACAACGCGCCGTCCTTGCCGACTGGCCGTTCGGCTGGGGGGCGGTGGCGTTGGACTGGGAAAACGACGGCGATTTGGACCTGTACTACGTGGGCAACATGGTTGAAGACCCCGCCCGTCCCGTGCGCGATAACCCCGGCCACTTGTTTCTCAACGACGGCGGCGGCGTTTTTGAAGAATCCGCGGGGCGATACGATTTGGGCAACGTCGATGAGGCTGGCGTGTTCCAAGTGGGACACGGGGTGGCCACAGGCGACGTGGACGGCGACGGCTTTTTCGACATCGTGGTGGCCAACGCCGCCTACCGCACGCCGGCGCAACGCGTGATCCCCGGCGTGCCCAAGCTGTTTTTAAATGCCGATTTTGTGCACCAACAGCCGGGCCACTGGCTCAAGCTCAAGCTGGCCGGGCGGGACAGCAACCGCAGCGGCATTGGGGCCAGGGTGCTGTTGTATGTCGCGGGAAAAGCGCAATTGCGGGAAGTGCAAAGCGGCAACGGCCACATGGGGCAAAACAGCCTGGAGGTGGGGTTTGGGGTGGGTCAAGCGACCGTTGTAGACCGCCTTGAAATCCACTGGCCCAGCGGCACGGTGGATCGGCTAAAGAAGCTCAGCGTGGATCAAACCCTCACGGTGTCTGAAGGACAGTTTCCTTAAAGGCAAAGACAAAAACAGGGGGCCGCGTGACGGCCCCCTGCGTGTTGGCAAGTTCTCTAGGTTAAAGCCCGGAGACAATGTCGTGATAAATCGTAAAATTGTCCGAGCGGGGCACGAAGTTCAGGTTGGCGGCCGTGCCCCACACGTTGCCTTCAAAATGCAAGGGCACCAACGCCACGTCGTCCATCGCCAGCTTGTTCGCCTGTTTCAGCAGCCGTTCGCGCTCGACGGCGTCCACGCTGGCGTTGGCGGTTTCAATCAAAGCGTCGAAATCCGGGTTGCCGTACTGCGAGTCGTTGAAGAACGCACCCGAAACCAGCAGGTTTCCGGCGGTGCGCCCGAAGTCGAACGCATCGTCCGACCAACCCACGATAAAGAACTCCTTGTCGCCATCGTCGAAGAACGCGGCAGACGGTCTGGCGCGCACCTGGGCGTTGATGCCCACCTGCTGCAATTGCTGGGCCACGGCCTGACCCACCCCCACGTCGTTGACGAACTGGTCGTTGGTCACATCAACGGTCAGCTCAAACCCGTCCGGGAAGCCCGCATCTTTCAAAAGGCTGCGCGCCCGATCCGGGTCAAACGCCAGACGCGCAATCTCCGAGTTGTGTCCCACGGTGGCCGGGTCGGGAATTTGGCTGCCGGGGGCGGCAAACCCGTCCAGCACGGCATCCACGATCAACTGGGCGTCGATGGCGTGGTAGGCGGCCTGACGCACCCGCAGGTCGGCGAAAGGAGAATCCACCACCCGGGGTGAAAAGAAGATCAACTGGCGGCCGGCGCGGGTCTTGACGTCCACGGCGCCGTTGTTGCTGAGCTGGGCCACAAACTGAGTGGGAAGCCCCTGCACCAACTGCGCATCGCCGCTGACCAGGGCGGAAAAGCGGGTGGAGTCATCGGCGATCTGCTGGTGGCGCACGCTGCGGATGGCGGGCGCGCCGCCCCAGTAATCGTCGTTGGCTTCCAACTCCACAAAGTCAGCGGGCGTCCAGTCCGTCAAGCGGTAGGCGCCGGTGCCGATGGCGTTTTGAGCCAGGTCGGTCAAAGAGCGGCCTGCGCTGGATTCGCTGTCGAGCATGAAGACCACGTGCATGATGTTGGCGAAAAACGGCACCGAACCGTCGGTGATCACGCGCACCTTCAGGTCGTTGATGATTTGCACTTCCACGATCATGCCGCCGAAGAAAGAGCGTTCCGAAAAGTCCTCCTTCAAGCGTTCCAGCGAGAATTTGACGTCGGCTGCGTTAAAGTCGTTGCCGTTGTGGAACTTCACCCCTTGGCGCAAGTTAAAGTCCCATTGGTCGACGGCCGTTTGCTCGAACGAGGTGGCCAGGGCGGGTTGCAAGTTGCCCTGAATGTCTCGACGCAACAATCCATCGAAGAGGTTTGATAGCAACTGGGTATTGGGATCGTTGTTGCGGGTGGGCTCCATCGTATCAACGGTACCCTTGGTCACGGCAACGAGCGAGGATTGGGCCAGGGTTTTATGCCAAAACCCGGTGGACAAACTCAACGTGGTTGCGCCAGCGGCAACCCCTTTGAGAAACGAACGTCGGGAAACCGATCGAAGCATGTGTCTCCTCCTTCAAAGAGATCTTTTTAAATTTGATCGAACAACAAAAACAAACCACAGAAAGTGACCGACGCTACAACGGGTGTCTTTGTAGAGAAACGTCAAGCGAGAGAGAGGGAAGAAAAATTGTCCAACGCCGTTTTCAGCCTCGACAAAGGCGACCACTGACCATGTTGATCACTTCTTTCAAATATCGAGAAAGCATTTTTTCCACACCAGATCGAAAAGATTATAAGCCAGAAACCGATACAGTGTCAACACGCTGCGACAAGCACGTCAAGCCGGCGGCGTTTGGTTGCTCTGGAGACCTGCCTCCACTTTGTAGCCAAAGCCGCGGACGGTCACGATGATGCTGGGTTTTTTGGGGTTTTCTTCAAGCTTGCGGCGCAGGAAGTAAATGTACTGTTTGACGTCTTGTGCCGAAGCAAAACTGTGTTCGGGCCAAATGCTTTTGAGGATTTCGTCGTTGGCGTACACCTTGCCGGGCTCCTGGCACAACAGTTTTAACAAATCGAACTCTTTGGGGGACAACTCCACCGGCCGGCCGCGAACTTCCACGTATTTTCTGGCGTCGTCCAGGGCCAGCGCACCCACCTGCCTAAGAGCGGTCGCCGGGGGCGTTGCCGGTGAGACGGGGGGGGCATCAGGGGGAAGCGCTGCAACGGGGCTGGAAACCGGGGTGACCTCCTTTTGTTGAAGCCTGTCTTTTCGGTGAAGGTGCAACCGCCAGTGGCTGCTGGCCCAGGCCCCGCCCAACAGCACCAAAAAAGCGCCCGCAGCCAGCCACAGGGTCACCAGCCGTTCGTTGTTGATCTGGGCTTCGAGTTCTCCCAAGGTGCGTCCGATGCGCACGTACCCCTTCAGGTCTGTCTGGCCCTGGGTGGGCAGCGGGAAAAGGGTCTTGATCACATCCAGGTAGGTGCTGCCATCCGGCAGGTGATCGAGGCGCGTTTGGATGGACGCGGTCGGCGTCAGCACGTCAAGCGCCAGCCCATTGCCGGCCACTTTGCGTTCGTCGGAGACCACCGTGGCCCGTTGCACCACCTGAACGTAGATGACGTCGTTGGTAAACGACATGGCGTCAACCGTACTGGTCAGCAAATCGGTTCGTTCGCGAGCCAAATAAAGCGAAATACGATCTGAAAACGCCGACGTTTGGTTTTCGATCAGTTCAAAGTACGTCCGGGTTCGCTGCTTGCCCGACCAGTCCAGGTAAAACCCGGTGGCCCCCAGGACCAAGACGCCGGAAACAAGTGCGACGATCAAAAGAAATTTTGCCGTTTTATCCATAGAAGTCCGAATGATCAACGAAATTATCGTCTGATGCAGCCAAAGTATAGCGGACCTTGGGGTAAAGATAAAGTGTGATGTTGCAAGGAAGAAAGTGGCGCGCCCGAGAGGATTTGAACCTCTGGCCTCTGCCTCCGCAGGGCAGCGCTCTGTCCACTGAGCTACGGGCGCAAAACGCGGCTATTGTATCGTATGGATGGCACTTTCACAAGCATGGCGGGCAGGCGGGGGTTGAGGTGGTTTTACCCTTCAAGTATAATCAGAGTGTGCAGACTATTCTTCGAAGAAGATACTGACTTGTGAATTTCACGCGTTCTTTTTTCGCTTTTGCAACAGAAAGGAGAGAGCCCCTTGTTGCCAAACCGTAATCAGCAATCCTATCAGACCAGATCGTTAACATGGTGGGCCAACGACAAGCCGGAGGTTGAAACACTGTTGCGAGAATTGCTGGGGCGAAGGAGAAGCAAACCCACCACCATCAGCAAGAAAAAAAGCAAAGCCCCCATTTACCTGGTGACCATTTTTTTCCACGACCACGGAAACGCTGAAGACTTTTACTTTGGCAAGTTAAACACCCATAAAGGCACCGTGCAGCTTGAGTTAGACCTGACCCGGATTGCCGCGCACGGGCGGAAACAACGCCTCAACTGTGCCATGGAAGACACCGAAACGATTGCGCTTAAAGAAATTTCCGACGACGACCGCTTGGTGCTGCTCAAAGAAGAAGAATACAAGACCTTGCAAGGCCTTGTGATCGACAAATTACAGTAAACGCGTCAAACCACCCCACCTGCGTAGGCCGCTACCGCTTGTGAATCGGGACGAAAGGGCGTTTGTTGGGGCCGGTGTAGATTTGCCTGGGCCTTGCGATGCGCGAGCTGGTTTCCATCATTTCTTTCCACTGGGAGATCCAGCCTGGCAAGCGGCCGATGGCAAACATGACGGGAAACATATTCAAAGGAAATCCCAAGGCGCGATAGATGATGCCGCTGTAAAAATCAACGTTGGGGTAGAGTTTGCGTTCGACGAAGTAATCGTCTTTTAAGGCCACGGCTTCCAACTCCCTGGCGATGTCCAGCAGCGGGTCCTCGATACCGAGTTTGTCGAGCACGGCTTTTGCCCTGGCCTTGATGATTTTTGCGCGCGGGTCGTAGTTCTTATAAACGCGGTGTCCAAACCCCATCAAGCGGAAACTGTTGGTGCGATCCTTGGCCATCTTGACGTATTTTTGCACGTCGCCGCCATCGTCATAGATGCGTTGCAGCATTTCCATCACGGCCTGGTTTGCGCCGCCGTGTAAAGGACCCCACAGGGCACAAATTCCGGCCGAAATCGACGCATATAAGTTGGCGTGACTGGAGCCCACCATGCGCACGGTGGCGGTTGAGCAGTTCTGTTCGTGGTCGACGTGCAACACCATCAGTTCGTCGAGCAGTTTGGGGATATCCGGATCCAACTCATAGGGCTGGCTGGGCACCGAAAACATCATGTTCAGGAAATTGGCGGTGTAAGACAGGTGGTTCTGGGGGTAAATCAAAGGTTGCCCGATCAACTTTTTGTAGGAGTAAGCGGCGATCGTGGGCAGCTTTGCCAGCAAGCGCACGATCTCAATGTAGGCATGTTCCGGGTTTTGAGGCTCCAGGGCATCCTGGTAAAAGGTCGACAGCGAACAGACCACCGAGGACAAGGTGGCCATGGGGTGGGCGTTCCTCGGGAAGGCATCGTAAATACGCCGCAGGTCTTCGTGCAGCAGCGTGTGGCAAGAGACATCTTGGGTAAATTTGTCCAACTGGGCCTGGGTGGGAAGTTCGCCAAAGATCACCATGTAGGCCACTTCAAGGAAAGAGGCGTTTTGACTCAAATCCTCAATGGAATACCCGCGATGACTCAAAATGCCCCGCTCGCCGTCGATATAGGTGATGGCGCTTAGACAGGAACCGGTATTCCCGTATCCGTTGTCGTAGGTGATGTAGCCGGTTTGCGACCGAAGCTTGGATATATCGAGCGCTTTTTCCCGCTCGCTTCCCTCGATGACGGGAAGTTCCAGCGTTTTGCCGTCCAGGTTTAGAGAAATATTTTCACTCATGTTGCCCTTTCATGGCGCTTGTCAGGAACGTGGTCTTACATGGCGTTGACCAAGTTGGTGGCGGCTTCCAGCGTTTCGTCGACCGCCTCTTGGCTTTCCATTTCGCAGTACACGCGCAGCAGGGGTTCGGTGCCCGAGGCGCGAAACATCAGCCACCCTTTGCTAAAACGAAGCTTGATACCATCCAGGTCTTCGATGCCTTTCACCGGCCTACTGCCGATCTGGCTGGGGGGCGTGTGGTGGAGTTGTTCAACCACTTCAAGGCGGTTTTCCAGGTGCAGGTCTTTGCGGGCGTAATGGTGTTGGCCGAATTCGGCCATCAAGTCTGCCACGATCTGGCTGATGGGCTCTTGGTGTTTGGCCACGACTTCCAGCAGCAACAACGCCATCAGCAGCCCGTCGCGTTCCAGGACGTGCCCCTTCACCGCGATGCCGCCGCTTTCCTCGCCGCCGATTAAGACATCGTCCTTGATCATGCGTTCGGCGATGTATTTAAACCCGATGGGCACCTGATCGACGACCAACCCGTAGTGTGCGGCAATGCGGTCTACCATGTCGGTCAGGGCAAAGCTCTTGACCACGCGGCCATGCAGGCCTTTATCGACCAAGTGCTTGAGGATCAGGCTGTAGCAAAGGTGGGAACTCAGTACCTCTCCGAGGTCATCCATGCCTCCAATGCGATCGGCGTCCCCGTCGGTGACCACGCCGATGAGCAGTTGTCCGGGCTCCAGGCGTTTGCTCTGGGCCCGCACCACGGCCTTCAGCGGGGTGAGGTTTTTGGGAATGGGTTCCGGGTTGTCTCCGCCAAACATGGGGTCCGGCTTGGAACGCACTTCGACGAGCGAAACCCCAATGGGGTTCAGGATGTTCGACAGGCAACGCGTTCCCGAACCATGCATGGCGTCGATGATGACCTTCAAGTTCGCCTTGGCGATCAGCTCCAGGTCCACCAACTCTCTCAAGCGGTCCAGGTAAGGGCCCGTCATGTCACAACGCTCCAGATCGATGTCGGCCCAAGCCATTCGGGTGTTGCTTCGTAAACGGTGTTCCACTTCCTGGGTGAAGGCAGGCGGGGCCGATCCGCCAAACTCGGCCTTGAGCTTAAAGCCGTTGTAATACGCCGGGTTGTGGCTTGAGGTGATCATCACCCCGCAGGCGGCCTGGTGCTGTTCCACCGCAAAGGACAGGGCGGGCGTTGGCAAAAAGTGATCGGACACCTTAACCGGTATTCTGTGCGCGGCCAGCACCCGCCCGGTTTCCAGCCCGAATGCTTCCGAAAGGAAACGCGTATCGTACCCGATCACCACGCCTTGTTCGGCTTGGCGGAAGGGGGCGTGCCAATCGCGGTATAAGTTGATACGCTGTCGTTTACGGTCTTTTAAAAACAGGGCCAAGGCCTGCGCCACGCGCTGCACGTTGTGAAATGTAAATTCCTTGGCGATAATGCCTCGCCAACCATCGGTGCCGAATCGAACCGGTTCTCTTTCTTTATGGCCCATGGTGCACAAAACAGGGATTACCCCTGCATTTCCTCCTCTGTATCTGTTGCAGGGCGCACGACATATTCGTTGGCGTCCAGGGAAATTCGTTCAATGTTGGCTGGCCATTTAAGAGGGCTTTTTTTGATGATGTCGCGCAGCAGATCAAGAGGCAACGAGGTCTCCAGCCAAATATCCTCCAGTCGAACCACCCCGTCTTCCACCAAAAGCAAAGGCAAGACCTCTTCAACCGCCTTAATGTAGCGCTCAATGCCTTGGGGGATGCCGTCCATCAAATCGTAGTTAATTTGACTTGCCTGGCTATCACTGATCCAGATGGTGTCTTTGATGACAGAAGTTTTAATTTTTTTGTTCATGGTCGCGTTTTAATGTCTGGTCAACGGTTTTTCCCGGATAAAAAAGAGTACGGAAAAAGCACTGAATCAGTATAGGCCTTCGCCCGGAGGGCGTCAATAACAGGCGCTACTGTATGAAAACGCACTGCGATTTGCCTCGCAGAAGATGTGAATTGTGCTGTCGTTCTTGAAACCCTGCCGGGGGACATTTATACTTGCCCATCCTGCGGAGTGTTGCGACCTATTGGGGGGATTTTCTTGGCACTTGCACTGTATTTGATCGGCACGCCGGGGGCGGGTAAGTCCACCGTGTTTGACGCGCTGACCAACACCCCCCAAGGCACCCATTTTTCGACCAAGGGCCAACACCGACTGGGGTCGGTCAAGGTGCCGGACGAACGTCTGGAGCAACTGCGCGATTTATACCGGCCCAAGAAATACACCCCCACGGAGATCAACTTTGTGGATGTGGGCCTGCCTCCCGGCGCACAAGAGCAGCGCAGCCTCGGCGAGTTGACCACGTTTTTGGGGGATGCGGATGCGTTTTTGCTTGTCCTGCAGGGCTTTGGTGAATTTGATTATCGGGGTGACCCCGTAGACCCCAAACGCCAATTGGACGCCATGGCCTTGGAGCTGGTGGTGGCCGACCTGGAGAAGGTCGAGCGCCGCTTGGAGCGGCTTTTGCAAGAGACGCAAAAGGGCAATAAAGGGTCGGGCCAGGAAGCCGACCTGTTGACCCGTTGCAAGACCCACCTGGAGGCGGAAGGCGCGTTGCGCACGCTGGATTTTTCCGAAGAACAAGACAAGTTGCTGCGGGGGTTTCAGTTTTTGTCTCAAAAGCCGGTGCTGGTGGTACTCAACGTTGAAGAAGGTGCGCAACCTTCACAAGAAATTGAGGCCGCTTGCCAGGCGTACGGGTTCGAACAGATGGCCTTTTGTGCCACGGTTGAAGCCGAAATCGCCCAGTTGGAAATCGACGAACAGCGGGCGTTCTTGGCCGACTACGGCATCCAGGAGGCCGCCCGCCCGCGCCTCATCCGGGCGGCTTACCGCTTACTGCATCTGGTCAGCTTTTTTACGGTGGGAGAAGATGAGGTGCGCGCCTGGACCATCCAAGCAGGCACGCCCGCCCAACTGGCGGCCGGCAAAATCCACAGCGACATCGAACGCGGTTTCATCCGCGCTGAAACCGTCCATTATGCGGATTTGATCGAACAAGGCGCTTGGTCCAAATGCAGGGATCAAGCGTTGCTGAGGCTGGAGGGTAAAACGTACCCGGTGCAGGACGGCGATGTCATCAACTTCCGTTTTAACACCTGATCTGGGGCATTAAACATGCGTTGGTTTAAGCGAAATCAATCACCACAGCAGCCCAGGGTGCTGGTGGTGGGGCTGGATTGTTTGGCCCCACGGTTGGTCGCCCGGTTTTCCGACGTGATGCCGAATCTGTCTGCGCTGCAAGGACAGGGAGCGTTTGGGCTGTTGGAAAGCGTCATCCCCCCCATCACGGTGCCCGCCTGGGCCTGCATGACCACGGGCAAGCGCCCCGGAACGTTGGGCATCTATGGGTTTCGCAACCGGGTGGACCACAGTTACGACAAGCTGTCCATTGTGACCTCCCGGCAGGTGAGAGAAAAAGCCATTTGGGATTACGTCGGCGACGCCGGGCGAGAGTCCATCATCGTGGGCGTGCCACCCGGGTTTCCGCCCAAACCGTTGAAGGGCCATGCAATCTCATGCTTTTTAACGCCGGATGCCCAAGCAGACTTTACCTATCCGCAGCACCTCAAAGCCGAACTGCAGACGCTGGTGGGTGAGTACCAATTCGACGTGAGAAACTTTCGCACCGAAAACAAGCAATGGTTGCTGGACCAAATCTTTCAACTGACCGAACAGCGCTTTCGGGTTGCCAACCACCTGTTGACCACCAAACCTTGGGATTTTTTCATGTTCGTCGATATGGGGGCCGACCGCCTGCATCACGGCTTCTGGCGGTATTGCGACCCGCGGCACATCCACCACCAAGCCAAAAACCCCTTTAAAAACGCATTTCGAGACTATTACGCGTTTTTAGACCAACAGTTGGGCCGCCTGCTGGAAAACGTGCCCGATGATGTGTTTGTGTTGGTGGTCTCCGACCACGGCGCCAAGCGCATGGACGGAGGGATCTGCATCAACGAGTGGTTGATGCAGCAGGGCTATCTCAAGCTGAAGGTCCCGCCGCAAAGCGTGCGGGCGGTGGACCCGTCTCAAGTGGATTGGGCGCACACCACGGCCTGGGGGGAAGGCGGCTACTACAGCCGTATCTTCCTCAATGCAGCGGGAAGAGAGCCGCAGGGAACGGTTGCGCCGTCCGACTATGAAGGCCTCCGCGATGAGCTGGTCAAAAAGCTGGAAGCCTTGGGAGACGAGCAGGGCCGACCGATTGGCACGCGCGTTTACCGGCCGGAAGACCTGTATGCGCGCCAACGCGGCATCGCCCCGGATTTGATCGCCCTGTTTGGCGACCTGCACTGGCGCGCGGTGGGCACGGTGGGGTGGAACACCGTTTGGGTACACGAAAACGACACCGGACCGGACGACGCCAACCACGCCCAACACGGGGTGTTTGCGGCCCACAACGTGCCGGGGTTCAAAGGCCAGCAAACAGACCTGAACCTGGTTCAAATCACGCCCACCGTGCTGCAACTGCTGGGGTTGTCGCTGCCCGACGACCTGGAAGCCGAATCGATGCTTTAGGGCATTTTTCGATGAGTCATAATCAGGCAAAAGCAGTAGGGCTGCTTCATTGGCTCAAGTTGACGAACACGCATAAAAGGAAAATGCTTTAGGCGTGTTTTTCAACCCGCTTTCAAAAGGGCAGCAAGTGGGTTCTTTTCGTGATGCGGGCGGCGGCGTGGGCCATCAGCTTGGCGCAGGCTTCCAGGTCTTTTAAGCTCACCAGTTCGCAGGGGCTGTGCATGTAGCGGTTGGGGATGCTGATCAAGCCGGTGGCCACCCCCGCACGGCTCAATTGAATCGCGTTGGCATCCGTGCCCGTACCGCGAGGTTCGGCGTTAATTTGAACGTCGATCTTTTCTTTTTTGGCGGTGTCCACCAGCAACTCAAACACCCTGGCGTTGATGTTGGCGCCGCGGGCGATGACCGGTCCGCCGCCGATTTTGACCACCCCCTCCCGACGAACGGTGTCTTCCATGCTGGGATGATCGGTGGCAAAGGTGACATCCACCGCAATGGCCACCTGCGGGTCGATGCCAAAAGAGGCGGTGATAGCGCCCCGCAGCCCGATTTCTTCTTGAACGGTGGCCACGGCATGAACCTCTGCTTTGGGCTTCATTTTCGATAGCAGCCGCGCCGCTTCCAGCACCACAAAGGCCCCCGCTCGATTGTCGATGCCGCGCCCCACGATTACATCGTCCTGAAGCTCCTCGTAGTCGTAGGCCAGCACCGCCGGGTCGCCGATCGACACGAGTTTTTCTGCGGCCTTTTTGTCTTTCACGCCCAGATCAACCCAAATCTTTTCGAGCTGAACCACCTTTTTTCGGGCCGCTTCGCCCAACAGGTGGATGGGCTTTTTGCCGATTACGCCGCAGATGCGGCCTTTTTTCGTGCGCACCCACACCCGCTGGCCTTGAGGGATCTGCGGGTCCCAGCCGCCCACCGGCGCCAACCACAAAAACCCCTGGTCGTCGATGTGGGAGATCAAAAACCCGATTTCATCGTAGTGACCGGCAAACATCACTCGAATTTCCCCGCCGGGGTTGATCAGCGCATCGGTGTTGCCGTGAACGTCGCGGTGTACTTCACTGGCAAACGACTCGGCCTCGGCCTGCCAAACGGCCGCCGCTTCGCCCTCATACCCCGAAGGGCTGATGGTGTGCAGCAGGTTTTTCAAAAACGCCTTCGATTGCTTTTTCAACGATGCCTCCTTACGCGCTTGCAAGACGAACAAACCGTCATCGATTTTCAATTGTTGCCCCTACCATGCCAGATAAAAAAGTCCGGCGCAAAACCCGCCGCTGCTTGAAGCCCAAACGTCTCGTGCCCTATACTCCTTAGCAGGAGGCCAATCAACATGCAAAGACGCTTTGGAACCTTTGGCATTTTAACGGTCGCCGTTTTCTTGCTGACCCTTTCGGGAAGCTCGCAAGTGCCCGACGACCACGGAAACGACCCCACGCCGTTTGCCGCCACCTTGATTACGGTGGACAACTTCGAGTTGCAGGGTGCATTGGAGCAGGTCGGTGACGTCGATTGTTTCATGTTCCAGGCCGAAGCCGGCAACGCCTATCGCTTTATGGTTCTGGAAGCGGATGAGGCCTTGGCGCCTTTGCTAATTTTGTTCGACCGCAACGGCCTCACCGTGCTGGCGTTGGACGAAAAGGGGAACCAAAACGCGCGGGCCCAAATCGAATGGAAACCCTTTGTGACGGGGTTTTACTACCTGTGCCTGCGCAACGCCGTTTCCACCCAAGGGGTGGGCGCTTACCGGCTGCGCGTGCAAAGCGACCGGGCGGCTTCCGGCGACCCGGCCTCCCTGCCTGAGCCACCGACGCCATCGACCCCTCAAAACGGTGAGGGGCCGCCCGATTCAAATACGGAATCCAATCCACCGGACAACGATCAACCAGAAGAAATGCAAGCTCCCAACCTGCCGCAAACGGGTGCCCCGGGTCGGGTGGCCGTGTTGGGCGGGGACGACCGGGCGAGCCTGGAAGACGTGCGGTCTTTTCTCCAACAAGTCGGCGCTTTTGCGACCGTGGAGCTGATCGATGTGTCCCAAGATACGCCCGACGCACAAACGCTTTCTGGATACGAGGCCGTGTTGGTGTGGGCGGACAGCGGGTTTAAGGACGCAGTCGCGCTGGGCGACCGTCTGGCCGACTACGTGGACCAGGGCGGTGGCGTGGTGGTGGCGGCGGTCAGTTTCGATGCGCCAAGCCCCTTTGACCCGGATGTGCTGGAAGGCCGCTTTTTTGACCAGGGGTATTATGCCATTGCCCCCGGCGTGGACAACGTGGATGCGGGGCGTTTGACGCTGGGGCAGGTGCTGGCGCCCGACCACCCCATCATGCAGGGGGTCAGCGGCATCGACGGGGGGCCCAAGAGCTTTCATTCGCCCACCACGGCCTTAACCGCGGGCAGCAGCAGCATTGCCCTGTGGAGCAACGGGGATGTGCTGGTGGCGGTGAAAACCGTGGGCCAAACGCGCCGAGCGGATATCAACCTGTTTCCGCCTTCGGGACGGGTGGATTCGGACCTTTGGCCGTTTCGCCCCAGCAACAAGGTGCCGGAGTTATTCGCCAACGCCTTGCGCTGGGTGGCGGGAGGCTCTTAAACGGGGGGCCGCGCGTCATAAAAAAACACGTTCTTGTTTGAACTAAATTTGAACCCTCTTTCCTGAAACCTCGAACCGAGTTGGGGCGTATATGGAGCGTATTACACCGGATGGTTCCCTAAACTCAAGCGCCATCCGCGACAAAGGAGGGAGCATGAACTTCGCCAAATGGGTACACGTAAAGATCCGGGGCTGGAAGGGGCTGGCAACAATCCTCATCCCGGATTCTGCCACCGTAACGGACTTAAAAGCGATGCTGGGCATCGAACACTACAATTGCGTCACCGTCCCGGCAAGTTTCCTGCCCCTCGCTGAAGAGTCGATCGTGTACGAATACGTCAACGAGTTCGACACCGTGATGGTAGACCCTTAACTTCAATTAAACCCCCTTACCTCCTTAATGGACCCCATGGGGCCCGGCGCAAACCGCTGGGCCCCATTGCTTTTTTTCTCGTGAAACCTACGATGGAACGTGGGTGGGAAGGTGAGGGTATTTTTCGATGGGGTGGATCGGGATTGGACTGTAAAGGCCATGCTCAACAAGGTGATTGAATTTGTTCAAACGCACGAATTGCTGCAGCCGCGCGACCGGGTGTTGGTGGCGGTGTCGGGTGGCGTGGACTCGATGGTGCTGCTGCACGTTTTTTGTGCGTTGCGAGAAACGTTTAAACTCACGCTTTGTGTGGCGCATTTAGACCACGAACTCAGGGAGACTTCCGCCGCGGACGCTGGCTTCGTCAAAGCGGCGGCGCAACGACTGGGCTTGTCCTTTACGGGACGGGCCGAGGCGGTGGCGCTGCACGCGCGCCAGACCAAGCAATCGCTGGAGGCCGCCGCGCGGGAGGTTCGCCGGGCTTTTTTGCGAGAGGCGGCGCTGGCCGAACGCTGCGGTGCGATCGCCCTGGGGCACCATGCCAACGACCAGGCGGAAACTTTTTTACTGAACCTGGTTCGGGGCGCCGGCCCACAGGGCCTTGCCGGCATGAGGCCGCACAACGGCCTTTTCATCCGCCCGCTGCTGGCCTGCTCCCGGCAAGAAATCGAAGAGTACGCTGCCCGTGCGGGCATCGAATATCGCCAAGACCCCAGCAATCGGGACCTGCGCTTTTCGCGCAACCGGATTCGTTGGCAAGTGCTTCCCGTCTTGCAGCAACTGAACCCCAACTTGATAGAAACCCTCGGCAAAGATCAAGCCCTGCTCGGGCAATACGCCGATTACGTCCGGGCCCAGGCGCAACGGGCGTTGCACCAGATATTGACCAAACAACGCGATCAGCTCGTGTGTGTGGATCGACCCGGATTTTGCAAGCTGCCGTTGGCGCTGCGATCTGCCATCGTGCGGCTCGTTTTCGAGCAACTGACGGGGAGCCAACGCCGTCTTTCTTTTGTCCACGTGCAGGCAGCGTTGGCCCAGGCGCAGTCTGGAAATTCGGGAAAGACCATCGAATTTCCCCAGAGCTTGATCATGCGGGTCAGCGGGGATCTGTTGCGCTTTCAACGTCGCAGCGACCGGTTGTCGTCCCCCAACACGCCGTTGCGGGTGCCGGGCGTAACGCACTGGCAGGATTGGGCCTTTGCAGCGACCGTGGCGCCAAAAGCCAAGAGCGCTTTCCTTCCCTCAGGTCGGCGCAAGCAGGATCGTTTGTCAGTGCAGTTGGATTGGGGTACAATCGAGCCGCCTTTGGTTATCCGTTCCCGGCAATCGGGAGACCGTATTGATCCGTTGGGACTCAATGGGCGAAAAAAAATCCAAGACATTTTTGTGGACGCCAAAGTGCCGCGCGACCACCGCGATGGGGTGCCCATTATTGAAGACCAACGGGGGATCGTTTGGGTGGTGGGCTATTGCCAAAGCAAGCGTAATAAGTTGACAAGCAGCACGCGCAAGGTGCTGACGGTCGATGCCAAGAGCCTAAATGACGCGAACAAAATGGAGTAAAGGAAGGCGTACATGGACTTTTTGATTACGATTGCAAACTTTATCGTTGTGATTGGATTTTTAATTCTCATTCACGAAGGCGGGCACTTTTTGGCCGCCCGTTGGGCCGGCGTGTGGGTGCATGAATTTGCGGTGGGCTTTGGACCGGCGATCTGGAAGCGCAAAACGCTTGAGACGCTGTATGCGTTGAGGATCTTTCCAATTGGCGGTTATGTGCGCATGGCGGGAGAGACCGTCACCTCGGCAGAAAGCGGCCGGCCGGAAGGCGAGGACGAGACCGACGTTCCGCAAGATCGTCTGTTTTCGGAAAAATCCGCTTGGGCCAGGATGGGCATTATTGTCGCAGGGCCGGTCACCAACGTCGTTGGGGCGGTGTTGTTGACCGTTTTTGCGGTGGCGGTTTTTGGCGCATCGTTTGTAGAAGTGGTGCGCTTTACGGCGGACGACAGCCCCGCCGCCCAGGCGCTACAGGTGGGCGACATCATCACCCGCATCGATGATACGTCAATTTACAATACCGGCCAGATCTCGTCTATCGTGTCTAACAATGGCGACCGGGCGTTGACCGTGTCCGTGTTGCGAAACGGCGAACCGATGGACATTGAGATCACGCCCAAGTGGATGCCCGAGCAAGGACAATTCCTGTTGGGGGCATTTTTTTCCATCGCCAGAACCAACGTGATCACCCGAGTCGACAAGAACTCGTTTTTGGGACAACACGGGGTGCAGCCCCAAGACCGCATCACCGCCCTCAATGGCATTGCGATCAACAGCTTTCAGGGGCTGTCCAACGCCCTGGAAGATTTGGGCAGCGATTTGACGGCCGCCACAGTCACGTTTCAGCGCAACGACAAAAAGTTTGAGGTGGCCATCGACCTGGCTGCGACCCCTTGGGATAAGGTATTCCAGGGCATCTCGGTGGAAACCCCCACCCGTTCGCTGGGCTTGCTGGAGAGCGTGCGGGTGGGGTTCGGGCAGACCGTGGGCATGGCGGTCGGGTTGTACAACGGCATCAGAAGCATCGTGCGCGGGGAAATCTCGGCGGGGGAAGCCTTTAGCGGCCCCGTGGGTATTGCCAACATCCTCAACCAGGGGCGCCAGCAGGGGTGGTCGGCCTTTTTCTACCTGGTGGCTTTCTTAAGCCTCAACCTGGGGATCATCAACCTGCTGCCCTTTCCGGCACTGGATGGCAGCCGTTTGGTGTTCATCACCATCGAACTGGTCCGAGGCAAACCGATCTCTCCCGAACGCGAAGGCTTGGTTCACCAGGTTGGCTTTTTTCTGCTGTTGGGACTGATTCTGTTGATTACGTTCAACGACATTCGCAAACTGTTCATTTAAACGCGGTGCCTTCAGGGAAGAGGCGCTTTAAGCCGGCCCTGGCTGGGCGATGATGCGTTGAAGCTTAGCAAAGGCGTCTTCCAGGGTGTTGTTGACGATGTTGATATCGAACCAGCTTGCCTCTTTGAGTTCCTTTTCTGCGATTTTCAGACGGCTTTCGCGTTTGGCCGCGCTTTCGGTACCTCTGCGCTGAATGCGGTCTTTCAGTTGGGCTTTGGAAGGCGGCAGGATGAAGATAAAACACATGGGGATGGGGAGCGTTTCCCGTTGAGCCTGAAGCTGGCGCGCGCCCTGGACTTCGATTTCCAGAATGACTTTTTTCCCTTGAGCCACCCACTGTTGCAAGGGGGCCAGCGGGGTTCCATACCAGTTTCCGTTGTATTCTGCGTATTCCAGGAATTGATGTTCCCTGACCATCTTTTGAAACTGCCCGTTTGAGATAAAGTGGTAGTTCACCCCGTCTCGTTCCCGGGGCCGCTGGGGGCGGGTGGTGCAGGAAATCGAAAAGGTCAAAGAAGGGTCGCTTTTCAGCAGCCGTTGCACCAGGGTGGATTTTCCCACCCCGGAGGGGCCAGAGATGATGAAAAGGCACCCTTTAGCAGCAACCTCACTCAATGTTACGCACCTGTTCTCGAAATTTCTCCAAGAGGGATTTCATATCGATGACGGTGTGGCTGACTTGGACGTCTTTGACCTTGGAGCCGATCGTGTTGATTTCGCGGCCGATTTCCTGAGCGATGAAGTCGAGCTTTTTCCCCGCCGGCTCGGATCCGTTGAGGGCGTTTTGGGCCGCGCCAAAATGGCTGTCCAGCCGGGCCAACTCCTCGCTGATGTCGCCGCGCTCGGTGTAGAGGATGACCTCTTCCTCAAGGCGTTGTTCCTCGAATTTGATGTCTTCTTTCAACGCGGCGATGCGTTCCAGCAGACGCTGGCGAAAGAGCGTTTTTAGTTCGGGCAGGCGCTGTTCGATGGTTTGTTTGTGTTGGCTTAACCGGGTGATGAATTCGACCAACTCCGAAACCAGGTGTTGGCCCTCTTTTTGGCGCATGCGTTGGGCTTGTTCGATGGCGCGTTCCAGACCCGGCGCCAGGGAAGCCCACAGGTTTTCCTCTTCAACCGTGATCCGCTCGGTGACCCCGTCCATGTTGAGCAGAAACTCCAGGCTGGGGGGCTGATCTAACTGGAGGTGGTGGCCGATCTGGGTCAGCGCTTCCAAATATTTTTCGGCCAACTCAACGTCAAAACGCAGGCTGGGCACCTGTTTGGGGCGTTTGAGTTCGACCTCCAGGTCCACCCGGCCCCTTGAGAAGGCTTGCTGCAGCACGTTTCGCACCTTCAGGTGCAGGTAAGGGTAGCGGTCCA
>Ga0114931_10003818_pt1 | contig 18990 bp, 15 predicted proteins | sample 2SBtaG_FD_89579 | JGI IMG/M metagenome (GOLD analysis project Ga0114931, IMG submission 89579) | Deep subsurface microbial communities from Kolumbo volcano to uncover new lineages of life (NeLLi) - 2SBTROV14_V59a metaG | ecosystem: Environmental > Aquatic > Marine > Volcanic | place: Kolumbo...
AAATGCCGCAGGCGCTGGTCATAGGGCAACACCGCATGACTGGTCACGCCCAGGAAGTTTTGCTGCCAGACCCCGAGCAAGCCGAGCAGCACGGGCAGATTATCGGCAAAGGGCGTCGTTTCGAAATGCGCGTCCATATCGGCAGCTCCGGCCAGCAAGGCGCGAAAATGTTCTGCGCCAATGCCGATCGCAATGCTCAGCCCGACGGGTGACCACAACGAGTAGCGCCCGCCGACCCAGTCGCGCATCTGAAAACGCAGGTCCGGGCCAATGCCAAATTCATCCAGCGCCTCGACATTGCTCGATATCGCCGCGAAATGCCGGCCAACCGCCTCTTCAGTCATCGAAGACAGGAACCAGCGGCGCGCCGCATCGGCGTTCAGCCGGGTTTCCAGCGTCGTGAAGCTCTTGGAGCAAATGACAAAGAGCGTGGTATTCGGATTGACCTGGTCCAGCACATCGGCCAGTTGCGTGCCGTCGATCGTCGATACGAAATGGGTTCTTATGGTGGGGTCGCGATACCGGTCCAGCGCGGCATCGAGCATCACCAGCCCGAGGTCCGAACCGCCGATGCCGATATTGACGACATCGGTAATCAGTTCCCCGGTTGCGCCGATATACGAGCCGTCGCGCACCGCCTGGGCAAAGGCCAGGAATTTTTCCCGTTCGCCATGGACCCAGGGCATGACATCCTCGCCGTCGACATTCAGCGGGCGATCCGCCGATCGGCGCAGGGCCGTGTGCAGGGCCGGACGATCCTCGGTGTTGTTGACCCGGTCGCCGGCAAACAGATGCCCGATACAGTCGTCCAGGCGGCGGTCCGCGGCGAGCTGCAGCAATAACCCGAGCGTCTCGCCGGTCAGCAGATGGCGCGAAAAATCGAGGGTCAACCCGCAGGCCTGCCGGGAACAGGCCGGATAACGCCCCGGATCGTCCAGCAGCGTGCGCAAATGCAGGTCGCCCAGCGCCCGGCGATGAGCGCCGAGCGCCTGCCAGGCCGGGCAGGCTTCCAGCCTGGAGGCAACGGCGATCAGCTCGTCCAGCGTGGTCATTTTGCATCCCCGGAATGTGGTGTCAGAGACCCATTGTCCGGGAAATCGGTGTCTGACACCAACCGCGGATTACAGCCTGATGTGATGGTAGTCGACGTACCATTCGACGAATTTCGCGATACCCTCCTCGACGGGCGTCGATGGCGTGTAGCCAACGGCATCGACGAGCGATTGCGAATCGGCGTAGGTATCGGGCACGTCGCCGGGCTGCAAGGGCAGCAGATTTTTCTCCGCCTTGCGGCCCAGGCAATCCTCCAGCACCTCGATGTAGTGCATCAGCTCGACGGGCCGGTTATTGCCGATGTTATAGATCCGGTAAGGCGCACGACTCGTGGCCGGGTCCGGGTCGTCGGAATTCCAGTCGGGATTCGGCGTCGCCGTGGTATCCATCGACGCGATGACGCCGCGGGCGATATCGTCGACGTACGTAAAATCACGGCGATGCTTGCCATAATTGAATACGTCGATCGGTTGACCGGCGAGAATATTTTTCGTAAACAGAAACAGGGCCATGTCCGGCCGGCCCCAGGGTCCGTAGACGGTGAAAAATCGCAGTCCGGTCGTCGGCAGGTCGTACAGGGACGAATAAGAATGCGCCATCAGCTCGTTGGCCTTTTTGGTTGCCGCATACAGGGCCAGTGGATGATCGACGTTCTGATGCACCGAAAACGGCATGTGCGTATTGGCGCCATATACCGAACTCGTCGAGGCATAGACCAGATGCCCGACGTCGTGGTGACGGCAACCTTCGAGCACATGCAACGTGCCGACGATATTGCTGTCCACGTATGAGTGCGGATTCTCGATCGAATACCGCACGCCCGCCTGGGCGGCCAGGTGAATAACGCGATCGAAGCCGGCAGTGGCAAACAGCCCCTCGACGGCCGCCCGGTCGGCCAGATCGATTTTCCGGAACGCGAAGGCCGACGACGGCTCCAGCAGGGCAAGGCGTGCCTTTTTCAGATTGACATCGTAGTAATCGTTCAGGTTGTCGAGTCCGACCACTTCATCGCCACGCGCCAGCAGCAACTGGCTGACCCGGAAGCCGATAAAACCGGCCGCGCCCGTGACCAATATCTTCATGTACAAACAGCCTGTGAACGTGACGCGTCAATCGATGCGCGCCTGGAAATATATATCGTGTCCGCCGGAATTATAGCCGCGAATCGACCCGATTGGCGGGCAGCACGGACTTGATGTCATACAGGACATGGCCCGGGGCACCCAGTGCATGGATGGACTCGATCGACATGTCGATGAATTGACGATGGGCCACGGCCAGCACAATGCCGGCATACCGCCCGTCGGCGGGCTTTTCGGTCACGATATCGATCCCGTATTCTTCGCGGACTTCGTCGGGGTTCGCCCACGGATCATAGACTTCGACATCCGCGCCGAACTCCTGCAGCTCGCGAACGACATCCACGACTTTCGTATTGCGCACGTCCGGGCAATCTTCCTTGAACGTGATGCCCATGACGAGAATCCTGGCATCCGGCAGGCTGACGCCCTTTCTGACCATGAGCCTGACCACCTGCATGGCGACGAACAGGCCCATGTTGTCATTGATGCGGCGCCCCGCCAGGATCATCGCCGGGTGATAGCCGACTTCCTGGGACTTGTGCGTCAGGTAATACGGATCGACACCGATGCAGTGCCCGCCGACGAGCCCGGGACGAAACGGCAGGAAATTCCACTTGGTGCCGGCCGCCTCCAGCACCTCGAGCGTGTCCAGCCCGAGACGATTGAAAATCAGCGCCAGTTCATTGACCAGCGCGATGTTGACGTCTCGCTGCGTATTCTCGATGACCTTGGCCGCCTCGGCAACGCGAATGCTCGACGCGCGATACGTTCCGGCGCGAATGACCTTGCGGTACATCTTATCGATGAACTCGGCCACCTGCGGCGTGGAGCCGGAGGTCACTTTCAGAATATCCGTGACCCGGTGTTCCTTGTCGCCCGGGTTGATCCGTTCCGGGCTGTAGCCGAGGAAAAAATCCTTGTTGAGTGTCAGTCCCGATATGTCGGCCAGGATCGGTGCGCAGTCCTCTTCGGTCGCGCCCGGGTAGACGGTGGATTCATAAATGACGATATTGCCCTTGCCGAGCACGGTACCGATGCTGCGGCTCGCGCCGCGTAACGCATCGAGATCGGGCCGCTTGGCCTCGTCGATCGGCGTGGGCACGGTGACGATGTAGACGTCGCAGTCCGCAAGATCGTCCAGGTGATCGCTATAGGTCAGCCGGCCGGATGCCGCCAGCTCCTCGCCGCTAACTTCGAGCGTCGAATCGCGCCCTTCCCTGAGTTCGGCCACGCGGCTGGCGTTTATGTCAAACCCGACCGTGGTGAAATGTTTGCCGAACTCTACCGCCAGCGGCAACCCCACATAGCCCAGGCCGACGATTGCCACCCTGGTATTTTCCAGATTTTTTTTCATGTTTATGGTTTTTTCACTGCATTAACAAATGGATACGGGACAGCCGGCCATCTACCTGCTTGCGTTCCGGCCATTGTTTCTCAAAAATTCGGGTTTGGCTATTCAGTCCGTCACATTAAAGCAGATAGATTACCGCGAGCAGACCGCTGGCCGTCATCATGACCGTATAAGGCAACGCCATCAGCACCATGCGCCCGTAAGACAGGCGAATCAACGGCGCCAGCGCGGAGGTCAGCAGGAACAAAAATGCCGCCTGTCCGTTCGGCGTGGCGACACTGGGGATATTGGTGCCCGTGTTGATCGCTACGGCCAGTAAATTAAATTGCTCCATCGTGATTTCGCCTTCGAGTAATGCGTGCTTGACCTCGGTGATGTAGACCGTGGCGACGAAAACATTGTCGCTGATCATCGACAGGGCTCCGTTGGCGATATAGAACATCGAGGTACGCGCATCGCCCTCGAGCGCGAGCACATAGTCGGTGACCGGCTCGAACAGATGCTGATCGTGAATGACCGCGACGATCGCAAAAAATACGACCAGCAGCGCCGTAAACGGCAATGCCTCCTCGAATGCATGGCCGATGCGATGCTCCTCGGTTACACCGTTAAACGCGGTCGTCAGCACGATGATCATCAGGCCGATAATGCCCACCTCGGCAATGTGCAGGCCCAGGGCGGCGACGAGCAGCACGGCACACAGGGCCTGCACGATCAGCACGGCTGTCTGGCGCTGCGTACGCTGCGACGTTTCGAATCGATCGTAGTCGCTGAGGATCTCGCGCACGGCCGGCCGCAGTTCTGCGCCGTAACCGAACCAGCCCATGAGCTCCAGAACGACACAGGTCAGCAGGCCGATCGCCAGTACCGGCATCGTGACCGGCGCCATGCGCACGAAAAACTCGGCAAACGTCCAGCCCGCTTCCTTGGCGATCAGCAGGTTCTGCGGCTCGCCGACCAGCGTCGTCACACCGCCCAGCGCCGTACCGACGGCGGCATGCATCATCAGGTTGCGCAGAAAGGCCCGGAACTGGTTGAGGTCTTCGCGATGCAACTCCTTGACCTCGTCGTCGGCCGAATGGTCGTGGTCATGATCGTAGTCATACCCGGATGCAACCTTGTGGTACACGCCGTAAAAACCTTCTGCAACGGTGATGACCACCGCCGTGACAGTCAGCGCATCCAGGAAAGCGGATAACAGCGCGGCCACGGCACAAAAAAGAAACGACAACAGCGGCTTGGAGCGAACGCCGAGCAGAATCTTGGTAAAGGCAAACAGCAGCATCTCCTTCATGAAGTAGATGCCGGCCACCATGAACATCAGCAACAGGATGACGGGAAAATTCCGCACGGTTTCGTGGTAAATCGACTCGGACGAAGTCAGGCCGATCACGACCGCTTCTATCGCCAGCAGGCCGCCGGGCTGCAGTGGATAGCAATTCAGCGCCATGGCCAGGCAGAAGATAAATTCGGCGATCAGAACCCAGCCGGCGACAAAGGTTCCCAGCGAGTAAGCGATGACCGGGTTCAACAGCAGGAACCCGAGAATGGTCAGCTTGAACCAGTCGGGGGAATGGCCCAGGAAATTTACGGTAAATGCGCTGCGCAGGGTCTGCGACATTAAAATACTGCCTGTAAGATAGATAGAAGCGCGATTCTAGCAGGCTGCCAGTCTGCAAATACCTCGCCGGGTCAATTAAAAGGACAGGCCCGGCTGCCCGGCCGGCCCGGCTAGCCGTCCAGCTTGCGCCACACGGCTCCGTTTGCCGAGCTCCGGTCAAGCAAATCGAGTTGCCGTTGGTGGGCTTCGAGTTCCGCCCCGGTCGCCTTGAGAACGACCAGTTCGAGTCCGCTGCGGTCGATGGCGCCCGTCGTCCCGTGCTGCGGATTTTGCCGGGCGGAATCGCGCTCGAACGACAGCGCGCCCTGTCCGCCCGTCATGGCCAGATAAACGTCGGCGAGCAACTGCGCATCGAGCAACGCGCCATGATAATCGCGACCCGAATTGTCGACGCCGTATCGCTTGCACAGGGCATCGAGACTGTTGCGCTGGCCGGGATGAATTTCCCGGGCCATGTGCAGGGTATCGATCACCGTGCAAACCGAGGCGATACGGGTCGAATCCAGGCCCGCGCAATGAAATTCGTTGTCCAGAAAACCGACGTCGAAATCGGCATTGTGAATGATCAGTTCGGCGCCCGAGACAAACTCGATAAAAGCCTCGGCGATACCGGCAAACCGCGGCTTGTCGGCCAGCATCTTGCCGGTAATGCCATGCACGTCCTGTGCCGCCTCATCGATGTCCCGGTCCGGCTGAATATACTGATGCCAGGTTTCGCCGGTCCGGCGACGGTTAATCAGTTCGACGCAGCCGATCTCGATGATCCGGTGCCCTTTGGACACCTCCAGGCCCGTCGTTTCGGTATCGAGCACCACCTGTCTCATCGGTTCTTCTCCAGTTCGGTCATGCCCGCAGGGCCCGGTTCACGGCTCCGAACCGGGTCACCGACGTTGCGCAACATCTCGTCGAGCCCGCGGTTGGCCAGCGCATCGGCCCGTTCGTTCCCGGGGATGCCCGCGTGGCCCTTGACCCAGTGCCAGGTCACCTGGTGATCGCTGACGGCCTCGTCGAGCGCCTGCCACAAGTCCTGGTTCTTGACCGGCTTGTTCCCCGCCGTTTTCCAGCCGCGGCGTTTCCAGTTCGCCATCCACTCGTTGATGCCGCGGCGGACATACTGCGAATCTGTATAGACCGTGACGCGACAGTTTCGTTTCAGGGCCTGCAGACCGCGGATGGCGGCGGTCAGCTCCATGCGATTGTTTGTCGTCGACCGCTCGCCGCCGCAAAGTTCCTTCTCGCGCCCGTTTGCCATCAGCAGCGCTCCCCAGCCGCCCGGACCCGGGTTGCCGCGACAGGCGCCGTCCGTATAGATCTCGATCAGGCTCATGCGACGTTGCGGGTCGTCGGATTGAGTCCGCTGACAAACCGGCGCTGCGGCGCCCAGGTCGGCCGGATCGGTGTCAGCGTATACAGCGACTTTCTGGCGACGAGCATATAGCAACCGGCAAAGGGCGCATGGCGTCGCCAGGCCTGCAAGGCAGCGGCAAGGCTCAGACGCATGGCGCGCAGGAAGCGATTGGCGCGACGCGCCGGGTCGCGCCGCAGCTTCGTACCGGTATCCGGGCCGGGCTTGCCCGGGTTCTTCGCGCCCCGGGAACGGCGCAGAAACGGCACCCGGAAATAATGAAACGAAGAGTGGTCAACCGAAAAATCCAGCAGCCCCAACCAGTCTCGCAAGCGGTATTCGGAAATCAGCCGCCGACATCCCGGCGGAAACCGGCGGCGGGAAAGCAGGTGCCTCAGGCCCCATAAGCTCACGGGGTTAAAGCCGAGAATGACGACATGGCCATCGGCTCTGAGTACCCGGTCGAGTTCGCGCAAAACGCCGTGCGGATCTTCGTGAGCTTCCAGCACATGCGGCAGCAGGACGACGTCGATCGAGTCGTTGGCGATCCCCAGGCAATTCGGCGCCGTAACCAGATCGGGACCGTCGGCGATGTTGTCACCCGCGACCGTGGTTCGCTTGGTGCGGGCGAATTGCCGGAATTCACCGCCGCCCCAGACCCCGACCTGCAGAAACTGATCGCCGAAGATACTCTCCAGCGCCAGCCGCACCCGGATGCTCTCCTGGCGAAGCAGGTTGCGCCCCGTTGCCGTTTCGAGCCAGTCGGTGTAATTCATTAGTGCAAATAAACCCTGTCTTGCGTGTAGAATCCATATTTTATGATACAGAACATCGGCAGAAAAATTCGAATCATGCGACCCGGGTGAATTATGGGATTTCTGACAGGCAAAAAAGCACTGATAACCGGCATAGCGAGTGACCGCTCCATCGCCTGGGGAGCCGCACAAGCCATGGCCCGCGAGGGCTGTGAACTGGCGTTCACCTATCAGGGGGACAAGATCAAGGACCGGGTCATCGGTTTTGCCGGACAGCTCGGCAGCTCGATCTGCCTGCCGATGGATGTCACCAGCGATGAACAGATCAAGGCCGTATTCCGCGATCTGGGCGATGAATGGGACGAGCTTGACATCATCCTGCACTCGATCGGATTCGCGCCCCGTGACCAGATGTCCGGCGATTATCTCGAGACCGTTAACCGCCAGGGCTCGCAGATCGCCCACGATATCTCCAGCTACAGTTTCCCGGCACTGGCCAAGGCCGGGCGATCGATGCTGTCACCGAACAGTTCCCTGCTCACGCTCACGTACCTGGGCGCCGAACGCGCCATTCCGAACTACAACATCATGGGGCCGGCCAAGGCCAGCCTGGAGGCCAACGTGCGCTTCATGGCCGCCGACCTGGGCAAGCACGGCATCCGCGTCAACGGAATCTCGGCCGGTCCGATCAAGACACTGGCAGCCATGGGTATCGGCGGGTTTCGCAGCATGATGAATCAGTTCGAACAGGTCGCCCCCCTGCGCCGCGCCATCACCACCGAAGAAGTGGGCAATGTCGCGGCCTTTCTCGGCTCCGACCTCGCTTCGGGCATCACCGGCGAAATCGTCCATGTGGACGCCGGCTATAACGTCCTGGGTTTCGGCATCAGCTAGCAGGCTTAACAGGCTGTTAAACCAGGTCTGTCTTTTCGCCCTCCAGCCGCGCGATAATGACGGCGCAACTCGCGTCGCCGAATACATTGACGCTGGTACGGGCCATGTCCAGAACGCGATCGAACACGAACAGCACGGCGATGGCATCGACGGGCAGGCCGACGGCGGCGAGAATGATCGCAATGGCCACGAGCGAAGCCGACGGAATGCCGGCCACGCCGATCGACGTGACCAGCGCGATGACGACGATCGAGAATTGCACCGTCACTCCCAGCTCCAGCCCGTAAGCCTGGGCCAGGAACATGGCCGCCATGCATTCGTACAGGGCGGTACCGTTCATGTTGACCGTCGCGCCCAGCGGCAGCACAAAACTGCTGATCCGGTTCGATACGCCCGCGCCTTTCTCCACGCAGTCCATGGTCACGGGCAATGTAGCCGAAGATGAAGCCGTCGAAAAGGCCATCAGCATGGCCGGCGATATCGCACGCAGGGTAGCGAGCGGCGAGACGCGCCCGACCCAGCGCAACAGCAGCGGCAGCGTAACGAGAACATGCAGCAGCAATGCCGCCATGACGACGAGCGCAAAGACCAGCAACGGTTGCGCCGCGCCGAAGCCGGTCTTGGCGACGACTCTTGCGACCAGGCCAAATACGCCGATCGGGGCAAACTTCATGACCTACTCGGTCATGTGCATCATGACCTGGAACACGCCGCTGCAGAAACGAAACAGGGGGTCGGCAAGACTTTCTTCCAGGCGGGTCATGAAAAAACCGAACAGCAGGCAGAAAAAAATGATGCCCAGCATCGATCCTTCCGACGCAGCCCGCACGATGTTGGTCGGGACCATGCGCAGGAAAATCTGCACGACGTCACCGACGCCCTTGTCGCCGACTTTTTCCAGCAGGGCGCCCGTATCGGCATGCAGCGCCAGCAACTCGCCGACAGGCTGACCGTCGAGAATTCCGGGTCGCACGACGTTGACGAGCAGCAGGCCAAGCAGAATCGCGAACAACGTGGTCATGGCATAAAACAGCAGCGTCTTGCCGCCGAGCCTGCCCAGGTTCCCGGACGCCCCGATGCCGGCTACGCCAACCACGATCGACGAAGAAATCAGCGGCACGATCAGCATTTTCAGGGCATTGATAAATATCGTGCCCAGAAAATCGAATACCGAATAGAACGTAACCGGACCGAGGGTTGCCGAAGTGCCGGCGAGCTGGCCGGCAACGGCGGCCAGCAAAATGGCGATCAGTATCTGCCAGTGGAGTTTGAGCCCTGTCAGCTTGCGCAACATCGCCGGGCAGGCCGTCAAAAAGTCTCGGGCTTGTCGAACAGGCCGGGAGCAATCGTGACTTCCGCTTTCTGTCGCAAATCGTCGATCAGCGCGAAGATCGCGCCCCGGCCCGACTGCTGAGCCAGCATTTGTTTACGCTGGTCACGCATATCCTGGGGAATACCGGCGGCACGCCCGGCCTCGACCTTCTCCAGCCGAAATACCGCGTATCCGCCATTGGCCAGAAAGATGCCGCGATAGACCCCGGCATTGGCGGCCGGACGCGGCGCCCTGAAGATGGCGGCCAGCAATTCCGCGCCCAGTTCGTTCGAGGTGCGCATCAATGCACCCGGGTGCCGGACCTCGATGCCCAGCCCGGCAGCGACAGCCTCCAGCGATTCGCCGGCCTTGACCCGGGCGAGAATTTTTTCGCCCCGCTCCCGGGCCGTATCGCTCGCTTTTTTCAATCGTTCGCTCGCCTCGACCCGGTCCCTGACCTCCGCCAGTGGCTGCAAGACCGATGGGTGATGTTCGGCCACCCGCAGGATGATCGCACTGTCATCGGGCATTTCGATGAGTGGGCTGTTTTCGCCGTCTTCGAGCACGGCCGTACTAAATGCAGCCTCCACCATCGCCGCATTGTAGCCAAACGGCGGACCGCCGTTACGCGTGAATTGCTCGATCTTGCGGACCTTCAGCCCCGTTTCCGAAGCAACCGGATCGAGGCTCATCGGATTTTCCAGTGCCAGATCGTCAACCTGCTCGGCCAGCGCGTAGAAGCGGTCGGCGGCTTTCTGTTTCTTCAGTTCGGCGACCAGTTCATCGTGAACCTCGGCGTAGGAAAGCTGCGAGCCGGGCTTGATCGCATCCAGACGAATGATGTGGTAACCGAATTGGGTCCGTACCGGTTCGGATATTTCGCCCTGCTGCAAACCGAACAGGGCTGTTTCGAACGCTTCGTCATAGTCGCCGCGACTGGCCCACCCCAGTTCTCCGCCCTTCGCGCCCGAGACCGGATCGTCAGAATACTCACGGGCCAGATCCTCGAATTTCTCGCCGTCGACAATACGCTGACGTATCTCTCCGGCCAGCTTTCGCGCGGCATCCTCATCGGTATCGTCATCGATGGCGATCAGTATGTGCCGCGCCTGTCTCTGTTCATCGGAGACGTATTGATCTGCATGGGCGTCGTAATACTCGCGAACTTCCTGCTCATCGACTTTTATCCGGGCGGCGATGTCATCGAGTCGAATCTCGACATATTCGAGGCTGACGCTTTCCGGTGTCGTGAACTCGTCGGGATTCGCGTCGTAATACGCCTGCAGGTCATCCTCTTCGACCTTTATGTCACCGGCGAGGTCGGCCGGATCCAGCTCCACGATCGAAACCTCGCGCTCTTCGGCCAGCAATTCGATGTAGCGGCGAAATTCACTCGGCGTGTAAAAGGAACTGAACACAATCGCATCTTCGAGCTGCCTGACTTCCATCTGCGCACGCTGCGAACTTTCGTAGAATTCCGGGGAGAGTCCCTGGCTGGCCAGAACGGCGACATAGCTTTCACGGGAAAAACTGCCACCGACCTGAAACACGGACTGGTTGCCGATGGCAGTTGCCAGACGGCGGTCATCGACCCGGTAGCCCTTGTCCCGGACATACTGCGTCATGATCCTGTTGCGCACGAGACCTTCGAGAACATTGCGCTGGATCTGCTCCTGCAGGGCTTCGGACACGCCGCCCTTAAGCGCCTCTTGCTGGCGCGCCAGCTGATTCTGCACCGCCCGCTGGTAAGTACGCATGTCGATCTCTTCGCCGTTCACTGTTGCGGCAAAACTTCCGGACACGCCACCCTGGCGCATGTTGCCGAATGAGATAACCAGCGTCACGGCGATCGCGCCAATGATGAGGAAAGCGACGACACCGGTAAACCGGTCCCGGATTAATTGCAGCATTGTGACTCCGTCCTGCAGCGAGAGAATGGGACCGTATTGTAAGGCCAGACACAAAAAAAGCGTCACTCTCGCGACGCTTTTTTCACTCCTGGTGGCGGAGCGGACGGGACTCGAACCCGCGACCCCCGGCGTGACAGGCCGGTATTCTAACCAGCTGAACTACCGCTCCCCAGGAAAATCGTGCCAGGTCATTGGTGGGTGCTGAGGGGATCGAACCCCCGACCTACGCCTTGTAAGGGCGTCGCTCTCCCAGCTGAGCTAAGCACCCGGCAGGGATAATGACCACCCAGCACGACCCGGCCGCCGATCGGTACCGGCAGCAGGGCAGAGCCTTTCGATTATCCGGAAACGCACTGTTCCTCGAGCGCTCCGGTCAAACGGCGCGCTAGTTTACGGCATCCTTCAGGGCTTTGCCAGCCTTGAACCCAGGCACTTTGCTGGCTTTGATCTGAATGGCTTCACCGGTTCTCGGGTTCCGCCCCATGCGAGCCGCACGCGCCTTGACGGAAAAGGTACCGAAACCTACCAACGACACCTGGCCACCGCTCTTCAGCGTATTTGTAACCGCGCCGATGAGCGCATCGACGGCTCGACCTGCGTCAGCCTTCGACAAACCGGTTTCGTTCGCGACACTCTCGATCAAATCACCCTTGTTCATTTAAACACTACCTTTTAAAAAAATGGATTTAGTTCCTCACCACTTCAAACTGCGGTGACGCCCCCGAATAGATCGTGCGCCCTACAGACACAGGCACCTTATACCAACTGACAAAAAGCGCTGTCAACAAATTGTTGATGACAGGCCGTTTTAGACAGAATCGCAGCCTTAATGCGCTCGCACGCCTTTCGATGCGCTGCCGGTTTTTTCCGGTGTTTTTTTCTTGGCGATTTCAGGATCGTTATCCTTTGGCACCGGCATGCGTTGCAGGGCCAGCTGCAGGACTTCGTCTATCCATCTTACCGGAATAATGTTCAGCTTATCTTTGATATTTCTTGGGATTTCCGCCAGGTCCTTTTCATTCTCCCGGGGAATAATCGCAGTCGTGATGCCACCACGATGTGCGGCGAGCAGTTTTTCCTTGAGCCCGCCAATCGGTAACACCTCTCCGCGCAACGTGATTTCGCCGGTCATGGCGACATCCGAACGCACCGGAATGCCGGTCAGCGATGATACGAGTGCCGTGCACATGCCCACGCCGGCGCTCGGTCCGTCTTTCGGTGTTGCGCCTTCCGGCAGATGGAAGTGAAGATCATAGTTTTGATAAAAATCTTCTTTGATTCCAAGAACTTCTGCGCGACTTCTGACCACAGTCGTGGCTGCCTGGATCGACTCGAGCATGACATCGCCGAGCCGACCGGTATGAATATGCTTGCCCTTGCCCGGCACGACCGTCGCTTCGATCGTCAATAATTCACCACCGACTTCTGTCCAGGCCAGACCGGTCACCTGGCCAACCTGATCCTTGTCTTCCGCGCGACCATATCGATAACGGCGCACGCCAAGATATTTTTGCAGACCCTTCGGGACGATATGAATCTGCTTGTCGCGCGGAGCAAGAAGAAGGTTTTTGACAACCTTGCGACAAATCTTGGCAATTTCACGTTCGAGGTTACGCACACCCGATTCACGCGTGTAATAACGAATGATGTCACGAATCGTCGAATCGGCGATGGCCAGTTCTGACGATTTCAGGCCATTGGCCTCGAGTTGTTTTTTGATGAGATAGTTACGCGCAATATTGAGTTTCTCGTCCTCTGTGTAACCGGGGATGCGGATCACTTCCATTCGATCCAGCAAAGGGGCAGGAATATTCAGCGTGTTCGCCGTACACACGAACATGACATCCGAGACGTCGAAATCGACTTCGAGATAGTGATCGGCGAAAGTCGCATTCTGCTCGGGATCGAGAACTTCGAGCAAGGCAGAAGACGGATCGCCGCGAAAATCCATCGACATCTTGTCGACTTCATCGAATAAAAACAATGGATTACGCACACCGATCTTGCCGAGATTCTGTATGACCTTGCCCGGCATCGAGCCAATATAGGTCCGGCGATGGCCGCGGATTTCGGCCTCGTCCCGCACGCCGCCGAGCGACATGCGAACGAACTTGCGATTGGTCGCCCGGGCGATGCTCTTGCCCAGCGAAGTCTTGCCGACACCCGGCGGTCCGACCAGGCAAAGTATCGGTCCCTTGAGTTTCTTGACGCGCTGCTGAACCGCCAGGTATTCGAGAATGCGTTCCTTGACCTTTTCGAGCCCGTAGTGATCCTCTTCGAGGATTGTCTCGGCCTTTTCCAGATCTCGATAGATCTTCGAACGCTTTTTCCACGGCACCTTGACCAGCCAGTCGATGTAATTGCGCACGACGGCCGCTTCGGCCGACATCGGCGACATCATCTTGAGTTTGTTGATTTCCGAGGTGGCCTTTTCGAGCGCCTCGGCGCTCATTCCCGAATCGGCAATCTTTTTCTCGAGGTCGGCAATCTCGTTCGGCGCATCTTCCATGTCGCCGAGCTCTTTCTGGATCGCCTTCATCTGTTCGTTCAGGTAATACTCGCGCTGGCTTTTTTCCATCTGCTGCTTGACGCGCCCGCGGATGCGCTTTTCGATCTGGAGCATGTCTATTTCGGAGTCGATCAGGCCCATCACGTGTTCGAGTCGCTCGCGCACGCCCTCGATGGCCAGAACCTTCTGTTTTTCATCGAGTTTAAGTGCCATATGGGCGGCGACGGTATCGGCCAGCCGACCCGGCTGATCGATACCGGACAGTGACGTCAGGATTTCGGGCGGGACTTTCTTGTTCAGCTTCACATAGTGCTCGAACTGGGAAATCATCGAGCGCTTGAGTACATCGACTTCACGCGATGAGGCAACGTCCGGGTCCTCTTCGATCAGGCGAATATCGGCCGAAAAATATTCCTCGGCATAAGGCTGCACCAGTGCAGCGCGCGCGCCGCCCTCGACCAGGACCTTGACCGTCCCGTCCGGCAACTTCAGCAATTGCAGAATGGTCGCCAGTGTGCCGAGTTCGTAGATATCGTCAAGCGTCGGCTCGTCGATATCGGCCTGTTTCTGGGCAACGAGCAGAATCTGCTTGTCGGAATTCATCGCCTGGTCCAGGGCAATGATGGACTTTTCCCGGCCAACGAACAGCGGAATAACCATATGCGGATAAACGACCACATCACGCAGCGGCAGAATCGGCACATGGCTATGCAACTGCTGACCTTGCTCGGACATAAAACTCTCCAAAAATCAATGAATGCGCAACCGGGCTGAACCCGGGCAACCGACCTTTCCGCTGCGCAACAACAACACAGACCAAAGCCGCCCGCTACTCGTGTTTATATGGGGGCTATGAACGTATTACTCAAGTCCCGCCGAATCAGGGACCGTCCGAGCCCGTGGACAACTGGTCTTCGTCGATCGCCACCAGGGGCGTCGTATCGTCGGATTCGTGGATGATGTAGGGCATGGTTTCGCCCGTCACAACCGCCTCATCCACGACAACCTTCCTGGCATTCGTCATCGACGGCAATTCATACATGGTTTCGAGCAAAATACCTTCGAGAATCGTTCGCAGACCGCGTGCACCCGTTTTACGCTTCATCGCCCGGTTGGCAATCGCGCGCAGCGCGTCTTCCCTGAACTCCAGTTCAGCGCCTTCCATATCGAACAGTTTCTGATATTGCTTCGTCAGCGCATTGCGCGGTTCGACGAGAATCGTCACCAGCGCATCCTCATCGAGTTCATCGAGGGTCGCCACGACGGGCAGCCGGCCGACAAATTCCGGAATCAGGCCGTATCTGATCAGATCTTCCGGTTCGACATCGTGCAACAGCTCGCCGATGTTGGGCATTTCTTCATGCGTCTTGACTTCGGCCACAAACCCGATGCCGCCGTGCTCGGAACGGTCCCGGATGATTTTATCCAGGCCGGCGAATGCGCCTCCGCAGATAAACAGGATGTTGGCCGTATCGACCTGCAAAAATTCCTGCTGAGGGTGCTTGCGCCCGCCCTGCGGCGGCACCGAGGCGATCGTGCCTTCGATCAGTTTCAGCAGCGCCTGCTGCACACCCTCACCGGACACATCGCGCGTGATCGACGGATTGTCCGACTTGCGCGAGATCTTGTCGATCTCGTCGATATAAACGATACCGGTCTGCGCCTTCTCGACATCGTAATCGCACTTCTGCAGCAGCTTCTGAATGATGTTCTCGACATCCTCGCCTACGTAGCCCGCCTCGGTCAGCGTGGTCGCGTCGGCAATCGTGAACGGGACATTGAGCAACCTTGCCAGCGTCTCGGCAAGCAGCGTTTTTCCGCAGCCTGTCGGCCCGATCAGCAGGATATTGCTCTTCGACAGCTCGATCTCGTCCTTGCCGCGATCTTCGCCGCGGTTGCCGAGCCGCTTGTAATGGTTGTAGACAGCAACGGACAGCACCTTTTTCGCTTCATACTGGCCGATCACATAGTCGTCGAGTATCGCGTTGATTTCTTTCGGTGCGGGTAATTTCGAATCGCTTTGCTCGGAACGATCCTCGAGTTCTTCGCGAATGATATCGTTGCACAACTCGACACATTCATCGCAGATGAACACCGATGGGCCGGCAATCAGTTTTCGTACTTCGTGCTGGCTCTTGCCACAAAAAGAGCAATAAAGAAGCTTCCCGTCTTCGTTTCTGCCCCGTGTTTCGTCCGACATGTGCTGCCTCAACCCGTAGTGAATTTCGTAACCGCCCCGCAAAGACCGGGCTGGTTCACTCGTATATAGCACGCAACGAACCGGTCGTGCAAAGCGATTCGATCCATTTTGCTAACCTGCGTCACAATTTTCGCATGCCGCCTTCCACAGACCGCAGTGTGCCAATATTTTGTCGATCAGGTTTTGCCACCCTTGTCAGGCGACGATTCGCTGCGCTGCGTTAAAACCGTGTCGATCATCCCGTATGCAGCGGCCTCTTCGCCACTCATGAAATTGTCCCGGTCCGTGTCACTGGCAATCTGTTCCAGGGGCTTGCCGGTGTGCCTGGCCAGGATCTGGTTCAACCGGTCGCGGGTTTGCAGCACTTCTTTGGCATGAATGTCGATATCCGAAGCCTGCCCCTGAAAACCGGCGATCGGCTGGTGGATCATGATCCGCGAGTGCGGCAGGCAAAACCGCTTGCCCTGCGCGCCGCCTGCCAGCAATACGGCGCCCATGCTGGCCGTCTGGCCGATACAGATGGTGCTGATATCCGGACTGATGAACTGCATCGAATCGTAGATCGCAAGCCCGGCGCTGACCGATCCACCGGGTGAATTAATGTATAAATGAATGTCCTTGTCTGCGTTCTCCGACTCGAGAAACAGCAACTGCGCGACAATGAGATTCGCCATGTTGTCCTCGACCTGGCCGACGGCAAAAACAACCCGCTCCTTGAGCAGGCGCGAAAAAATATCGTACGAGCGCTCACCGCGCGCCGTCTGTTCGACAACCATCGGGACGAGATTCAGGGCTTGCGTATCCATACTATGTACTCACTGGTAAGAATGAATGAATTTGGGTCACGAACCATTTCTCAGTTCGCTGAATTTTTTGGGCACCACCTTCAGGTCGGCATTTGATACCAGCCATTCGATGACCTGCTCCTCCATGACCGCGTTCTCCACCTGCGCAAGCAGTTGCGGATTCTGGAAATAGAGTTTGCTGATCTCCTCCGGCTTGTCATACGGCGCGCAGATCTCGTCAACTTTTTCAGTGACCCGGTCACGATCGACGACGAGACCATTTTCCTCGATGATGGCTCCGACCAGCAGGCTGAGCCGGACGCGCCGCTCGGCCGCATCCAGATAGGCTTCGAGCGGCGGCACACGCGAATCGTCGGCGTTCGCCTCTTCAACGCCCAGGTTACGCATCGCCTCGGTTCGCAGGTTCTCCGCTTCTTTGCCAATGAGCGCCGTCGGGATATCGATCGGATTCGTATCGAGCAGTTGTTCCATGACCTGCCGCTTTTCGTCTGAGCGGATCATCGCCTCGGCTTCGCGCTCCATGTTCTTGCGTACATCTGTACGAAACGCGTCCAGATCGCCGCTGTCGACCCCGAATGTCCTGACGAATTCCGCATCGAGTTCCGGCAGTTCCTGCTCGGCGACTTCCTTGACGTTGACGGTAAACGACGCTTTTTTTCCGGCCAATTCCTCGGCCTGATAGTCTTTGCCGAACTTCAGCTTGAAGGTTTTCTCGTCTCCGGCGGACAAACCCACGAGATTTTTCTCGAAATCTTCGAGCATCCGGCCCTGGCCAATGATGATCTGGACATCCTGCCCGGCACCGCCTTCAATCGGCTTATCCTTGATTGTGCCGGCGAAATCGATGGTCACCTTGTCGCCCTCGACCGCCTTGCGTTCCACCGGCTTCCAGGTTGCACGCTGCGTGCGCAACGTCTCGATCATTTCATCGACGTCCTGGTCGTCGATCGCGGTTTCGGCCCGCTCGACCTCGAATCCATCCAGACCTTCCAGCGTAATTTCCGGATAAACCTCGAACGTCGCCGAAAAAGCAAAATCGTCGCCGGTTTCTGCCGAACCCTGTTCGAGTGTGGGCATCGCTGCGGGACGCAGTTTTTCCTTCTCGAGCGCGGCTGAATAGCTGGTCTGGATCATCTCGTTCAGCACCTCTTCGCGCACTTCCGCGCCGTATTGCCGGCGGATGACCTTCGGCGGGATCTTGCCCGGTCGAAACCCTTTCATCCTGGCCTTGCGCCCGACAGACAGCAACCGCGTATCGATCTCTTTTTCGATGCGCGAGGCCGGGATCGTCACTGTCATGCGTTTTTCCAGCCCTTCCAGGGCCTCTACAGATACCTGTAAATCCGTCATTCGCTTCACTTTTCCATCGTCATGATTACACGCTCGACTTTCTGCCCGAACGCCCGAAAACTGGTGCGAAAGGAGAGACTCGAACTCTCACGGGTTACCCCACTGGCACCTAAAGCCAGCGCGTCTACCAATTCCGCCACTTTCGCCGCCGTTTATATCAAGTGGCGCGAAAGAATTCGCGCACCGTGGTCATTATAAAGAACCCGTGCCATTACTGATATGTGCCGGGGGCCGTCCGGCGCGGGTATTTCCCCGGACGAGTCGAAACCCGGCTCACCTGCCCTGCAGCAGACCCATCGGGAATCGGGCAATATTCATCCGTCCGAACAAAGACTTAACAGGCTGCGGGTTACCCCTATTGCCGCTCCAGGCCCGATCCGCTACAAAGGCACAGGATCGCCAACCGGAGACTGCCTATATGAACGCATCACGAGTCCTGTGCATATCCATCGTTTTTCTCGCCTTTGCATTCAATCCAGCATTGACGCTGGCTGACGACACCGGCCCGGCGGACACGGTGCGTGCCTTCAATGCAGGCATATCGGCAAAAGACAGGGATGCTGCGGTCGCCACGCTGGCCGAGGGCGGCGCACAATTCACGCTCAGATCGCAGCATGGGGACGCGCCGCCCGACCGGTTGCAATCAGAAATCTCCGAATACTGGACGATCATCGCGCCGGTACTGTTTGCCTCGACGAGCGCCTACCGGCGCGAAGTGGAAATACTCGACACCCGGATCGACGGTGACCTGGCGACCGTCTGGACCCATACCCGGACCCGATCGACCCGGCTGGGCTCGACC